>Ga0209191_1000029_pt1 | contig 115644 bp, 119 predicted proteins | sample S_130626_EF_Meta_FD_187320 | JGI IMG/M metagenome (GOLD analysis project Ga0209191, IMG submission 187320) | Freshwater microbial communities from Lake Simoncouche, Canada to study carbon cycling - S_130626_EF_MetaG (SPAdes) (version 2) | ecosystem: Environmental > Aquatic > Freshwater > Lake ...
CGTTATATTTGGTCACATAAACAGCCCTTTCACTTGAATTATTTCATCAAGATACTCGTGCTCCACAAACCACACTATCGGCTTACCATCTATTCATTTGAACCTAATGAATCCATTTTCGGGAGACAGCGGGTTAGTGATACAAAATGAATTAATTAACTACTAATTAGCGAATACTAATCATGATATACAAAATTACTGCCCAGGATATTTGGGACTCGTTCGTTTTCTTCCGTTATATCGGACTTCATCGATGTGCATTTGACTGCATTCGATCAAATCTAACTAATCTTGAAGTTCAAAGCATGATCCTAGGTATTGCAGCAGTAAAGTATAGGCCTCAAATTGGAGATATTATCATGTTGAATGGAAGTACTATTGGATCTGTTTGGGATAGTGAGATGGATAGTGTGTTCAAGCAAGTTATGAATGTAGATATTCCTGAATTTGAGGAAGACAAGACTATCAGTGACATTTTCAATACGCTTAAGAATACACGTATGTTCAAGAGGATTCAAACAACTACTGAACAATGAAAATGGATTCAGTAGTTCCAGTGAACAAGACTGTAACCGGTGTAAACAAAATGAACAACAACTCAGACCTAATGATGACTGTTCGCGAGTATCTTGCGCTGCCCAAGAATCAGGCAGAAGTATTACTGAAGCTGTGGGTTGAGCGCCAACCCAACCAAGGTCGTGAGACGAGGGCACATGCTCTTCGGACATTGGCGCGCTGGGCGGTTGCTGATGGAACTGAACAGAATCATCCTCCTGAAAATCAACGCCATTATGGCGAAGATAAAGCTGATTATGATCACGGCGATCTTGGTCCTCGTGAGACGCATGAGGAGGAATACGACGAGTTTCCAGGACTTGCCGCGTTCATCAAGCAGTGCGGGGAGCCGTGCAAGATGGTGATGGAATCCGATGTTACGGCAACCCCAAAAATGGATTCGTTCAGTCCAAAGAAGGAAGGAGCAGCTGTGTAAGACCGTTTAGGCTGCAGCAAATCAGGACACAACCTGACTAAAAAAGGAATGAGGAGTAAACCGGTGACTAGACCAAATCCGTTAAAGGGTAACCTTTTTCGTTTAGGGCTACCCTACCCCCGAAAACGGATTCGTTCGGTCCAAGGATATAGATGTTGGCGATTCCTATGGATAGCCTTAAGAGGAGCATACCTCTATAAAAAACCAGGGTACCTAATTGATCATTTGGTGGGGGTACATGATATTGCGCGAGGCGGAGCGCAGTAATAAATATGTCAGAGTACTTATTGCAGGTTAATATAAGCAATATAACGCTCTTAGGATTGGAAACAAACCTAAGGAAAAGCGGGAGAGAAGTACATGGTTACTCGTGCGAGGTTGGGGCACAAGAGCAAGGAGCATACCTTACAAAAAACCAGAGTATTCGTAAAACAGGACGGAATACATGATACAGCGCGTTGGAGGGGGCGCAGTACCTAAGCTAATAATATATCAGAACTCCAAACGGGGATTGATATGAAGTGTGGCGGAGGGTTAGGGGAGACAACCTCGGAATGAAACAAGGAAAAGGAGCAAACGCAAGGTTTGCACAATTTATAGCGTAGGAGGGGCTTTAAATACAGTTGAAGATGGTATCGCAAGATACTATTTTTTCGTTTAGTACGTTACCCCAAAAACCGATTCGTTCTGGCATAGTTAAGATAGCTTAACCAACCATCACAATCAGATGAATATTACTGAGGACTCTTGGTTTATTGAGCAGATCGTCGAGGACTACAATCCAGACAATACCGGTTCACTCTACCTTCCTATCTCTCAGCGAGAGTGGGCATGGAAGAATGCTCGTGGCATTGTAAAGCAGCAGCGACTGATAGATTCGGCAATGAATGGATATCCAATTCCAACCTGTATCCTCAACCGCGTATCCACTACACGATTCGAGATCTATGATGGTCGTCATCGAATTGAGACTCTTTGGCGCTATGCCAATGATCTCTTCAAGTGGAACGGCAAGCTGTTCAGCGAGCTCACTCAGGACGAGAAGGATAAGTTTAATAACCGTAAGATCCCCGTGACGATTGTCCGCCGAGCGACACTCTCCCAGCTAGCCGACATCTTTATGCGGCTTAACAATGGTGTGGCGCTGACTGACTCGGATTACTTCTGGGCCTGCCGTGATCGCAATCTCGTTAAGGCAGTCGAGCGTCTGGTTATGACTAATGACCGTCTTAAGGCAGCACTTGGAGGTGTTGATCTCAAGTATCGCAAGGATCTCGCCAATTGGGTGGCTCATGTGTATGGACTCGCAACTCGCAATTCTGGCAACATGACCACTTCGTACATCCGTATCGCAGAGGATGGTGGACTCGATGTTGAAGTCAATGATGAGTATGTCAAGGCTGGTCTGGATGCACTGTGCACTATCTACGAGACGGCAAACAGCTCGTCTAGGGTCGCAGACAAGGATAAGAAGTGCTTGAAGAAGATCGGTCGTATCGCAGCATTCGCACTAGCCGAGTGGATGGATGATAAGTATCCTAATAAGCAGGCAGTTATCACAAAGTGGGTTGGCATTGTCATCCGTCATCGGATGTTGACAGAGGATGGTATGAGGATGTTACAGCAACTAACGACTTCAGGTGCTCAGAATCTCAATAGTACCAAGATCACCAAGGTTCTGGAGCAGGTGAACCGGTTTGTGAACTCTGGTGTCGGTACTGGCGACGACTTCGGGTCTGACGATGATAGTTTGGAATAAAGTGTATGATACCTAAAACTTGAAACATAAATAGAACCACACTAAAATTCAAAAACAAAATACAAATTTTTCGTTTAGATTTGCTAGTTAATATCACATTATAACACGATCCCTTAGCTCAGCTGGTTAGAGCATCTGGCTGTTAACCGGAAGGTCGTAGGTTCGAATCCTACAGGGATCGTTTTTTAGATTGTAATTAATAATGGTAAAGGGTGGGTCAGATGATTTCTTTAAGCGAGCCGCTGCTCACTCACTGAACCCAACTATCGTAAACAAAGACAGCAACTTCGTCGTCATCACATACTGGTGGGGTCGTGGAAACTTGAACAAGAACACTCAGCGTCCTTGTCCCGAAGATTTGAAAGAGGGTGAGCCTTTGACGCAACCACCTATTCTGTATGAAAAGATGATCCAAAATTGGGAAGATGCTTGCCGTAAACATGGATGCAACTTTTTAGCTGAAGAGTATGCTGAGTTCGCAGTGAAGGGAGGATACCAACACGCCATCAACTTCAAACCGTATTTCATTCAGTTAGCTTTGGAAGCTTCGTATCCTCGCGGCGTTCTGTACATTGATGGAGACATGAAGATTCTTTCGTATCCTTCAGTATTTGATATGCACGACATCGATTACATGGCGCGCGGATGGAATACTGATTCTCGTCCCGGTATTGGACGCCCGAAGGGACTAGCATGCTTTGACCCCTTTGTGTTTGAGATGTCAGGAGGCACTATGTTCTTTGGAAACACGAAAGGCGGTCGTGATTTACTGGAATTATGGCAGAAAGAAACATCCAAACATCCTGGAAAAGCCGATGATCGTATTCTGTCTATGGCTATCATGCTCCATAACGCTCTAGCTCCTCTCAACACCATACAGTTACCAATTGAGTATTTATGGTTAGATTTGTCGTATGGACCTGAAGTTCCCATGATCAAGGGAAAGGATTATGAGGATATTGTTATTTCTCACCCCGAATGCTTGACGGGAGAAGACCGTGCGACATCAGAGGGAGCTGCTTCGAACCGCTATCCTCGCGCTTACGATCGGTATGTTTCCGACTTTTTATACTGCGAATGGCAAACAGTCTTTGAGTACATTCATTTTGAGAAGAAAGCGCAAGTTGCTCCATTCCGCAAATACTTTGATTGGATGGAAGGCAAGGGGTTAATAGATGTCGTTCCGTTCTCTCAGCGTTACGGAAAGAAGCTGAACAAGATTGCCGACGCGAACGAAGATATCATGAAGAAGATGTCGCTGAAAGTCCGTAACCAAGTTGTTCTCATCAGCAAACAGGATTTAGAAACGACATCATTGCACAAGATCGAGTCAGAGCGTGAACTGTTTCCGCTGGCACTGAAGTATCTCCTAAACGGTCAGCATGTAGTTTGGGTTCCCATGGGAACGCGCAGTATCAAAACAGTTCTAGGAAAAGCGGTAGATGACGAAGTAGATTTTGTAACGAAAAATGTCAATAAAGACGATTTCTCAAAGGCACGACCCAAATACCATTTGGAGCTTGATCATGACTATCCGATTTACTTTAGCCCGAAGAGTCGGGTATTGAAACACCTGCTTACAATCTCTGACTCCATTGAATCTATGCAGCGCCTATTCAATAGTTCTTACTTGTTTTTAACCCTCATCCGATGCGGATGGATTTAATGCTTGCGGTGGTGGCGGCGAGTCTTGCCGCCCTTCTTCATGGAGGCAGAGCGCTTAACTGACGCGGAACGCTTTCCGCCCTTACGAGACGCTGAACGCTTAACTGATGCAGAACGCTTGGCCATTTTTATTAGATTAAACAGAAACTTATTCACACGAACTTGGGACTTTAAAGGTTCCTGTGAATAGGAAGTAATGGAGGATATGTTTCCTCGCTTGGCTGGAGTAGATTACTCCAAGCTTAAGGTAACCGAAGAAGGATCATACAGTATAACGCGACGCCGAGACGCTGAACACTTAATCCACATAATTAAAAATACCGTTCCAGATTGTTCCCAAAAAAGCATAACGGACGCTACAGGTTGTATTGGTGGAGATACTCTGAATTTTGCAACAGTGTTTGAGAAGGTGCATAGCATAGAGTTAAACATTGGCAACTATGAAGCATTAAAGAACAATGTGGGGGTCTATGGCTTCACTAACATTACCCTTTATCACGGTGATTGTACAGAGCTGTATAAGTGGGCTTCGGATGTTTTGTACATCGATCCGCCATGGGGAGGACCAAATTATCGGACTATCCAAAACTTGAATCTGTATCTTGGAAATATACGATTGGATGATTGGCTCGAAGATATTCTGTCTGGACCGTATCATCCATCACATATCTTTTTGAAAGTTCCACTTAATTACAATACGAAACCACTCCAATTTTTAACAAATATTAAGGTAATTACTTCTTACCGTATCAGGACTTATATGTTAGTACACATCGCTGTCCAATGAAAAATCACCGAATTCTCTTAAATACATTCCACACTTACCTTTCAATGTGAGCTTTTGAAGCTTTTCAAGTTCTCGTTGCAAGGATGGACTAATATGTCCTTTCTTTTTCTTTTTAGGAAGATAGCTAAGAATCAGGTTAACAATATCGTCCGGCAATTTATCCTTGATTTCTTGTGGAAGGAACATCCTTATTTTGAACCCACGGCATTAAATCGTTTAGATGGTTTTCCTAAAATATAAGTAATGGGAAACTCTAAATCTAAAACGGTAAGCGAACCTGAAAAGCCTGAACCTGCAAAGCCATGCACTGTTCCGGCGTGTGGCAAACCTATATTATGTCAAGGATATTGTGAGAATCATCAGTATCGAGCACTAACTAGCGTTTATGGACTTGCTAAAAATGGATTAGGTAGTTCTAAACGGTAAAAGAGCAAGACAAAATGACTCCTAATCGCGCAGCACTTATAATTCAACACGCATGGTGGAAATGGTATAGTTGGCAAGTAGCACAGGATATGGACTATGGGAGTTATAGTCCCGAACCCACTTGCAACTACAATAACTATTTCGATGAGCACAGCACTTGTTATGAAGGCGTCGACTACTAGCCGAAAACGGATTTGTTCGGTCCAACATAACTTATATCAGGCCTACCTACTGACCCTAGTGGAGGGGGGAAGCCGAAAATTGTATCGTCTGAAATGACGAGCTTTTTTACCATGAAAATGGATTGATTTAATACTAGTTTTTAGATCGTAAGATAAGATGGGTGGTCAAACTGCATTCGCATTTCTTGATTCTTACGATCCGCAGCGTGTGAACTACTATTTCATGGGAGATTATGCTGTTAATGATATCAAGAAGTATCTCAAGGAACCTTACAATGTCATGAAAGATTGTGCTACGGTTCTATTCGAGGGAAATTGCACGATCGAAGAGTTCAAGAGTCGGAAATTTCAAGAAGACCATGATCTCGTAGCTGCAGCAATTATTATGCCTGACTCGATCGTGTGCTACGATATGGAAAATATCGTGATCTACCGTAGGCGCAGGGAGTAAAAATGGATTCAGTAGTTCCAAAATAGTGAACAGTAACAAGATGTTCAGCAATAATTCCGATAAGATAGCATTTGAGCAGATTATCAAGACGATTCCCTGCGAGGACGAGTTTTGGCGATTGATGGAACTTTCGCCGAAATATATGGAAAGAATTGTTAGTCGGAAGCCTGTGTTGGAGTATTCGCAAGCGGATATTATCAATATGAGCAAGGAGGAGTATAAGGAAAAGTTTCTTAAGTGGTCAAATGATTCGGCTGACTGGCAACTTTCTGCCTATGAAAAGTTTGTAGAGTGGAATCGCAACTGCATTTTGGAGATGGGCGAGGATGACAGGAAACATCTCGCTTGGCTTTGTCGTCGGATCTTGAAATGGGAGGTTATTAATCTCGATATGGAAGCCTGCTGTGAATTTGGCACTGTTGGGATTTACTTTAACTCGCTGAAGCAGCTCGTTGTTTACAATGGGCGCTAAACACTAAACTAAAAACGGAAAAGATAGGATACAAATCCATCTTTTTCAATTGCAAGGATGAACATCTTCTTTCTAAGTCGGCGTACTCGTCAGTGTGCTAAATGGCACTGTGACAAGCATGTAGTGAAGATGATTTTGGAATCGGCGCAGTTACTGTATACTGCTCACCATGAAACTGGCAGTCAAAAATTAGAAACAGCTCCAGTATGTACATCAACTGGAAAAAGGGGATATAAAACTGCACACAAAAATCATCCTTGTGCGATTTGGGTGCGACAGAGTTTGGCGCATTATTACTGGTTGGTATGGCTGGCAAAAGATTTGATAGTGGAACACGAGTACCGATTCTCACCTTCTACGCCGCACGGTTGTTTGGAACATGTATTATGGTTGGAATCCAATGCGCCTCCGATCAAAAACATGGCATGGCGTGATCCTCCGATGGCCATGCCGGACGAATGTAAAGGCCCTGATGTTGTTGAAGCATACCGTAAATACTACAACGGTCCAAAACGAGATAGAGGATTATTGAAATACACGAAACGACACATGCCGCACATCTTTGCATAAACACAAAAACGAAATCATCTGGTCTAATTTTTTTAGTTCATTTGAGGATGTCTACAAAACTATGTAGTATTGAGGGTTGTCAGAAGCGGGCTAGGACAAAAGGCGGCAAGTGCAAGAAACATGGAGGTGGTCCTAGATGTATTGAGGAAGGATGTAAATCAGCCGCTAGATCACCAACTGATAAGTGCAAGAAACATGGTGGCGGTGCTAGATGTGTTGAGGAAGAATGTAAATCATCAGCAGTAGACGGATCAGATAAGTGCAAGAAACATGGAGGTGGTTCTAGATGTGTTGTTGAAGGGTGTAAATCAGCCGCTAGATTACCAACTGATAAGTGCAGTAGACATGGAGGTGGTTCTAGATGTGTTGTTGAAGGGTGTACGGTAGCTGCAGCGAATCCAACCGATAAATGTATAGCGCACGGCGGTGGTGTTAGATGTGTTGTTGAAGGGTGTAAGGTAGGTGCCGTGGGGCCAACCGATAAGTGCATTAAGCATGGAGGTGGTTCTAGATGTGTTGTTGAAGGGTGTAAATCAGCCGCTAGATTACCAACTGATAAGTGCAAGAAACATGGAGGTGGTTCTAGATGTGTTGTTGAAGGGTGTAATGCAAGTGCAGTAGATGGATCAGATAAATGTATAGCGCATGGCGGTGGTCCTAGATGTGTTATCGAAGGATGCAAATCAGCCGCTAGATTACCAACCGATAAATGTATAGCACACGGTGGCGGTCCTAGATGTGTTATCGAAGGATGTAAATCAGCCGCTAGATTACCAACCGATAAATGTATAGCACACGGTGGTGGCTCTAGATGTCCAAATTGTATTGATTGGATTGACTCGCGATCCGGAAATTCAAAATATGATGGATATTGTGCAACCTGCTTCAAGTATATCTTTCCGGATGATGATCGAAGCAAGGTTACACATGAGCATAGAAAGGAAATTATAGTTCGTAATGCAATTAATGAAAATTTTGAAGGGTTTATTCACGATTCAACTCTTTACACCAATGCTTGTGAATGCACTCATCGTAGACGAATTGATCATCGAAAGCTTATCGGAAACACAATATTGGCGATTGAAACAGATGAATTTGCTCATAGCGGATACGATGAACGAGATGAAGAAATACGCTATGATGATCTGTATATGATTCACAGTGGTAAGTGGATATTTATTAGATTTAATCCCGACGGAAAAGGTGTAGATATGTCGGATAAACTAGATAAACTCGTACAGACGATCCAAGATTGTATTGACCGAATAGAAAATGAACAGAATACAGAACTTCTTGAAATCATTAAGATGTATTACTGAATTGTGGTAGTAATCATAATACAAACATAAAAACGAAATCATCCAGTCTAATTTTTAACTTAGTAAGAATGACGACGATTTATGTTTTGAAGCTTCAGAATGGTAATTACTATGTCGGCAAGTCTGACAATCCTGAGCGGCGTTTCTTGGAACATATAAGTGGATCAGGAAGTGCTTGGACTCGTAAGTTCCCACCTATTTCTATCAAAAAGACTTTCAAGATGAAGAGTCCATTAGATGAAGACACGAAAGTGAAAAAGCTCATGCTCAAGCATGGAATTGATTCTGTCAGAGGAGGATCATATAGTTCCATTAGTTTGAGTGATGAGCAACGACGATCATTGAATCGAGAGTTATGGGGAGCTACCGATAAATGTTTGCGATGCGGACGAAATAATCATTGGGCTTCTGAATGTTATGCGAATATTGATGAGTCTGATAGTGAAGATAGTTGTTTTCGGTGTGGAAGAATGGGGCATTGGATTTCTGACTGTTATGCTCGCTCACATATTAATGGATACTATCTAGACTAAACTCTCATCCTAAAATTAGATGTTTTGTGTGGTTGGGACACGGAATGAAAATACGTATGTTCGCATTGCCGATATCGTAATTGAGGGTGAATCTTTGAATATTACTTGTTTTGTCAAAACAGGTAACCTTTTTGTTAATGGGCAACATGCTCTGTCGAATAAATCAATAAAAGAAACATTAGAATGGTATATGGGTGAATCCATGGATAAATATGAAATAAAAGAGCTGTTTTTTCAAAATGGCATTAATCTTCCAAGACATGCATATGCATGGGAACTAAAAACTTTTTATTACAGTCATTGGAGATATTATGCAAAAAACGATATCAAGATTTCGGCAGTTCTTCAAACAAACTTTTTTATGGCCGATGATTAATGTCGACGCATGATTCCTCACCGGATACTGCGCCTGGACTTGGATGGACTACGCAAATTGACAAGATGCTAGCGGATTGGTGTGACGAAGCCAAATGTTTTGAATGGATGCATTCTGAAGCGTATTCGCGCTACAGTAAGAGATCTACGGCTATGTTAATTGGTGCCAACATAACTATTTCCTTATCCGGAATTGCTAATCTCGTTTTGGGTGCAACTATTCCAGATACAATGACCACATCTATTATTTTTGGGTGTGTATCGATCGGTATTGGAATCGTAAATATGGTGAAAGAACAGTTTGGATGGACAGAATTAGCGAATAATTACAAGGTTTCGGCAAAACACTGGACTGAAATTTCGCGAAAAATGCAGGAGCAGCTGATAATTCCACCCGGTAGTCGCAAAGATTGTGGGACTTTCCTGAAATACATTAAGCAGGATATGACACTTGCATCGGAACATAATTCCAATATTCCAAAAGATATTCGCCTCAAATGCTTTGAAAAGTTCAATACAATTCCAAAGTTCAATGTCCCGGATATTTGTGGACAGATTGAGCATACGGCAGTATATGTAGAGCCACTACTATCCTCTACAAGCGTTAATCAATAGATTTCAATGTATCAACTTAAAGTAAGAATGATTAATACCGCTCCAGTTCGTCCACCAGTTCCAGCTCCAGCTCCCGTTCCGGTTGTAAAGGTCGAGCCTCCACCTGCACCGAAGCCGAAGATTCGCCCAACTCGGCGCAACAAAGACTAACTAGAAGATAATGGTAAGTTACCTTCTAGTGAATCACACAAAGAAGAAAATAATACTTATTGAAGAAATCGAAATGATATGGAAAGAATGTATAACTCTGATTAAGAGTATTTGGCATGATACAGATAGTGTAGATATCATGCATGAGTATAATGATTACACAAAGTTATGCTACCTGGTAAACCAAGAAAAATACGAACATGATCTTGGAGATGTCTTCCGTTGAAAACGGATTCTTAAGGTTCAAACCAGAAAGTGGTAAGGATGATGAATAAGATGACCAACGCACTGAACAACGCGCGCAACGCAAGGAAGGCGAAGTCGGACCGTGTGAACCGTAACAAGGCGAACTTTGTGAAGCGCAATCTAGTTCGTCTTTGGGGAGAGGATTTGGCCAATAGCTGGTTGAGTGGCACGAAGTGGGCTAAGTATATTGAGGACGAGTATGCGGACATGCCTGATCTGATTCGTATCACTGCTGAAAAGAGGTATGCTGAACTACTTCAGGGCAATCCATATGTTCGCGCTGAAGCTGAGCGTCGCCTAGCTCTTGGCTTGAACTTCGAGAACACTGTTCGCAATGCACTCATCTCTATTCAGTGCGATGCTCAGAGGGTTGCAGATATCTACAACGAGGTTGGTGCTCGTCTTGCCCGCAACGACGAGGTGTTCGAGGCTGAGGTTTCGAAGGTGATGTACGACCTCCACAACGCTTAGCGGAGGACTACATAAGGACTAAACGCCAAAAAAACTAAAACAACTAAAACACCAATATCAACAATACGGACAATTTTTTTGTCTTTTAGAGGTAAGGCATCAAAGTCCTTCTGGTAATGGGCAGGTTTAGCCCAGCCAGTCAACCAACCCAACATTGTCGGCTTAAGACGGTCATTGCAGTCGTATATCATATCGTACCATGCCAACACAACATAAGCCAGGGAGGCTAACAGAAAAGCAACTAACACCTTATGAGCAAACGCTTTAGGATGTGGAAGCCAATACACTGCTAGCACAAATGCTGAAAACACCAAACATTTAGGGTTCAGGGCAAGTGAAGTGCCGAACAATCCAAGTCCCATTATTATACTACTCTAGAATTCATCCAGGCAGTTACTTGCTGATTAAGACCAGGAACACCTTCAAATGAAGCAAATTGTCCAGATAGACGAATATTTGCAGCGGTGTTATTAATGTCAAAATTTTGAAGAAGATTTATGAGATTGTCATTTTTAATATACTCGCGAGCCTTTCCAATAAAGTGAGCACGACTTGCAGGCGTTTCTCGCATTAAAAACCCATAAATTCGCTGTGGCATTGTATTACTGATCTCTTGACATGAAAATGGATTCATATGATCAACATATGATCATTATAAGCGTACCATGGCATTCGAACAAGTTCAGCAATTATACGAGAAAAATTTGAAGGATAAGGGAGTTAAGGCAGTGACTGCAAAGACTCAACTAGGACAAGTTCTTTGTTGTCTGTTCGAGAATTTGGGCAAACCGGTTAAACATGAAGTCATCAGAGCTTATGTCGTATCAAAGGGTATTAAAGTTACAGGAGCAGATTCACCTCAGCCAAGACAGTTAGGAATGCAGCATGGATATAACATACTGGGTGGCAGAGATATAAACCCCATAACAAACGAGAAAATCCCTAAATCTTGCTTTCTTCTAATGGATCTTGACAATGTTCACAGCGGATTCAAGCCGAAGCGTCGTAAGCTGGAAATGTCTACTGATGACTGGACCACTATACTTGCACGATATGACCGGATGTGTGTGAACTGTGGATCGGTTGAAGGTCAACCTATGCGCTGGAACAAGCACAAGATCACAGTTTTGCAAAAAGGACACATGGATCCTCGCAAATCATTAACTGAAGACAATGTGATTCCGCAGTGTGCAATATGTAACCAGCAATACAAAAATAAAGCGGTGTTCAATGATCGTGGATTTGTGGTAGAGTTCTTAAAGACTGGATTTACTGAGGAGTAGCTTCACGAGCTCGACGAGTCGCAATGTCAATGTATTCAGTATTCGTATCAAACCCTAAATAGTTTCTTTTTGATTGAATGCATGCTACAGCTGTCGTTCCACTGCCCATGAAAGGATCTAATACCAATGCGCCTTCAATAGTAAATAGCTTCACCAAATGAAGAATGAGATCCACCGGTTTAACAGAAAGATGTGTATTATACTTCTCCTTCTTAGCTTTGGGGACTAAGAATACTTTATCCAAACCAAGAGTATCGTCGGTTAGAAGGATATTGGAAGGAAAGTAATCATCTCCCACTTTTTGAGTTGTGTCCATTAATCCGGTGCCATACTTATCGAAGTTATCAATATACCGCCCTTCAATAGGTTTCACAGCAAAGCAAATAGGTTCGATTGCTGGTTTGAGTTGAGGCGTTTTCCATCCTTCGCATTTCTTTTTCAGTTCTTCTTTTTGAGCAGCAGTTCTTGTTTTGTCGTTGGAGATAATATGATCCTGTGAGAACGCCTTAACTTGAGATTGAGTATACACCCATCCCAACATATCCCGAATTTCAAATCCAGCATCTTCCATTCCTGAAGCCATTGCGTGATAAAGACGAGGACTGCTGAATGAAAGGAATGCGCCACCAGGTTTCAAAACTCTGAATGCTTCTTTCGAAACTTCCGTATAAAACTGCCTGAAATTCGCCGACTGTTTTCTGTCGAATTTCATGCCTTTAGGGAGATTACCTACAAGTTTCGATGCGCCCTTCTTATCTATTTCCTGCTTATCCCAATCTGAACCCAGTCCGTCCAGAAAATAAGGAGGATCGGTGCAGATCATATCTACAGAATTAGGTTCCAATTTCTTCATTTCCGCAAGACAATCGCCAAGAATTATCTGGTTCATTACTATTCCGAATTTTATAAAACACCTTTTCGTTTTTAGTTAATGAGTGTAAATGATGTATGTGAGGGCATAAGTTCCCAATAGACCAACAAATGCAACGGCGGACTCATGTATATAACTGAATTGATTGGCAAGTAAAACTGTAGATGCAACCATCGCTGAATCGGCCACTATAATCTTCCATGAGTTTTCATCTGCATACTCCTTGAACAAATCAATAATCTCATTATGTCCTTTGGGAAGTGGTTGAATAACACCAAAGTAAAACCAAATATCGTGAATTATTTGGATAGTCAGGGCGAGCATGAGCAAATGAAACCAGCCAGCCTTAGGTTCAAGTAACACGGCAAGTTGAATACCCAAAACAATAATCAAACAATCGGAAAGCACAGCGGTCATACCAAATTTAGCATACCATTTATCCAAAGATTTACCTAAATTGAAAAATTTGGATAAAAGAACTGTTACAAAATCCACTACTACCACAGCAGATAGAATATCTAGTAGTTTCATTATATTTCATCTATCTTTTTAGAAATGACCTTTGGATTTTTAGTTTCTAATTCCTTTTGTGTATTTTTGCGATAATCGAAGGTGCACGAATGCTTTTCGGCATCTCGGCACTTTGAACAATAATCATTGGAGCACTTACACTTAATCAAAACCAGGGTTTTCACTCGACAAGAGAAGCACCTGTTCATCATGAAATCTCAACTCCTCATGTTCTAGCCATCGCTTATCCATTTTAGATCGCTCGCTCTCTAGATCGGGCATCTGTGACTTCAAATCAGAAATCATTTTATCGAAGCGCTTAAGAGCCAACTTATCTCCATTCTTGCGCTTTTCAGTATACTCGTCGAGCTTCTTTTGAGCGTCAGCGACTTGGGCATCCTGAGCTTGAATCTTGCGATCAATCTCGTCAGTCCGGGGCCTGATTGGACAGTGCTTACGCATATGATCCTCCCATTCCTTCTTCATGATAGCCTTGATTTCATCACGCCGGCGTCTGGAAATAATAGCCAAATGCTCGTCGGTCAAGTCCAAAACCTTCATCTTCAAGAGTGCACGATCGGGAATATAGTCCAAAGGTGCAATAACTTCGCGAACACGCTGTGGGTATTGATGGCGATTATGATAGATTTCCCAGAATACTGAGTTAGAAGTTGTGCGAAGAAGGTCGTGAATACTTTGAATATCTACAAACCAATTACGCTTCAGAAGAAAGTCCGCTGTATCAAAGTCAGGACTCTCAAATGCCATTATGTCAGAGTTAAGATCCTATCCGTTAACCAAACTGTATTCGTTTTTCAAGGTGAAATACAAGAGATGGTGAATACGACTCACCCGGAACTCAAGGAAACTAAAGTTCCTACTTTACCACCAGCTGGTCTTGAAACACTGAAACATATGCGAGAGGACCAGTGTTCCAAGAGTGCACAGGAATTTAAGCTTCAGCCTGTCCAGCGTTTTCTGAGGCGAGTTCTCTCGCCCGATTCACCAGTTCGCAATTTACTTATGGTTCATGGAACTGGGGCGGGAAAGACCTGCACAGCTATTCAAATCGCCGAAGAGTATATTATTCGCCCAGAGTTTCAGGATAAGCGAGTTCTTGTTCTAGCCAATCCAGCCATCCAGGAGAATTTCATGAGCCAGATATTCAATCCTACCAATATTTCGTTTGACGAAGATGGGTTACTTCTATCCAAACAATGCACTGGACGGCGATATTTGGAAATGATTCAGCGGTCAAGCGAAGAGACGCTGCAGTATACTGACAAGGCGTCTCGTGCTCGAATTGAAAAACTTGCAAACAAAATCATTAGTGAGTTTTATGAGTTTCAAGGATATACTGAATTCTCGAATGCGGTAGATAATATTAAGCTAAAGAAATCAGGCAATGAATTGAAAAAGTGGATTCACGATACTTTTGATAATCGCTTACTTATTGTAGATGAAGCTCATAATTTGCGCGACACTTCGGAATCTGAAGCTTCAAAGTTAGTTGGAATGGCGCTTGAAACAATCCTGAAAACTGCGAATGGTATTACACTTGTGTTGTTAACGGCCACACCTATGTATGATACTTTTGACGAAATCGTATATTATCTCAACCTTTTCCTGTGGAATGATCGTCGTATAGATTTAGATAAGCGACTCAAATCTTCCGACATTTTCACTCCATCGGGTGAGTTCAAGAAAGGACAAGAAGCCGTATTTCGAGGATGGTGTGCTGATTATGTTTCGTATAGCAAAGGTGAGAATCCGTTCACATTTCCTTTTCGTCTTCCTCCACCAGACGATCTTATTGCCGAAAATGATCGCACAACAGACTTTGATGGTAAACCAATCACTAAACCTCGAAAGTATCTTCAGCTTGTAAAATCATATGTCCATCCTACGCAGGAAGCCCAAATCAAAAACTTAAGACCATCGGCAGTGATTGATCCTGCTTTATTTTGTGCATACCCTGAAGCCAAATCATTTCGCGAAACATTTGAAAAGTCGCCTTCTGGATACAAGTATCGAAATGAAAAGTTCTTGGCACCTTCAAAAATTGGAATTTATAGTTCCAAAGCTGCTCTTATCATGAAAATTTTGGAAGAAACTACCGGTGTAGTGTTCATTTACTCTAATCGTGTTGAGGAAGGTGCACAGCTTTTTTCGATGATTCTGGAAGAACATGGGTATGAATCAGCTCTTGGAGACAAACTGCTTCCTGAAACTTCGGGTGAAGTAGCGCGTGGATCTCGTGGGAAGTATGTTTTGTTTGTAGCCGATACATCGAAATCGGATATGCGTCGTGCGCTAGACAGGTTACGCCGACCAGAAAATCGCGATGGTTCGGATATTCGTATTGTTGTGGCCTCGCCGCGAGTTTCAGAGGGTGTAGATTTTAAGTATGTCCGTCAAATTCATATCCTAGATCCTCGTTTCAATATGTCTGGAATTGAACAGATTATTGGCCGCGGAATGCGAACATGTTCTCACTCTATTCTTCCATTTGAAGAACAAAACTGCACTGTGTATCTACACATATGTCGATACCCCAACTCCAAGAAAGAAACAATTGACGAGTATATTTACCGGGTTTTCGTAGAAGAAAAGGCTCAAAAGATCGCAAAAGTCAAGCGTATAGTCATGGAATCATCTATGGATTGTGAATTGCAATATGGATTGAACAATTTACCCAAAGAGTGGCGACAAGATGTAAAGATACCACAAAAACGCAATCAGGATGGAGCCAAACTTGAGCTTTCATTAGAGCAGATGTTTTCACCAAGTTTCGATGATATGGCTGTGTCAGTTATGTGCAAAGTTCCCAAATCGGAGGTAGATCCACATCACACCCGTCCATTATCTGCGATTCTTGATGTGCGCGACGAAGTTTTTGATAAATTACAAAAACTATTTGTAAAGAAACAGATCTGGACTCGAGAAGAACTTGTTCAAACTTCAGCACTGAAAGATTATGCTCCTGAAGTGATTTCCTACCTCCTTCAAAATGCGATTGAATTGGGTTTGCAACTAAAAGATAAGAATGGACGCTTAGGTTATTTAGAATCCAAAGGAAAATACTTAGCATTCAGTTCTCGCCAAAACCAAACTGCTATGGACCGTATCCTGAAAGAAGAACCGTATCAGGAAGTAGATATTCCCATCCAGGAAGAAGAGGAAATTGCGGTAGGTCAGGAAGCTGTATCATTGGGTCCGAAGCGTGAAGCTCTGCCAGATTACATGAAAACATTCCCGGAAGAAATCCAGGATTGGTATATTGTCGATGCAGTGCTAACAAAACAGGAAAAGATAGATTTTATGTTTTCGATAAACTGGGCAAATCCTCCAATATTTGCAGCTCCTCTAAAGACTGAAAATTTATACATTTTTGGATTGAATCAAGTCTACAATTCCGATCGTGAACTCATAACTCCAATTGGCGACCAGTTAGATGAATACAATGCATGGTTGGAAACACTGAAACTCAAATTTATTGAACATAAGGACGATTTCTTTGCGTCGATGAAAGAGGATTCAATAGTATTCAATTTGGATGTTGATTCAGAAGAAGTAAAGCGCGCAGATCGCAAGAAGAATATTGGTGGACGAGCTTGCACTTCTTACAAGGAAGGTATTTTGAATGCATTTTCCAGGTGGGTGAAAGGTGAAGGATTTCCTGCTAAAATCAAAACGAAGAAAGATAGGTGTTTATACTTGAATTTTGTGGTTCGCGAAGCTATTCTTTCTCGTAAAGCCGGACTGTTTTGGCTAACACCTGAAGAGTTTGAGATCTTGAATGAACCCGCAACTTCCAAGAATTTACGCGAACGACTTTAGACAGATGAAAAACTAATAAAATAATCTAGAGGATCTGAATAACCAAATGGATCCGCTATTTGAACGCCGCGAACTTGCAAAGAAGGTTCATATCCATTCCAAGTTCCTCCAGCGCAATATGGAAGCATCAATTCTAGCTCAGCTAAAAATGAGTTATGAAGGAATGTGTTCGGCCGAAGGATACATTGAGCGCAACAGTATCACTCTTTTGGACTATTCTTTGGGTCGAACAAATTACATTCGCGGAGGTGTAGATTACGATGTTCGGTTTCAGGCGGATGTATGTCTTCCACATCCTGGTCAGCGATTCAAGGCTGTAGTCAAGGTCCGATCAAAGGTAGGAATTCACGCCGAAACTCCTCCAATCAAGGTCCTCATTCCTCGCGATCTTCATATGGGCAATGAAGATTTCAACAAGGCAGAACTAGAATCTGAAATTGAGTTTGAAGTGGTGGGATCACAGTTCAAGCAGAAAGATACGGAGATTATTATTGTAGGCAAGCTTTTGAGCTTGAAGGAACCTGAAGTCGTTGTCACGCAGCCAGTAGAAACTTTGGCTCCAGTTGTGGCTCCGACACAGGAAGGTGAGAAGCAAGTAGTAATTACAGCATCAACTGAGCCCGAAAAGAAGAAGCGTAAGCTGAAGAAGGGTGGTGGCGAAGATGCTCCAACTTTTGAAACGCTTCCTCCTCCGCCAGTTTAGTTTAAACACCAAAACACTTGAATATACAAATGGTTTCGCGCAACGATAAGGAGTGGATGAAGGATCAGCTTGATAAGCTTGATTCAAATGAACACTTCCAAGTTTTTGATATTGTAAAGCGATACACTGCCGAGTTTACCAAAACTCAAACTGGAATTTTGGTTTCAACTGCTTCTTTATCAGATGAGTGTCTTGAAGAGATTCGGCGATACATTAATTTTTGCATTGATCAGAAGAAGCGTATGGATGAAGATATGAAAACTAGAAAGACATATGAACGCATGATACAAGATTAGTCAAAAATGGACTTGTTTTAATCCAGCTAAAATATAATAGTATGGAGTCTATAATTACAAAGCCTGTAATTGTAGGACTCACTCAATTTATAGATATTGCAAAGAAAGACCCCAAAGCAGAGTTTGAATGCAAGCTGCTTTGTGGTAAGATCCAAACTAAAGATGTAGCAGACCGACTGCTTAATACGATTCAAAATCTTTCAATTGGGGCGGTATCTGAAGAGCACCGCCTGACCTTCTCGTATGGCGATAATACGCGTGTCAATGTCAGTGGACCCCAAAACATATACAAACTTGTTTCATCGAATACTTTCCGAGGAATTCCACTAGATGTCGAGCGAAAGCAGAAGTATTATGAGGGAACTGTGGGAAAGGCTGATTCGTATGATGCTCCAGAGGTAGCCTCAAGGTTTACTCTACGGTCGGAGTCAAAGATTCGCAAGGATTGGGAAGGCAATCCAAATGATCCTAAAACACATGTTCGCATGATTCATCGTAAATCATACAAGACGGTTTCAGAGCTGTTTCGTATTGATTTCTCAGTTGTAAAGTCTCGTGGAGTCAATGTGAAATACAACTTGAAAACTTTGCTAAAGCAACCAGTATCTTATGAACTGGAAATTGAGTTTGTGGGAAAGCAGTCTCAAATAAGTTCTGAACTGATTGTCGACGATCTTCTAAAAATCATGACATCAATTTCTCAATCTTATTATCAGACACCGTTCCTACTATCTGTTTCAGATATGCAACGATATGTTCAGGAATTCAAGATGTCTGGTGTATGCTTTTACAATCCTGTAACGATGCTACGGCGCCATTTGAGTTCTGGAAGTCCACACAATGTATCAAAAGGATATACCGTGACAAACAAAGCTGATGGAGAACGAGCTGGTCTGTATGTATCTCGCGACCGCAAACTCCTGAAAATCACGCCGACGAATATTGTCACATGGACGGGAATTGTAGCGAATGACGATTCACACTTTGGAGATTTCGTGGATGGCGAATATATTGCCGACAAGCAGCTGTTCTGTATATTTGATATTTATCGATTCCGTAATCGCGATGTCAAGTCTCTACCGCTGATGAAGACTGATGAAGAAGTCCTGAAAAATCCTCAATCTTCGCGACTGGGAACTGCCAAGTTGTTTGTAGAAGATTTGAAAAATCAGTTTACGACTTTACCTTCCCTAACTCCATTGAGAGTCGAAACCAAACTCTTTCTAGCCGGAGATGGTGCATCCATGGAAGAAGCTATTCGCACAATCTTGAATACAGAATTTGAGTATGAAACTGATGGTCTGATATTTACACCTCGTGCGAGCGGAGTAGCTCCATCAGAAGACCGTAAAGGCAAGACCTGGTCTCGAGTATACAAATGGAAGCCTGCACACATGAATACTGTTGATTTCCTTCTAAATATTCACGACGAAGAATCATTTGATCCATTCACAAAACTTCCAGCAAAGCGAGGTGAACTATTTGTATCGCGCACACCAGGAGATGATATCATCTATCCTCGTGAAACTATGACGGGAGAGTATGTTGAAAAGGAGCTTCCCGAATCCCTGAAGAAAGTTGCAGCAATGAATGTTCGCATTCCATCCATCTTTCAACCAGCAGTTCCTCGTGATCCAGAAGCTTACCGCATCATGGTTCCTCTGAATGAGAAGAATCTAACTACTGATTCTCAAGGAAATCGAGTGGAAAACAATACGATCGTAGAATGCGCTTACGATATTGAAAATAAACGATGGACGATTTTGAGGACGCGTTATGACAAAACTTACCAGTATCATGTTCTCAAGGAACCGCAGTATGGAAACGATATCTTTGTTGCAAACTCAATTTGGACTTCGATGCATGTATCCATCTCGGAAGAAATGCTATCGAACTTTGTTACAACGCCTCCAGATGATACTTTTGAAGATGATATGTATTATCGTGATGATCTGAAGCGCGGTTGCCGTGTATTCAACGATGTTTACAATTTCCATAATCGTGTGAAAGATGAACTTTACCGTTCATGTATTAAGAAGGGGGATACTCTACTTGAGCTAGCAGTAGGTCGTGGTGGAGATCTGTTCAAGTGGAAGAAAACTGAACCTTCAAAAGTTGTAGGGTTGGATATCTCACTTGCCAACATTACTTCACCGACTCAGGGATCAGCTGTGCGATACTTGAATGATAAGCGTCGTAATCCATACGATTACATTCCTCCAGTGCTGTTTCTACAGGGCGATATGACAGTATATCCTCTCCTAGAACAGGAAGATAAGTATATGCCTATTCTTACGGGAAAGGAACAGCCTTCAACTGATTACCTAGCTCAATTCCAGGATTTACATAAGTTCGACAATATTTCGTGCCAGTTTGCGTTGCATTATGCTTGCGAGACTGAAGAAACATTCCGCAACTTTGCCAAGAATATCGAAAAGTATGGAAAGGGATCTTTCTTCGGAACATGTTTGGATGGACAGGCAGTATACTCTCTACTCATGGGAAAGAAGACACATATGTTTGGAGACGATAAACAGATTTGCGGTGAGATTTCAAAGCAGTATGAAGATCGTGAAAATTGGGTTGAAGAGTTTGGAATGCCAATTCGTGTGTTTCTCGAAAGCTTTGATAAACCCGAAGTCGAATACCTTGTTCCATTTGATCGTGTTTGTGAAATCATGAAAGAAGTTGGGTATGAACTTGAAGACTCTCGCATGTTTTCAGACCTTTACCAAAATCAGAAAAACATTGCGCTCACACAGGAACAGCAAGTATTCTCGTTCTTGAATCGCACATTTATATTCCGTAAAATGAAGCGGTCAGAGCGCGAGCCTGAACCAGAACTACAGACTGAAGAAGAAGCTGTAGCCGAGACTGAAGTAAAGGTTGATGACGATACGAAATCGGTGACACTTGCGGATGAACCATTCACGGAAGTCGTATCCAAGAAATCCAAAAAACTAAAGAAGATAGCAGAACCAATGCCTGTTCTGTTCAGTACTGGCGATGAAACTGGTGGTCAGTATTCATCATTCAGCAATTCATCTAATCATGCCGTTGCAATTGATGGTGTGACTTATCCTACTATAACCCACTACATTGTAGCTATGAAAGCTCGCGAAGTCAAGAATGATGACATGTATACAAAAATTATGGGAACTGCTACTCCAAAGGCTGTAAAAGCTCTGGAGAAGAAGATCCCTTTGAATGAAGAAGCATGGGATGCAAAGAAGGATGAAGTGATGGCAAAAGCTGTGCGCGCTAAATTCACTCAATATCCAGAACTTCGTTCGAAGCTGCTGGAAACAGGTGATAGACCAATTGGAAATGCGGACGCCCGAGAAACTTACTGGGGTATTGGAACATCCATGGATACAGACAAGGCGCGTGTGCCTTCAAAATGGCGTGGACAAAATAAACTTGGAAATATCCTCATGGACCTCCGCAAAACTCTCATTTGCGAATCCGGTTAAATATCTAGCGGAGGTGGAGGTGGAGGTGGAGGAGGAAGATTGAAAGAGGTCATCGTATTCCGAACCGGAATAGCAGTGAATCTCACACTTGTTCCCTTTGCGGCAAAAGGGTTCTTTTGCGGAGGTATTGGATGTGGTCGTCCCATTGAATCAAATTCAGGAGTTGGAGGACAAGACATACTCCTATCTCGTTCAAAAGATGGATTTTTCACTACTGATACCTCTTCATTAAATATAACACGAGTTGCAGGGGATCGGGTTGGGCGCCTCAAAATAAATGCAAGTAGCGCAATACCAAAAATTGATGCAACTGCAGCTCCACTAATAATTCCAACCGTTGCGATCGAAGTCGATGGCGCCGATTGAGAATTTTGAGGAACTTGACCAGTCAAAATAGTCATGGTGGGTGTAATTGTGGCACTGGGAGTATAACTCCGGGTTCCAGTCATTGACATTGTGGAAGTATAACTTGCCGTCCAACTTGGAGTTGGAGTTCCAGAAGGTGTGCTTCCGGCAGAAGGAGTTTGTGTCTGTGTAATAGTTTGCGTCGCAGTTGCAGACCCTGAAGCTCCCGGAGTTCCAGTTCCTGTTCCACTACGAGTAGCTACAGCAGTGCGTGTGGCTGTTCTTGAACCAGACGCCAAAACACTTCGGGATCCAGATGGTAGAGCAGAACGAGTGTAAGTAGCAGTATTCGTTGCACTTCGGGTTGTAGTAGTGGTCGGACTAAGTGCAACGGCACGACTCCGGGTAGCAGTAGTTGTAGGTGTTGGAATAGCACCTACACGAGACCGAGTAGCCGTAGTTGTAGGTGTAGGAACAGCAGCACGAGTTCGAGTAGCCGTAGTTGTAGGAGTTGGGATAGCACCTACACGAGTCCGAGTAGCCGTAGTTGTGGGTGTTAAGATAGCACCTACACGAGTCCGAGTAGCCGTAGTTGTGGCTGTAGGGAAAATAGGCCGCATACGACTCCGGGTAGCAGTAGTTGTAGGGGTAAGAAACCCGGCGCCACCTGCACGAGACCGAGTAGCCGTAGCAGTCATAGTGCCTGTTCCAATTGGCAGCTGGCCCCCGATTGGATTCAATATAAGAAACAGGCTTAATAATGAAGTTAGTAGCCTCATTTGTCTATATAATACAAATTCTGCTTAAATAGTGTCTTTATCGCCAAGATTCTTATAATAATCAGCATATGATCCAACAGGTGCTGGAGCAGGAGCTGCAGCTCCAGTTTGGCCATCAAGCTTCTTTACGACAGGGTCGACGAACCGATTAAATAACTGCTGGCCTACAATTCTCGAAGCTTCGTCATCCGTCATTTCACCAGTTTCAACCTTACGGCGCATCTTCAACATCTCGAAAAAAGTTTGGTCCAACTTTCCCTCAATATGCATTTCAAAAATAGTAGGAAGTTGGTTATACAGAATTTGATTATCAGCACTAACTTTGGAACGATACTCTGCAGGATTCGTGGTCTTCAGACCCTTGTGGCGGCGCATAGAGTGATCCATCTCGCGAACGAGCGCCTGAATTTGAATAGAGTTGAGGGATGCCATTTGTGTTATTTCTGTTCAATACATTAATATGGCTAGCTATACGACAGCTGCTAATGGACAAGTAATTTTAACTTCTGGAGCTCCACTCGTAATTCCCCAAACCCAAAATGTTCAGGGAGGTTTGATTGAAGCTGCAAGTGCCAAGAGTTTGGCGTCACAAGCTGCTGCAGCCACACATTACCAAAACATGGGTGCTGGACAGAAAGGCGCTGGTCGCCGTCGTAGCCGTAAGGCGAAACATAAGGGTAAACGCAAGAGCCGTAAAGCCAAGCGTGGGGGTGCTCAGTCTTTGAATATGGTTCCGCTCGGATTACCTACTGCCAACTCAGTTCCGGGAGTGAATGCGGATGATGTTTTTAAGGGATCGGTAGACTTAAAAAATCAGATTGCTGCAGATAAATTGTATGATCATCTTCGTGGAGCGACACCAATAAAAATAGGTGGATTCAGATTTAGGGATGCAGAGGAACTGTATCCTGGAAGCGGATCACAAGAAGATACAAAAGGTCGGAGTAAAGTAAAGCATGGACGCCATAGTAAAAGGACTCATCGGAGGGGCCACAGTAAGCGTTCTACTCATACTCGCCGCCGTCGTGGCAATAAGAAATAATTTTTGGTCAGATCTTTCAACCGTATATATTTGTGGATGGTTGTTGATTCTTACCGGACTGACAGTCGGACAACTGGTTCTGACTGGAGTAGTGGTTTCGACTTTGACGGAAGCACCTTCGCAAACAGCTCAAGCAACAGTCCAATGAATTGAGCACACTGTTCATGATCAGTAATTCCAGTCAGAATAATCTTTCCAGTTCTAAACACTTTTGCAGTCCAATTATTTGGACCAATGTGAATCTTGACACCAGGATACACATCGGGATCATAGTGCGAAGTTATGAGAGGATTATTCATTGCTCGAATCGTATTATGCAGAACTTCGCGAGCAACTGTATCGTTAGATGAAAGTTTCGTAGTGTAATTCATCAAGACTACTCGCCGCCGCACAATTTCTGGAGTTTCTGGAGCATCATTAATTGCATGTCGACACTTGTTCCAAAGAATATCAAGAAGAATACGCATAGCACAAGTATCATATCGTGGATCTAGGACTCCAGTTAGATGAAATACACCATTCTGGAAAATCTTGATTGTAATTTCCTTATCTGGCAGAACACCGTCGCCATTATTTACAAGAACAATCGTGATAGAATTATGGCAGAACCCAGTAGTGTTTTGGGTAGGAGACTCCTTCTTTACTCGGCGCTTAATTTGATCACGCTTACTCTCGCCACGCTTGGCCACTCCACGCTTTTCGACTTTGATAATGGGGGTATCTAGTGGAAGATCAGACATGATCTTGTTGGTATCGAACTTCAAATTCGTGTAATAAAGCACAACCATAGTGGAAAGAATTGGAGAGTCCATTTAGAGGGTTTGAGAGTAAAGGGTATCGATTTCGTTTTTCCAGGAGAAGGGAATACTATCTACAAACTTTGTTACCATGGCAACTGGAAATTTGCGAATCAACTTTCGTAATTGAACTTGATGTGCCGGCTCAAGCATCCATCCGGGTTCAAGGTAACCTAAAAAGACGACACATTCGGAATGATGATTGACAATTGCTAAGCTTTCGGTTGATAAATTAGAACACCCAACCTTCGACAAGTCCAGAACCTTTTTATGTTCAAACATTCGCTTGAATTTTTCAGCAAATGTGTGAAATTGTTTGATATCTGTGCATACGAACAACATTATAGTATGATTGTCTAAAACTTGTAAATTAGACTACTGTAACTTAACTTGCGTAGGGTCATTAATTTTCAGATGTGCAGGAGTTCCAGCTGGAATTTGATACTTTACGAATGGTCGCTTCGGGTTCACGCCAAGATCGTTACCATGATGCTTCTCGACATGCGGAATCTTTCGTAGAGCTGCGCCAGGCTTGTAGTGATCATTGCCTCCAAGCGCACCCGCATCCTTACCTGGCTCTAAGTTGCCCTTAGCCGAAGGAACTGGGCGAGCAGGATGTAAGTTATGATGAACTTCCGCCTTTACGCCATGATTGGGGATAGGCGTTGTACATAATGAAGGATCGCCAAGATTGCGGATAGTGTTATCTACAAACTTCGGCATATCAACTGTTCCGGCGAAATGAGGCTGACCGAGCGAAACCTTACACCCCTGAGTCTGGCGCACAAAGTCTGAAACACTCTGGGCTGGAGCTGTTGAATCTATTGAGTAGCATGTTCCTACATTAACCTGGGCGGGCTTTTCTCCGCTCTGAACAGATTTTCCAATGGCCTGGCCACCACGATATGCAGAATATGTGCTCGCATCTCGCACTGCTCCACCATTTACCTTTTTATAAGACATCACTTGATGACTAGGAGCCATTGAAGAGTAATCGCCTGAGTTTACTGCCCCTACCCGTGCTCCATCAACTGGAAACACCTGAGATGCGGCCATACGAACTTTAGTTATGTACATAGATGCATCAGTGTTCTGTCGCGTATCTTTTAGTTTAATTGCAACTGCATCTTTGCGACGCATATATTCCGTGTAGGACATTTGTGTGTTATCTGGATTTTATTATGAAGAACATGCGCCGAACTTGACTGAACGCCTGACACGCTGTCGGCGAACCCATTCCGACATATCTGCAGAACGAGCCTGCTTGTATGACTGGACATCAGCGTTGGATAATTGACTTGAGATGTAATGGCCGTAATCAATACCCTGACGCTTTGGCTTACAAACTGCAGGTGGAACTCCTCCAACGCCTGGAACAAACAAAGCACCATATACTGCTCCAAAGACCGTTAGACCAATAGAATATAAAGTAACAGTTGTACCCGATACTGTGTTAAACGATTCGCCTACTTGAACTGTTTGGGTAGCAATAACTCCTGGTCCCGACACGGTTAGTGTTGGTGGGGATGTTAAGTTGGAAACTACTGTAACTACATCAACTCCTATCGTCATTATTGTTGATACTTCTGGAGGAAGAGAAGTAGCTACGAAAATTGAAGTTTCCGGTTCACCAACTGGAACGGTAACTGATTGATCTAAGTTTGGAACTATGTATGATACAGGGTCACCGGTTGGGAGTTCTACTTGCGAATCAGCAGATAGAGTTGAGTTAATTGAATTAATATCATTTACAGTTAGAATAAAAGTTTCTCCTGGCATAGAAGTTAATATGTCTACCATTTGTGTGTAATCGTGAGTTGCCAATGCTTGAATTAAAGATACTGGAGCAGTAGTATTACCAGTTAATGCCATGCAACACAAATTATACCCGTCTGAAAATACAAGTTTATCATCCGGCGTATTGTAGGTCATTGATCTAGGTAAAACTGAGAACCCATTCATAACTGTACTTACAGTGTTTGTAGTTCCGGCAGAAACAACACTAATTCCGTCAAGTTTTTGATCATCTCCATTTCCGACATATAAATTACCGACAGAATCAAATGCTAGTGCACATGGTTTGGAAAATCCGGATGCAAATAAAACTGCTTCAGGATCTGAATTTACACTATATGGGTCATATCGGATAACTACACCTGCATCTGATAGAGCAGCATATATATAACCATTAGCATCACACGCAATCGCAGATGGAACTTCTGTATTCAACTCATTCAGTGTACCATATGCTAATGGTTCAATTGATCCACCACCACTAGTAATTGCACTTGCTATTGAAGGAGCTCTTAATACTGACAATGGGCTACTATCCGAGGTGTTTATGAAAATCAAGTTTTCGTTATTATCGATGGTGAAAGTAGTGAATGTTTGAGTAATTTTATCGAAAATTACAATTGGATCATCGGTTGGAAGAGAGTCTAGTGACTTGTAGTATAGCGAGGATACTGTATTTCCAGTATCTCCCGTTCCATCTTGGTAATTCGGAATACCTAACATAAACAATCCTCCGGTAGTTGATTCAACTACAGGCTTCCACACGGCTTGGACGAATCCAACCCATTCACCATTAATTTGAGTATTCAATGGTATAATTGGTGTAGGATTTACCAGGGTATTTGTCGTATCGAAAAAGTATGAATAAACGGAATAGCCGTAATTGTTGTAATACGGGCCATATATGTTGCCGTATGGATCGGATGTAACTGATGCGCCATTAAACACTGTATCTGATAAAATTGCTTTGTATGCGGCAGTACCTACATAATCGATCACGCGCGGCTTTGCATTTATTATTTCAGCTGTTACAGTCGCGTCTACAAATCCAGGTGCTGCAGGTCTTGATGAAAACTCGGTAAACTCGGACGAAGTATAAACTGTAAGATCGGGTGAGCAGCCTTCAAACGCGTCGGGATAAATTAGTGGTCCTGTATTTCCTTCAATGACAACAGTATCTAAAGATGTGCAGCCAAGGAACGCCTTTGACTGAATTTCTTGCATACTTTCCGGAAGGTAAACGCTTTTCAAACCTGTACACCCTCCAAATACTGGATCTCCAATCACTTTACATTTCGATGGAGATTGAAAGACAAGACTAGTCATTTCTGTTAAATTCGAAAGAGCATCGTCTAGAATTCCAGTTACAGTATTTGGGATCTGAACAACGCCTTGTACTGGCCCAGTAGTTCCAGCAATACATAGTGCTGTTGAAACTTTTAATCCAATTAATCCACCCTTACCGCCAAAACTATCAGATGGAACTGCCGTAGCAATTGATGGCCACATTGAATCATATACCATATCGGCTTGGGCAGTAGCATTGACACCAGGACTATCGAAAGGGTCGCGGACAAATGTAATTTTTGGATTCACATAAGATGTACCATAATTTGCAAACATAACTCCCGACACAGTCAGTTTTCCAGCATTTGGCGAACCACCTGCTGGACCTGTTGAACCCGTTGAACCTGATGGGATAGTTAACATAATAGGTACAGCGAATGCGCCTCGACCCGGACCAGGAACGCCATTGACTACTGCGTCCGTAATGATTACAGATGGTTCCCTAGTGTATAACCCTCCTTCTCCCATGGTAACACGCATATAAGATGCACCCATAACTGGAGTAGCTGTACCGATTGCGCCCGTTGGTCCTCTAATTATAATAGTTGGTGTTGCGCCAGTCCAGCCCCGTCCCTGATCTCGAATAAATATATTTTGAATTGTATTTGGCACTCCTTGAGGTTCTGTAGATACAGCCGGTGTAATAACGGCACCACTTCCAAGAGGAAGTGTTGATGGTTGTGGCCGCGACGGTCCTACATTCACCACTGATACTATTGGAGGATTTCGATAATTAATACCAGGATTTCGTCCTTTAAGGCCGGTAATAGGGCCCCTAATAAATGAACCTATAAAGATGTCGTCTTCAGGTTTACCACCGGATACAAATCTAATGGTTGGAGGCGAAGTGTATCCGGAACCAGGAGTTTCAATTTCTACCCCTACTAAGAAGGGGCACCCACGCTCTGCCCATACATTACCTTGATCCATTGCACTAGTACCAAACGAATACCCCATGTCCGGGGTCCACAGATTAAAACCCATTGGCCAAGTGTATGGGTTTGGATGCGTCGCATTCACCCAAGGATACCAATTTGCACCATTCCCCGGATCCTGCAGCATCTGCCCGGGCGATGTAAAATGTGCAGCAGGACTAATTGGGGCACCTTTATATGTGTATCCAAGTTGTGCAGCGGTTTTTGTTACAAGTCTTAGGGTTAATCCTGATCCGGAACATCCAGGTTCATTTGTAATTTGGAAGTTCCATCCAAAACCTGCATAATTAGGCCGGGCAGGTGCGTAGGGGTTTTGACCCGCCCAAGTAGGCCGATAATCCGGTAGCCATGGTATCTGCTTTACTGGCTTGTCAAAAAGAAGTCCTCCAATTGATCCAGTAATAACTGGTGTTGCACTTGCTCCAGATGCAAGTCCTAAATCTAGAGGGTGAGGAGTTATGTTAATAGCTACCGTGTTATTGACTATATTGGTTAATTGATCGCGGTAAACTGTGTATCCAGTAGTACCCCCACTTGTCAAAGATAAAGTAAGAGGATATGTCGGAAACTGGTTAATTCTTGCAGAAAATTGTCCAATTCCATCAGATGATGTTACAGTGGGAACAGAAGTAAACCCATTATTCGTTGTGAAATCAAAACACTGTATGAATTTAGAATTTTTAAGTGTTGAGGTGTTCTCAAAATATCCTCCACCACGATTCTTGATAGAGGCTGTAAAATTAGAAGCATGTCCAGTACAGCTGAATGTATCACCCGTTGTTCCATCACTATTAAGTATATTTCCGGAAATGGGTCCACTATTATATCCGCATTTGTTATCTATTACAACAATCTTTGCAATCTTTCGGGATAATATTGCTTGGAGACGGACAGGTACACTTTCATTGCTAAAAATACTCTGGCCAGACCCCCCTGACGGGCCATACGCTCCTAAATCAAATGTTACTTTTGGAGTAGTAGTATACCCAGTCGCTCCCTGAAGTAACTTTACTTTTTGTATGGCAAGACTTGCTTCTTGACTATTAGATACACGATTATTAAGTTTAAAACCATTAATAGGGTCAACCTGTGCAACTGGAAAATTATTATTATTCAGAACTGTTTCTATTCCATTTAACGGAGTTCCACTACTACTTGGCGATGGATCAATCTTTATAGTAAACCCTGTACGACCAATATTAGCAAAATCATTAAAGTAATTATTAACAAAACCACTCATAGTAGAATAATTATTCCTACCTTCACTAAAAGTAGTAGAATAATTATTTAATAAAGGATTATTCACTACAATAGAGGTTAAAGTGCCAGCATCTTCCATGATTGCAACCACTGTAGGTTTACTAGAATTTTCAGAATTTGAAAGTGTTGTAATATCAATTATTGGAGTTGAAGTATAGAACTTATTTGGATCCGATAGTGTTATTGGACCTAACGCAAAGCATGACATTTCTGCGACCGCAACGCATGTATCGCCTTCACCAGTGACTGTTATAGTTGGTGTGCTTGTGAATCCGTTACCCTGTGACTCAATTCCAATCGAGTCAAGGAGATAATCAAATTTAGGTTGTACGACTGTAACTATGCCTGTAGTATTAATGTTGTTATTTGGAGGTATAGTTGGAGCAGACTGATAATTGCCGGGTGGAGGGGTCCAAGCACTAGATGATACAACAAGATTAGTATTTCCCGGAACATACCCAGATCCAATTGTTTTAAAATATACGGCGGTTACATCTACAGCTCCTGTTGCTCGAACAGCTCCTCCATCTACAGCTACAGGGAATGGTCCGCCATTCATGAAATCAATCAATTCCTGAGACAAAATATTATTAGGTGTAAATTCTGAATAAGGACCCGGATTTCCAATCCGTTGGCCAGATTCACTGTTTCCAATACCTGTAAAAATAGGAAAGTCCAATGGCGTGGATCCTCCAATCGCGAACCTCTGGTACTCCTCCGTAAAGCCGGCATTTATTAGGAACCAACCTCGTATAACCTCTCCAAGCGATGTATCGGTTTCAAGCCTTGTAATCTCAAATTTAGGTGTTGTAGTATATCCTTGTCCAGGATTTGTAATTGTAATAACCGGACTGTAAATTGTCGTGTATCCATCAGTTTGGTTCAAGATTTGAGGACTTAATCCGTTATTGTAAAAAGTGTAAGTTATATTGTTGAATGATAGAGTTGCAGTACAGCCCGAACCATTACCATCCCGACTAGTTACTGTCACATCTCCAGACAATGACTCCCAGTTTTTTACGATATAACAAGGCGCAGCCATAAGAGCTGATCCAGGATACTTTTTAGGTAAATTAATTGCATTTTGTCCTGGACCATTATTTAGATAGTCAGGTACTATCATCTTGCCACCTCCGTTTGCACTGATGCCCCAGACCTTCCCTACTAAGAAGTCTGTTGTATTTTGGTATGGCAATAATAGAGGCGCCCAACTTGGGTCCGTTGCCTTATTTCCGATAATAGATGGACCACTCAAGTAATTCATGTCAGCCCAATCTCGTATACCGTAAATACCTGATCCAACGACACTTGTTGGTTCGGTATTTACATCTAGTGTACATCCACTTCCACTTCCATCAATAGATGCAAATACTGGAGGAAATAAGTTTGATAACTCTGTTCTCATTCCTGGAATTGAAATTGACTGAATACTGTAATCCGTTGGAACTGATGTGGTAATAGCTACCGCACTTGCACCAGTATTACCACCTCCAGAAATAGTGACAACTGGCTTAGTGGAAAACACTGAAGCGCGTCCATTGCTGCGATTATTAAGAACAATTCGGCGAATGTACTGTCTATCAGGGATTAGTGATACTACAGCTCCACTTCCACTTCCTCCTGTAATAACTGTAGATGGAATCCCGATGTATCCAGATCCACTGTTGATAGTTTTAGCGTCTATGATAGAATTAGATGCTGTCGTAAACACTGCAAGTTTTACATCATTCGATACTACAGAACCCCGCATATTTGAAACGGTACAAGTATAAGTTCCGGCATTAGCGGCAGTTACAGAAGTTATTTTATAAATAGGAGAAGTCTCGGCAATTGGATTGCCGTTCCACTTCCATTGATAACCTAATGGCTGTGTTCCAGTAGCATTGCAAACAAATTGTACAGTAGTATTTGGAAGAACAGTTTGAGATGCAATAGGTTGAATAGTTGGTAGTTCACTTATTTGAAGTTCCGCCGATACTGGTGGATTAACGCCAGTAGAACCGCTGCCAAGAGAATTAGTAGCTATACATGTATACTTTCCACCATTTACATAATCAACTGATGGGATTACAAAATAATTGTTAGTTTCTCCTAAAATAGGAGTTCCTAAAGCTGATTGTATATTGTAATTTGGATCACTAACTGGCTTGAAGTACCACGTATAAGTTATAGGCAACGAGCCTTGTGATAATACAGGAACAAATGTTGTACTTGTGCCAAGGTTATAAGCGCCACCTCCAAATATCGATGAAATTATAGGTGGAACTGGATTAACAGTAAGAGCCATAACTGCAGTTACTGGAGATCCGTAGGTAGGCGTAACCGTGCAAATATAAGTTCCGGCATCACCTTCATACGCTAAGCCTGTTGTTTTATTGACTCTGGAGGTAATAGTTGTCCCAGTTATCCCGTTTGTAACATAGTATGATATATTATCTAATGATACTGTTTCATTGTCTTTAATCTGAGACCAAACAATAGTGCTGTTTTCGGGAGCGTTAATAGTCGCTACAATTTCATATTGTGAACCCGCATTAACAGTTTTATCACTTAATTGAATGTTTGCTCCCTCTAGGTTCAATACATTGCTACTAGTTATCTTATTACCTGTAATATCTGTATTAAATAGATTAATTCGATTAGATGGCGTGCCAACGAGCGACTGCCATTCGCTCATGACAAAAATAGATGATGGTAAACTTGTGTATGGACTAGTAAACTTATTAGTGTAATTAAATTTGAATGTTGGGCCTGGACCAGGAGGCGCTGGTGGTGGCCTAAAAGCCGGCGGTTCTAAATTTCCACTAGCATTAAGAGCGTTCAAATAAGTCTCATCTGTTACAACTGCCACAAGATTAGAATTGTAATTAGCCCATGGAAACGGCTTTGTCGCATCGTATATGGAAACTTTTGTAGGAACACAAAACCCAGTACTGTTGATATTGTTGCCTCTAGGATCCGTGGCGGGACTTAAACTAATTGAAATAGCATTTTCTCCGGCTACTGGGGCTATGATGCAGTCGGTCTTTGGAACATCGAAGATATTGCTGCTAGTAACTGGTCCATTCGAAATAGTTGTATTGGTAAACGAAGTCAGTATGTTCCCGTAGGTATTCGTCCAATAACTCTCGGCAAAAACACGCGAGGGGAAGTTAGTCGGACTATAGCCATTGACAAAGTCCGGGTTATACATAGTAAATGACTGTGGTGGAGGGCGATTCTCAAAACTACCGCGAACACTGTCACCAAATGACGCTGGAGCCGAATAATAACATACCACACGACTCCGTTTAACACTGTTTGTGCCCGAGTCGCTCCACGGAAAAGGATATGTTGCATCATAAAGAGTAACCTGTCCGACAGCAATACGCCAAGTAGCGGGAGACCAGGGGTAACTGGCTAGATTGTAACCATTGGGTACGGCAATTGTCAAAGGGACATAATAATACAGGGACGGGACAACGGATATTGTGGGAGTCCCTTCAAGCGCCTGCGTCATTTCTGTTTATTTATACTTATGTGATCATAGTTAATTTTTAACGCATATTGAAGTTAATTTATGATCTGCATACTCCGAACTTGACCGAACTCTTGAGACGCTGTCTGCGAAGCCATTCGGAGCTAGAGGGTATATTTTCTTTGTACTTCGGATAGAGACCGCCATAAACATCTCCGCTGAGATACTGACTGTAATCAATACCTTGTTGCTTCGCCCTGCACACTGGCGGAGGATCTCCCCGAACACCTGGAATAAAGTCGTCTCCTGTTACAATTTCGACAATGGTCAAACCAATTGAGTATATGGTGACTTTAGCACCTGAATATGTAGTAAAGCTCTTACCTGGGGCTACAGTTACAGACTCTGCTCGCGTTGGAGAAGTTGACGGTATTGGGCCTCCGAATATGTTGACAAAAGTGATTGTTGGTGGGCTTGTATCATTGAAAGTTGCAGTAAACCGATCTGACCCAAGATCAAATATGGTTTCAGCAGCGGGTTTCAGAACTGTAGCGTAAGTTATTGATGCATTTGGAGCAACGGTTGGGGCTGAAATTGAACCGTCAGTATCTGGACATACAAATAATACTTCGGTCAAATCGGTTGGAAGGGCCACTTGTGATTCATCGCTTAGCGTAGAGTTAATAGTTATTACATCTGCTGGTGTTAGTGTAAATATCTTTTTGGGCGTCTTTCCGGTTTCCCGAATAGCTGTGGCATAATCGTGAGAAGCCAGTGCAGTCAAGAAATTAAATGATATATCAGATACTGAAACTGGAATTTGTGATAGATAAAACCCATCATTAAATAGTAACACCGAAGTTACCTTATTAATTGCAATTCCACCTACTGTATAAAAGCCAGCTGCGTATGTGCTACATTTACTTCCATCTGAAGTGAGAATACGAATACCTGACGCCCATTTCTCTTCTCCACAGGCTATATATAAGTTATTCGCATTGTCATAAGCAAGATAAGTTGGACATGCTAATTCTGTGCCTACAAGAATTTTTGGAGAATTGATGCTATTCGCATATGTATAGACCAATCCCTGAGATGGATATGAAAATGACAAATTATTATTTGAGTCACATGCCAATCCTCCAATTGGGAATGAATCAGTCAGCGTTTTCCATACAATTACAGTTCCATCCGGGGAGACACGGTGTATAGTATTTTTGGACTCTTCCGATACATATAAATATCCGTTATTATCATTAACTATATGTGTCAATCCGGTATTACCTACATCTCCGATGTTACATAACTTAGTTTGAGGGTGAGGATTTGGAAAATCGGGATCAATATCTAATGGCCATGGCAATTGCTGATACCATACACTACCAGTAAAATCTATAAGGTATAGTGTGTCAGTTACTGTTCCATCTGTGTGCTTATTGCTAAAAATTGTAATCTCACGAATATCGTATGCGTATTGTAGAGTTGTTTGATTGCCGTATACATCAACTTGATACAAAGATCCAAATGATTCGGAATAATATGCATTACCTTGTGAATCGCATGCAATGCTTTGAGATTTAGCTGTTGTTCCAGTAGTTCCAATAATGTCAGTAGATAATGCTATCATTCCACCTACACCAATCGGTTCCGCGTCCAATAATGGAATGCGTACATTATTCACATATCCTGTTCCACCAAGGTAATTTATATCATACCATCCACTATGACCGCCATATGTCTTTACATAACTATAATCTTGCCAGTGGTAAAATTGAGTTCCGGTCAACCCACCTGATCCAGCAAATACTCCATTTCCTAATGCCGGGCCAGTATATCCCTTGAATATTACAGCTATCAGGTTAGGGCAATTCTCGAATGCTCCATCTCCAATTCGCTGAATTGACTCAGGGAGCCATACAATTGATAAGCCAGTGCATCCTGAGAATGCATACTCCTGTATTTCCCAGCATCGAGAAGGATCTTCAAAAGTTAGATAATTAATATTAGGTTGATTGGCAAATGCAATAGATTGAATACCATCAATTATATGAGGAATTTCCAGAACTTCACGAGGATTTTGTGTTCCAGTTACTCCGGCTATAAATAATCCAGTATTTACAGATACATTCATCTTTAATCCTTCGCCATTGTTATCAGTAGTCGCTGAAGTTATCGTTGGAGGACCGAGCGCACTACTGTGAACTACCTTAGCTTTCGCAACAGCATCGCGGCCACCAGAGCCAGCAGTGCCGGTCATGCCATTTTGCAGGTAGATAGGTGTGCCAGCATCAGCAGGATTCCTTACAAAAGTAATATCAACTTCACCAAGGTAACCATTTCCGTAGGTCACAAATGCAACACCAGTGACACACCCTGTTTGACCAGGTTGGTATGTGTAACCAGGACCCGATGGTCCAGACACAGTAAACTCTGTTCCAGATGGTCGAGCAGTTCCAGAAGCTCCTGGCACACCGGGAACATTAACCTCATACCCGGACGGTCCACTCTGACCTAACTTTTCAGGTATATTCATAATTGCCTTCGCAACTGCGCCGGAACCTTGTCCATATTTATCGGTAATAACTACAGTTGGTGGAGTTACATAACCAAATCCAGGATCTATAATATCCACATGAATATATGTCAGTTCTTGCCTGACACTCAATGACGGAATAATTCCTGATGCAGGAAGATCTTTGGCAATAACTCGTGGGATGGATTTGAATCCCAATCGCTGGTTTGTCAAAGTTACATTCGCAATAGTTCCAGCTAAGTGTGAAATATTCACAAGACTATCGACAAGTGTTGGTGCTACATATGGATTGGTATTAGATGCCTGATTGTATGGATTAATTGAAATTGTAGGTGGCAAAGCAAACCCACTAGCAGAATTTGCAACTCTGACAGATGCAAGAGAACCTCCAATACGAGCATAGAATGCACAATATGCTGGAGTATGTAATCTAGGCGCGCTAAATGTAACTTTTACCAATGGCGGTTCAGTGTATCCACTGCCGGGGTTTGTAATTGTTACATGGTCAATTACATACGCATTAAGACGGAATGAATAATGCCAGCCATCAACTTCTACAGCTCCACTCACACCAACTCCATCCATGGGATATACAGTTGCAGACACGGTTACTCCGTTAAACGGTAGCTGGGATTTCATAGAACTATATGCAGCTACACCAGCCGAATGAGCACAGCTTACAATACGACCATTTATGATTGGTTCTGCAAACGCTAATCTATCACAGGTGGTATCTGAAGGACTTGGCGTAATAACTATATTCAATCCCGAATAATCCTCGCCATTTCCAAACTCAGTTAATGGCTCAATTTCGTAATATCCAGATGTACCTACATCTAACTGGAGGCCAAGTAAATTATTAGAATATGTGCCACTCTGACCCTGAATATTCGGGAAAACGCTTACATCATAAATACAGTTAAATCCTCCGCCACCGGTCAGACCGACACGAGGAGGTCCGGCGGTGTATCCAGATGCTCCTGAAGATCCGGCCGATGAAACAACATCAATGCGATTCACATAATAATCCTGAATCGCAATTGGTGCAGAAGATTCGACATATCCGTAACCAAATGAAGATGGGTAAGCTGACCACTGTGAAAATTGTCCAGTGGATCCAACCGTGGTTCCAATGATGTAGTAAGACATTGTTTTACCGTTTACCGTCCTCTGAGTTGCCGGATTCTCGTACCACAAAGGATTGGCTGGTGTTATTCCTGAATTGCTTAACGCATTTATGCCTAATTCAGGTTTAACATTGGAAATAAAAGTTTTTACATCGGTCGCTAAAGAAGCTTCTGTCACCGAATTTGGAGGATTGCTATTTGCATAATTAATAAATCTATCAAGCCAGTTTGACAGTCCATCAAGCGATGACCATACGGCTGGGTTATCTGGCACTGGACCGGCTTGTGGATCATTGGTAGATATAAAATCTGCCAGCGCTTTATATTGATCGCTATAAACTACCAAAGAAATTAGATTCTTTATTTGGTCCTGCGTAACACTTCCAGCATACACAAATATTTCTGACGGTATATCGCTGTATCCTTTACCATGATCTGTCATGTATATATTTTCAATCATACGAGGAGCCAGTGCATTAGCTACGGCAGGAACTTCTATCATTAACGGGTTCTTTAGTCGTCCGCCATTCGAGATATATGCACCGTAACGCGAAATGCAAAAAAGGTATGGATCAACTGTAACTGTAACATTGGGAACAGTTAAGTAACCAGAACCAGGATTAATAATTACAAATCCATCGATGCGAACATATGTAACAGCAACAGTTGATTCATCTGAAGTTTCCTGCACTAACCGGCCAGTTACACCTACTACTGCCTGAACTCCTCCTGGAGCAGTGGGAGGATCTACAACAACGGTAAAATAGACATTCGGATCAAAATTAGTCGTGAAATATAAAAGAGTTGCTCCAGTATAATCGGCAAGACCCTGGCCTTCAATATACGGCGCACCACCATCACTCGCCATCTCGTTATTGAATGCAGTTATTGCAGGATCATTATTTGCGGGATGGAACTGGTGGAGGCCTTGATAATACCTTAACCGATCCATAATATATTGGATTTGATACACAAAATTTTGGTAACCTATATCATCGCCGGTTGTGAGAAGCCCAAAAGCCGGTAAAATCTTATTAGTAGGGTCAAAAAAGTATCGATTAATATTGGGATTTATCAAATCGATTCTGCTAATTGAGCCACCACTTCCTGGACCAGCTGCATCAGTTACAGCATCTCTTAATTTAACTATGGCTTTGGCTGGATTGTTAGGGCTTGTTTCGGATGGGGATATATAGACTTCTGGTGGAACCAGGAAAGAGTCGGATGATGTATGTGTTATAGGTCCTAATGTTGAACAGGTCATATTTGCATACCACTGTGGAGGAGCACCAGTATCGCCGCCTGCACCTGTAACTCCAATATTCGGAGCTCCTGTAAATCCAGCGCCTTGACTTGCAATCGCCATACCTTTAACTATGAACGAAGGTGCCATAGGTAAGATCTGCAATCCAACATCATATGGTTCAGGTGGTTGAAGAGCCCCAATTGCTTGGAAATATTGTGTATTAGCTGCAGGTATTCCGCCGGAAGTAATACGAACAAAATCTCCAGGTAAATATCCTTGTCCAACACTTGAAAACTTAAGTCCATAAACTCTAGATGATTTACTGAGAACTATAGAACCAGGGGTAAATGGTAAGAATCCACCGTTAATCCATCCGGAAGCATAAGGATCTGGGAAGTATATACCTACACCTCCAAACTGAAAACTAGAGCATATCTGTAGAGCTCCAGTTGCAAGAGCTGCAACATCCGCAATAATTCCGGCAATAGCAAATGCAGCCCTGAACAATGCTACTCCAATATTACCTACAAGTTTTACACTTAGGCCGGTTATAACTCTCGTCGTCTTTGTGATTAAACTGCCAGCACTTGCGATTACACGCGAACTTCCCTGAATAAAGGTATCGACACCCTTAGAAATTCCTCGGATTACCTTTGGAGCAGTTGCGGGTATTGCAGGAATTGCTGCTACGATAATTCTAAAGGCCTCGGCACCTTTCTCCAACGCAAAGACCGTTACTATCTTAGCACCCGTTAATATTAACTTATCTGCAGTTGGTATTTCAACTCCACCGAGAAATCGTGTAAATGTGTCAATTCCAACCTGTCTCAAAACTTTTGGAAGAACTGCTTCTGAACTTATCTCTACAAGACCACGCGAAGCAGACTTAAAATCTGCATATTGCTGCTGCAGTTTTACAATTTCTTCAGGAGCTAAATCGGGATTCTCCAATAACCTTTCGAAATTATCTGAATGTGTAGCGATTATAGCCGTCATAGCAGACTTAGCTTCGGCTATAACTACCGCCTGTTCCGCCTCTGCCGCTGCGAGTGCAGCTTTGCGATCAGCCTCTTTGGCAGCAAGCTCGGCATCTCCAACTTGCGTTTCAGTTTGGGCTTGTGGTGGTATTGACCTTTCTGATACTATCGCTTTTGTTTGTTCCTGTATATCTACCTTTGCAGAGCTAGTACCAATTGACTTACGCGATGCCTGTGCCTTGAGTTGTGGATTAACACTGCCACCCGACTCGTAAGCTAGACGCTGTGCACGCTCTCGAGCAGTTTCAAAGTTTCGTCCTACTACAGCAGTCTTCGGGACAAAGTTATTGCTTTTAAATTCTTGTCCGGTAAAGGTGTTTCTACCACCATTTATAATGGCACCACGCTGGTTACCATAATATGTGGTCAGCTGACCCTTTGCCTTTCCAAATATTGGATTTTCACCTTTAAACACATCCTCCCCAGTAGCCGCTTTTGGCGGTTCCGGTGGAGGTAGTGGAGGTTGGGGTCTAGGCCTTACCGGTGAAAATCTCATTTTATCGCCGACCGGAGGCGGCGGCGGCGGTGGAGTGGGGTCTGGGAGTTTAATCGGGTCTGGTGGAGCTACTACTAACTTGGCCTTTTCATATTCTAATTCTAAAATCCTTTGGCATTTCAGCGAATATGTATCATAATACTCGCGAAGTTCTGCTTGAGCGGCTATTTCTTCGCGCCCACCTTCAATATATTCGAAACTTGTGTCCTGACCTGGGATATAGCGGCCAGGTGTTGTTTCGTATGTTAGTGATGGCGCTTTCCAAATACTTTCTGTATATCCATCAGATCTATTAATCGTAAGCTGGGTAGAAGCTGTAACTAGATCACTTGCTGATAGACCAGCATAATAGTTAACGCCAACATAAAATGCGGCACCGACATTTCCAACTGCAATTGCAGTAGTTATGATTTCCGCTGGAGTTCGTCCAGATGTCGCTAGTTGTGCGGGACTTAAATACTTAGATAAATTTCCAAGCATTGCGAATGAGCCAGAGTCTACTGCATCTGGTGAAGTTGATGCGGCATATCCGTTAAATGGCTGTAACATATTCGATGTATCTTGACCGGCTAGAATTCGTCCACCAGTTAAGCCTGCAGCGATAGCTTTTTGGAGATTCAATGCATCTGCTGGAAACATTGCAGAGCCAGGCTGACCCATGGGGGGATAAGGCCCGCCCGCCTGCCATGTTCCACGACCTAAAGTAGATCCTCCAAACCCAACAAGTCCACCTAATACCTGTAAAGTCGCTTGTCCAGGATCTATACTTGTTTGATAACCTCCGGCTGGATATCCTCCAAATTCATAAGGTAAATCCATACCATAATTTTCAAATGCATTGGGTTCATATGTGTAAGCAGTTAACCCAGTAGAGCCGTCGGGAAAGGTAGTTCCTGTTAGGCCAGTAAAACCTGTTGAAATAAAGTATGCAAATGCCTGCTCAAGATTTCTAGGACCAGTTGCACCCCTATCTCCGGGAACATAGATTTCATATGCACCAGTTCCACCAATGGAACCTGGAGTGTATGCTCCACCAAGTGCTGGAGGAACTCCTCCAGTCCATCCCGTTCCACCAGTTAGTCCCAAATAGTCATACTGTGTATACCAAAATGCAAGTGCATCATTTTCCATTTTTCGTTTATTGTTCGCTGTAGTTGTGGCATAATCATCCTCTGCTCCTCCATAAAGAGCAGTTGCATTAAGGAGTGTAGTAGTTCCCTGCAAAGTTGTGAAATCGTATTTCCAGCTACATACATCAGGGGCCTGGAATGGAGATCCATACTCACTTATTAAATCGGAGTAATACCATCCGAATTTTGGATTTGCATAGTGTGCTGCATCCTGATCTAAACAGTTCCATAAATTACTCATCAAACCACCCTGGCCATTCGGCACAATGTCTCCGTTACAAGGTCCCTGTGAACCGACGCATCGGAGATTTGTCAGTTGGAATAACGGTGCTGCAGTATACTGATTATTTCCACCTGTAACACCATAGAGGTATGGTTCCCACATCTTGTTGTATAATCCATTAACACCTCCATCTGAATTGCCCCAAGCATAAGTTCGAGTTCCAGATCGTGAACTAATATCTCGGAATCCTACTTGTGCTGTAAGTCCTTCACCAGTAGTATCACCATCACCTCGTGTAATAACAAGATCGGCAGTTGGTGGAACTTGATGAAGCCAATCTAGAACACGAGTTAAGACTACCGGTTTAGCATTAAAGCTATTCAAAACATGACCTAATGACGCCTGATTATCTCCAACACACTTCTCCGATGCAAAAACTATATGTTCATACGAGTTTGGATCATCGGGATTAAATGAGTTCTTATACGCTACATTTACTTTCATATTATTTGGCCCTACGCCCCAATCGTAGATGAATAATATATTACCACCTGGCGGCACGGGCGGTGATGTAGGAATAGTAGAGGTGCAATCTTTAATAACCGGTGCACAGGGTGGATTTGGACATGGTGGTGGGGGAACATTGGGTGGTCCCAGCGGGTCAGTATTTCCCGTGAATCCAGTTCCTGTTTGTCCAAAATATCCAGTTCGTCCGAAACATCCTATTCCAGTGCATCCAGTCAGTCCTCCAAAATACGACCCCGTGATACCAGTACATCCATATCCAATATTATTAAAGCATCCGGTGCATCCGTATCCAACTCCATTATCGCATCCAGTACATCCATGGCCATGGCCTTGATAGCATCCTGTGCATCCATACCCAACTCCATCATTGCATCCGGTACATCCGTATCCAATTCCTCCACTGCATCCAGTACATCCCCATCCAACTCCTCCAGTGCACCCGCTGTAAATGTTACTTCCACCACCACCAGTTTCGATTATTAACCCCAATACGAAATCTGGACGACCGCCTGGACGACCACCTGGACATGCTCCACACCCCAAACCGGTAGGGACTAGACGAGCACCGCCAGCTCCGCCTCCTCCCCCGCCGTTGGCATTATCTAACGCCTGTTGCTCTGCCAGGGCATTGGCCGCAGCAAGTTGGCCAGCAGTAGTCGCATCAGTCTCAGAACGTCCTGCTAAAATAGCGGCATTGTAGGCAACGCATGCAACAAAATCTAGATCAATAGCAGTTGGAGGCACTATTCCATTTGGATCATACCGTAACACAGTAACTTCTGCACCTACACCGCTATCCGAAATTATTTCTGCATTTACAGGTTCATATAGCACTAACTGTTTTGTGAATAATGTATTTGACCTATCCCAAGCATTAATATAATAATCAGTTGGATTCTTGTGCATAATAGGTATTATTTGACATCCGTTAGCACCGGTGCTACCATCTGCCGGAACGCCATTAACTAAAACTGTAGGTGTGCCTGTAAAATTATTCCAACCTACACCGGAAAATGGTATATTTTTAATAAAAACCTTATCAGCGTAAGGAGCACTTATTGCTCCATGCTGACCGGCGCCTGACAAATATGGAGTTGGTGCTTTAGAGTATCCTCGTCCACTGTCATATGTTTCTACCACTCCCAATCCAGAATTTGTAGTTCGAAGTAGTGATATAGTTGCTGGCACGCAGGAAACGGCAGCTATATCATTCTCCGCTATACAATTATATTCTCCAGAATCGTAGTATCCTGCGTCTGTGATCGTAAGGTATGCACCAGTCTGACCGGTAAGAGGTAGACCATCTTTATACCACTGGTATTTTGTAATAGGAGGAGTTAGTCCTCGCTGATCGTTAAATAATGAAACAAAGGAACCGATAGGTACTGTTTGGCTGTTAAGAAAGTTCCGGTATGGCAACGCTCCAACTTCTGTAATATCCGCCCATGCATAATCACTTCCATAAGTATTCGTTGCCTTCACAAAATAGCGACCAACTGAATTTGCATTGACGGATTTAATCGTTAAAGAATCGCTACTTACCGCTAAATTGATGGAACTACCATCTGGACCAGTCTGTCCAGTTAGACCTCCAATCGCATTAGGACCATCGCCACCCATTGCATTGATTCCGCCATACCACCATGAATACTGTATTGTTGGACTTCCCCATACTGGTGGTGCAGCAAAGGTATAGTCTATTCCTAGGGCAGCAGGTCCGCTTTGGTAATCCATCAAGTAAGGAAATACCGGAGCGCTTGCAGCAATATTCAAGACATATGTAGACTTAACGCTTCCAAAATCGTTTGATACAGTGCAAACATAAGTTCCCGAATCAGCTAAAGTCCATGTTCGATACTGATTATTTCGAGTTACTCGGGAATAGAAAGTAAAATACGGGTCAGCTTCATTAGCTCGAATCGAAGTATTCTCAATAATATACTTTGAACCATTATCGATTGTAACTGTAGTTGTAGGACCAGTTGCACCTCCGCTGGTAACATAAGTATAAGTCCATGTGATAGTTGGTGGATTTGCCGAATTTGAAGTTCCGCTTGGAAACAATACCTGCCAGTAAGCAGGGTCACCATCATCAATATCGTATGTATTCTCTGCCGCACCGGTTGTACCAGTAAACCCGGGTGGAGTATCTAAGAAATGAATAAGTTCGCTTGTAAGTATTCGCGTTGATGGAAGGTCATATCCATTTGAATATTCTGTGATAGTGAACGAATATGTCCCAGGCCCAAACGCTACAACATAATTACCTCCGAGACTATAATCTAAACTCTGATCAGCACCTATGCTTCCCCAAGTACCGTTGAATGAGTAGCCCATTTCCCCCGGGTAGGGCGGTACGAAGTACAACTCCTCTCTTCCCGGTGCGGGGTCGGGGTAGTAGGTTGGGCCGCGGGAGTCGTTTAGATAACCATAATTTGTGTTCATGATGCGGAGTGGTACTTCCAACACGTTTTGCGATGCGCATATGCCACCTTGCCAAATAGCTGTTTTTGGATCTGTAGACGCATCACTTGGACCTTTATACAAACTTATAATCATTGGAACCTCAGTGCTTCGACAATTAAAGAACCCAGGCTGTCCGTCATTGTAGGGGTTATAGTTTATAACACCACTCCTTGGTTTCGTAAACTCAAACCATGCACCATAAGTTGGAATCGGATCTGGCAGTCCGGGGGTTGGTGGGTAGGTGGGAGGGGGATACATATTTCCTATGACATCGGGAGAAACGACAATATGCACTGGAATTGGTCCAGTAGAACCCGGTGTAAGATTTACAGTAAAGCTCTGAGTAGCCGATCCGAACCTATCTGTAATTGTGCAAGTATAATTTCCGGCATCAAGGTTATAAAAAGTTCCTACATTGACCCCCAGCTGTCCGCCTATATTTCGTCGGTCAATTCTTGTGATTGTTCCGTATGAACCTACGGGTCCAGTAGTTCCGTAAATATTATTTGACCATATTGGAACGCAATTGCAGCCGGGGCCTCCCTCCCAATCATCAGGGTGATCAGCCGCATGACCGCCATCAGTACCTAAAGTCAGAACATCGACGGGTCCATGAATTGGATGATTAAAGATCCACTGTACTGTTGTGTTTGCAGGATTATCGTAGGAATGAACAGTTGATGTGATACGACCATTTCCTATAAGTCCGGCTACAGTATTTATTGTATTACCTGTTACTCCACTAAAGTAGGGAGGTATCGCCGAAGTAGTTGTGGCATTAGTATAAACATATCCGGGTGAAACTAACAGCGGAGTATCTGAATTATATGCCTGAATTACAAATTCATATTCCGCATTTGGCTCTAAGTTCTCCACTCTGCCAGTTAGACCAGTATATCCCGATGGTCCGCCGAAATCAAGGTGTCCAGCTTCACCGGTAGCGCCTTTAGGAGTCCATGATATTGCATAGTCTGAAATAGGTGAACCTGCATTTGGATCCGCTGCATTCCAAGAGAATGCAACCTGTGTTGGAGATGTCCACAGAACAGTTAAAGGGCGTGGATCAAGTGGTTGTCCGATATAATTCGTTCTTACAAAAATAGTATTGATTCCAGGTGAAGATGTAGATGGAGAATCTGCATTATTAGCAGTAACTGAGATCGCATACTCTTCTCCGGGATTCAATCCTTCGATTATGTGGCCCGTAGATGTGTTATTTTGACTAGTAAAACTACCTCCATTATCCTGGGGAACCCACTTTACAGTGAAATTTTGAATTGCAAGACCACCATTACTCCAATTACCTGAATCCCAAGTGACATAAATGTCATAGGATGTGACCCATTGCACCTGGAGTCCGGTGGGGTCCAGCGGCGGACCCGAGCTTGTCATGGTTATGTTCTAATCTGAGATTACAATCTATATCAAATCTACATGAGATAACATATGACGACGGCAACAAGGTTTTGTTAGTTTCAGATCATCCAGTGCTTTTCCTTCGGCTGTCTTTGTAGTTGTTGCAGTTAGATATTCCATCTCAGTCTTTCCCTCTTCCTTACGGTATTCGTCCCTCTTCCGAATATACAGTTCCCACCGACTTGCGAGCCAAGGATTGTTGCAGGTAAAACACTCAATTGGAATGATCATTTGATATTTAACTACTTTTTCCTTCTATATTCGTTTTCTGTTATGAAATATAAGAATGAGTGATTCAAAGTATGCTTTGGGTGTTTTAGGTGTTCTGCTACTTGTTGTTGTTCTAAAGCAGTTCAGCTTTGTAGTGTTGGAACTTCTGTTGAAACTAACACGGCCAGGAGCAACAGTTTTGCTTCTCTCGGCAGTAGTTTGGTTATACTCAAAAAATCTACTATACACTGCTCTAGCTTCGAGCGTGTTAGTGGTATTTTTACTTCGCGATTTATGGACGGCGTATGTTCGTTCAGATGCTCGCCGCCTGTTTTTAGAAATGGGTCTTGATATGGCACGATTTGATCCCATAACGAGCATTGATCTCCAGTTTGCGAATGGAACGGCTGTCCACGATGCCCCTTCACTTTACAAGAAATCAAGCGATCCTGTTCTTCTAGTATACCCCCCATCTGCCGAAACGCTTGAGCAGATGAATGGAGATTAGAGGGTCTCCTACCAAAGAATATCAAGTTCCTGTGTGCTCCAGTATTCTGAAACACCTGAAGGAAGACGGCGATGAATAATGAAAGGTAGCTTCTTTTGCGCTACCTCCTTTTCTGCTACATTCCAAACAAATTGAGGATCAGAAGTGATCATTCCGTCCAAGGATACCAGAGGTTTACTTCCCTCTGCTATCTGCTGGGCTCGTGTTCCAACAAGAGCGGTATATTCATATTTGGTGTAATATGGTTCAGTAGTGCGCTCACCCTTCAAAGAATCTGCAACAGACTGACGAGCTACAGACTGAACTTCAGAATGAATAATGCGAGAATCAAATCGAAGTTGTTCCATTACTTACTTCTCTAAAATTATCTGTATACTCTTTCCATTTTACAACTCAATCGGGAGTAGTAATTAGAATACCTGTGCCAAACGAACCGCTTGGCATATCAATTTCAATAACAACAAAATAACCGGTTCCCGGAGTCAATCCACTAATTGAAAAAAATCCTGAACTGAGAGTCGTAATTGTCGCATTAACCACGGTAACAGCATCGCTCAAATAGACTATTATATTCCGACCCAATGCTTCCGGGCTTTCTATCCATGTTACAGCTGCAGTCGTAGGAGTTAGGTTGTCGATTTCTAGATTTCCAGCACCACCTGAAAAAGGAGGACCCCAATTAATTATATATCCAGTATATCCATTCGTTACTTGAGGAATAACTTGACAGTCAATAAATGCCTCTTGCAATTTAGTAAATAAAACAGGTTGATCCAATACTGGCGGAGCAATTGAAATAACATACCGAGTTTCACTGGTAAGTGCAGCATTCTTTGCCTGCAGAATTATAGAGTTTGCATAAAGCGTTTCGGGAGTGAGAGCGGTTACATTCAGGAAATCAAGTTTATCCTTTGTAACTGTATTGCCTGCACCTGTCAAACCCGACATTATTATTCATAATGTATTTTAATCCAACCCACTTAATTTACTAAATGGAACTTTTGGAAGTGTTTGGATCTGATTTGACAGTTGTTAATGCTGCTCGTGTTTCGTTCGCCAAGGAATCCGCAGAGTTTTCGGCTCAGGATGCTAAACTTGTGACATATTTAGCAAAGCACAACCATATTTCGCCATTCTTTCATCCCCAAATCCGTCTACGACTAAAAATGCCAATTTTTGTTGCGCGCGAATGGTTCCGTCACCAAATTGGGTTCGCCCGCAATGAAGTTTCGCGCCGGTATGTTGATTCTCCTCCCGAATGCTGGGTTCCAACACCAGATCAGATTCGCGAGCGCGATCCTAAGCTGAAGCAGGGAAGTAAGGAAACTCCAATTGTAGATTCAGAGCTTGTCCATAGTCTAATTAAGACTCATACGGAAGTCAATGTGATGGTGTATCAAGATTTGTTGTCAAAGGGAGTAGCGCCGGAAATTGCGAGATGTGTTCTTCCGCAATCTATGTTTACTGAATTCATTGAAACGGGAAGTTTGGCGGCGTATGCTCGTCTGTATAAGTTGCGCACAGATCCAACCGCTCAGCGCGAGATTCAAGAATACGCTCGTAAGCTCGGTGAACTTATTGAGCCGCTGTTTCCAGTATCGTGGAAGGCTCTTACATCTTCCGCTTCTGAGTCACCAGCTTAGCTTTCTTTCCACGACATGAAAAACGGCGGATCGTGCGTCCTTGTGGCCACAGAATAGCTTTGGTGCAAATCGCAGTTGCCGCCCCCTCTTTAGTTCGTGCTAGATTACGACGAAGCGTAATTTTTTTAGAAACATCCTTAACACATTTGCAAAACCGGTCTGCTTGTGTCATTATTAAGTTGCACGAGATGATTGTTCCCATGAAGTATTGCAATTTGCACACTGATAAAGCCAAATCAACTTCTTCTCATTGGTCTTTACTGCCACTACATCCGGCTTGGCTCCAGATTTCGAAGAGCAGTCGGCGGTAGGACATACAATATTCTCAAGATGCTCAAGAGTTGGATCAAACTTTAAGTATGGATTGGCAGCAATAGCAGCCTTATCTTCTCGGAGTATATGCTCATAGACGATAGGATTCGCATCATCTACTTTCTCTTTGTATTCACACTTATTGCACGAAAACACGGCAGTCTTAGTTCCGTCTACAACGCTCTCGTCAATGGGATAAAGCATATTGCGACAAGCCGGACAGAACTTCATCTTACTTATTATTTACTTCAAGACTCTCTATAAATTCGTTTTACAATATAATGCACGAAGTTTGTGGACGATGCTGGTTACTTTTCAAACTTGAAGATCTAATTTACGGAAACTGTTTTCAATGTTCGTCAAATAAATGAAAACGGATATTATCCCAAATTATTCTGTGACTAACAACTACGGGATGTCGAGCAAGGATAAGCTACAGGAGTTTCTGAACAACCACAAGGCTGACGGTGTTTGGACTCATGTTTCTCTAGCGGGAGGTTCCTATTTTATTGGCGAGGATGATCGCGAACGATTTTATGCGCTTTACACTGAAACGATCACGGATCAGGAAAAGCAATATCTAGCTGAAAAGTCGTCCGAAATTGGTCCTCTCCGAATCGACTTTGATTTCATTTATTCTCGCGAAGTTGAGAAGCATTTGCATACTCGCGACCAAGTCACATCGTTCATCGGAGCATACATGTCTGAAATTCGCCAATATCTCACAATTCCGGATAGCGTTCAATTGTATGTCATGGAAAAGCGGAGACCCACACTAGATTCCAAGAAGAATGTCAAGAAGTCAGGAATTCATATTGTTGTGCCGGATGTGTGCACTCACAAGTTTGTAGAGCAGCGTGCTCGACGCAATCTTCTCAAAACTATGGATCAGCATTTTGGTGGGCTGCCCCTAACGGAGTCTTGGGAGAAAGTGTATGATGAGCAGGTGGTAAATCGCACAGTGCCGTGGACTTTGTATGGTTCGCGAAAGAACGATGTGAATTCTCTGCCGTATCTAGTTTCGTATATTGTAGAATGGACGCCAAATGGAATGCGAATCATCGATGAGGTTCCAAAGGAGTCGGTGAGTTTGATGAAGACGCTATCTCTGTATCGCGAGGAACGAGACGGAGTGGAAACGCCAATGACAGAGGAGGCACAAAAGATTTATGCCGGATTAAAACACCAAAATTCGGAAGTTCGTATTTCCGGTGGTCGAGCGATGGCTCCTGCTCGCGGTCGTCCAGCGATTCGAGGTGGAGAACCAGGATCTCGTGGATCGTCACCTACTGGTCGTATCGTGATTCCGCCGCTAGATCCTGACCGTCGTAATTATATCCGAGATCATGTGATGAATATGAATCCCGAGCGAGCGGTAGCATATGCAGACTGGCAGAAGATGGCTCAGTGTTTGTATAATATTCACCCAGATCTACTTGATGTATTTCTGGATTTCAGTGCTCAAGCTGAAAATAAGTATGATGAGGCGGGATGTATTAATATGTGGAATGGACTGAAGTTCCGCAATGATGGAGATCGTGTTCAGGAAGGAACTCTGCGATACTGGTCTCGTGAAGATAATCGAGATGGGTATATTGCGATTGAGGCGTCAAATGTAGACCGACTAATTCTGGCAGCATGTTCGGGAACAGAGCACGATGTTGCTGCACTGATTCATGCTAAGTTTCGCGATCTGTATGTATGCTGCGATTTCGGTAAGAATGTATGGTATCGTTGGGCAGGACATATTTGGCGCGAGACGGATCGTGGAATCAATCTTCAGCTCAAACTTTCGAAGGAAATCGCAGGGTTGTTCCTAAAGAAGACGAACGAAATTGGAAAGGAGATGGAAACCCGTAACCTTCTGACTTGCACTGGTGATAATAAAAAGGAGTGCGGGACATGCGAGCATTGTCAACTGGATACTCAGCGTGATAAGTTCAATATGATTTATACGAAACTCAAGACTACCAAGTTCAAGGATAATGTTATGAAGGAGTGTCGCGAACTGTTCTTCGATGAAGAGTTTACCAAGCTAGTAGATTCAAACAAGGACCTGATTGCATTCAACAATGGGGTTATGGACTTGACTACGATGGAGTTTCGCGATGGTAAGCCGGAAGATTACCTATCATTCTCAACAATGATTGATTACGAGGCTTCGCGGAAGTATTATGAGTATGATACTTGGAACTCAGTGGATACTTTCATCAAGCAAGTTCTTCCTGATCCAGTCGTTCGCGACTACTTTCTAAAGCACTTGGCCACAAATCTTGTAGGCGGCAATACTGCGCAAAAGTTTCATATTCTTACGGGCTCCGGTTCGAATGGTAAGTCCATGATTATGAACTTAACTTCTACAGCTCTTGGAGATTATGCGTGCACTGTTCCCATCTCGCTGTTCACACAGAAGCGCAAAGGTTCGGGAAATGCGGCTCCTGAAGTTATTCGACTAAAGGGTCGGCGATTCGTAACCATGCAGGAACCAGACGAATCAATTGCACTCAATACTGGACTGATGAAGGAAATCACTTCGGGCGAAAAGATGTATGCTCGCGATCTCTTCAAGTCAGGCACAGAGTTCGAGGTTCAGGCGAAGTTTCATCTAGCGTGTAACGACAAGCCCAAAATCAATACGACGGATGGCGGAACTTGGCGTCGTCTTGTAGTAATCAACTTCCTATCGAAGTTTGTTCCAAAACCATCTGCACCTAACGAGTTTCCAATGGATGAGTCGATTCAGTTTGCGGTTCAGGGAAAGGAATGGGCAACTCCATTCATGAGTTATCTAATTCATATTCTGACGGAAGGCAAGGGTCTGCGCAAACTTCCTCCTCCTGAGAAAGTGTTGGAGTATACTTCGGAATACCGTAACGAGAACGACGGAATTGCGAGGTTTGTGAGTGAGAAACTCCTTCCAATCGTGGAAGGAGGAGAAATTATCCCAGTCGATAAGACTACTCTTCGCCGAGTATTCAAGCAGTGGTGTTCCGATAATGATCTGCGTCTAGCTCCAAATGAAATGGAGAAACGAGTAGAGGTTTCATATGGAAAATTTCATAAGGGCGGATGGACTAATTTCAGGATTGAGTAATCAAATAGTAATTTTACGGACCGTAATTTGGATTTTTAACGACGCTTGTGAGTTTTCTTCGTGTGCTTCTTATGCTTACGAGTCTTGTGCGCACGACGGCCCCCCGTAATCGTCTTCGTAGGCGCTTCGGCCGGCGCAGGTGGCTTTACATCAGATAATCCCATTTTATCAGCAACTGGCTGAGCAGGTCCCATGACACGAGCTTTTAGATCATCCCACCAGCTCATCTTTATTCATACTCAACATTTACTTGCGCCCGCCGACAGGGACATAGGCGCGAATGTATGGTAGAGTTACAGAAACAACCGCGAAAGCAATGAGTAGATTGAGTGTGGCACCGATAGCATCGCCGATGCTGAGCTTGAGTGGTCCAACCGTTAGGACATAGTGACCTAGGGCAGCCTGAACGCCTGGAAATAGAACGGCTACAAATGGCGTAACCAAATCACGCGTTAGAGCACCAAAGAACTGGCTTAGGGCAAAACCTAGATAAATCGCAACCGCAAAAGTCGTGACTGTCTCGTTAGCGCTCATTTACAATTCCCCTAAGAAATCTTTTTGCGGTAAAGAGTAGTGATATGGGTTATGACACCACATGGTGGGGCCCAAGTGCCTGGCAATTGTTCCATTTAATATCGTTTTTATCCTCGAATCCCCAGCAGACTTTGTTGGAAATGAAAGAGATGTTACCATGCAAGTTCTGCCGTGCATCTACCGCTGAATTTATGGCCCAGCATCCTTTGAAAGGCGATCCGGGCAAGTGGTTGTATGACATCCACAATATGGTGAATAACAAGCTACGAACGCAGTGTGCTTCCAACCCCGAAGTTGCAGATCCTGGCCCTGACCCGTCATTTCAGGAAGTGAAGACTAAATATTTAGCTATGAAACCCACGGCCGTTCCAGGTCGAGATTTTTTGTTTGCCATGGCATCCAATTATCCAGATGATCCACAACCGGAAGATATGGCTCGTCATCGCGAGTTTTTAGCTCATTTATCCGAATCTTATCCTTTTGAAAAGTTGCGCACTACTTTCAAATCTTATTTGGATAAACATAGTCCAGTTCCTCTCGAGCATAAGAAAGAGTATTTGAAATGGATGTACGGTCTTCTGAAATCCCTATCTCGATCGGCACATTCTGAAATCTTATCTTATCGTGGATTATCTGCTCGAGCTCATTTTTTCGCAAGTGGATGTGATCGTAAATCTTACCGTGGAAAAACATGCCGTCGAACTTCTAAAGGATTCCTCACAAAGAATCGCGATCCCAAACGCACGCGTCGTCTTGTTTTAACGGCACTTCTCAAATAGTTGTGATTTAGATAGTCCTACGCTTTATTTATCAAATGCTTATTGATCCAGCTGTAATACAAACTATTTTAAATGTTACAAATACACCTTTAACTGGAGTATTTCATGTAGGTGCTCACGATTGTGAAGAAATGAGTTTTTATAACGGATGGGGGATTGTTGCTGAAAATGTTGTATGGGTAGAGGCAATCCAGTCAAAAGTAGACCAAGGAAAGGCTCGAGGTATTCCAAATATTTATCAGGCAGTTATTACTGATAAGGACGACGATGTCGTTCTGTTTCATGAAACAAATAATGTTCAATCATCCAGTATCCTCAACTTAAAAACTCATCTCCAAGAACATCCGTGGGTTCATTATGTAAAAAGTACTCCTATGCAAACCACAACTGTAGATACCTTTTTCCAGCGAAATAATCTTGATGCATCAAAATACTCGTTTTGGAATTTTGATATTCAAGGAGCGGAGCTTTTGGCTCTTAAGGGAGCTGAAGAATCATTAAAGTTTGCTAATGCTCTGTATCTCGAAGTTAATGAAAAGGAGCTGTATGAAAATTGCGCTTTGATTGGCGACATTGATAAGTTCTTACTAGAGCGAGGATTTAGCCGTGCAAATACTCAAATGACTCACCATGGATGGGGCGATGCTCTGTATATTAAGTCTTCTTGAGCGCCGCAACTGCTCTTACATGTTTTTGACCATATTTCTCACCTTTCTTTTCCTTAGCAGTCTTTTTTGTTTCGCGACGAGTTTTAGGAGGGTCCATTACTCTGAGTTAAATTTATCTTAATATATTCGTTTTTATCGCCGACGCCCAGCAGTTACTACCGATGGTGCATAGGAGTATCCGCTCCTTAAAGGCGGACTTGTCATATTTGCGAGGATTACCGAAAAAGTAATGCTATTAAATAAGTAGGAAGTTACGGTATTCTGCTCAGAAGCTGGAATATATTTCGGAATCCACCAATATACGCCTGATAGTGCTACAACAAGAACAATACCGTAAAATACAACTGGAAAAGCTAGTGAAGAATCCTGTAAGCGTGATTCAAGAAGTGCTACTATAAGTAATAATCCCGAAAAGCCCAATCCGACCCAATCTTTAATCATGTCCCGTTTGTCGGCAGGAGCGTATGTGGGTATTATCCAAAGTGTTGATACGAGTAGAATTGATAAAAGAATTATGAACATAAAAATATTCATTTATACTTATGTGTTAAAAATACTCTAATATATTCGTTTTTATTACCATGGAGCTTTGGTACTCACTGGTAATAGGAACGGTTGTGTTTTTCTATGTTCATTTCTTTAATGCCAATGCTAAAGCTTGGCTGGGAAGTGGAAGAAATACGCCATTTAGTTTTGAAAGTATGTTAGGATACACCCATCGGGAATCGAACCCGAGCCAAGACCTTGGAAGGGTCTCATTCTACCACTAAACTATGGGTGTGGTGATGGGGGTGGGATTCGAACCCACGAAAGATAGACTAGCAGATCTTAAGCCTGCCCCGTTTGACCGCTCCGGAACCCCACCGATTTATATACCACGCGTGCGCTTAAATGCTAGTGAAGCCGAAACTTTTGCAGATTTTGGGAGTTCGACCATCGCATAACGACCATACTCGGGAAACTCTATGCGTCCATCCCATGATTTACCCGAATTTACCCATTCTGAAACTTGAGTTTTCAAATCCACAAATCCTCCAGAAGTTTGAGCTACTCCTCCTTCTTTCAATTGATTCAAAATATGCAAACCTTCTTTCAATCGGTCTTCTTTAGTTTTCAAACCCTGCATTGCTTATAACTTGAACCTCTTCTTAAAATCTGCAACGCTAGCTTTGAATGAAGGTTTATTCCACAAAACCCATTTTGATAAAGCGCCGGGAGTATCGGGCTTCTGCCAGTGCTCACCCATACCCGAATGCCGCTTTAAATAACGCTGTTTGCGAGTAGGATCGCGATGCTTAGTGTAATCCGACATTCCGGCAGCTCCAAACGGGACTACTTTTTGGCGTCCATCCGGATACACAAATGTCGCATCCCATTTCTTTTCAGGCTTATGAGATTTACGAATAGATTTTAGCTTAAGTCGGCGTGTTTTCATATTATTCTTTAGTAAGAAATCATAATGGAAGAGTGGAATAAATTTGTTCGTGTTCTAAAAGACGAGAGCGTCGAACCAAATAAAACTGCCCAACTATGTGAACGAGTTTTCCAGGATTTGAAGCGTGTGAAAGTAAAGGATAAAAAGAAGTTTATTCAGCGTCTAGGTCCCGAGTTCGAGAACTGGACTCTGAAGTTGGAAGAGGATTACCCTTCTTATATTGTTGTTAATGTTTTGAATGAGGATGACTTTTGGGCACTTACCCTAAAAGTTACGCGATTTTAGCGTAGGCGGGGAACTGATAGCTTTAGAGCCTTAAGAACTCCAGACTGGACTGAATTGCGAACAGGCTTGGCGACTGGAGCAGGTACGGCAACAGGAGCAGGCTTGGCGGCGGGTACGGCGGCTGAAGGAGGCGGGCGTGGGGCATGGCGGGCGCTAACTGGCTTGGGGCGTTCGGCAGGAACAGTGGCTGGAGCACGCATTTATCTTCTACAAATAATTGTTTTGGATTGAACGAATTATCGAGCCTTGCATTTTAGGCATCCGTCTAATTTTGTTCCACATGTTGGGCATGTAACTTCACATACACATGCAGCCTCAGCTACGGGCTCAGATACAGCCTCAGCTACGGGTTCGGCTACAGGCTCGACTACAGGCTCGACTACAGGCTCAGCTACAGCCTCAACTACAGTCTCAACTACAGGCTCGGCTACAGGCTCGACTACAGGCTCAGCTACAGGCTCGACTACAGGCTCAGCTACAGGCTCAGCTACAGTCTCGACTACAGGCTTAGGCGCGGGTTTGGACGCGGGTTTGGACGCGGGTTTGGACGCGGGCTTGGGTGCTGGCTTGGCCACAGGCTTAGGCGCGGGCTTAGACGCGGGCTTGGCCACAGGCTTTATTGAAACCTTAATATTTGGAATACCGGAAATCTTTGGAAGAGGCATTTATATTCAACTTAGAATGTTTGATAGAAAACGGAAGAATCTAAAGACAATACATAGTAATTACAAGAATGGGAGATACAATTATCGGTGTCCAATTTGGCATCGCTAATCCACAAGAAATTGTCGCCCGTAGTGTTGTTGAAGTCATTACTGATAAAACAACGCAGGCTCAGCAGCCTGTACCTGGCGGAGTATTCGATCCTCATTTTGGAGTTATTGAAAATGGCAAGATCTGCCCTACATGTAAACAAACTAATATTCTATGTCCTGGACATTTCGGGCATATCCAACTTGCTCGCCCAGTATACCTTTACCAATTCATTGACCAAATCCAAAAGATCCTTTCAATTGTTTGTATGAATTGCTCGAATCCTTATTTGCCAAAGGAGGAACTCGAGAAGATCGAGGTCATGGCCAAGGGCGTTGACCGATTCAATGCTGTTCGTGATCGCACGACTGCTTACAAGCTGAAGGAACTTAAGGAGTCATCGGCTTGCCCACACTGTGGCACTCCATCCATCAAGAAGGTTGATAAGCAGGAGGGTTCCGTTGCGACTTTGCAGGCGTATACTTACGATACTGAAGCAACGCCGGTATTCCTACAGCCTGAAATGGTTCTTCGTGCCTTCCAGCGTATCACAGATCGCCATGTTGAACTTATTGGTTTTAATCCCAAATTCAGCCGTCCAGATTGGATGATCTGCACAGTTCTGGCCGTGCCTCCTCTGACTGTTCGCCCGTCAGTTATCATGGAAGATAATCAGCGTATGGAAGATGATCTGACGCACTGTTTGGTTAACATCGTCCGCAATAACCAGAAGCTTCGTGATAAGATTGATAAGGGTGAGTCGGCTGAAGTCATTGATCGTCACCTGGCTGTCCTACAGTATGATGTAGCTACTTATGTCGATAATGATATCAAGGGTCTTCCTCCATCAGCTCAGCGATCTGGTCGCCCTCTAAAGACCCTAAAGTCTCGTTTGGGCGCCAAGACTGGCCGTGTGCGTGGTAATTTGATGGGTAAGCGCGTAGACTTTTCGGCCCGGTCAGTCATTACTCCTGATGCAAACATTGATCTCGATGAGCTTGGTGTCCCGGAGGAAATTGCGCGTAACTTGACTTTCCCCGAGGTTGTTACGGGATACAATCGCGATCGTCTGATGACTTACATTCGCAATGGTCCTGGAAAGTATCCTGGTGCCAAGTCAGTGTTTCTAAAGGAGGAGAACCAGCCATTTAGCTTGAAGTTCGTGAACCCTGAAACAATTGATGTAAAGGAGGGCGATATTGTTCACCGTCACCTAATTGATGGCGATGTCGTTCTCTTTAACCGTCAGCCTTCGCTTCACAAGGGTTCTATGGAATGCCATCGTATTCGCGTTCTACCATACTCTACTTTCCGCCTGAATGTGTCCGCTACGCGACCTTACAATGCTGATTTCGATGGAGACGAGATGAATATGCATGTTCCTCAAAGCATTGCTGCAGCGTCGGAGCTGAAGTACCTTGCTTCAGTTCTACGCCAAATCATTTCACCTCGTTTGGCTTCTCCTATTATCCAAATCTTTCAGGATACAATGACGGGTTCATTCCGCATTTCCCAGGATTCAGTTCGCGTTCCCGAACACATTGCGATGAATATCATGAGTCGTATGAAGAAGCCTATTTCAGGATACCGCCGTCAGAATCGTCTGCTTTCTGGTAAGGAGATTATCTCAACTGCATTCCCACTCATGAACATTAATTCAAACATCAAGGTTGAAAATGGGTCGTTGAAGTCTGGAGTGCTTACCAAGGGTGCATTCGGAGCGGCTTCACAGGGTGCCATTCATGTAATTTACAACGATTTCGGTCCTAAGCGTGCAGCGCAGTTCATTAATGATGTTCAGAATATTGTTACCAAATACAATCTCTTCTCCGGTTTCTCAGTAGGTGCTTCTGATCTGATCGCCAACATTGAAGCCGACGAGTTCATTAAGAAGACGATTGCTGATGGAAAGAAGAAGATCGCAGATATCATGTCTTCAGTTCATGCTGGAACTTTCACGAACATTTCAGGCCGTCCCGATGGCGAGGAGCTTGAAAACAAGATCATGAGTGCTTTGAAGGATATCAATAGCAAGATTAGTGAGAATGTGAATAGCAGCCTGGAAAAGACGAATCGCATGGTTCAGATGGTGAAGTCTGGTGCTAAGGGTGGCGACCTGAACATCACGCAAATGATGGCGCTACTCGGTCAGCAGTTTGTAGCTGGTCGGCGTATTCAGTATACGCTACAGGACCGCACGCTACCCCACTTCAGCCGTTTCGATGACAGTATGGAATCTCGTGGGTTTGTAGAGAACAGTTTCATTAACGGTATTCGTCCAGCTGAATTCTTCTTCCACGCTATGGGTGGTCGTGAAGGTCTGATTGATACGGCTGTCAAGACATCCGATTCAGGTTACATTCAGCGCAAGCTCGTAAAGACGATGGAGGATCTGCATGTAGAGTATGATGGAACTGTGCGTAATGTGAATGGCGGTGTCATCCAGTTCCATTATGGCGGTGATGGAATTGATTCAGTATGTGTCGAGCGTGTAGAATGCGAACTTGGAGTTATGACGATGGAACAAATTTACCGTGATTTCGCTCTTGCTCCTGGCGATCTTTCGGCTGTCCTAAAGGATCCCACCGATGATATCCCCGATAATGTAGAGCAAATTCTCAAGGATCGCGATGTATTTGTAAAGGATGTTCTGCGCTATGCCAAGAAAGAAAAGGTTTCTTCGCCCGTAAACTTTAAGCGGATCACCGAAAAGTATCGCAATACTTTCTCAGTCAAGACTGATTTGACTCCTCGGTATGTTGTCGATGAACTCGCTAAGTTATCTGAAAGTCGAACGATGCGTCACAACAAACTCTTCAAGATTCTACTACGGTTCTACCTCTCTCCAAAGAAGTCTATTCTAGATCTGCGCTTGACTCGCGACCTATTTGACGAGATGCTGAAGGAGATTGCATTCAAGTATACGAAATCAATCGTCCATGCTGGCGAGATGGTAGGAACACTAGGTGCCCAGTCAATTGGCGAGCCCACGACACAGCTTACGCTGAACACTTTCCATTCTGCCGGAACTGCTAAGGCGAACGCTACTCAAGGTGTGCCTCGTATTGTTGAGCTGCTATCTGTGTCTCACAATCCAAAGAATCCATCAAATACGATTTATCTGGACCCGAGCATTGCTGGATCTCAGGATTCGGCGATTTACAAGGCCAAGGAGATTCAGAAGACAACTCTTCGCGATATTACTCGTTCTGTCCGTATTTACTACGACCCCAATCCTCTATCTTCCAATTCACTCATCCAGGAAGATCGGGATATTCTTCAATCTTACGAGAAGTTCTCGGTAACGCAGGGTCAGTGTGCTTCACCTTGGATTATGCGTTTGGAACTTGACCGTCAAGAAATGGCTATTCGTAATGTTGTAGATCTTCCACTCATTCGCACCAAGATTGAAAATAACAAGATTCTGAAAGTATTTGATTGCATTCATTCAGACACGAACGCTCCCGACAAGCTGGTGATGCGAATTGTCTTTGGATCCGATACTGTAAAGAATGCCTTATCCCTTCGGTTCATCGAGGATAAGCTTTTGGATACAGTTCTTACGGGCGTAGATGGTCTTGGCCGTGTATTCCCTCGTGAAGTCACGAATCAGCTGCTATGGGATGAGAAGACTGGATCATATACCGCTACGAAGCAGTATGTTCTCGATGTTGAGGGCACTAATCTCCTGGATCTTTCAGTTCTACCGAATGTCGATCCATTCCGCACTTTCTCCGACAGTATTCACGAAGTTTTGGATGTGTTTGGAATTGAAACTGTTCGTGCTGCACTGTATGAAGAATTCGTGAATGTATTCGTGGATGCCGATGGTGTAGATTACCATCATCTCATGATGCTGGTAGATGCCATGACTTACCCTGGATTTATTCTACAAGTTGACCGCTTTGGAATGAACAAGAATGTTGAAAACGGTGTACTTGCCAAGTCGTCGTTCGAGGAAACTTCCAAGATTCTCTTCAATGCAGCTCTGTCGGGAGAGTTCGATAATATGAAAGGCGTCTCTGCGAACATCATGTTCGGACAGAAGCCTCCATGTGGAACTGGATTTGTAGATATTCTAGTTGATGAAACAAAGCTTCCTGAAGGGACTGAGGAAGATCATTCAGTATTCGAAGCTGAGCGTAATGCTGTCAATATACTTGTAGAACAAGAACAGGCCAAGGATGATGTAGTGAATATGGCAGATATTCTAATGGAGTAATAACTTACCAAGACCAAGATCCGCCGAACCCGGAATGATAAACAGCTAATGAATCAGGATACTTTTCAGTTAAACAATTATGTAATAATTTTTGATCTCCAGTAATGCACTGATTCGGCTGACCTTTACGGTATTCTGAATCATTGACCATAAAGGGATAAATTTTGGAAGTTGGGATCACATGGACATTATCACGAGGTTTGATTCCGCTGCGGAAAAAGTATGGTCCAGTCGTTTGGTTGATTTTGACATTATCAAAATCTATTTCTTCAAGTGTAGCGGTATGTAAGAGGCGCTTGAGAGGAATACAACCGGGAATGCAGGCAAAGAATCCGTTGGAGATATACTTGCCAACTTCGGATTTACATTTCAGTTCACATGGATCTTCATTCGCAACTATCAAATCAAAATTTGAATGTTTTTTAATATGTGCACAAAACTCAGGACTAATTTCAAAGAGGGAATCCATATACACTCCTCCAAACCGATGCATGATCTCATACCGCGCTAAATCTGCAACTTGTGCGAATCGGGACTGACCAATATCTTCTCCCGTTTCAATCGCTGTGCGCATGTAATACCAAGTTAAAGGGAAGTTTTCTAGTGTCAGTTCGTCATTCGTCCATAACTTATACTGGAATCCAGACGCTTCAGCGACCTTTTTAACTCCAGCCATCAAATTGTATCGCACTGTAGTTTTAGCTAACGGAGTTCCGAACCAAATTTGGTGAATAATGGGAGTTATAGTTTTGGAGTATTTGAGATACGGTTTCTCATGGAAGTAATGTTCGCGCTCGAGTTTGCGTAGAGAAGACCCTTTATTCTTGTAAATCTTGTTACAGATATCTTGGGTAGCTTTGTAAAACTGTAACTGTTCCTTCTTTTCGGAAAGTTCAGCAGCAGATAAAGTATGTCCGCCAGCAAAAAATTTAGCTTGGGGGAATCGTTCTTTAACCATTCGATGAACTTTACGATGATGAGCGTGTCCATACTCTCCCGTCTCATTATGAGTCAGAACTAACTTCCACTCTTTTCGAGAAAGTTCATTTAAAGCTTTTTCAAAAAGTGACCCGTCATACAATTCATCGGCTTCTTCATCTTCTTCGACATATTTGTCTTCGACATCAAACATCATAAATTTAGTGACGGCAGCATAGGACATAGTCCGGAAAAATTCACGGGATCGTGTGGGGTTACTTATGTTCGACGAACAAACCACAAACCATCCTGATTGTAACATTAGGTTGAGTCCACCCCAAAGAACTTCGTCATCGGGATGGGCGACAATAAGTAATTTGTCGACTTCCATTATTTATTGATTAGAGATCGTTTAGTTGAACTTTAGTTGGAGTTCGGGTAGTTCAACTTTAGTTGGAGTACGCCAAACCGCCCATTCCAGACATGATGCGGAGAATATTGTAGCTGAGAGCGTATACGCGGACATTCCATGGGTTCTCGGGTGAGATATCTACGGCACCGTTCATAGATAACACAAGCGTTGCGGTATCAATGCGTGAGAAATTGCATGTTCCGGAAGGCTGGTGCTCCTCAGGGCGTAGAGCGAAGGAGTAGCAATATATACCTTTCTGATCAGCCCAGCCAGCCCCAGTCGAACTTATACCGGCTCCAGTATGGTGCTGGTAAGGCTGAACGGTGTGGAAGTAATCGCCATAGCGCTTATCCAAACGATCCTGGCCGTTCATCTGCAGTGTCTGCTCATAAACAGCAGCCTGATCGTAGGTAAAAGGCTTTAGACGCGTTCCGTCCTCAAGCTCAGTCATTAGACTGCAGTTCGTGTAAGATTCAGGCTGGACAACCCATACGAGTTCCTTGACTGGGTGGTTAAAAGTTAGGTCAACGCGGACATTGGCAGACGAAATACCCTGATCCTCGTTGAACTGCGTCTGCTCAATCAGATACTCATGCGACTGCTGAGCCATACGACGACGCTCCTCCGTATCTAAGTAAACATAGTCAATGTAAATAGCAGCCTGGACAGGATCCTTTGGGTAAGAAGCCTTATCGGTGAAATTGCCGGCAATTAACTTAATATCATTCCACTGGATATTGATCTTGACCTCGTGATACTGCAGCGCAATGAGTGGTAGTGCAGCACCGGGGTTCTTCGTGTAGAAGAAGGTGAGTGGAATATATAGAACGGCCGGCAATGGAGCGCGACCATTCACACAAGAATTGGAATTGCCAGGAACATTAAAGGGGCCATTAGAAGACAATCCAACAGCTGCAGCAAGGGCCGTTCGCTTATCGAATGAGTTTGATAGCATATCCCATAGGTAGAGCCACTCACCATACAAACGGTCAATTACCTGTCCGCCAATATCGAGCTCAACATACTTGATTAAATTGTAACCTAGACGAGCCTGGTCACCATTAACCCAGTCGTCTTTAGTTAACACGACCTCTAGGTAAGTGGAGTATAGCAGATCAGCGTGGCGACCGACAATGGCTGAGTGCTTGACTCCCCAACCTGGCTGGCCGGAGAGATTGATACGGAACGGCTCCATCGCGAAGTTGGTGTGGCGCTTGAACAGACCCTTCCAGAAGGTAATCTGGGGATTCCCAGAAAGATATGCATCTTGGGCGCCGTAGGCAACGAGCTGTAGTAGACCGCCACCCATTTTGTCTTTATATGTTACTTATAATCATTTTTTCCTGAAAACCTCTACTTACGACGGCGCATCGTCTTGGATCCCTTGCGACCCTTACGGCGTCCACCCATTACCGCAGGGCTTACTGGCGTAGCAGCGGGGGAAGCTTCGGGCGACTCCTCCTCACCACCCTTGTGCTTCTTGTATGACTTCTTCGCCTCTAGAATCACCTTCTTCAAACCGTCGCCCTTCTTGTAGGTGCCGCGCTTCTTCATCGTCTTCATCGTGTGCTTGACATGCGTGAGCCACTTGTTCGCCATTTTTGTTTAAAGGCATAGATTTTTAAACGGTCACATCGTAGATTGGTGAAGTTTTACGCATGGGCTGGAAGGACACTGAAGGGTCGGGTAAAGCTGGTTTCTTGAATTTCTTGGGACGAAGAGGGCGGAGTGGTGCAGGTTTGAGGACTAAACTGTTCTCTTGGAACTCGCCAATATAGTTCTCCATCGCGGTATCTACTGAACCGTAATTCATCATAATCCACTGGCATCCATACGAAAAGAGGATTTGGGGATTAAAGTTAACTAAATCGTCCCCAATATCTGGGACAACCATCGTGATATGGTTACGGTTATGATTAATTAGTTCATCTGCATCATGAGGCTGTGATGCCTGCGTATATGTCAGGCGGCGTAAATGAGAAGTAGCCCAAGAAATGTTTACCAACTCTTCCATTAGGGTGCCTTTCACTTCACTTCCTGAAACCAATACAATCTTGCGCTGAAGATTACATACTGGCTCAACTACCAAATTGCGGCGCTGGTAACCGTATTCTGCGTCTAGGAGGTAAGGACGGCAAGTTGTTTTCAAAATTTCCGAGCACGCATTCAGGACATTCGTGTTTTTAGTATGGAACACTAAACTCAGAATGAACGGATCAGAAGAAACTGGAGAAGTGACTGAATTAAAAGCAGTATTTGCCAAAGCTACACAACAAGCTTCAAAGGACACAGTATTGTAAGCATAATCTGTTCCAAGATTCTGATTCTTTAATCCCACAACGGGTTTGCCGGATGCATCATCATACACATCCAACTCTATCATTCGAGCACCGGATTTCACAACTAGCGGAATAATTTGGTCGGAAACATAGTCATAAATCTTGGCTCCGGGAAATACCGAATACGAAGATGCCGCGGTATAAAAATCACACAACCGATAGGCCGGTGTTTGAGGACATCCTAGCGGAGCTAGTTTCGTAACCTTTTCATATGCAGCAAAGTTAGGTTTAGCTGAAGCCAGAGCTTTGGATTCAGAAGGTGTAAACGATAAGTACAACCAATAGCCGATTACGACGATTAGTAGTGCTATTAGAGGTGCTGACAATGAGAACCAGTCCATTGTTATTTAGTCCACGAATTAATAGATGCAATTACAGCCCATAGAAGAACAATACAAAAAGCAGCGACTGTTCCCATAATAATGTATTCACGGCCACCCATTATTAATCATGCCACGAATTAACAGCGACAGAGAACGAATACACTATTACTCCCACAACTATTCCAACAAATCCCAAAAAAATTCCTAAATTTATATAGCCGCGAAGTTTCATTATACTTTAAAGAGTGCTCCCCGAAAACCACGAACTACTTCGTCGGGAATTCTCTTTTGCATTGGAATACCTAATAAACAGCAGTAGTGGAAATATAAACAATACATTCCACACTCAGAATTTTCGTATTGGTGTCGAGTTTTGTTATATGTAGTGGCCATTGGTTTGGAATGAATCTTCGTAGCATCCCAAGTAATCTTCCAACGCTTCATCAAATTTATAACTTCTTTGGAAGGTCGCTCCGCATATGAATCAAAGAAAGTTACACGAGGAAAAACTAGTTCAGGACGAATATCACAATACAAAGCAATCCAGTGCTGACCTGGACCGGTGCTTACATCTGTATTAAACACTATACCAATACGACGATATCCCCTCTTATAAAGATCTTCAATATTCAATGAACATAAGGAATTGACCAAGCATGTTCCAGTTTCAGAATGTTTTCCAAAATCTATAGGCACAGTTCCTACATAATAATAATCGGGAAACAACTTGGCAAACTGTTTTTCAACTGCATCAATGTCCAGCGATGATAACCATTCTTCGGGATTTGTTTTCCATGAATTTGGAGCCTTAGGTTTTGAAAGCATAGAATTGATAATGCATTCGGCTGCACCGGTATCACACTCGTCGTGAAGACGAGATTCAATAGCTTTCCATACGGTAGTGGCTTTCCCCTTGGGAATAGGTGTTTCGCGGCTATGTTCCTTATTGTAAACTTTACGCAAATTTTCAACTTCCTTCTCGTCGAAGAACATTATATTGAAAATGGATAAGATTCTTAAAGCTTTAGGAACCGCAAGAATGGAAGAAGCAATTAAAGACCTGAAGCGATGTGTCAAGCAGTATCGTGAGGTGGACGATAAGCTTCGTGCTCTAAATCGTGAAGTATTCGACAAGCGCGAGGCTCGCAAAATTGTAGAAATGGAACTTGCAGATCTCATGAAGGTCGAAGCATTTCAAAATTTCAAGAAGTTGAAGATTGAGGAAGACGGATCAACAATCACGATTCAGCGCCCACAGGAATGGTCAAAGCCTTGGTCACTTTCAAAGAAAGATCTCAAGGATTCTCTAGAAAAATTCTTTAGTGCAAGTGTTCCTCCCCAGTCCGCAGATAGATGCTTTGAGTTCATTGTGGAAGCTCAAAAAACGAAACTTACATCTACCGACTTCAATTTCAGTCGCGTAGTTCCGGAGGAAGATTAGCTAATAATAATGTAATGGATAGGACGCCGAGAAAGCGTGAACCTTCAGCAAAAATGCTAGAAGCGATAGTAACTGCATCCGAAGTAAAAGCTCTTCGAACTCCTGCCGAAAAAAAGGTTATATCTGGAAAAATTTTGAGAAGTTTTAGAAAACTTGGTGAACCCGAACCTGAAATTGACCGAAATATATCGTGCTACGAGCAAAAATTGACTGTAATGGCAAAGTACATTTTTGGTAATAATGCAATCAAAGCATTCACAGAAGGAGTGAAAGATGCTGAAGGTAATTTTATTATTCGACCAAAAAGCATCCGCGATATTTGGGAATTAACCGATGAAACTATTCAATGTAATAATGTTATTGGAAAGTGGAAATTAGGCACAGAATGCTGGATTTGTGGATACGCCACCGTTCAATCAGCCAAGCGCCAAAAGCGTGACTCAATTGGCGGCGCAAAGCGAAAGCGCGAGCCAAGTGAAGATAATACTACAAATGAAAACCCTACTGGAATAGAACCTACTTGTGACCATATTCTACCTATCGCCCAAGCTCGATTTTTTCTAGATCTGTATAATCCATCTATTAAACCGACTACTCCAGAATCAGAAGCAGTTCTTAAATTGGAATATGAGTGGGCTCATCGCTATTGTAATGAAGTGAAAGGAGATACACCGTATATTAAAAATATTGGAACAGATGAAGAACCAGTATGGGGACCTGATATGGATGCAATGGCCGAAGATTTAGATAAAATATACTCTGGTTTGCGAAACCCATTATACTATCAAAGGTATTCCGATGGAAAATCTGTTCTACTTGAAAAAATAGGATCCAGTAAAATTGCCAAGAATCGATGGTTACAAGAACGCCAACCAATAATGAAAAAGCGTATGCAAGCTATTGCAGATCATGTAAATAAAAAAGAAAAGGGACTTGGTCGTTTAATTGTTCTTGCCGGAACGGCAAATTGTATGAACCCTAAAAATATTCGTAGCACGATGATTGAAATCATGAAAAGTTTCCAAGCAGAAATTGGAGTTGTTCCCGATGTAGAAGTTATACCTATTGATGATACAAAAGCTCCTTACGAAGAAGAATTTGAAGATGCTGAGAAAGATGCGATTAATGGACTTATTCAGTTACGAAGTTTTGAAGAAGAAGAAGAGGAAGAGGAAGAACCAGTTTCAACTGTTGCAGATGCTCTATGGTTCCTGAAAACTACGAAAGCCGAAGACCCCCCTGCAAATCAATGGGCATTCTTATTTTCAAGTTTATCTGAAGAACCTGCAAAGGGAGGGAAGACTCGTCGAAATATTCCTACAAAGAAGTAATGGCTCTGGCGTTCGTAACTGCACAGCTTCCTGGACTTATTGAAAAATATGAGCCTACAATCGAGGAGAATCTTACAATTGCACTGACAAAACTCAAAGAGGAAGATCCGGTAAATGCCAAACTCTTTTTAGATAACTGGCGGAAACTCGATGTGGTTGTTGAACGCGTTCTGGCATCTAAATCTGCCGGTAAAAAACGAACTCGTCGTCGTAAGACTCGTAAGTAAGTAAAATGGCAGTCCCAATTCTTTACAATCCGTTCAATCCTAAAAATCGCTTGTTTACCAATACGGATATCCAAGCGATTCTTTTGAAACACGATTCAGATTACCGAGTTCAAAGGAATGAACTATTCCAACAAGCTATGGTTCATTCTTCGTATGTGAAGCGCGGAGAGTATACTAGCCCCACTGGCGAATCTGCTCAATTATCCGAGTGTCCAAAACATTGTTTAGGGTTATTTGATGAATCCTACGAACGACTAGAACATCTTGGGGATTCAGTTCTTGGCGCATGTATTTCCACTTACCTCATGAAACGATACCCTCAGGAAAATGAAGGATTCATGACTGACCTGAAGAAGGAAATTGTATGTAATGAAATGCTCGGTCAGCTCAGTCAAAAAATTGGACTGGACAGATTCTACATTATTTCTCGACATAATGAAGATGTGTGTGCTGGTCGAATGAACTTCAAGAAACTAGGAGATATCCTAGAAGCATTTCTTGGAGCCCTGTGGACAGATTCAGATAACGATTTCAAGACTCTGTATGGATTTGTGATCTGTCTTGTAGAACGATATATCGATATTCCCCGCATTCTGATGAATAATCGTAATTTCAAGGAACAGCTTCAAAAACTTTATCAAGCCAAGTTTCATTTCACTCCAACTTACTTGGCACTCGCCTCATCACTCAATTCTTATACTATGGCTGCTATTGATGAGAAAGGTAATCATTTGGGAATTGGCACGGCTCCGACTAAAAAGCAAGCGGAACAATTGGCAGCTAAACAAGCGATTGAACGACTAAGTTAGACTAATCTTCTTCTCGCGAGGAATGTGGCGAACCAGGAGTTCACGACCAGTTCCGGCAGCTGCTGGAGCACCTTCAATCGCTTGCATCACTTCAGCTACACGCTGCGGCTGATCGGCAAACTGCAAAAGAAGTTGAGTCCGAATAGTATCGCGACGGAGAGCAGGGCGAGAAGCACGCACAGAACGACTCAGACCACCCTTTCCTTCAATCGCAAAATTATCAACCTGATTATCGCGCATATACTTCAGAATATCCTCGGCACCCTTATTTTTCCTATCCTTGAGTTCCTTAATCTGCTTACGAAGTTCACGCTCCTGATCGTCTGCAGCAATCCAAGACTTTAGAATTTCCTTTACTTTGTCCGTGTCTTGCGCATGGTCTTCCTCGGCCATTTAGCTTTATTATGTCTTCTCGTTGAAAATCGCTTGCCTCCTGTTTCTTGTGAGATCTTTGAAAGATGTTCAATTTTATTAATAGCTTTGACCATTGGTGGTCCCATGACAGGAATAGCGTTGACAACATGAACTGCTGCTTGTCCAAAATCATCTTGTGCGATAGATAGTGCCGCACCAGATAAAGCAGCTGGAACAGTGCCTACCATAACTAAAGCTGCTCCTGGAGCACTACCAAGTTCTCCAATATTATTGGCAGTTGAAACGCCAGTTTCAATTGCGGCGTGTGTGCTTGCCATTCCTAACTTTCCGTATGGAACATTATTTTCAATAGTTTGTTGAATACCGACAACACCATCTTGCACCGTATTCACAATTCCTGAAATGGGAGTAGGATCCCACGACTGAAGGTAAGAAATAGCACTTCGAGCAGCTGAGTCTGTTACGGGATACTCTTTTAATCCACCGTGCATTTTTAGTGCTTTCAAAAGAGCCTTTGCTGACTTGTCCGTAAAAATAGGCTTTTGGTGTTTCTTATCGTAAAATGCCGATGTCTGAATTTCTTCAGGAGTTTTGAAGTTCTTTCGTTTCAAATACCGAATAAGGTTCAGGAGTTTGACTGTTCGTTCAGCTAACAAAGTCTTGGAACTTCGTTTAATAGCATTGTAAAGCTTGCGTTCTTTTTGAGTCAGCGGTAAGTCCTCATAGACCCACACCATTATTTAATACATACAAAACAATGGATGACAATACAGGTGTCATTTCGTGGAACTCACAATTAGAAAAGGTAATATCAGATGAAGGCGAACGATGTTTATGTTACTCATGGTTACATGATCGTTCGGAAAAACGGTATTCAAGTTTGAGCACACAAATCACTCTACCGTCGATTGTATTGGCTACTATTTCTGGTTCTGCATCTATAGGTATTGGCCAATTCATTCCCGATCCCAAAATTGGAAATACTGTGATCGGAATTTTTACATTGACAGTAGCTATTCTAACTACAGTATCCAGTTACTTTGCATGGGCAAAGAGATCTGAATCTCATCGCATTGCAGCAATATCTTACAAAAAAACTTACCGGTTTATTTTGATTGAATTGGCATTAGCTCGTTCACAACGAATGACGGCTAAAGATATGCTTAAAGTCGTGCGCGACGAGGCTCAGCGTTTAGCTGAAATAAGTCCTCAAATCCCCGATCCTATCATTGAAGATTTTAAGAAGAAGTTTGGTAATACAACTCCAGAAGTTACTAAACCCGAAATTACAAATGGTCTTGATCCTATTTATGTATACCCTTCAGATCTAGATTCTCCAATGATAGGAGGAATGAAATCTAAGATGAGTGAAATATTGCTTGATCCGATGTATCGAAGCCCTAGACCAGTTATCTCGATCCCCGGAGAATCATTACGAACTAGGAGTTTGAAATCGAGATTGGCGGAAGATCATGTTCCAACGATATCGATAGAACTTCCTATGCAAGCCTCTAGAACTTCCAACGACGATCACACTCCAAACAGTTCACGAAGGTCGTCATCGGTTCATCCGCTGAGCGAGTCTGCATCTGATAATAATCACATTTAGACTTCTTTTTACAGACAGAACACCACAGAAAGATTGAAGCACTGTCGTTCTTGGCATACAGCTTCTTTTCAGATTCAATGATCTTTTCAATAGCTTCCTTCCATCGTGCAGGACACATATCCAAAGCCGTCATTTCAGCAAATGCACGGGGACTGATTTCGCCATTTTTTAGTTTTGTGGCCCAATCTTCGGAGTTTTGGACATACCCGTTCTTACCGCGAAGATTTTCATACAAGGAAATTGCACGGCTGCGATACATGTTCCAAAAGATGCGGTTACTCCAATCAACCTCCATATTTTCCTTGATTGCCTGATCACTCACAACATGCAACATACTTTCTTCAACCTGTTTGGCAATTTCAGTATCACCTAAAACTTCTGTAAAATTCTCCATAACTTTATCGCGAAGAGCACATTCTACAAATACATTCTTTGAACGAGAATGAATAGGTTTTGAAATTTGAATGGGATCTCGCTGCTCATCATCGCTGGCGTCGCCACCTCCATCATCGTCTTCTTCCTCCAGTTCTTCGTCATTTTCACCAGCAGCATCATCCTCTTCCTCTTCAGCATCTGCAAATGTCCATTCCTGATATAAAGTTTCATATTCAGAAGTTTTTAGATTGGTATAGCAGTTAATATGAGGATCATAAGTATCCTGATCTTCGTTCGCAGAAGCTAGAATAATAATTGGACCGGAATATGATTCTTCATCAAATGGAGAAGGAAGCATATGTGCATTCTCGTCTTCATCTGAAGTGTATGCAAATACAGAAAGCCAACGATCTTCCTTCAGAGGATCTTGAATCTTACCTTGAAATTGAATATCTGAATTCTTAAACTTCTTACGAATCCACTCAAGAACATCGGTAGTCTTGGCTGGAATGGTAATATCTGAAAGTGAACCTGTTACAGCAATTGAAACTCCAAACACCATTGATATTTAATGCAATTGAACATGTAAGTTCGTTTTGGAAAATGGATTTTTTAGGTGTATTAGATTAACTCTTAAGCAACCATGTCTTCAACTTATGTCCCACCACACAAACGCAAGCAGACCCAGATGCCACCACCTCCTTCTACTAATCAACGGCCAGAGCGTCTTCTAACTCTTGGAGATACAAGTTGTATGTCACCCCCTAAGACAATGGCGTCTCGACTTGCAGCTTTGAATACAACTGATGATCATATTGAGAAGTGGGTCGAACCTAAGAATCAAGTAGAGAAAAAGAAGGAGAAGACACCTATTATTATGGAACGCAATGAAGAAGAGGAGTATATTCCACTAGCGGCTGTCGATGATGGCTGGACCGTTGTTGAGAAGAAAGTAAAACCTAAGCGCGACAAGATCCAGGAGGCTCTTGATAATGGCGATGCTCCTCTTTCAGATGAAGAGGAGGAACAAAGTTATTGGGATGATCAGCCTGAAGAGTTTGAAACATATTGGGATCGCAAGCCTTAATTAAACGGATGCGGAAGTTATAGGTAGTGAAACTTTATCAAATCCAGCAAGTTTACGAAGTCGCGATGCTAGCCACTGCGCAACCGTATTTAAGGCAAGCAGAAATGAAATTTCGCTTGAATACAACCATGCAGCCCAAACTGCTAAGCCAAAAGCCACAATTAAAAGAAGGGAATCTAACAGTGAAATGTATCCGTTAGCAGCTACTTGGTTTGAAACAAAATCTTGAACGTGGTCTACTACACCTTTTTTCTTCTTTGCAGATTCGGCGCCAAGTGGTGCTTGAACAACTGGTTTAGTTAAAGGAGTCTTCTGACCTGCACGACGGCATTTCATGTAAGTCTTGTTATCGTGAGGCATGGGTCCACCAGGTAACTGCTCAACATCATTGTAAAAGATTTCACGATCACCTAAGCCCTGAATAGGGCGTGATCCTGGATTGACATTTTTAACTAGTAAAGCGAAATCGTTTGAATCAATATTGATCATGGACTTGAACACTACCCACTTGGTGGGATCGCATCCCGGTGTTACTAGAGAACCGTCGTAAACATAGTATGAACCAGAAGGAGGAACCATCTGAAACAGTCCCCAGTTCTCTCCCAAGTTTACAGGCGTAGATGCTACACTTGGGTTTCCATATGGGATAAAAGAATTGAAAAAAGAAGAGGCGGCCGTTTGGTTTGGATTGACCCGAACAAGCGTGCTTACACACAGATTACCTCCAGTAGGATTTGTGAACATCGCCACAACTTCAGCGTCTGCCTGAATGTTCTCAATCGTGTGGTGGCTAGGGTGGTTAACTAAAAGTGCTTGGCAAGTGTATCCTTCTCCGTTAAACTTGCATGATCCAAGACCTCCAGTATTTTGTAGGACCATTCCCTCATTAGAAATGGCGACGGTAGCTTGGGGAACATATACATCATCAAACACGAGTTCGCAAAGTAGATCACAAGGTTTGGCTGCAGCCTGCGATAAGTTAATAGGGCTCTGGTTGGCTCCTGAGCAATTACCTCCCCACGAGGCACTTGAGCTATACAGACTCATTTGTAGTTTGGCATGATTTTGTATCTTGAATATAATCAATGGGAATCCTGACAGATAATAGTGCACTAAATGCTTGGATTATTGTGGGTCTTGCAGTAGCTACTGCTGCGGTTCTTGGAACTACTGGATTCCTAGGACTTAAGGCTTATCAATTTCTATCAGGATTAGGAGTTCCTCAATCTGGAACTAAATTAATTTACTATATTCCCGTAGCTCTTCTTGCGTTCGGAGCGATTGCGGACATTATCTCTCAAACTGTAAAGTTTTCAATTGGAAGTTTAGTTGGGATTGTGGCGATGATTGCTAATGGTCTTGTGGGAATGGGAGTTCCAAAAGGAACACCGACTACGATAGCGAAGGCAGCCACACAAGCTGTATCGACAGTAGCAGCTGCCCCTGCGGCGGTAGCTGAAGCCGCTACTCAAGCCGCTGCAACAGTAGCTGATACAGTTACGGATGGAAATTTTAGGATACCAAAAGTAGGAGAAGTTGCATCATGGTTACCAGATGTTCCATATGCTGCACCGCCACCACCTCCTCTACCTCGCACAGGAGGCGATCCGATTTCAAATGCAGCTCTATGTTCATTCCCTGGTTTGGAAAAATTTGATAATAAATGGGCTCCTCAGAATATCTTAGTCACAACTGCCATAATGTTTTATTACATGATCGGAGAATGGGAATCGGGAAATGCTAATCGCACTATAGCTCCCGGCGTTGCTCTTTTGGCGACTGTTCTTGGACAAATTGGAGTGAGGTATACTGCAGGATGTTTGGATCCTATCTGGTCGCCAGCTGTATCAATCGTAGCTGGAGCGGCATTTGGAATTGGAGGATACCATGTCGTAAAAGCCGTATCTGGAACTTCAACTCCATTCATTCAGAATCAGACAGATAAAACGACTCCTGGAGGATTGAGTTCAGTAGAAGCACCCTTAACGGATGCCACAAAACCAGCCGACGGTAGCAAATGTGCAGAAGCTAGCGGCGATGATTTTGTTTGCGATTTATACAAAAATGGTGAACTTATAACTTCAACCGTGTCTAGCTAATTTACTTAGGTAACTGAGACACAACCTTAATTGCTCCGCGAATCATACGATGATAAGCCATCATATCTGTTCCCGAAGCTCGTTGTCCACCCAAAACTTTACCTGTATTATCACGAACCTCAACAATAATTGTTGGAACAACCTTTACATTATGCACAAGGGCATACCCTTCCTTATCGTTGTGCGTATTTACAGAAATCCACTTCACTTCAGTAAAATCTTGCTTTAACTGCTCTATAGCAGGCTTAATATGTTGGCATGGCATGCATGTAGGTGACCAGAAATGATAGGCACGAATACTCATTCCTCTTTTATTATTGTAGCTCCCTCGGTAATTAAATGGTTAGCTGAAACGAGGCGGTAGCTAGTAGAACGATGGAGCTTCTGCTTAACCAGCTCAAATCCCTGCTTCTTTACAGTCTTAGTTAGAGCTTGTAGAAGAGCAGTCGTGACAGCTGCCTTATCGAGCTTATCCACATTTGCATGGCACCACTTAGAAAGGTCGGTTTCAGAGACTGGTGGACCCATAAGCCAAATTGGAAGACCTTCGATCGGAACAGCAGTATTACTTGTAATAACCTTGACTTCTTCGGTTGCCGTAGGATCAAGAACACGAACAGCCATACGATCTACCTTCGCATTATTGAGACTCTTGTAATCGTCTCCGCCAGTATGCGCCTCGACATGTGAAATAATGAAAGAATTGAACTTTGATAGCTTGGTTGAAATATACTCAATCAAATCACGATGACACACTGGCTTATTCTGCTTCGTCTTCCAGTTATTTGCTAGCCATGCAGGTAGCCAAGTTGTTAGGCAATCCTTGGAATACATTGAATCCGTAAAGATATGAACATCCACTTCAAATCCAAAGTTCTTTTCGATAATATCGACTGCTCGTAGAATCGCCCGGAGTTCACCGCGCTGATTGGTTTGAGGCTCAGTGTCTGCTAGTGGACCGGCCTCGCTAAATTGTTCGTGTTCCGGGAAGAAGGCAGCCCACGAACCACGGGCTTTCTTCTGACCATTGCTTGAACACGCACCATCTGTAAATACATTGATAACTACCATTACTTGATTAAAGGAGTATGGATGTAAGTAGAAATCCGTTTTGAAATACAACGGCTCATAATAGCCGACTGAATATTGGTTGGATCTTCAACATGAAACCAAACTCTGCACTTGAACGACCGTTGCTCAAGCGATCGTCGGAGCATTTGTTGACAGGAGTAAGTTAGGAACTCCGAATGTAAAATAAGGAGAATTCGAAACCTAGTTGACTGTTTTGCTGCAACTTGAGAAATCCAGTTATCGAACCATGGAGCAAAATTATCTACAGAATTCAATTCGGCAGCATCAACTTCTGAAAACTCACACTCCTTCGAATGTTGTTGCTTGTACTCGTTCCAAATCTTTAGAGTTTCGTGATCATTTAGGGGTTCAAATAAAAAGTAGTGTGGCGGCGGAAACAGCAACATGTTAAACTTACTTATTTAGTCCCGTTTATACCTCTGGTTTAGACGCTAAAATTTTCTTGATTGGAATGTCCGTTGATACAATGTAAAGGCTGTTCTCTGTAGCTACAATGTAGCAAGTCTCACACTTAAAAACTGACTGAATCGTTGAAGTATATTCGGAATCCGACTTTACGAGATACTTCGTAGACTCCTGAACGCCAATGCAGCACTTCTTCTCTAGGCTGTCAGCATAGTAATCTAGATAAATTGGCTTGTCCTCAGTTACAGAAACCTGGGCCGCACGAAGCAGAACGCTGGCAGGTGGGACTGATACAGACATTTGTTCTATCAACTTGTTTGAACTTGAATCTACTGAACGCATTTAATAGCATCTTCTAGCTTGAAACGAGACCGCATGTTCAAGCTTGGAAGTTCTGGGCGAGGAAGGTCTAATACTGTCTTGATAAATCCACCCAGCATAGTTCGCAAATCTTTAGCCGATAAAGGAAGAATCTTGGCAGTTTCAAATAGGAAATCTACATATTGGGTAGTATTCTCTTCCGACTGCTCAGTCTTTGGCTGTTTTGCCATTGCTGCCAGGTCGGCCGAAACATGCGTCATACATTCTCCTACAGTTTGTTCACTAACAAGTTCGCGAACAAATAACTGGGTCACAAACTTTGCATAACCGCGACGCTTATCCTTCATCTTCATCCATTCAATGACTTTGTCAGCATAATCTCCATCTGAAGTAGAAGGATATGTTAGAGTTTCGGTCATACTATAAAGTTTTGGAAACATCTGTGTTTGAACTAGCAGATCATCGCGAATTTCGGGAATTTTGGCTACTAGCTTTGAAGCACAATCTGCCATAAGGTGTGCATAACCCGATTGTGTAATAGCCAAATCGAATAGAAGCGTTGTAATGCGCAAACGAAATAGCTCGTCGCGCTTTTCAATATTTGCGATAACTTGATCAGAAAGCTTATCGAGAGTTCGAGTCGAAATCTTGTTTAGTGCTCCAAATATATCCGAATACTCTGGGTCATCGCGCTCCTTAACTCGGCGGACACTTTCTACAAGTGCATTCTCTCGCCAATTATCTGGCTGTGCTGGCTTCTTTGCATATCCTCGCTGAGGTGCACGATAGGGGGCCTTGAATGGAACAGGTGTAATGCGCAGGCTAGCAATGTTATCCTGAACAATCTTTGGAAGTGCCAACTTCGGACCAAAACGAACCCCATACACTTGTTCTGCAGTGAGGCTCATTGTCATTCTTAGTTATATTTCCTTTGTATGAAAAACGAATCCATTTTAAGTATATTCAAATAGTATAGGAAATGGGGTCAGAAATAGCTACCACAAAGTTCCAATATACTTGGATTTTGTGGTATCATGACCCAAACAACAAGGATTATACCATGGACGGTTACCTAAAGTTTGTAGATATCTCTACACCCCAGCAATTCTGGACGGTTGTAGATTCAATTTCAAAGGAAGCATGGGAATCGGGGATGTTCTTCTTTATGCGCCGAGGGTTCAAGCCAGTATGGGATGTTCCTGAAAATGAAGCTGGCGGAGCATGGTCAAAGAAGATTGATGCTGAATCGGCTTACAATACATTTGTAGATATGATGATCAACTGTGCTACAAATGAACTTATGATTCATCGTCGTGAAACTTTAGTTGGTGTTACAATCTCGCCAAAGGGTCCTTTCTCGATCATTAAGGTCTGGAACAGCACAACGACTGTTTCTGATAATTCATACTTAAACCCGGCCATGAAATTCTTCAAGGTGGCTGAAGATGTCACGTATACTCCTCATAAAGCTCGTCCTAAGTAGTAGTAATGAAGATTACTATTGAAGGATCTATTGTAGAAAAATTAGAAAACTATACAAGAAATATTATCAGTTTTTTGTATAGTTGGTTAACGACTGATGGAGAAGTTTTAGGATATATTTTGGGTGTAGTTCATATTGTTATAGGAACCACGATTCCAATTATGATTATTATATCACATTCTATTTACCCTGCTTTTTGGTTTCAGTGTTTAGCATTTGGATTAGTGTTATTAGTATGGTTGCAGCATGTGTTTTTGCGAGTATGTATAATTGTTGTTGCTGAAAAGAATTTGACAAAAGGCGGTTCACCTTATTTCCGTATATTCAAAGACACAACAGGTATTGACGGAGAAGTTCTTCTTCATTATCTTGTAGTGTTTGAAACTGGAGCATTGGTGGGATTATCAATGGGACTACTGAGACAACTGTCGGTATTTATTTATGAGTTTTATGGAATTGAAATATAATGCGGGATCTGTTTACCGATAAATGGAATTCCTTTTGGCATTTCATTTTTGGGTTTTTAGGATCCTTTTATAGACCAGTCCTTGATGTATTTATAACATACCAAATGATAGATCCTTTGGAACATAATATGCTCATCGATATTTATGAAGGAATGATTGGGTTTGTTGTAGGGTTATATCTTAAGCTGAGCATGGCATCAAGCACAGCTTTACCGAGCCAAGATTAGCTACAACATACTGAATCATTAAAAACCAGTCATTCTTCATATGAATCTCGAGATTGTTACAAAGGTTCGTGCACTTCGTAAACAGAACGAGATGGGGTAGCGAGAAGTTACCCGTAACAATTTCGGAATTCTCCTTCTTCTGAATAGAAAACTCGTTCTCAGAATCGCCCATGATGGTAGTGCGAGACGCAAAGTGACCCTTGCATCCAAAAGTCAGTGAAGATGAAACATTCTTTATCTCCACTGTCTTTGCACCAAGTAGAGTCATATCGCGGCAAATCTTCTGGAAATCCAGCGATGGCATCGTAATATGGGTAGAAAACTCAGTTTCAGGTAGAGAAATATCGGGCTCGTCGCGGTCGAGTAAATTTAGCTTATAGCGGGTCACCTGCTTCTTCTCTCCATCCTCAAGTAGAATACCGAGAGTATTAGGATCAGCCTGATCTACATAAAAAGTTATCGTATCGTCATTCGTGGCTGTTCGCAGGATACGGTGGAGATGATCCGTATTAATCCCAATCACGAACTTGGCAGCGGAATGATTATATCCGAACTTCTCGAACTTGTCGGCATGTAGGCGCAAATGAACAAGAACCGTGCGAGTATTGTCCATGGCTACCATACGAATACCATCCTTATCAAAAATCAGTGACATCTCTACAAGAATACACTTCAAAGCTTCCGTCAGTGTGCGAACAGCGCCTGTTTGGACAGTCTTCGCTTCCACGATAAACTCTGGCATTTTCTAAATTAAGTTTTCTTCGTTTAAAATCCTTTTGGCCCATCCTGGATTCGAACCAGGGTTACGAGATTCAGAGTCTCGTGTACTAACCAACTATACGAATAGGCCGATTATACTTGAGTTTTAATCTTTAAATGGTTTCATCAGTTCCGTTTCCACACATTGCTCCGCCACGAATGCTGCGCTTTACACTGACAATACGACCATACTTATTCTGCTTCAAATCCTTGCGAGTTAATCCACCAGGAGTCTTCTCGGCCGTTCCATTCCAAACCTTACGGCGGCTACCTACCTTACGCTGAGTCTTGTGATTGGGCATCTTATTTAATTAATACCCCATTTATTATTCTTTGTCAGCATTTTTACATGTTCTCTAGTCCATTTTTAATTTCCATTCAACTCTTTGAGATCTTTCGCGATGATAGCGGCAAGGTGTTTAGTGAGATAGTTTTCTCGGACACGCTTTTGCGCATTCTCACCTATATGCTTATACTTGTCATAGTTTGCCAAAATATCATCTATTTTTGAATTTAAATCTTCTTCGTTATCAAAATATATAAACTCTTCATTTTCTGTAAAAAACCGTTCGATTATTTTATGTTCATCCCTGAACACTAGTAGAATACATCCCATAAGAGCACCCTCAAACATACGACCCTTCATTTGAGGAACCAATCCATCGTGAAAATCCCAAGGAAAATGTTTTTTAGTCAAATCGTTGGAGTAGTAATTTGGAAAATTTCGTTTAGAAATAAGCAAATTGTGCACTAAATAAATCTTTACTTTGGATATAACTTCCATCTTCTTACAAAATCCGTCGTAATTATATTGTGACATATACTCTTTCAATTCGCGAAACTGATTACCTATTTTACGAATAACTGCTCGCTCGCTCATTTCCATTGGAGGCAGTCCGTGTATATAATGACCTGTGTAAAATACATCAATGGTTTTTGGGTTCTCTATAGAAATATCATTGTTGGGATAAAATCCACATTTAAATTTATTGGTGTTGTAAAGTTCATTTAAGTAGTTACACGAATAAGGGCATATAAGATAAACTAAATCAAAATGCTCGTTGTCATATGCAGAGTTATAAGTATATAAGAAGTTAGGAGTTTCCAGATAAAATCTAACTTTCTTGTTTGTATCCCCCGAACAATCAGGTTGGTCGTTTCCCAAATATAATGTAACTCCTTCGGGTATGCAGCTCGTAAAATCATACGAACACATGGGATCAAACCCATAGTTGCCATTGCAACTTGATCTAATCATGTTGTCCTTCATTACTTCATTTTGTTTAAATACATGTCGTAATCCGCTATTACATTTAGAGACAGGCCACACGTCTTTTAAAATGAATACATTCCACTTCCACAACCCTGGCCATATTGGCGATAACCTTTTGAATCTAAAGTATTTGTTATCTGTTGCTGTAATTCTCAAGGAAAAAAAATATAAAATTTATTATTATTACAACACCGAGTATGTGTACAACAAGAAGGAAACACTTATGCAATACATTGATCCGGAATTATTAGAAATAAAATCCTTGAGCGAAAAACCTTCCAACAGTGTTCAATTATGGATGGCAGATCCAAAAAATGGAGTTTTACATGATGAATTTGAGAGATATTTCGAACAATTTTACATAGAATTATCAAAATGTTTAAAAATTGAAAGTCTAAATGTGCAGAATACGTTATGGTTGGAAGAAGCGTATCTATTGCGAGTATATGAATTGCTTGATCCGAAGTTTAAGGACATTGATATACTTATTTTGAATAATGTGGGTATGTCAGCTCAATATAACAACAATGAGGCATTGAATCAACTATGCCACTATCTAAACTCCAAATTTAATGTGGCAACATTAGCAGATATAGGTATAAAAAATGTATCTGCATTAACTTTGAAAGAAATCGGTGCAATATCGACACGGGCGAAATATATAATTAGTCCAAATTCGGGACCGTTAATACCGTGTTTCAATAGTTATGCTAAAAATCATGTAAAGAAATGGTTCTTTGTAGGTCAGGTGTTTTCATGGTATAGTATAGATCATGTGCAATGTGGCACAGATGTAACCCCTATTAAAGAGTATTTTGATGGTCTTTAAAGTATACTATCAATATCCGACAAAGTCAGCGAGAATGCTTCTAATATGTTAGCTGCACTAAAAGCACAGTCCTTTCCCACTTGAATTTTCCGCTTATATTCGGAAGGTGCATCTTTAACGAAATGTATAGTTGTATCGTAATGAAATTCGCTTCTTAGGAGATCGTCATTCTTGACACAAATAACTATTTGGTCATAAATATACGAATAGTATCGTATAGGTTTGATGAACTCCCCTGTAATTATCACACCTTCATCAAACTCTATAAATAGTATATTTATTTTGTAACCCTTCTGTTCAGTATATTGAGACTTTGTGATAGAATTAATCTTGTTCTTGATTCGAAACCGTACGTCGTTTAGGTCGATCATTTCTTTTGCCGTCTTCAAATAGTCAGAATCAGGAAGGTTCCCGTCTCGAAGTTTATCCATCAGTTTCCATATTAGGATATTCACTTTTTTTGTAGATTCATAAAGAGACTTATAATCGGCAATAAAGTGTTCTAATTTTGTATAGAGTGCAGTATACTCTGCCTCAACGCTTTGCCTGCGAATGTCGTTTATATTTGAGAGTTTGATATCCAAAATTGTCAATTTGTCAAACGCTTCTCCTAGAGATACTGGTAGGAAAATCACACTTGCAGTCTGATTGCTCATTTTATTATAAAGTTAAAACACGGATTCTCTAAATCAATAGATTTTGAGTCTACGAAACCACAATTGAAGTTCAGTATTGACACTCAATTGTGGGTTTTTGAAACCCTTATGATTGCGATTACGATATATCTTACTTTCACGCTTAGTTGGAGTAAGCGAGGCCACCCATGCCGGACATGACGCGGAGGACGTTGTAGTTGAGGGCGTATACGCGGACCTGGGCCGTGTTCAAGCTCTTGACCGTGTTGAGTGAGACCGTGAGCTGTAGCGTGGCCTTGTCAATACGAGAAAAGTTGCATGAGCCGGAAGGCTGGTGCTCCTCGGGGCGTAGGGCAAATGAGTAGACGTTGATGCCCGTGGATGGGGAGCGGCTGTGGTGCTGGTAAGGCTGGACCTTGTCGAAGTAAGAGCCCTCGCGCTCCGTGAAGCGGTCCTGGCCGTTGAGCTGTAGCTTGGCTACCTCAACAGGGTTCTTGCCCTCGCAGCGTACACCGGAGTCTAGAATGACCTTGGCTAGGAGGTAGTTGACGCCAGACTCGAACTCCTGCGCGCCAGAGAGATCCTGGCTATCCGCACCGATGAACGTGGCGCCCTGCGTGGGGCCGCGGCCGAGGTTGGCCGTGGCATTTGAAATCTCCGTGCCAGCTACAGCGCCAGAGGCCTGGGAGAGGAGAGATACGATCATGCCATCCGTTGAGAAGTCATCGGAGTAGTTGAAGGGCTGGGCGCCGCCAACTGAGGCTAGCCAGCCAGCGCTTGAGCAGTCAACGAATGAGTCGCGCTGGACGACCCACTGGAGCTCCTTGACGGGGTGGTTAAAGTTGAGCTGGACCTTGTTGGATGAGCTCGTGATGGACTCAGCACCCGTGTACTGTACCTGCTCAATCAGGTACTCGTGGGACTGCTGGGCGAAGCGGCGGCGCTCCTCCGTGTCTAGGTAGACATAGTCGACATAGAGAGAGGCAGCGGCGAGGGACTGCGCGGGCGCCGCATCGGGATCGCCTAACGCGCTCTCGAAGTACTGGCAGTTCTGCCATGTCTCGAAGTCTACATTGATGCGGACCTCGTGGTACTGGAGGGCGATTAGGGGGATCGCTACACCAGGGTTGCGGCAGAACCAGAACTGGAGGGGAATGTAGAGCGTCTTGGCTGGCGTTCCACGGCGGGCTACGCAAGAGATCGTCGTCTCCGTCGTTGCGCAAGTCGCATCTAGCTGGAGGCCACCCGTGCGCTTCATTAGGACTAGGTCGTGCGTGTTGCCGATCATTGAGTCTAGAACGGCTACATTACCAGCATCCGTTGAGAGCTGCGTCCAGATCTGCATCCAGTCACCATACTGGCGGTCAATGCGCTGGCCGCCGATCTCGAGCTCGACCTGCTTGATTAGGCGGTGGCCGATGTAGTTGAGCCAGCGGAAGCCGCCGCCCGCCGTGAGGGCCGTCTTGAAAGTGCCCGTTGATGCAGTTAGGTCAATCTCGGGTAGTACAACCTGTACATAGGTCTTGTACATTAGATCGGCGTTGCGGTTGATGACGGCCGTTACGCGCTTGTTGAAGTCCGCCTGGCCGTTGAAGGTTACCTCAATCGACTCTACGGCGAAGTTCGTGTGGCGCTTGTATAGAATCTTCCAGAACGTAATCTGGGGGTTTCCGGAGATGTAGATGTCCTGCGCACCATAGCTGACAAGCTGCATTAGACCTCCACCCATTTCGTGTTTATGCTATACTGCAACAAAAAAAATTGTAAGGATAAATGGACGCTCTACTTTTCCCGACCGCGAACCCCATTCTCAATACTTTCCTTCGTTCGATTGTCCTCATTTTGGCCATGGTTTTTGGATTCAAGACCACTTTATACACTGCATACTGGGGAGCTGTTGTGCATGATGCCATTTCCCTCCTATTAATTCGCAATATGGTATAATGGAAATTGTCATTCGAGAACCCAATATCTACAATATTCTTCCAAAGTATTTTGGAAATGAAGGTCGACATGAAACCGTCACCGATGTCAAGTTTTTGGATGATAAAACACTCATCATTGCAAACCGACTGGCGGCAATGATGTATTATGTAGAATTTGATTTGGAAACAAAAACATTCAATATACTTGATGGAATATCGTTAACATACACTCTACCTGGAGTTGAATTTAAAAACGGTAAGTTCCAAAAACGATCATTCCCAGATTTTGTTGATTTAATGACGATTAAAGGAAATACGGTATACTATGTATCATTGCAAAAAACTATCGGACAAGTTGATATCATAAACAAAAAACTTATAAAGCGAGACTTAGTTGTGATTCCAGGCCAAAACGCATTCCATTCTATAACCTTTCATCCTGTTAAAAAACACATGATTTACTTATCATCTGCGATGTTTGCACCAACTAGGAAACTCGTAGTTTACAATTCAATAACATCTGAGAAAAAGGATATTATTCTTCCAGGTTTAGAAGGATGTTTGATCAAAGATACTAAATTTCTCGAAGATGGAAGAATAGTTATCAGTGGAAGTAATGGAATGATATCGACTAAAGACGATAAGAAAGTATATGATGGATTTATTGGATTGTATAGTCCAGATTTCAAGTGTATTCATCTGGTTAAGATCCCCAATATTCAGAATGATGCAGTTTCTGTAAAAAATGACACCATTTATCTTACAACTCAAGGACCATCAGGAGGAGGAAAGGTGATGAAGTATAAAGTCGTAGAAAACAAACTCGAATTTGATGGTGAAATTGAAATTGGAGGATTTCCACACGGAATTGATGTGCGCAATAATCTTTTAGCAGTAACTGCAATGACCCAGAGTTCTGTTCATTTAATACCTATTTAATCATCTTCTTTCCGTGATAAAAAGTAGTTTTTAAGTACTTCATTTATCGCAGGACTTTTCAATTCATACATTCCATAAGCATTTGTAGTAACTGCATCTTCCCAGCTTTTTATTTTTAATAAATCAGGTAAAGTGTGTCGATTAATATATTGTCTATTATGGATAGATCCATGATATAAATGGTAGATATCTATATCTAAATAAGTCATACTTCTTGCCTTTTTATGTGCGTTCTTAAGCCATCGTAAGTATTCGTTGCGAATAAATGGAGATTGGTAGTCATAACCGTTTGAACTAAAAACAGTAGCAATTGCAGAATCGCCTGATCCAATTATAGCTTTATCAAAAAATCCCCCAATCTCTTTCAAGAAATTTCGATTAAATGCCCAGCAGAATCCAGGATGTCCTTTTGCCGGATTGCCATACAGGCGGAGATATTTCCCCCAAGATGTCAGTTTAAAAAATACATTTTCAGATGCATCAAGGTATAATCCTGTACCGAATCCTTGAACCGCTAAAAATTTATCCAGTTTGTTAGAAAACATATCGACCCAATTTGGGATAGTAAAAATCAGATCACTATCCATAAAAATAAGTTTTGTGTAAGTTGAAGGTATCTTCTTTTCAAGCATATTGAAGAGCTGTTCTTTGTAAAATAAAGATGAATTGGCTATGGTAAGAAGAGTGGGGTCTGGAATAAGTTGTGGAGTGTCTCCGATAATACATTCGGCAGTAAATAAAGGAATGTTTGCTTCATCCAGCATCTTTTTTACTCGCATAAAGTTTTCGCGGGGTCGGGTGTATCCAACAGAACTAAAGTAACACATACATACGGCAATATCCGTATGAGTAGGTTTAGAATACTGTTTTAACATTACAAAAGCACATCAAAATATTTAGCTAAATACTTTGATATGCCTCCTGCGTGAATCGAACACGCGACCTTCTGTTTACAAGACAGACGCAATACCACTATGCTAAAGAGGCTTATTTTTTAAATGTTAGTTGCCTGTAGATCCAAATCCACCATCACCCCGATTATCGGGAGGAGGAGGTAGATCCTCTACCGAATCTACTAGAATAACTTGATCATATGGCAGCCAATTATGCTGAACAATCTGGAATAGACGACGACCTTCAGGAATATTATAAGTTGGCGAAGTAGTATCGAAACAATCGACTCGAGCAATAAGTTCACCACGGTATCCAGCATCTGCAAGTCCAATCTGATTAGACATGCGCAAAGGAGTCAAGGAAGTAGACGATCGAGCGAGAAGAAGATACGGCGCCTGATTACCGCTAGAATCTAGGGCAGCAGCCACTATACCAGTCTTGATCTCTAACCCAAAGTTCTGAGAAGCTCCTGCAACTTCTAGATTCTTCTCCTGACAGATTAGATCAACACCGGAATCGGTTGAGCGGCGATTCCGAACATGTTCACGCTGGAGTTCGCGGTGATTGGGGTCAATGACATACAGATACAGACTCATTTGGATATATTAGACTTTTTTCATGAAAGTCGTTATTGGTGTGAATGAAATAATAACTAAACACATAGCTGCAAGTTGGGTAAGGATATTATAAACCATTTCTTCAAATGGAACACGTCCTAAAGCGTAGCCAGCAAATGCAGACAACGGATTGAAGTATCCCGAAGTTATATTATGTGCAATTGTTAGGATTGAAAAATATACTGCTGCCATCACAGTAGGATTAGCTTCAGTTAAGAGTTTTGCATACACAACTGTTGTTGTTCCTAACAGTTCAATGAAGTACTTGTACATTGTTTTAAAGGATAGCTAAAACTTACCAAACTCCAAACTGAGGGTTGTAGTTCACAAATTTATGTTCAATGTCACTAAACCCTGGTTTTTGTATACATAGTGTTGGCTGAATAACAAACCAATTATCAGTTTCAATTAATTTTAGCCAACAGCGATCAAGCGCATAAAGAGAGTGTTTAGATTCGTCATTTGTAAAGTTTTTTAAACCATCTTTGAATGTTTGAAGTAAAGTTTGGTAGTAATGTTTGTTTACTAAATATGCAGTTCCAGTAGAAACATATTTAGCTTTATATGTCTGGCGATCATAGTCAACACATGCACTACCCAAACACAAAACATCAAATGGGTTTGAAACTAGTTTTTCGTAAATAGGATAACCTACTTCAAATTTATTCCAAATCATATCATCTTCTACAATCAAAACATTATTCCAGTCGTTTTGGATAGCTAATTCAACAACTGCAATATGACTCATTGATGCTCCAATTGCACCATTTAGGTGTTTAATAGCTGGAAAACGCACAATCTTTTCTGATGGAAAAATAGACAACTGTCTTTCTATTTCTGCCCGCCTATCGGTTCTTTCGTCTAAATTTATATAGACTACTTTCTCAATGTCTTCAAACATTTACATCTATAACTGTAACCCCATTAAAATAGTAGTTTCCCGGCACAGATGAATCATTAAACCATTTTGATGGCATATAAATAGACCGAGTTGGATTTAAGTAAGCCCCCCACCAAGAAAAAGAAGAATTCGCACAAATGCAACCCTTGCATTGACTCATTAGGTAAAGCGTATCAACTTCTGATTCATTAATAATCGGAAATTTATTATCAAAAATATTATTTGTATATTCCTTATCGTTTGTAAAGACAACAAAGTCTTCATTTGGACATAGTTCTAAACATTTAATGTAGTATGATGTTAGGTTAATATTATGCAGTTCCTTACCTTGTTCTAGATAATCTCCGCCTCGCACATGAATAAAAAATTTTGATTTTATATCCGGATATTTAGTTAGAATTTGAGTATCAAATAATAGTTTTGGAATAAATGAATCGCGAATTTCATCAGTGTACAAAAAATCCTGAAAGTATCCTTGATACATAATACTATAGTACGACTTGAAATCCGGATCTAAATTAAGTTTTTTCTCATTGATTTTAACTCGAACTTTCTCATTCGTGGTGTGAGCAATCCAGTTCTTGAATATAGATTCAAAATAATTGGCATTAGAATGTACTGTTCCCGGGCTTCTTGTTGTAGTTATTTTTCCAGGAATGTTATTTCTCTTTGAAACATAGTCTAGGAAAGAAAGTTGAAAAAGTTGATTTCCTAGTCCGCCTTGGAGATATACTGTTACGAACATTAAATATTTAATTATGATGTGTTTATATTACTCAAATACCATGCGAGGAACAATATGCATAGCTTCTAATTCTTGAGACCACAACTTAACTGCATACGGAATAGTCTTCATCTCGAAGTTAGTGTTCACGCCACAGCTTCCGCACTGATACACATTTTCCGCAGGATTTACAACAGCAAGAGTTCCACAAGTCTTACAGAATCCTGTCGTAAATGGATCACTAACATCCATAAGACGTTCCTTAGTAAACATGGCGGCGCCGTGAGAAATCATACAATCACGCTCCATCTCTCCAACACGCAAACCACCATCACGAGACCGACCTTCACACGGCTGCCGCGTGAGAGACACAATCGGACCACGGGCACGAGAATGTTTCTTATCGATAACCATGTGCTTGAGTCGCTGGTAGAATGCAGGTCCCATAAATATCTCGGCCTCCATCAGTTCTCCAGTTTGACCATTATACATCATCTCGTTGCCGTAAGGATGCATACCTAAATTCAGTAGATGTTCTTTTAGGGTTCCAATTTTCAAGTGGGAATAAGGAGTTCCGTCGCCCAAAGTTCCGCGGTCGACACAAATCTTTCCATACATGGTTTCCATAAGCTGAGCAATGGTCATTCGCGAAGGAACGGCATGTGGGTTCATGATAATGTCTGGACGAATTCCGGATGCGGTGAATGGCATATCTTCCTCGTTTAGAATGATACCGCAAGTTCCCTTCTGTCCGTGTCGAGAACTTACCTTATCTCCAATCTCGGGAACACGCTCTGAAACTACACGAACTTTTACGAAAGGGTACCCATCAGAATTTTTATCATTCCAAACTCCATCAACCCGGCAAGTTTCAGAGCTACGATGCATAGTTGATGAATCGCGATAAGCGTAACCGTTTGGATCCGACTTTAGGCTAGTCACCTTACCAATGATAACATCATTCTCCTTGATATAAGAGTTCATTGCAGGCGCACCATTATCTTGAATAGCATGGTAAGCACTCGTCTTGAATCCACGGGTATTCTCACGCCTTGGCTTAGCAAACTTCTCTTCCTTACCCGATGAAACATTGCGATGTTCTTCATCCTTGTAGATCGTGTAATACAAAGTCCGGAACAATCCGCGGTTAACTGAAGCTTTATTTAGAATTACCGAATCCTCCTGATTATATCCTCCATAAATACCGATAGCCACCATAACATTATCACCAGAAGGCATCTCATGAGTATTGAGAATATTCATCATACGAGTTTCTACAAATGGTCGCATAGGAGTGCATAGGATATACCCATTCTTGTCCAGACGCTTAGCGTAGTTACGAGCAAAGATACCCATCGCTTGCTTACCCATAGCTGATTGGTAAGTATTACGAGGCGATTGATTATGATCAGAGAATGGAATACTCGAAGCCATGTGACCAAGAATGAGCGTAGGATGAATTTCACAATGAGTATGTTCTCCAGAAATTTCAGAAGGAAACATTGCAATTTTAAGAGTTTCGGTCTCAGCTGGATCAATATATTCAATACATGCGCGGATCCAATCATTCCACTCAAGTGGATTTGATGGTGGTGAAATTATCTTACCATGATCTACTCGAAATAGCGGTCGCACAAACCGGCCACCATCGGTTTCAACATTAATAATATTCTGTTGGATCTTCCATGAGATTCCGGTATGTGGATGCAGACGAAATGAAATCTTGGCTTTCTTTAGATAATCATATACGCTCTTTGGATCAGAAGTATATCCTAGAATAACGCCATTTACAATAATAGCAGTTCCCTTGTAACAGTCTGTATTATTCAAATCTGTAATCCAGCTCATTTTGTATGGTAGATCATTCAGAACTGAAAGAACTACTAGCGAAGAAGTATGTTGGGTTACAGAGGTTAGCATAGACATACCCTTCACAATACCTACAGAATGACCTTCAGGAGTTTCTACTGGGCAGACATATCCCCAAGAAGTGCCGTGAAGCTTGCGAGGAGCGAGAAGTTTACCGGACTTTTCAACTGGAGTCTGAATACGACGGAGATGGCTCAGTGTAGCTGAATAAGAAAGCCGGTTCAAAACTTGTGATACACCTACCTTTGTAGCTGTGGACGCAGTAGAAGTAGTTCCAAGTCCCTGAACCGTAAAGTTACCAGTAGCTAGCGCCTGCTTCAACTTACCTTCAATAGTCGAAACCTTCAAGATCTTATACAGATTATTGATGTTGAGAACTTCTAGGGGTCGAGGAACTTCACGCTTCTTCCAGGTATCATTGTTAACTTCATGAACGAACTTTGAGCGAATATCCTTGCATACTTTCTGAAACAGCTGACGGAACAGATGGGTAAGCAGAGCACCAGTAGTAACTACGCGCTTATTAGGGTAAGCATCGCGGTCATCAATCTTCATTAAGCCTTGCGCAGTCAGAATGAGCTTACGAATAACCCATGAAGTTAGAATCATTTTACGAGCCTCCAAAGTTCGAAGAGGAACCTTTTCGCCTCCAAATCGAACATGAGGAAGATACTCTGTTTCTAGCAAAGACCGGACATATCCCTTCTTATCTTCGGAAGTAGTGCCATACTGCAAATGGTGAGTCAAATACTCAATTGCATCATCTCGAGTATAAATCTTGATATCCGAACATTCCTTGAATGAAGCTGCGAGCATATCAAGATGTTTTTCATCTGGATTATCACCCCAAATGAGTTCAGCAATTTCCTGATCCGATTCCAGTCCAAAAGCACGGAACAGAACCATCAAAGGAATATCTTCCCGGAAACGAGGAACACATGCAGTGAGAGGGTATCCGAACCCATTGAACTTAGATGTGATACGAATCTCCAGCTTCTTTGGTGGAGTTGTGAACGATTCATGAAGTGACTTCATTTCCGCAGAGAATCCAAACTTAGAAGATGTCTTTTTATTGAAGAAGATCATGATCTGGTTATCCGCCACCTTCTCCTGACTTAGAATCGTGCGCTCAGATCCATGAATCAGAAAGTAACCGAAAGGATCATGAGTACACTCGCCAATCTCTTCCTTGGAAAGCGGGTAATCCTTCATGATACAGAGTGAAGATCCTAGCATCACAGGAATCTTACCTAGTGAAACTCCTTCAAACACTTTGACTTCCTCCTCGAAAGTTCCATAAGTTGGGGCCTTGTATGCACGAGTCGTAAACCGAATATCACAAAACATCTGGGCAGAATATGTAAAGTTGCGTGTGCGAGCATCCTGCGGAAACATAGGCTTAATACGACCAGTTGCTTCCTGGATACGGGGCTTGATGTAACTGATATTTTCAAATGAAAGACGAAACTCATACTTATACTTCTTTGTCGCTTCATCCTGTTCATGCCACACAACGATTGGAGCAGTTGAACATACAATGAGCGGGAGCTTATTACGAATAAAGTCTTCAAAAGACTCGATCTGATGCTCTACCAACTTATGAACGCCATCATTCTTAAAGTAAGTTGAAATTGCGTCCCATTCCATGGTAATTCTTAGAGTCTTGTTCCCCGTAAATCTATTTATTCGTTTTGTAATAAGAGAGCATATGTCCGATAAAGTTGTAATTACTAAAGTTGGCGAGGATGTAAAATCCTCAGCCCCGGTTACTGCAGGAAAGAAGCCTAAAACAATGAAGACCTTTCCTCGCGGCGTTCTAAAGAAGACTTTAAAAATTAAACCAGTTGCAGATCCAGCTAAGCCGCCGCCGTTAAAGAAGTCTATGCGAAACCATACTATACGATTGATTACCGATAAAGGAGAGAACCGTCATCGGAAAACAATTAAGCGCAAAATTGCTAAAATGTCTGATAAACAGGTAGATGAAATGGTCACAAAGCACAAATTGTTAAAAAGCCCAAATACTCCTCCTAAACTCAAACGCGAAATGTTGAAAGGCGCTATGTTAGCCGGATTCATTTCCGACACTTAAATAACTGAAATGACAGCTGTGTGGGGACCATTGGGTTGGATCACTCTTCATTCTATATCTGTTAACTATCCCGAAGTTCCCTCAGTCGCAGATAAGCTTATTGTTAAAAAGTTTATAGACTTATTTGCCGAAACAATCGCATGTCCAAGTTGCAAAGGACATTTTACGAACATGTATAGATCGTATACTTCTCGTTATCCAAATTGGGCTGATAGTCGCTATAATTTATTCTTATTTATCGTAAGAGCCCATAACACAGTAAATAGACGAATTGATAAACCTCGTCCAGCGACTGTATTAGAAGCTCTCGAAAGTCTTCGAGCAGCTACTAAACATAAATCTCCAAAGGAGTATCGGGCTAGCTATATTTCGTATTTATACAATAATTGGTCTCGCCAAGGAGGTGGTGAAGGCTTTATACAAACAGGTAATGTTCGTGAAATACAAAAAATCAATAATGAATACTGGAATCCGCGAGAAACCGGGTTTTCAATTTTTTTACCAGAATCCGATATATTACAGCCAATCACACCTTCAGGACCCCCTCAAATATACCCATTCATACAAAAACCAGTTCCCATGCAAGCTACATCATCCGATAATAAGAATGGAAGAGCGTCATTGATGTTTAAAGATGGACGATTGAAGTTAGTGAACCGTTGATCCAAGGAAGAGAAATGCGGGGTTTCATTTCCCAATCGTGCCGTTTCATCCATGGATTTCTAGTTTCCGAATGCAATTCATCTGGAAATTTTACTAACTTACGAGCCTTTCGCAAAGAACTTTTAGGCATAATAAATTGTAACTGATCGACAACTGTATACTTAAGTTCGCCGTCTTCAATATTAGTTTCTGCGTATTTTATGATATCAGACACTAGTGGTGCATCAGGATAAGGATAATACCATTCCCAATTTACTGGGGAGCTTTCAATAAAGTAATCTAAAGTCCAATGAAATGTTTTCCAATAAGCTTCGACAACCGGTTTCATGTCAAAAACTCCGTCCAAAATATGCAATCCATACTTTCGAGAAAACTTAGACTGCTCTTTACCCAAAATACCCTTTTCTTCCGGTCGTTTTCGTAAATTAATCCGCGTTTTCAAGACTTCCATTTCTTGAGAAGCAGCAAGTTTCAAAAACTTTAGGCGGCCTTGCGGACTATACAGATTTGGGTTTTTGGCTTCAGAATACAGTTGAAGAGCACGGTTATATCCGTCTTCGCGCAAAGAAAACATTCCCAAATTAGGCATGAAATCATTGCCAAAACACAGAATAGAAAGAGCTACATACTGATTAATTTCAATGGGGATTTCAAGTGCTAATCCCCAAATATCCAGTGTCGCAAACTCTGCTGCTTTTAGTGAAGGATCATTGAATTCGGCACTTTCACGAAGAAGTGTCATTCCTCCATTTTTTGAGAGTTCACGATTTTGTAAACAAATTAGGATAAGATCAGCATCCAGGCCATAAATACAAACAGTTTGGCGCTGGGATTCTGGGATACGATCTAGTTCCAGCATGAGCTTATGTTCTCCTTCTCCCGGTTCTGAAGTTCTAGACAAAATAGCATAAGGAAACTTTAATGCAAGAGCATTTTCAAGTTCGATCATATACGGCGTTCCAGGAGAAATTTGGTTACGATCAAAAGTTCCGGTTTGAGCCTCGTCTTTAATTCGCATACGACGGTAACGCTGCTGGACAATCTTGGCGTATGGAACTAAGCCATCCAGAGCAATAATCACAATTTTTGCGCGACATACATTATTCAGTATGTAATCGAATGCTTCGACCACAGATTGAACAGGATCATCATCTTTCAGGTATCGGTGAATTAAACAGTTAAAATCTACACCAAGAACATCAACTTCTTTTGGTGCATTTCGCTTGACTGCATCTGTAATTCCACGATGTGACTTAATTAAACTTGCAAAATAAAAGGGAATGCCCATAACTCTATATTAGATACTCAACCACTATGAAAGCCGGTATAAGCCTTGATTAGATTTTCCTTGGAATAAAGACCACCTTCCATTCGCTTATACATATCAAGAACGGTAGTATTCAGCATCTTGGCCAGATCTTCATCGGTAGGCCCCGTGCGAGCCTTAATGAGTTTATCCGTATCCTCGGATGTTAGCTTTCCTGCAGGAGTATTTGGAACAGGTGGAAGTTCCTTAGGTCCGTTCTTAGCTAACGATGGAAGATCGTGATCAAATGTTGAATTCGCCATTGGCTCGTCTTTTGCTCGTGTGCCAGTCTTGCCGCCACTGATCCACTGTCCTTCCGGAACCTCATCTATTTGAATACCATGAAGCCCGTTTGCGTCGGCAGGCTGAATCCAATGAGGATCCGCTTTAAAGGTTTGTTCCGCCACCTCATCCATAGCATTGGTCTTAGCATCTTCCATCTGAATGTCGGCAACGGCACGTTCACTTTCGTATTCCATTGATGTGTTAATTTCGAAATGTCTAAATACATTATATATACAAAATGGAGTGGTGGATGATCCTTTTAGCCGTGCTTGCCGTTGGAATTTATGCGTATTCGATTTCGTCACAAATCAAGGTTACGGGAGGTAAGCCTGGATGTTCTTCTTGCCCCAAACAGGATGATCAGCCCAGCACAGTATGAGTTGTTCCTTTCGCATCTAAGAACGCGCGGACTGCTGCTAAATCTTCAGTATTGATCTGAAGAATAGATGATGATTGCCGTATAAGAGGTTCCGTTTTTGCTTCTACAATAACTCCTGAATCTTCAGTGATTCCAGTAACTGTTTCTACCTCTTTTTTGGGTTGAGGAGTATGTTCTACTTCCCCGACCGGCATAGGCGATGGTGCGCGACGAGACGATTTATCATCTTCAGGAGTGGAAGGGCGCTCAGTTTTCTCGTCTTCGGTATTCGCTTCCACATGTGGAACAGTCGCTGCCGATGGAGCTACCAACTTTTGAACACTCTCAGGAACAAACTTATCCTTTAGTTCCTGTGGAACCATATCTGTAATACTTTTTACACTATCTGGAATTTTGATACTTTTGAGTATGCTCTTGGGATCATTGACCATGGCAGTCACTGATCCAAGTGGGTCGCGCTTGAAGTCGTCAATTGTTTTTTGAGGAATCATACGACGAAACCGTTGTGTCCAGCCAACTGGGAGATACCGTCCAGCTGCTAGAGCTACCGCAACAATAATGAGGGCAAGTGTGCTTCCCAAAAGAGCATTGGTGGTGGTCATATTTGTAGCCTGTCCATCTACCACAATAATAGGTAAGGTAGCATTCTGGGTAGGGCTGTATGTCGGAGTTACAGTAGGGAATGAAGTTGTATAAAACTGCGGAGTAGATGTTGCCGACATTGTCGTATTACTTACCTGCTGGAAACTTTGAGGAGATGGACTTAAACTACCTGATGAACTTATACTCACATACACACTCATACTAAAGCTTGGCGATACACTTGTATCAGAACTTTTAGAAGTCGTAATGCTCTGAGATCTGGTGGCTGTCGTAGATTGACTTGTACTCACACTAGAAGTTGGAAAAACGGAAGAACTTAAAGTTGCCGACGGTGTAGGAGATAAAGAGATGGACTCAGTTGAAGACGAAGATCTAGATGTTGATAGTGATGAGCTAGGAGATGAAGATGATGTTTCTGTGAGAGACCCAGTTAGGGAAGCAGTATTTGCAGTAGTTGGGGAAGGTGAAGCTGAAGCTGTAGCGCTTATTGATGGGGTGGAAGCTAACGTGGCTGAAAGAGAAATGCTTTGGCTCTGGCTCAATGTGGAAGATTCAGATCCGGACAGAGTTGCAATAGAAGATATGGTCATGGAATTGCTGGCAGATATGGAGACGGAAGCTGACGAAGAAGGGGTTCTGTTAGGAGATGTTGATAACGAAACACTGGAAGAAGACGTTGGTGAAATACTGGAACTGAAAGAAGTGCTTTGAGATACTGCAGTTGTTGGTGAAAGACTTGAACTGGAAGAAGTGCTTTGGGATACTGCAGTCGTTGGTGAAACACTGGGACTTGAAGAGGTAGTAGCAGACACAGTTGTGCTTTGGGATACTGCAGTCGTTGGTGAAACACTGGGACTTGAAGAGGTAGTAGCAGACACAGTTGTGCTTTGGGATACTGCAGTCGTTGGCGAAAGACTTGAAGTGGGGCTGGTACTGGGACTAGAAGAAGTAGTAGCAGATACAGTTGTGCTTTGAGATACTGTACTGGTTGGTGAAGTACTAGAACTTGATGATGTAGTAGCAGATAGAGTATTGCTTTGAGATGACGAGGCGAGTTCAGATATGCTAGAACTAGAACTTGAAGATGTAGTAGGAGATATACTCGTGCTTTGAGAACCTATAGATGTCACACTGAAACTCGACGATGTAGTTGCCGATAAACTAGAACTGGAAGTCGTAGTAAGTGATGGCGATGGGGAACTGGTAATCGCAGGACCAGCTCCAACCGCTACAAATGCAATATTTGTTGATTGATACCAATATGCAGTAGTTGGATCAGTTTCGCCCACCGTATAAAATGATCCTGTTGCTTCAGGCATCAGACTGTTCCAGAAGTAGGGAGATAAACTCGGGACTCCCAAAACAATATCTATTATTCCCGGGGTCGCATTATAGAACGCTAGAGCATACTCTACATCTCCTCCTAGAACATACGAGGATATCGGGTCAAGATCCGTGAATGTCGCAACTTGTTGAGAATAGGTTGGAAAACTCCCAGGAGATACCACGGAAAATGCCTTTGATGCCAAAATAGTTCCTCCTGGCATACTTCCACCACCAACATTCATGAGAGCAATTGTAAACGATGCTGTTCCTGCACTCAACGGCCAGTATTGAATAGAAATTCGGTTAATCCCCATATTTGGGAAAGGATACGGTGTCAGGACGTTCAAAGCCTGTACTGATGTATCAAGCGAATTGTGACAGCACCCTACCAATCCTTGGAACCAGGGAAGGTATGGCGTCTGTGTTGGCGATACTGTGGACGACACCGATGGAGCCGTTGAACGAGTCGTAGAAATGCTCATACTTGTAGAAGGAGTTTGCGAAGGAATAAAGATCGTGGATGCAAAAAAATAGGCACAGAGAGGACTCTGAGTTGTATACGTCGTTGTTTGAGGTGAGCCGTATGTGTAGGTAATCGTCGCATACCGATTGATAGTGCACCCTCCAGTGTTATCTCCACCAGTATATGTGCATGTGCAGGTAGTAGATGTTTGCGTACAGGTAGGATTCGCACCAATAAACTGTTCAGCTGGTGGAGTGAGATCGTGTGTAACATTTACCCAATGCCTTACATGATACGTAGCAGTGGCATGTACAACCGTAGTCCATACCCCTGTAAAATAACTACGAGCATCCGAACATACACCAGTAGATGTAGCTGTTGCTGATGCAGAGGATGTTCGTGACACGGAAGGACCCCGAGAAGCACTCCTACTCACGCTTGGTGTTCGTGAATTGGTTCGACTCCCACTTTCCGATCTAGAACTCGTTCGGTCTATTGATCCGCTGGGCGTTACACTCCTGGATACAGAGGTAGACGCAGTCTCCGAAGCCGTCAAACTTGGCGACACCGGAGATTTTGTGACAGAGGGAGTTATTGATGGAGTCGGAATGATAACGGTATACGACATGAAAAAGACTGAACCCGATCCAAGATTAATCATATTGGCTACAATTTGAGTTCCACCAGAATCGTAAAAGGTCGCCTGACCAATCCCCGTTTGTTCCGTTGTTCCGACCGTTGTCCCAGAAAAGTCCATGTAGTACCATTTATTGGCATTTGGACAAGAAGGCTGTCCACAGGGAGAGTTAGCCCATGTCCATCCATCAGCGATTACTTGAACTGCAAGATCACAGTTGCTTCCGCAGCACTGTACAGCTCCCGAGGTTGAAAGACGAGAATTACCAGTACTTCCATGGAGCTGGATAAACGCAGGAAGGGTGTTTGTTCCGTAAATTGCAAAGGCGATTTGTTTCACTTTTAAACCGGTAGCACCAGCTGGCAAATTTTGGGTCAAGCCAACATTGAAAGCACCAGAATTGGTACCACACGACACAGTCTGCCACGCGGCGAACCCGTTCCAGTCGTATCCCATAGTTTGTGCTCTGGCTCCTGCGAACGCCAGCACACCCATCAATAAACGCAGCATTTGTATTTACACGACTTTTGATGTAAGATTTACATTTAGAGAATATTTGCCAAGTAGTAACAAAATGTCAGACCCTGCCCCCGCATCTCAAGTTGAAACTGTTACGGGAGTTGTTGTAGATGCTCCAGCTCCAGCTCCAGCTCCAGCTCCAGCTGAGGTAGTTCCTACGCCCGTAACGGTTGAGGCCCCAGTCCCAGCCCCGGCCCATGTCTCCGCAGTAGATTTTGGCGATCATGGTGCCCTCCTTAAGTTTGCACTCACGAAGATTGTCGAGGCAGAGCTACAGGCCGATGTGGCTCTGGATGACAAGATCAAGCAGGTTGTTGATGCCCTCAAAGCCGAGATCCGCAAGGCCGATCTATCTCCTTCTGTTCGTGTGGCTGCCCTTGATTGGTGTGATGATGCGCTTCCCTATGTCATCAAGGCAGTAGATATGGTTCAGGCTGAACTCAAGAAGGTTGCGGTAACCGAGATCGCTAAGATTCAGGAAGTTGCGCTGACGGAAGTCAAGAAGTGCTGCCCCAGCTTTTTCACGAAGAAGGCATAAATAAGTATGTCATGTAAATATAAGTAAAATGGATTGGATTTCGACCGTATTATCCGCTCTTTTGTTTGTAGCTGCTGTTCCTGGCGTTGTTGTAACTCTACCTTCTCGCAGCTCACCCCGTAACACGATTCTACTTGTTCATGCGCTTCTATTTGCAGTCTTAACTTCGGTAGTTATGCGCTTTTACTGGCTGAATGTTCGCGGTTATGTTGAGACATTCGCGACAAACTTTGGCGATAAGTGCCCCAATGGATTCGTAATGGGGTCTACCGAGACGGGAATTAACCAGTCTGGATGTGTCCCAGCTGGACATGCAACTTACCCTGCTGATGCAGCACCAAAAGTAAAAACTGCTTAAATACAAATGTGGAAGAAAGCTCTACTTATTTTAGCGGTTGTTCTACTCGTAGCTCACTTTGCCGGTGTATTTGAACAATTTGAAAATCCAAGCACCAAGGTTGTTCATGGATGCCCGGAAGGATACCGTCAGTGTGGTGGTGGAGACTGTGTTTTAGTTTCAGATAAGCATGCGCCGTGCCCAGGTAAAGCTGATGCTTACTGAACACCAAACTTATTACAAAATCTTAAAATACAACATTGCGGTGGATTTCCATCCCAATGTTATTTTTTTTTGAATTACGATTCGGTGTGAATATACTTACCAACCAGGCGCATCGGGAACCTCGGCGTGGCGTTCTAGGTAAGTTTTTTTCATGTGTTCGGGCGCAAAGTACATGCGCACAATAGCATCTACTGTATTAATATCAAACTTCTTGCACGAGAATACATCAAGGTATAAATCATTCGTTTCTTCTACAAAATGTCCAGTAATATTTGAGGTTTCAATGAGCTGTACAAGTGTATAACCTTTCTTATTTCCTGACCCAAACATGACAATCTGGGGTTTGCCATACGGCACCATTTCAATTCGTTCAACTAAGGTCTTTGAAAAGCGTTCAATATTGGTAGGGCAACGAATATTTTGGGGCATACAACGGGCGGCATCTATAATAAGATGATAACCCCACCGGCTGACAGTCATTGATATGTTCTTGATGAAGAAAATAATGTGAAAGCCTTTTTAAACACTTCGAATAAATTCCCATTTCAAATAATCACAAATCTTTGCCCATATTTGATCGTGGGCAATCAGACGATCGCGACTCTTCAGGAGTGGAAAGTATACCTTGTACTCATCCAGTTCCAATAATTCAAAGAACTTATAAAGAATGTAAGAATATGATAAGAAATTGGTTCGGTCATCGGGACAGTATATTAAAAATGGCGCCTGGATTTCTTGGAACATAGCCCTTATCTTTTCTTCAATTTCAGGAGTAATTGTAGGGGGAGGGTTACCATTAAGTCTAGAAATAATATGAGTAGCATGTTCATAATACTTTGATCTATTCAGCTTCTTTAAAATTTCGCGCATATCCTTTTCAGTGAGTTCTGCGACATTTTGAATTCGGCGTTTCTTGATTTCCAGAACAACTTCGTTCATCACTTCATTGGGAATTATGGTCGACTCCTTTGCTTGAAATTGGTTCAGAATTTCGTTCAAGTGATTAATCTTCTTGTAAGCGTAATTATTACGCTCCTTGGGTGGATCTCTGAAACTTGGGAAATCTGAAACCACTAACATATACTCTTCCGACCCACAGTTTGGACATACTAAAATTCCTTCTTCTGACACTTCTTCGCGAGAAATGTTACACCTATCACAATGTTCTACAACTGCTTGCTTTACATCTACAGCTTCTCCAGTATTCAGTTTCATGCGTGAAATATACTCGTCATACAACTTCTTCTTGGATGGCGCAGCAGTTTCATTGGACTGGGATAAATACTTTACGAAAGTGTTGGCATCGGAAGGTAAGCATGTAACGCTTTGTGCCTTATCTCCTGTTCCATAATACTTCAGAATAATATCAGCATTTTTCAAATAATAATCTTCTAACTGACTTTCATTTTCTATCCGCTCTGATAAACTGCGAGTTTCTTCGCGAAGTTTAGTTGACTTTAAGATATCATCTAGTTTAGTCGATGATTCTAGTTGTTCCAATTCCTTTTTTGATTCGTCTAATTTCTTTTCCAATTCCTCAATATTTGTTGTTTCTTCCTTTATAGTGGAAACAACAGACTGATGGATAGAATCTAAAGTTCCGGAAACAGTATCCGACTTCTTTGTTCGGATCTCTCTGGACTTCTTAATTCGAAAAACATTGTCCATTTGTAAACTTCAACTTTACTCTCTTAAAACTCTACTTCCACAGTAAAAAGGCTAATGCGACCCCCGCCACTAAAGTCGGAATGAACGCACTTGGACCTTGATTTTCAAACGATTCCGAAGATGATATGCATTGAGACACATCTACTTGCTGACACTCATTTGTATCAAAATCTGGACTGAGAGATGTTGTCAAAAAACGAGCAGCTGCACCATCTGTGACTGTGCATTTATAGCATTCGCACGCAGGAGAAGAATCTGCCATCAAAGAATTCATGAGATACAAAGGATTTAAACTTTCAATATCTCCAATCACGCCTGGAATTAAACCCTGAATTCCTGATCCAAGCTCTGACATTCCTTGAGGTAATAAATCACCTACACTCGGCTTGTTATTCACATAATTGTATCGTGGCTGCAAAGAACCATCAGGGGCAGTGCAAGTGCCGCCAGTATTAACAAAATACTGGTTACCTAACGGAGGATCTCCATCAATTAGGGTAGAAACATAAGTTCCAATCGCGTCCATATTCGTTCCAAGCTGACTGAATGATCCATCAGTTCCAACACCTAGAGATGAAGGTGCGGGAATATTATCGGCATAGCTGTATGAAGGCCCTAAGAGGTCGGTTTCAACATTAGATGCGCCATTTTCAATATCTGACCAAATTGAATTTTTACCCAGATCTCCCATTAACTTGTTATGTGATTTTTATTACTTATGTACTCAATAACTTGCTCTTTATAAGTCGAATTAGTGAGGGCACATGGTCTTTGTTTAAGGATAGAATCCGTAGCTAATTTAAATGAATAGTTGAATTTCTTACATACGAAAAGCAGAGCTAAAAACCCAGAACGGTTGATTCCGCACTGACAGTGGATATAAATATTACCTACATCACTATCGCGAAGATACTTGTTAATTGTTTCTTCAAATTTAGGATACCATTTGCGAATATCTTCCTCGTGGCTATCCAGGGCTTCTAAGCACATATAATTTTGAGGATGCTTCTCTCGAAACCAAGTTGGGCTATCTTTATCAAAAGCGCAATTAATAACATGAGTTATGTTATGATGTTTGGCAAAGCCAGGTGTAAGATACATTCCCGGTCCAAACATGATATTAGTATGAAGTTTAGCAGGCGGATCAATTTGCCATCCTTTAGACCTTCGGCGAAAGGAGAACCACTCCATTACTACTTGAAAACGAATCTGTTTTATTGAATGCAGCATCTATCAAAGTCACAATGGAATACTCGTCAGTTTTCAAGCACACGCATTTGCATTATGCCGAATTGCTTAGGCGTGGTCAGGTAATTGCAAGTTCGCGGAACAGGGCAGGGTCTCGTTCGCTTGGTTGTGGTTATTCTGATAACACTATACACGCTGAACGCGCAGTTGTGAAAAGTTTAGGTGACACTTCACAACTTCGCGGTTGTGTTTTGAAAGTTGTTCGAATCAACAAGCAGGGCAAGATCCTGAATTCAGAACCTTGCTATGATTGTATTAAGTTTCTTGAAAAGTGTATCAAAAAATATGGTCTGCTGAAAGTCCTGTACTCTTCAAATCAGGGAGCTACCGAGTGTACCCACGACATAACCAACAGCCACAGCCACCCCTGCAAGGATCGCCGCGCCCATGTATGATGGTACACCTCCGGCAGTGTAAGTGTTGGGAATGTACTGCAGAATTAGAGACCGAGGTGTAGATAGGGAAATAATCATAGCCGCCAGAAAAAATCCAAAATAAGTCATCAGATTTTTCACAGCATACCGAACCGTAGAAAAGGTGTGGGCTTGGCTATACAGTTGCGCAGCTGGCTTATTTTGGTTCTGTCCCGTCGTCATTCCATTCGTTACAAATGGGTCGGTGCCTCCCGTCACAATAGGCGAGAAAGTCGTAGACTGCGGCAAGCTTGGATTTTGGACTGGCCCAGATCCCATAAGTTCACTTAAATCAGTAGCGCCATCCATCTTGTTTATTTAAAAGAAGGTAATTCACATCGTGCATCTTCCGCGTGGTAGGTATAACACTTTTTGTTGAAAGGAACCGTCTTACCCTCAATATCAGCTACCGGGACGGAAAGAACTGTTTTAGTAGGTATTGGACGATGAAACAGCATTATCGCAACTCCAAATCCAATTAAGAACGATAGGAAAGGTATGGCTCTTTCATTACGAAAAATTCCGAGAATACGGTCAGCAAACATTCCTTCTCTATTGTGTTGAAGCTATGAAATTAAGCGACTTCGAATCTCCTGAACACGGAACTTCAGTTGTCTTAAATTTGACGCATCCCGTTTTCGTAAAAAAGACCGAGCTTTTGTCGGGTGTTGGAACATCCTGACTCTCACGAACTGGCGGTATGAATACTGAAACCATTAGGAGTCCAACAAGAACTCCAACAAATAACCACAGCAGTGATATCATTACTTTGTTGTTTATATTTTAGTTAGCTGTTGGAAGTACTATGCTGACACGCATAGTAGGCGTACCGGTAAATGTGAGTGCAGTGCCGCTATTAACCACGAGATAAAAACTGTGATTTGTTACATAATCTTCATTTATGTATGCCATAAACCTATTGCTATAATCTAACCCAGCGGTAATTGCTGAGAAGTATACTAAAGGATACGGGTTAAAAGTTGCTATTTGGATAAGTTTATATGGCGATGTATAGTTCCATGCGAATAAACCAATTCCGGCAGATGTCGAAGTTGTAAACCTAAAGTTAGTAAATACAAATTCATATAGCCCAGGCATTCCATATCCAGTATTTCCTACTACATTTTTAAATCTAAAGTTTGTGTAATAATCAGGTGATCCAGCATTATAACCACCCCATTCAAAACATTTATCAGTTCCATATGATCCAGCTCCAGTTGTTCCAAATGTTATTAAACTTAAAGTTTGTGTAGTGGTAGGAGCTTGAGGACCATCTGGAGGTGGGGTTGGAAGTGTTAAAAACTGAGCAGCAAGAGTAGTTGGTCTAGCAACTCCATACCCAGCTAATGTTGTTAGTGGACAAAGAATTTCACTGGTCGTAGGATTATGACTTAATAAGGCAGCATTATATGTTGAATCTTGATTTGAAAATCGAATCGGAGCTATATATGTCGAAGCAGTTTGTCCTGTAACTCCATTTACAGCAGTTCCTTTAGCATTTATGATGATTGTATTATTTGCTTGGTTAATTAAGCCAGCACCCTGACCAATAGCAATTGAATCGGTGCCCTGATTTGAATATCCCGCCTGATAACCTATTGCAATTGATTGTCCGATTCCGAGTGTGCCACCACCTTGCCCCGATTGTCCAGCTTGATGACCTATCGCTATACTACCTGAAGATTGACCCGCCCGTCCAGCTTCTGCTCCAATACTTACTGATGTGTTACCTTGACCAGATTGTCCTGCATTTGCACCAATAGCTACTGATTCATTGCCTTGACCAGTATAGCCAGCATTATATCCAATAGCAACTGAATTTCCAAGTGCACCTCCTTGGCCAAATCGTCCTGCATCACGACCTATTGCTACTGAATTTTGACCTTGGTTTGAACCACCTGCCCATGCACCAAGTCCAACTGAATGGGATCCTTGTCCAGTTTGACCTGCAAATCGTCCAATACTTATACCCGTGCTACCAACTACCCAAGCACTTGTATACGAATTCCAAAAGACATAATCTGCCCAGTATATTCCGTTTGGCCTGAATGTTCCTGTAGGTCCGGTGGGACCCGTAGTTCCTACACCATCGGGACCAGTAATTCCTCGAGGTCCTGTAAGACCAGTAGAACCCTGAAACCCAGTAATTCCCTGAGACCCGGTAATTCCCCGTGATCCCGTTTCTCCTTTAGCTCCAGTTTGTCCAGTTGCTCCTGTAGATCCCGTAATACCCTGAGGTCCAGTAATTCCCTGAGGTCCGGTTCCTCCAGATCCCGTAGGCCCAGTAGGTCCAGTTCTTCCTGTTGCTCCGGTAATACCTTGAGGTCCAGTTTGCCCTCTAGCCCCTGTTTGTCCAGTTGCTCCTTGAGGTCCCGTAATACCTTGAGGTCCAGTTCCTCCAAATCCCGTAGGTCCTTGAGGACCAGTATCTCCTTGAGGTCCAGTTCCTCCAAATCCTGTAGGTCCAATAGCTCCAGTTTGTCCAGTAATTCCATCAGGTCCTGTTATTCCCTGAAATCCCGTTATTCCTTGAGCTCCTGTAATTCCTCTAGCACCTTGAAATCCTGTATCTCCTCGAGGTCCTGTAGATCCAGTTCTTCCTGTTGCTCCCTGAGGCCCCGTTCCTCCAGCTCCTGTAGCCCCTCTAGCTCCCGTAATTCCCTGAGGTCCAGTAATTCCCTGAGGTCCAGTTTCTCCAGCTCCCGTAATACCTTGTGGTCCAGTAATTCCCTGAGGTCCAGTAATTCCATCAGGTCCAGTAATTCCTCTAGCACCCTGATGTCCAGTATCGCCTCGAGGTCCAGTATCGCCTCGAGGTCCTGTAGTTCCTGTAGGTCCTGTAGACCCCCGCGACCCAGTAATTCCTTGAGGTCCAGTATCACCTCGAGGTCCAGTTCCTCCAGAACCTGTAGCACCCTGAAACCCTGTATCTCCTCTAGCTCCAGTTTGTCCAGTTGCTCCAGTAGATCCTGTAATACCCTGAGGTCCGGTAATTCCTTGAGAGCCTGTAAGTCCTATAGCTCCAGTTTCTCCCGTAGCTCCCTGAGATCCTGTAATACCTTGAGGTCCAGTATCGCCTCGAGGTCCAGTTCCTCCAGATCCTGTAGGTCCTGTAGCACCTGTAGATCCTGTAATACCCCGAAATCCAGTGTCACCTCGAGGTCCAGTAGCTCCAGTTCGTCCAGTAGCTCCAGTAGCTCCAGTAGCTCCAGTAGCTCCTGTTATTCCTCGATACCCAGTATCACCTCGAGGTCCAGTTCCTCCAGATCCTGTAGCACCAGTAGCTCCTTGCGAACCTGTAATTCCTATAGCTCCCTGATATCCAGTATCTCCTATAGATCCAGTATCTCCTCGAGCTCCCGTGTCTCCTTGAGGTCCAGTTCCTCCAAATCCTGTAGGTCCAATAGCTCCAGTTTGTCCAGTAATTCCATTAGGTCCTGTTATTCCTTGAGATCCTGTTATTCCTTGAGATCCTGTAATTCCTCTAGCACCTTGAAATCCTGTATCTCCTCGAGGTCCAGTAGATCCAGTTCTTCCTGTTGCTCCCTGAGGCCCCGTTCCTCCAGCTCCTGTAGGTCCTTGACTTCCAGTAATTCCTTGAGATCCAGTAATACCTTGAGGACCAGTAATTCCCTGAGGCCCCGTTCCTCCAGATCCTGTAGGTCCCTGACTTCCAGTAATTCCTTGAAAACCTGTAATACCTCTAGCACCCTGATGTCCAGTATCGCCTCGAGGTCCAGTATCGCCTTGAGGTCCTGTACTTCCTGTAGAACCCTGTGACCCGGTAATGCCTTGAGGTCCAGTTCCTCCGGATCCCGTAATACCCGGAGGACCAGTAATACCCTGAAAACCTGTAGCTCCTCTAGCTCCAGTTTGTCCAGTTGCTCCAGTAGATCCTGTAATACCCTGCGGACCAGTAATTCCCTGCGGTCCAGTTCCTCCAGATCCCGTAGCTCCCGTAATACCCTGAGGACCAGTAATACCCTGAGACCCTGTAGCTCCTCTAGCTCCAGTTTGTCCAGTTGCTCCAGTAGTTCCCGTAATACCTTGAGGACCAGTAATTCCCTGAGGTCCAGTTCCTCCGGATCCTGTAGCTCCTGTAGCTCCCGTAATACCCTGAGGTCCAGTAATACCTTGAGGTCCGGTTCCTCCAGATCCTGTAGGTCCTTGAGGTCCTGTAGATCCCGTAGGTCCTCCAGATCCCGTTATTCCTTGAGGCCCTGTTCCTCCAGAACCTGTAGATCCTTGAGGCCCTGTAATACCTTGAGGTCCAGTAATACCTTGAGGCCCTGTAGCTCCAGTGTAACCAGATCCTGTAGGTCCTATAGGTCCAGTTGGACCAGTGTAACCTGGTCCTGTAGGTCCCGTTCTTCCCGTAGGTCCAGTAGGTCCCGTTCTTCCCGTAGGTCCAGTAGGTCCCGTTCTTCCAGTGGCTCCTGTGGCTCCACTTCTTCCTGTAGGTCCAAATGTGCCTGTCTCATAAATAAAAATGTATGGAAATATTATTGGTCCAGTTGGAGGTGTATTAATACATTCAATCCTTAACTGTTCTGGAGTAGAATTTGTAATTGGCTGTGTTTCTACTAGAGATCCATTTATATAATAGTATGCGGCAATACTATTAACATAAATAGAAAACATATAACTTCCATCTAAATAGTATGAACCTCCTCCGTTGATGATAGTATTTTCTTGAGTCATAATAGTTCCATAATATGAAGTTGTTCCTAACCGAATATAACCACCAGTTGCTCCTCCCGTATATGGTATACTGTCAAAAACATAAGGAAATCGAAATGAAACATAAAAAGCTTGGTTAAAATTATCAAAATAATCTAGCGAAATAACTTGGTCGCCTGCTGTATTTATTTGGAGACTGGTTGGCGATAATATGATAGGAGAACCTGCATTTGCCGATAAAGTGAATGGTGCAGCACCAGTTGCTCCGTGTCTTCCTGTGGCTCCGGTAGGACCTGTTCTTCCTGCGGCTCCGGTAGGACCTGTTCTTCCTGCGGCTCCTGTTGGTCCAAATGGACCTCCCTGATAAATAAAAAGATACGGAAATATGATTGGAGCAGGTAAGTAATGAGTAGCTTGAATTATAAGTTTGGCAGAAAGAGTAGGAACTGCAGCTGCTGTTGTCTTTAGTATTCCATTTATATAATACAATGCAGTGTTACCGACTATATTTATAGTAAAATTATTACCGCTATTTATAGGATATAAAGTTCCATTAATTTTAATATTTGTATTATCTTGTATAACTGCAATATGCTGACCCGTTCCAAACTCAATATAACCATTGGAATTTCCTAATCCTGGAGCTGGTAAAGTTGAGGTATCTGGATATGTAAATGAAAGAATTAATGTCTGTCTACTAAAATTATATGTTTCAAGTGAAGTAATTTGATCAACTATATTATTTAACTGTATACTTGTTGGCGATAATATAGTAGGAAGACCGGCGGTTGCTACTAAATTAAATTGTACAGCACCCGTAGCTCCCACTTCACCAGTTGGACCAATTGGCCCTGTTTCACCTGTTGGACCTGTTTCACCTACAGCACCTGTTGAACCTGTTGGACCTGTTGGACCTCTCGGACCTGTAGGTCCAGTTCTTCCGGTGGGTCCGGTAGTTCCGGTAGTTCCGGTGTAGCCTGTAGATCCTGTAATACCTTGTCCAGTAGGACCAGTTGGTCCTGTAATGCCTGGTCCAGTGCTTCCAGTTGGACCAGTTCTTCCCGTTGGGCCGGTTGGTCCAGTATAACCCGTTGGCCCAGTGATTCCTCCTCCAATATCATTATATATAATTTCTCCAGTAGATGAGTTGTAATGTAAAAATCCTTGAGTCACTGTTTCATCATTCGCGACAGGTAGAACATAAAAATGCCCAGTCATTCCACTTCCTCCATTGGTTGCATCAAGCATAATTGAATTATTAGATAACCCACCTATTGCAGCTTTTTGACCAATTGCAATTGAGCCGTCTCCTTGGCCGGTCTGTCCAGCTTGGAAACCTATAGAAATAGCGCCAACTCCTTGTCCACTTTGTCCAGCTTGATAGCCTATTGCAATCGAGTTAATAGATTGACTAAATTCACCGGCATGACCACCAATTGCTACATTCAAATCTCCAACTACCCAATCTCCAACACCGTTATTTACAGTATTGTCCCAGTATAAATAGTTTCCGTAGTTTGTTCCGTATCGTTTTGTGATTGTTAGTCCAATAAAAGGCAAAATACGACGAGCTGAAATTCCATTGCCTTGTGCAGAAAAAATAGAATCGCCAACTCCCGTCCAAATATCTCCATCAACACTGTATGCCAATGTATTTGTGCCCAATCCCGTAGCAACCCAAACACTTCCATTCCACGAGACTCCATCGCCTACTGCAAATATTGTTTCAGAATCAGTTGCTGGTGTCCAAGTAGTTCCATCAGAACTGTATGCAATTGAGTTTCCTCCAGAACCAACCGCTACCCAACTAGAACCATTCCATGCAACACTCTTTCCGTTAGCACTGAAAAGAAGTGTAGAATATGGAACTGGAGTCCAAGTAATTCCATCGGGACTAGTTGCTATAGTATTTGTTCCTTGACCAACTGCTACCCATAAAGATCCATTCCATGCGGCACAATTTCCTTCAGTAGTAAATACAGTGCCTGCATCTGTCCAATTAACTCCGTCTGAACTATAAGCTAGCGTAGAATCTCCAGTGCCGGCTGCTACCCATAAAGAACCATTCCATCTTACACAATGACATGTTGTAAATAATGTTGCAGTAACTCCTATCCAGTTAATACCGTCTGTACTGTATGCTATAGTGTAATACCCAGTGCCAGATGCAATCCATATAGTTCCATTCCATGCGACGCTATAACAGGCACTGAATATAGTATTAGAATCTGGAACCCCAGTCCAATTAATTCCATCAGAACTATACGCTATAGAGGAATCTCCAGTACCAGTTGCTACCCATAAAGATCCATTCCATGCAGCATTATAGCCAGTTGTAAATATACTACCATTATTTGCAGGAAGCCATGCTATACCATCATACGAGTATGCAAGCGTATTAGTACCACTTCCAGTTGATACTACAAAATTATCTGAAGCAAGTGCATTTAGTTCTCCTGCTGGACCTGTTTGACCAGTTGAACCAGGAACCGGAACAGTAAAATTAGTTAGTGTTGTGCCGGTATACAAGTATCCTTGTGTTATCCAAAGATCGTATGCGGTTTTTGTAGAATCAATGGGATTTCTATCAGTAATATCCCAACTATTCGGACCAATTAGAGCCGGTGGGCCTATAAATGTCAAATTACCAGTATAGTAGTCAAATACATATTGAACTGCTGCAGGACTAACACGCTGAGCAGTTCCATTAGAAATTGCCGTGGCATCGCATGTTTCTCCAGATTGTATGGCGTAAATATACAGATCATAGCTAATACCAAAAATCTTTGGAATCCAATTTTGGAGTCCCGATTGCCAAGATACACCAATAAGCTCCTTTTGGGGATTTGCTACTCCAATACCCCAAGTAGATGTAAGTTTTACAAATCCCGGGTTTGTAGCTACAAAACCACCGGCGCTAGATGGATGTGCACATGCAGCTTCTGCTCCATCATACAAAATAGGAGATTCTGTCCATACATTATCGGCAAATATAATACCACCTGTAGAAATCTGTTCGTTAAGTCCAGAAATTGCCGATTTAAAAACATCGTCAGTTTTCACTACTGCAACGGCATCTTTTTTAAATACATAATCTAATGCATTTGCAGTTATGGCATTATATGATGCCATCTTTACTTACTTATTTTAACTACTTTTTTTGATAAATCTTAACTATTCGATATGTAGATGTCACTTTTTGTTATGTAACCTGAAAACTTGATGTTGACATATATATCCCCTACGATGGTATAAGATGCTGATGTATTAAGCTGTAATGTATATTTACCGCCAGGGTTAGATCCTCCGCCACAACCGCCTGGGCTATTGGATGGAATACTCCAATCATACCATGTAGTTGGAGTTGAAGATGAAGTCCAAAGTCCCCATATATTAAAGACACCAGTTGCGCTTCCCCCCAAATTTACAACAAATGTATTCAAATAACCTTGAGTTGAAAGTTTAAGTAATAAATACTTTATTCCGGTAGAAAAAGTTGCCGGTTCTGGTAATATATATGTATTATTTAGTGAAGTCATAAAATCATCTGTACGGAATTTTCCATCGTATGGATAGTATGCTGGATCATGACTCGATAAAGTCGATAAAGTTCCGGGACTATTAACTACAATATTTGATAAACCTGGTGTTTGCGGACTTCCTTCTACAGTTGCGATTGTACACCGGGTTATTGACAGGACTGATGAAGATGATCCTGGTTTTAATGGGATGGTAACTTCATCTGGTACTGGGTAAACATATCCTATAAATGTTTGCGTTCCAGGCCAAGTATTTACAGTTGGGAAAAATGGTATGTTTAAAGTAGTTTTAGCTATAGCATTTGTTAAGTTTGCTTTGAGTGGACCTATGCCTGTAATATACAATGTTTGGGGAACAGAGTTGAAATAGTTTACATTGGCACTTGTATTCGGAAATGGGAGATATCCGCCACTTCCATCGGAATATTCTAAATCAGTACAGTGGTATGTAGCATATGCAGTTTTTACAACTGAAAATGTATTGTAATTAAAATTTTGATTATCAATAATATTATAAATATTATTAAAACATGAACCATCTTTTGGAACTGCAACCCATGAACCATCTGTAAAATACTCGATTCCACTAATTGCAACTGTTGTTCCGGTAACTCCCAAATCAGTATAAGGTGCAACAATATTGGGAGGACCCATAGGATCCGATTCACCTATTGTGAACGGGACAACTTTTGACAAGAAACTTCCATTACCTATTCCCCAAGTATTATGTGTATCAATAGTTATCGTTACGAGATAGTTTCCAGGGGTTGGCACTATAACAGAAAACGAAGGCGTTATGGTATGATTTGGTTGGCCGGATGTAATCAGATTATTGTAAACTGTAGTATCTATATTACTGTGTGTATAACTATTTAACACTAATGGAGGATAATACTCAAAATTTGTATTGCAATAAATTGCATTGCCGAATATCTTTATAGTGTATGTCAAAGTAATCGCTACCGGATCAAAAACAATATTCGTTACGGTAAAGTCGTTAATGTATGCATGCAATCCAATGTTTCGAACGAGCGGATAATCAAATAAATCACCTACACCTCCAGTTTGTCCGTTGCCACTACCTGCAGGCCCTGTTGGTCCAGTTATACCACCTGATCCACCAGTGCATCCGCACTCGGGACCCGGAACTTCACATCCACATGCATATCCATGCTTTCCTACATAAGGTAACTGTTGCCACGGCCTAACACCATCACCAATCTTCATCTGTCCAGTATCAAGTTCAACTCCTGGTTCTCCAGCAAGTAAAATTACATATGATTGAGCCCACGCGCTACATGTTTTTCTACGAAACTCAAATCTTATTGATCGGGTGCATGGATTGTTACACGACATTGTTTATTTCGATCAAAAAAGTTAATCGTAGTTACCATCATAAACAAACTCTTCACAGTTGTCATTTTTATTACCATCAATGATGCATCCGTCATTAGTATTTCCATCCATGACACATCCAATACTATTGTTGCCATCATACACAATATCAGCACAAATATCTGGGCAAATACGACCAAACGCAGACAAGAACAATGCTTCAACCACTCCAGAAGTTGTTCCAGTTGTGTGCTTTGTTTCGCGAATCTTCTTTCCTGTTCCACACCAGTCTGGTCTATAAGCTTTCCCAATAGCTATTCTGCGTGCAGATTCTGTCCACATCGACGAATCTCCGGTCTTATTCACAAAGCTTCGTTCTTTCCCGGTAGATTGGTTGAACGGAAATCTAGAAATATCGGGAGGTTCAGGTTTAGACTCATATTTGTAGGAGAACCATGCAAATATGAGTATTGAAATTACAGTAACACCTATCGCAATGATGGATAAGTTCATCCCTTATTATGTTAATCTCATCTAAGTTTAGTCTTGCAAACTAATAAAATGGGAGATACTGGTACTATTGAAGTTTTGGGTGCCACTGGTATGACTTACCTCACGACTATTTCTCAGTTAGAACGGTACAATGATACGATTGTTCAGTATGAAAATACTGACAAAAACACTATGAATCTTATTATTCAACCTAGTACATCTGAAATTCAAAAGAACCTCATTCAGTGGGCTTCAATTGGGTTTCCTTCGAATCACCAGGTTTTATCAATAAGTTTAATTCGCCCATCACCATGCTCTGATGGTAAAGAACGAGATATGCAAGAGTATATTTCTTACCTTACTGGATTTAATATTGGTGTATTAACTGCCGATTTTCAGTCACATTTTCTAGATATTGCATTTTGGTATACCATTTCCGGAAATATCATCAACTTACATGCGCGTAAAATTTAAATTTACTACAGTATTCGTTCTACAATAATTGACCCTATAGATGCACCTCCAATCACAAAGGTTACGCGATAAATCCTACTATTTGTCACATTCACAACAGTTGCTTGGCACGAATCTCCTACATGTGTCATACTATTACTAGTAAACATTGTACTCCATGCACCACTTGGGGATGTACCTAAAGTCAAGGCTGTATTAGCAAACGAAATAGGATTAATACTATAAACTGAAGCAAACCCCGAAGTTACGACAGATGGCGTAGCTAAGTTTCCCCGTATGAACGGCCAAATATTACCATTGCCGGTATCTAAAGTATACTGTATTGCGTCAACCGAAAGTATATTCGTTAACGCGGTATTGAAGGCAGATTGAGTGGTAAAAGTATTATCATAAGACACTACTCCACTTGAAGGGTTATATCTTAAAGTATTTGTTGAACCCGTTGGCCCTACCAGGCCAAGGACTGAAAAAGCAGATGAACCAGTGTATTTGTATGGAGCATTATTAATAACTAATGGTCCGGCAACTTCAAGCGTAGTATATGGTGGTCCCGGTGTTAGATTATATACCGTAAAGTCACTCATAAAAGTTCCATCATAGGGACCATTATTATATATAAGTAACTGAAAACTATCCTGTGTATCTACTATTGGACTTGTGTATACTGTTGCGGCACTAGCATATGATGTCCCGGTTCTGAATAATAACATAACTGCTGTTCGCACTATTTGAACATATGTATAAGCATAAGTACCAGAATATACTGTAGTATTACCTGGCGCTATTATTACTATGTTAACGCTATTATACGATAAGATGTAATTGCCTTGTAATGTAGGTAATGTAACCGATATATATCGGTTACCCGGAGATACAGTAAGTTGGAATTGGAACATAGCATCAATTTTACCGCCATTCGTATATGTTGCATAACTACCAGGTGTAGAAAGAGGTGCACCTAAATGAGGTCCGCTAGCAGGTCCGCCCGGGATAGATCCCAACACTACCGGAGTCCCTGTAAATGATCCCCATGTTCCACCAAGTGTGTTTACACTTGTAAGATTAGTTGGATTTGTTAATGTGCCGCTTGGTGTGTTACTTATTACGTATCCTGCAGTCCCAACAATGTACGGAGACACGATTGCCGAAAGGGCCAGTTTTCCTTCGGATGTAGTATAAGTAAACTTACTGGTACCCGATAATATATCTAAACTGTTATAAATAACATTTGTATTAGAACCTGCTGCACCAGGTTGTTGCGTTACTTGTCCAGTTGTGGCATTATAACCAAGAACAGTTGTGTTTTTAATCGATGGTAGATTATTAATATAAAATTTATCATTTACAGTTGTAGTTCCCCATAACTGTGTTCCAGTTGAATCGACAGTAACTATATCTTGAGTCGTTACTGTCCAATTTTGAATATTTAAATAAGAAAATCCACCATTATGAAATTGAGCTAACTGAACAAAATCATTCGTAGTAATTCCAGTAGCAGTATATGTCGAAGTTCCTTCTGCAGTTCCAGTAATAGTAAATTCTAACGATGTGGGCGTACGAACAACTCTTACTTGGAATAAATCATAAGGGCCGTTCTGGGCAGGGTTAGTACCAACTGTATTAAGAAGCGTTGTTGATGTTGCACCAACTAACCGTGTAAGAACTACACGATTTTGACCATACGGAAACCAATATATCGTTAATGTATAATTTCCAGTAGATGTCTTAAACACAACACTTCCAGATACACCTCCCCCCGTTCCAAGTATAGCAACTCCGAATGTGAATACGGCATTCAAAACGCCACTATTAATGAAGTTAGCTCTAACAGTTCCCGGACCCGCGCCTCCTGCTATTGATGTCAAAACTCTATCTGCAGCACATACCCAATATTCCGAAACATTTGTCCAGTATCCCTTAGCTCCCGAAAAGTCGACTGCACGTGTACCTATTACAGAATTATTACCTCCCGGTAGTTGTTGATATACTTGAATGCCACCAATCCCAGCATTAGTAGTAGACAAAGTATTTGTAGATGTATTATATGTCAAATTTGAATTTCCGGTAACTCCTGCCGTCGAGCCTCCATAATACATGACAGCTCCAGTTGTTCCGACATACGATATCCCAGGTCCAGTTGGACCGGTTAGACCAGTTGGACCAGTTGGACCCGGTGCTCCTGTTGGTCCGGTTGGACCTGTTTGACCGGTTGTACCTGTTGTACCTAGTGTTCCCGATTGACCCGTTGGACCCGTTCTACCTTGTGTTCCCGCTTGACCCGTTAGACCTGTTCTACCGGTTGGACCTGTAGGTCCAATAGTATTATAATATGGAAGACTGTTCCAACCAGTTAGACCTGTTCCCAACTTTAACAAGCCTGTTTCGAGCTCATAACCAAATTCTCCTTGAGCTAAAATAGTATTATCTGCAACCCATACAGCGGCATTATCTCGCCGCAATTGAAATTGAATGTATGGCATTCTCTTATTACTACTTTCAGACTATTCGGCTCGTCCGCAATCAAACACAGGTCCCATAGAGTATATGGATCCCGCGTTTCCACCATCAAATCCTATGGACTGTATTATTCCTTGAGGCCCTGTAACTCCTTGTATGCCTTGAGGTCCAGTAGGTCCTGTACTACCAGTTGATCCGGTTGATCCCGTAGGGCCCATATCTCCTTGTAATCCAGTATGTCCAGTAGGACCAATATCTCCAATGTTACCATCATGACCAGTAGGACCACGGCCAAATCCTATAGGTCCTGACCAATAAAATCCTACCGTATCAACTGTTTTAATCCATAAATTACCTAAATCTGTGTCTAAGTAAGCAAATCCAGCATACTCAAAGTTGTAATAATCTAAGTAGTAAGGAGGTCCTGTATATCCAATAGGTGTAGTTACTCCTGGACCAAATGCTGATACATTGTATGGAACTCCTTGTTCTCCTTTTTCTCCTGTAGACCCTATAGGTCCCGTAGGTCCCGTTGACCCTGTCTCTCCAGTAGATCCTGTAGATCCTGTTGGCCCTGTCTCTCCAGTAGGTCCTGTAGGTCCCGTTGACCCTGTCTCTCCTGTAGGTCCTGTAGGTCCCGTTGGCCCTGTCTCTCCTGTAGATCCTGTAGGTCCCGTTGGCCCTGTCTCTCCTGTAGATCCTGTAGGTCCTGTTGGCCCTGTCTCTCCAGTAGGTCCTGTAGGTCCTGTTGGCCCTGTAGATCCTGTAGATCCTGTAGATCCTGTAGATCCTGTAGATCCTGTAGATCCTGTAGATCCTGTAGATCCTGTAGATCCTGTAGATCCTGTAGATCCTGTAGATCCTGTAGATC
>Ga0209191_1000030_pt1 | contig 115076 bp, 99 predicted proteins | sample S_130626_EF_Meta_FD_187320 | JGI IMG/M metagenome (GOLD analysis project Ga0209191, IMG submission 187320) | Freshwater microbial communities from Lake Simoncouche, Canada to study carbon cycling - S_130626_EF_MetaG (SPAdes) (version 2) | ecosystem: Environmental > Aquatic > Freshwater > Lake ...
CGCCGTGCTCGACTGCGTTAGCCAAAAGATTGCGAAGCAAACGCTCGATACGTCGACTGTCTAGTTCGGCTTCGATTGTCTCGCTCGGGGCGTCGAGAATTATTTCGCAGCCCTTCTTCTCGGCAAGTGGCTCAATTGACGCAATCGCCGATCGAACGATTGCGAGCAGATCGACCTTCTCGAAATCGCCGGCAACGGCTCCCGCGTCGTAACGAGAAATCTCGAGCAGATCTTCAAGCAGTGTTTCGAATCGAAAAATCTGAGAGTTCATCGCCTCGGCGCTTTTCTTGATTGGTGCGTCAAAGCCCTCGCGGTTGTCATATATCAGTTCGCCGGCGAGTTTGATTGTCGTTAGCGGAGTTCGAAGTTCGTGCGAAACATCAGAAACAAATCGCTGCTGCATCTTTGAGATTGCCTCATACTGTTTCAGCTGGTCTTGAAGGTTGTCTGCCATCGCGTTAAAAGAACGCGCCAACTGTGCAATTACATCTTCGCCATTTTCGGGAATGCGTTCATCGAGAGCGCCCTCTGCGATGTTCTCGCTGACTCGAGCGGCAAGGCGCACCGGTTGCACTATGCGAGAGGTTACCCACCAACTCACGAGCCCGATGATAATCAAAACAATCAGACCGCCGATGAGCAGGGTGCCTTGAACCAGGTCGAGGGTTAACTGCTCACGTTGTAGGTCATAGACCAGGTACAGCTCATAAACACCCGCCAATGGAATTTCAATCGGTGCACCGACAATCAAACCGGGATGGGTGGCCGCGCCAACCTGCAGTTGGGTCGACTGATAGACCAGCTTCGAAGTCGTGACCCTCACCTTGTCTCGCAACGACTGGCTAATTATTGCGAGATTCAGATCGGTTGAAATCGGGCTCTGCAGCAGAGCTGCGCTGGTTTGCCCGGGAGTTCTGAGCAGCGCCACCAGGCGAGATTGGTCTTGGGTGTCGTTCTCTAGCCTTGGCACCACAGAGTTGATAAGTGACTGAAGGGCAACCTCATCGCTGGCGTTAGAGGCCGAGAACGTGTTCTGCACGTCGACCACGGCACGCTCTGACTCAGCCAGTACCTGGTCGACACGGGTCTGATACAGACCGTTGCCGATGCCGAATGAAAGAAACCCACCTAGAACGACGAGTGCAACGGTTGAAAGGACAATAGTGGTGACCACTGCCCTGGCCTGCAGGTTTCTGCGAAGAAGACCGACGGCGCGCTCTAGAGCGCGACTAAAAAACATTTAGTTTGCGCCGGCCTTGTAACCACGACCACGAACGGTCGTTACGATTTGTGGGTCGTCTGGGTTGGCTTCGATCTTCGAACGCAGACGCTGAATGTGCACGTTAACAAGACGGGTGTCGACCTTGCCTTTGAAGTCACTTTCTTCGCTCAGGTTCTTGTGCAGCCAAACCTTCTTGAGTAACTCTTCGCGAGTGAAGGTGTGCTTAGGGTCTTCGGCAATCGTAAGCAGCAAGTTGAACTCGAGCGGTGTCAACAAAATTTGGGTCGAGCCCCTGGTTACCTCGTATGCCGAAACATCGATGGTTAACGGGCCAATGTGCACGATCGTGTTGTCGCTGCGTTCCGGCAGGTTCATCACCGCGGTGATTCTGCGAACCAATTCTTTGCCGCCGTAAGGCTTCTTGATATAGTCATCGGCACCGAGTTCTAGGGCGCGCTCGACGTCTTCGACCTCGGTCTTCGCAGAGGCCATGATTACCGGAGTGTTCGAAAGGGCAACAATCTCTTGCAGAATCTCTAGGCCATCTTTACCAGGCAGCATCCAGTCGAGAATTACAACGTCTGGCTTGCTGGCTTGAAAAACGTCAACCGCATCGGCACCCGATTCGCAGGTGACCACCGAGTGGCCGGCAATCTCTAGGGTGGCCTGAGCCATTTCAAGCATTAGCTTTTCGTCTTCGACGACGAGAATTTTCCAGCTCATTGCTGCTCCTAATACCTGTAGTGCTCAACCTTGAACGGGCCGTTGGCTGAAACACCAATGTAGCGAGCCTGCTCAGAAGTAAGTTGGGTCAATTCAACACCCAAAGCGGCTAGGTGCAAACTGGCAACCTTCTCATCGAGGTGCTTAGGCAAAATGTGAACGCCAAGCTCGAACTGGTCGGTTTTGGTGAAGAGCTCGATCTGTGCGAGCACCTGGTTGCTGAATGAATTGCTCATTACAAAGCTCGGATGACCGGTGGCGTTGCCGAGGTTCATCAGTCTGCCCTCGCTGAGAATCAGCACAGAACGACCGTTCGGCAAGCGCCACTCGTGAACCTGAGGCTTGATTTCGACCTTTTCGATGCCCTTGATCTGGGCGATTCCGGCCATGTCAACCTCGTCGTCGAAGTGACCAACGTTGGCCACGACCGCAAGATGCTTCATCTGCAGCAGGTGCTCTGGGCGAATGATGTGGGTGTTTCCGGTAGCGGTGATAAAGATGTCGACGGTATCGATTACCGACTCGAGCCTGGCAACCTGAAAGCCATCCATGGCCGCTTGCAAAGCACAGATCGGGTCAACTTCGCTGACGATAACTCGAGCGCCCTGGCCGCGCATCGCCTCTGCCGAGCCCTTGCCAACATCGCCATAGCCGGCAACGAAAACCGTCTTGCCACCGATCAACACATCGGTTGCGCGATTCAAACCGTCTGGCAGCGAGTGGCGAATGCCGTACTTGTTGTCGAACTTCGATTTGGTGACCGAGTCGTTAACGTTGATGGCGGTAAACAAAAGCTCGCCGCGCTTGTGAAATTCATATAGACGGTGAACACCGGTTGTGGTTTCTTCGGTGACACCCTTGATCTCGGTTGCGATCTGCGTGAAGCGATTCGGCGATGTCTTGAGTGACGATCGAAGCAACTCGAGAATCACGCCATACTCTTCGCTGTCATCGAGTCCGGTTGGAGGAACCGAACCAGACAGTTCGAACTCGCGACCCTTGTGAACCAAAAGTGTTGCGTCGCCACCGTCATCGAGAATCATGTTTGGGCCGATGTAGCTCTTGCCTTCGGCAGCAGCTTCGCTAGACCAATCGAAAATGCGATCTGTGCACCACCAGTATTCGGTGAGTGTCTCGCCCTTCCAGGCGAATACCGGAGTTCCGCCCGGAGCGTCTACGGTTCCGTGCGCTCCGACAACCACGGCCGCCGCTGCTTCATCCTGGGTAGAGAAAATGTTGCATGAGGCCCAGCGCACCTGTGCACCGAGTGCAACCAAAGTTTCGATAAGCACCGCGGTCTGCACGGTCATGTGCAGCGAGCCGGCAATGCGAGCACCCTTGAGCGGTTGAGCTGCCGAGAACTCGGCGCGAAGGGCCATGAGGCCAGGCATCTCGTTTTCGGCAAGTCGAATTTGGTGACGTCCGGCTTCGGCTAGGGCTAGATCTTTGACTCGAAAGTCGAATGTGGTTTCTTGGCGGCTCATGCCGAATAGTTTAAGCCCGAATTAGGGCAAGAACTTCGTCACGGATGGTGCGCATCGTCGATTCGTTTGCCGCTTCGAGGTTTAGGCGCACCAGCGGTTCGGTGTTTGAGGCGCGAACGTTGAACCACCACCAGTTGGCCTGTGCCCCAGATGACAGCGTGATGCCATCGAACTCTTCGAGGTTGGCTCGGTTCTCGAAGGCTGCCAGAATGCGGTCTTTCGCGGCCTGAACGTCTGCGACGGTCGAGTTGATCTCGCCACTCAAGAAATAGGGGTTGTACTGGCGAGCGAATTCACTCAGTGGCAGGGGTTGCGAGCCGAACTCGGCGAGCACGTGCATCGCCGCCAGCATTCCGTTATCTGCCCCAAAAAAGTCTCTGAAGTAATAGTGCGCCGAGTGCTCGCCACCGAAGATTGCGTTGGTGGCAGCCATCTGGTCTTTGATCAGCGAGTGACCAACCTTGGTGCGAACTGCGCGAGCACCATCTTCTTCGATGACCTCGCGAACAATGTTCGAGACAAGCAAGTTGTGCAAGACCGCTATCGGTGAACCGGGATTAATCAATTTCTCACGCGCAATTTCACGTCTGGCGACAATCGCAGTGACCGCAGATGGAGTTACCGGCGCACCGGTTTCATCAACCACGAAGCAGCGATCTGCATCGCCGTCAAAAGCAAGACCGAGGTCTGCGCCGTGCTCGACTACCGCGCGCTGAAGGTCGACGATGTTCTTAGCATCGAGCGGGTTCGCCTCGTGATTCGGAAAACTTCCGTCGAGCTCGAAATACATCGGAATGATTTCGAGAGGCAGAGCCGAGAGGCCAGTTGACGATCCGAGAACTGCCGGCACAGTTAAACCGCCCATGCCGTTGCCTGCATCGACGACAATCTTGAGCGGGCGAATTGAAGTTAGATCTACAAGTTCGCGCAAGTAGTTGGCGTAGCCAGACAGCACATCGAGTTCACGATAGCTGCCGGGTTGAGCAACTTCGGCGATTCCATTGTCTAGATAAATCTGTGAACGATCGCGAATTGCTGCCAGTCCGGTGTCGATGCTGATGCCCTTGGCCCCCGCGCGCGAGAACTTGATTCCGTTGTATGAAGCGGGGTTGTGCGAGGCCGTAAACATGGCAGCTGGTGCGTTGAGGTATCCGCTAGCAAAATAGGACTCATCTGTTGAGCACAAGCCGATTGAGACAACGTTTGCTCCGCGAGCTCGAGCACCTTTGGCGAAGGCCGAGGCAAATTCTGGTGATGAGTCACGCATGTCGTGACCGACCACGACGTCTTTGCCAGCGGCCGATACTTCGTCGACGAAGGCGGCGGCTAGTGCGCTCACAATTTCGGGGGTCACCTGAGAACCGACCAGGCCTCGCACGTCGTAGCTTTTGACAATGGCGTTTAGTGACATGTTTTTATTGCTCTCATCTGTTGAAAATTCTTGTGATTCACGCGGAACCGTCGCGTGCCTGATCAGCTGCCAGCCCTGCGGTGCGGTCAGCCTTTTGGCGTGTTTCTCGCAGAGGTCGTAGGCATGTGGCTCGTGAACCAGAGTCAACTGCCCAAGAACCGCGGTGCGATCTTCGTGCGAATAGGTGAGGGTGGCTACGGCTTGCTGACTGCAAGTCACCTTGGAGCAGGGCCGAGTGTTCATCGGGTCAAGAATACAATGACGCTATGAGTGCTAGCCGTGGAAGCCACAGAGACCGCCACGGGCGCGGGCTTCGCAGACCCATCCTGGCTGGCCTGTTCAAGGTCGGCGAGAGTCGGTTGGCAAGTTTTGGTCAGATTGTTTCTGGCACCTGCGACTACCTCAAGGCGGCGTGGCCCGACGAACTCGACAAACTCAAGTGGCGCATAATCGATGCTCCGGTCATCAAAGACTCGACCGAGCAGGTCGCACGTTGGTCGGTAAACAAGAAGGCATTCGAGATCACGATCTATCGTCTTCCGATTGAACGCATGGGGCACTCACGCAGACCGGATGCGCTCGACGAGCGAATGCATATCGAACAGTATGTTTTCACGGCAGTCGGCGAACTTATTGACAAAGATCCGTGGGAACTGATTCCCGACCGCTATCGAAAAGACGACTAGCTAAGTCGAACCTAGCGAACTCGAACCGAAACCTGGCCGCCCAGATTCTTGTAATTCACCATGTCGAGATTGGCAACCATGCCGTCGACATCGACAACCAGGTTGGCAGCGACAGGTTCGTCTTCAGACACAATCGTCACGGTCTTTGCGTTATCAACTTTGATCACAACCATCGAGCTTGCAGCAATCACACGTGCCACTCCGTTGACGGTTACGTTGACCGGCTCCTGGTTTGGATTTGCAATGGTCAACTTGCTAATGCCTGCCGCCGGCACGGTGAGCTGTCTTGACCCGACAAATGTTTCTGCGGCTTGAAGCCAAGTGAAGTCGGTGTTGGGTGCCTTGGTTTTGTCTGTGCGCACGAGTCGAATCGAAGCGGTGATGTTTTGATCAGCTTTCAAAAACGCCGAGTAGTCGCCATTGGCAAGTGCCGGAATTTCGAAGTCTTGAACGGTCTTCGCAGAAACCGAATCTTGAATAACTGTGCCAAAAGTTTTTTCTGTTGCGCCGTTGATCTGAGCCGTGAAAGTTGCTTTGCTTTCGCTCGGGTTGAAAACTCGAAGCACCGGTGTCAGATCTGAGTAGTCGCGGTTCGCAGCTTTTAAATCAGCCGCATCGGCCGCTCCCCTGATTAGGACACCCGGTATGACTAATGACTTCGCAAAGACCGTTGCCGGCGAAACGAAGTCGACACCCGCATAGAGCAGGCCGCGAACGGTTCGCTGCTGCAACCAGGCGGCAACTGCACCGCTCGAGCTCGATACATGGATTACAAAAGTTCTGGTTTCTGGAATCAACGAGGACAACGGAACGACCGTCTGTGTGCCAGCCGATATCGAGATTCCGCTTAGGCCCGAAGCTTGAACCGGGCCACCCTCAGCGAAGACCTCGAGACTCACGGTGATGTCGACAAGGCTCGGATTGGCAAGCAGCAGCAGGGTCTCTCGACCCGTGGCAGCACTGCCGCCCACCAACCAAATCTCTGGGCTAGGCGCTTGGCAAGAGGCAGCCAAGAGGCCGTTCAACCTTGGCGAAACAGCTTTTTGAGCCTGACCGATGTTGATCATGGTGCTGCCCTGTTCGCCCGAATCACCCCTGGTTGCAAAAACCGTGCCGGCCTGCGAGACCGTGGTGAAGGTTTTGCCCGAATAACTGTCGTAGTAACCGTCGGCAAGGTATCGCTGTTCGAAGGTCTCGGCACCGTCAGCAACCGTTCCAATGACGCTTGCGTTGCCAATGCGACTGAAGCTGCCAACTGCTGTTCCGCTAGTTCCACCCGAATTGATGGCCGCCCCAGGACAAATCAGATTTAAGTCTCGTGCCTGCACAGTCAGTTGTGGTGCCGTCGCTAACTGACCCACTTGGAAAGTTGCCGGTGAGATAAACACAGCCGCAATTGCCAGCAGTGCAACGATGCTGAGCAGACTTATCAGGCGCTTAATCATTGGTCTCACCCGAATCAACAAAGATTTCAGAAGTGCTCGCGGCTCGTCTTCGGCCGGCACTCGGAATTGCCAGAAGAACAAAAGCTAGAAGCACTAGGAGCTGCACGACTTTGGTTATTGACCACGGCGAAGATTCGTCGCGTTCAAAATCAGCAGAGAGATTTCTCACTCGCCAAATGTTGCCAAAGTCTGTCTCGCCAGCGGCTTCGAGTTGCGCGATTGAATCAAAAGCCACAGCGAGTTTTGCGTTGGCATTTGCCTCGGTTTGATCTGAGGCCAATGGAATCAAAACGTATCCGATTGAATTTTGCTGCAGCGCAGAATCGATATTGCTTGGATTCGCCGAAACCATGTCGGCAACCAATTGAGCTACTTCGCGATATTCCGGTTCAGATTTTTCTACTTCGGCCAGCGCAAATCGATAGGCGATGCTCAGGTCTTCTAACTGAACTCCGTCGGCTTCGACAAGTGAGGCGGAATAGCCGCTGCCTGAGGTCTCGGCCGAGACAATCAAGACCTGGGCGTTCAGACCAGAGCTAGCCTGGGCGTCGATTAGCGCCGGCATGACTCGCCCGTCTGTATAAGTTGCAGAGTTCGGGGTGACGGCCGCGGCGACGGCAGCCGGGGTGATCATGAAAAGCACCAGGAACGCAGCGATTGCTCTGCTGGCCTGGCGGCGGCGCAGTGAGTCAAGCCAACCTGCGGTTGCAAGCGCCAAACACAGGCCCCAGACGCCAAGCAGAGCCTGCGCAGACCCATTCACGAAGTCGCTGCCAACCGGCCCAACCCCCACGGCAACGAACTGTAGTTGGTTGACCAACCAAGCCAGAGCAAGCGCCAACACACCGAAACCGAGCAGCCCCAGAGCTACCCTAAAGCGCGGTGAGAGAAGAGCCAGCAGTGCGAGCAGCAGCAGTGCAAAAGCCGAACCGGTCGAAACTAGAGACATCGAAGTGACATCTAAAGAGCCCGAGATGAATTGCCAGGTCGGCACCGAAGAGGTTGCAAGCGGCACTCCCGGATCTGCCAAGAGAGCCAACGGCTGACCCTTGATGAAAGCCAGGTAGACAAAAATCGGAGCGAAGATGGCAACCAGCGGAAGCGGAATCCAGATTAGATAACCGAATCTTCTCGGTCGCATGACAAGCACGGCACAAAGTGCGATTAGAGACAAAACAATCGTGTTCGGAGCAGCAGCGCTGACAATCGCAAGCAGCAAAGCTGCCAACCCGACCCAGGTGAAGGTTTGTTGTTTCGATTTAACCGAGATTTCTTTGCCGAGCAGCGCGACTCGAGCAATTGTGAAGACCAGGTAGGGCAAAGCGATTTGCGCAATCAGCGCGGGCAGTCGAAGTTCTTGCTGCGACTGCACAAGCGATGGCCAAAGGGCATATGCCAGAGCGATCAAATTTCGAACGTGAGTCTTTGTCGTGAAAACCGACGCGGCCTTGAAGGCGCCGAAGAATGCAAGCGGCAGCGCTACAAAAAACAGAATCGCAATGGAAAGCGACGGAGCCCAAAAAGTTAGCGAACCGAGAAGTGTGAGCACCCAGACGAACGGGTCACTCGGTGCGACGAATCCGTTAGCAATTGGATGCCAACTTGCTCCGGCTCTGCGAAAGAGGTCGAACCAACTTTGATTGAGCGCAATAGTTGCGCCGCCGCTGATCGCAACTGAAGAGGGCCAGAAAGAGTATGAAATTGCAAGCAGTGCAGCTATGAACCAAAGACCCCGACCCTCGACGAATGACTTGGCAGAACTAACCGAGCCGAGCAGAAGTTGCTCGGTGTTAGGAGCTGAACTGTCGAGTTGATCTCTTTCGGCGAGAGCCGAGTGTGCTTCGAGTCTTGCTTCTATCTCGTCTTGTTCGAGATTGCGTCGGCGATCATCTCGCACCTGCTGCTTGCTAGCGTGAAGAGCGGCGAAAGCTGAGCGCACCGCTCGGCTCGTTTTGCGGCGAACGCTCAATCTTGCGAAAATCGTGAACCCCGCCCAGATGGCTGAAGAAAATTCGCCAACGATTCGATCTGGGCGCTTAGCCCAGATTCGCCAAATGACCCGCCCCAGGGTGATTGCAGGCAAGAACAACCAGAAAGCGAGTGCCTGCCAAAGCGGAGCCCAACTGAGTCTGAGTTGAATCTCGGCTCGGCGCAGAGCCGTCTTTGCAGGGGTGCCCAGCCATGAACGCTTGCGCTTGTCGTTCATCGAGAGAGCCGCGTGAGCAACCTTGGCCTGAGGAGCCACCACCACGCGGTGCCCCTGGGCTCGAACCCGCATTGAAAAGTCGAAGTCGGCGGCAAGCGGAGCGACCTTGTCGGCGAGGCCATCGAGACCCAACCAGACGCTCTTTTTGACAAGCATGCCGGCGGTCGATACTGCCAAAACATCTGCCATGGCGTCGTGCTGCGACTGATCTAGTTCGTTGCTAACCAGGCTAAAGAGCTTTCCGCGCTTGGTGAGAGTTAGGCCCTGTTGCACGATTATTCGATGGTCGTTGAAGTCAACCTGTTTGGGGCCGATGACCGCAACCGATGGCGAAACTTCGGCCACGGCCAGAAGCTCTTTGAGGGCGCCGGGCAGCGGTGCGCTGTCATCATGCAGAATCCAAAGCCAATCGCTTTCTGCCGAGGTTTTTTCGACGGCAAACTTGAGCGACTTTGCCAGACTTGAATCGCCTAGCGAAAAGTGTGAACCGATTGCAGGACCATTTTCTGAACCGGATACGTTGCCGGTTTCGACGTGAATTATTTCACTTACCGGTTGTGCTTTCAGGGCTGAAAGAGTGCGCGATAAAAACTCAGCGGAATCGTGACTTATCACGATTGCAGAAACAAAGGTTTTCATCGTTGCGGCTTTCGCCGAATGTTACGCGCGCTTCTTTAGTTTGCGACGTTCACGTTCTGATAGCCCGCCCCAGATTCCGAAACGGGCGTCATTCTTGAGTGCGAATTCGAGACACTGGGCGCGAACGTCGCAGCTCTCACAAATCTTTTTGGCTTCACGAGTCGAGCCGCCCTTTTCAGGAAAGAAAGCTTCTGGGTCTGTCTGAGCACAGAGCGCATCTGCCTGCCATGCCAGAGGATCATCTTCGCCATCGTTGTATGCGCGTGAGACGCCAAGGCTGAGCGGGTCTTCGAACCAATTCTTTGGAACGTCTCTGCGGTCATCCATGCGTATTCCCATCCCAGATGATCGCCGATCACCCTTGATTACTTTCTTGTGTGTAATTACACCGATGTTATTCGCTCGTGTCAAGTTCAGATTTCGGCATGTTAAACCGCAGATTGAGGCTTAGAGAAAGGCCAGAGGGCGGATAACCTAGGCAAATGAGCATTCTCGTCACCGGTGGAGCCGGCTATATCGGCTCGCACGTGGTTCGACTCGTGCAAGAAAAGGGTCACCGAGTCACGGTTATCGACAACCTTTCCTCTGGATTTAGCGGCAGAATCGGCGCAGCCAAGCTGGTTGAGCTCGATCTGGCTGCCGAGGCTGCAACCGCAACCCTGGTTGAGCTAATCAAAAGCGAATCGATCACATCGGTCATTCATCTAGCCGCCCGCAAGCAGGTTGGCGAATCGGTAACCAAGCCCGAATGGTATTTCGAGCAGAACATTGGCGGCATGGCTCACCTGCTCGAGGCAATGCGGCAGACCAAAGTCGACAAATTAGTTTTCTCTAGCAGTGCGGCAACCTACGGAATGCCAGACACAGATTTTGTGAACGAAGATTTCGACTGCAAACCCATTAACCCTTATGGCCAAACAAAATTGATTGGCGAATGGATGACGGCAAACGCGGCACGAGCCTGGAATTTGCGAGCGGTCAATCTGCGCTATTTCAATGTTGCCGGCGCGGGTTGGCCAGAGTTGGCAGACACCGCAACCATGAACCTGGTGCCAATTGTTTTTGCTGCTCTCGATGCCGGCAAGTCACCGGTGGTTTTTGGCACCGACTATGAGACCGCCGACGGAACCTGCGTGCGCGACTATGTTCACGTTCTAGATCTTGCTGAGGCGCACGTGACCTCGCTCGACTACCTCGATCGAGACACGCGAGACCACAGCACCTTCAACGTCGGAACCGGCAAGGGCGCAAGCGTCTTCGAGGTGCTTGCCGAAATCAAGCGCGTCACAAAAATTGACTTTGAAATTGATCTGCAGCCGAGACGACCCGGTGACCCACCATATTTGTGCGCAGACGTTTCGCGAATCAAAGAGCATCTCGGCTGGACAGCCAAGCGTGACCTGGCCGAAATCATCGATAGCGCATGGAACGCGAGACAGGCTTCGAGCTAGTCTTTGCCGATTGCCACAAAAGCGGTGCCACTGCCCGCAAAGGTAGTCAGTCTCGCTTCTTTAGAACTGAAAGCGGCCTCGCCTCGCTGAAGCACAAGCCTCTCGCCCAGACTGTTGCTCACCGCTACCTCACCGGCCGTGCAGAGAACGATGGCATCCTCGCCGAGCTGCAGGTCGGCCAGAACCCTTTGCCCGCTTGGTTCGACGCGATAGAGAATGAATTCTTCGGCCGCGGTCTTGAACTCGACTAGCCCGGCAGCGACTTCAATTTGTTTGACGAGTTCAATTGGCTCGGTGCCAAAATCGACAACCGACTCAAGCTCGGCAACATCGATGTGCTTAGCGGTCAACCCGCCGCGAAGAACATTGTCTGAGGCGGCCATGACCTCGACACCGAGACCCGAAAGATAGGCATGGATATTGCCGGCCGGCAGATAAATCGCCTGCCCCGGCTGTAGGTGAACGTGATGCATCATCAGCGCGATGAAAACGCCAGGGTCGCCCGGATACATCGCGTTGAGACGCATGCACAATTCGAACCGCGAGTCGAAGTCGGCAAGAGCCGCGAGCGCGACAGACAAGACACCGAACTGCGAACGCGAATTAAGCAGGTGCGAAAACAGTGTTCGAAGCGACTCGCTGAGCAATTCGTTCCAGTGAGCAGCTGCCGCCTTGAGGTCTTCGGCTGCCGGATAGCTTTGAATGTCTTCGAGCAACTCTCGAATGTATTCGGCACTGCGAAAACCACAGAGGGCTTCGAACTCTGAGAGTGCCACGATCATCTCGGGCTTGTGACCGGCATCCTTGTAGTTTCTATGCGCTGCGGTTAGCGAGATGCCGGCGCGATTTTCACGCTCAAAACCGGCCACTGCCTGCTCAAGGTTGGGGTGGGCCTGGATCGAAAGTGGCGAATCGGCAGCCAAGATCTTGAGCAAGAAACTCAGTGGCTGGTCGTTTCGCAAATCGAGCAGGGTCTTCGACGGGTCTTCAGAATCTCGAGCCATCGATGAAGGGTGGGTGCCGAACCAGATCTCGGCCATTGGTTCACCGGTTGGCTCAATGGCCAAGTGGTCGCTGATTAGAGTGCGTGAACCCCAGGCATATGGCTGCGCCCGGTTGGTTATTTTGCGAATCAAATCGTTACGCCCTTTATCTTGTTGCCTTAAGGCTACTGAATAGACTGATTTAGCCCTAGTTCGGGCCGACAGGGAAATCCATGAATGCCATGACGCAGCCAATCCGGGTGATTCTCAACACCCGAGAGCCTGGTTTTCGCGGCAAGACCTACCTCGCCTACGCTGCCGTTTTTACCCTTGCCGCCGGCGATGTATTTCGCTACTCGGTTGGCTGGTGGGGCTGGGGTGCGATTCTCGTCTTGATGTTCGGTTTCACTCTTTACTACTTCTTTACCGATGAACCCAAGCGCATTCTCAAGCAGATTCCGTGGCCGCTGACCGCGCTGCTGGTGCTGATGCCGATCAGCATCATCTATTCGAACTATCCGATTTTTAGCGCGATTGCTTCGTTCGCGCAATATGCCACGACACTGGGTGCGCTGTTTTTAGCAGGCACTTTCAGCTGGCGACACCTGCTTCGCATTTTTAGCAATGTGGTTCGAGTTATTCTCGGGGCCTCACTGGTTTTTGAATTCGTGGCTGCCGCCATCGTGCGGGGGCCAATCGCACCAATCTTCAAGAACTACGAGGGTGACACTCCCCCGGCTGCGGCTTTCTATTGGACTCGCGCGCACCTGTTCGACGGCGATCGCATCCAAGGAATTGTTGGCAACTCAAATATTTTGGCCTTCATCGCGATGCTCGGTCTGATTGTTTTTGCTATCGACTATGTCGTCTCGACCACTCCTAAGTGGTTGAGCGCGGCATCTTTTGGACTGGCGGCATCAATGTTCTGGCTTTCGAAGTCAGCCGGTGTTGGTTTCGCGGTTGCGGCCATCGCGGTTGCGGCGGCGGTTGCGCTGATTGTCGAAGGAAAAGATCGCGATCTGCGTCACCGCATTTACCGTTGGGTCTGGGCATCGACCGGCGTAATCGCAATTGTGGTTTTTCTAAACCGTGCCGAGGTGTTCGCCTTCTTCGGCAAGACCCCAGACATGACCGGTCGCAGCTCAATCTGGAAGAAAGTCCTGGGTCTTATCTCTGAACGGCCAATTCAGGGCTGGGGCTGGATCTCGCACTGGATGCCCGGTGTCGAACCGTTTGAGGGTCTCGTGGTCATCGATGCGGTTCCCTACTATCAGGCACACAATGCCTTTCTGGACATCTGGCTGCAGCTCGGCGCAATTGGTTTGCTGCTGATGCTGGCCCTAGTCTCAATCACGTTCGTGAAGCTTTGGCGCCTAGGCGTGCGTCACACCAACCCGCTATACCTCTGGCCGATGCTGATGTTCTTTGGGCTTCTGGCTCAGAACCTAACCGAAAGCAGAATGCTGCTCGAAATCGGCTGGGTGCTCTTGGTGCTTATGGCCGTGAAGGCAAACGACCCCGAAGACTTCTTAGAGCCTCGAGGCAAGACCCCTAAAAGAGTTCGTTTGCTCGGTCGAGGTCTTCGGCGAAATCAATCTCAACAGCGTAAAGATCGCTGATGTCGACGGCCTTGAAGCGCAGGCCGTCTGAGTCAATCGCAAGTTCGATTCCGCGTTCGAAATAATCCTGGTCGTCGACTTCGATAAGTCGCTTGATTAGAGCGGCTTTATCTTGGCCGGCAACAAAGTTGATTCCAACGGCTTCGCCGAGACCGCCAACCACCTGCTTCGACAATTCACGGATGAACGCATCGGCATCGAGCGTGTACTTCACTTCTTCGTCGCTGACCTTGGATTGGTTCACGACAACGAATGACTGGTTGGCTTCAATCTGCTGCGTTACCCGCACCAAAACCTGAGGGTCGAAAACCACGTCACCGTTCAACCAGAGAACTCCGCCATCGCCAGAAGCCTGCAATGCCTTCAAGAGGCTCTTTGAGGTGTTGGTCTGATCAAAGAATTCGTTATAGACAAAAGTTGCCTCTGGAAATCTCTCGATGATTGCTTCGAGTTTGAAACCAACCACAATCATCACTCGGTAACTTTCACCGAATGCGGTTTTCAAGTTGTCAATCTGCTGCTTCATGATCGAACGACCATCGCGAAGCTCGGTTAGCGGTTTCGGAAGCGGTCTCGCGAGTCGAGTTCCCATTCCGGCGGCAAGAATTACGACCTGGATAGACATGCGACAAGTCTATGGAATCAAAAGTTTCTGTCCGATTTTTATGTTGTCACTGGTCAATTTGTTCGCGGTCTTGATGGCGCTAACCGTTCGCTTGAATCTGAGCGCGATGCCAGAGAGCGTGTCACCGCTGACCACCGTGTAATAGAACGCCGTGCTGGTCGGTGTTGGAGTTGGCGTGGCTGTTGGTTTCGGCGTAACCGTAGGCTTTGGCGTCGGTGTCGGCGTCTTGGTCACAGTCGGGGTTGGAGTGGGTGTCGGCGTTGGTGTCGCAGTCGAGGTTGGGGTTGGAGTGGGTGTGGGCTCAATCAAAACGGCCGGCGCGGGAGTGCCGATGGCAAACTTGCTCGCAAAGTAGGCGTCTACGGCCACTGCAGGCAGTAGCCCGGCGCGAAGAGTTTCATACTTGGCGGCGCTAGCTATCTGACGGCGCTTCTGCCCCTGAATCAGCCAGTAAACCTTGTCTGGAGTTCTGATGAACCTGCCGATTTCGACTGGCGAAACAACCAGCTTCGAACAAGCAATGTCGCCGAGCTTGAGAGCAGCGCCGGGATAGTGTGCCGCGGCAGCGTCTTCAATCTTGAAGTATTTGCCGCCGACGGCGACATATGTTTGCACATCGCAGATGACCTTCACCCCGGAGAGTTTCGCGTTCTGTCGATAACCAGCCAACTGCTCGCTCGTGGCACTTCGAGCCTTTGCCAAACCAAATTGAATGGACTGATTTGTGCTCTCGACTCTGGCCATCGTATTTGCTCCGGTAATCCAATAAGTAGCACCGCTCTTGGTTGACTTCACAACCGCGCTCGGTGCAATCACGGGTGGGCCGAGCTTGATCATCGCCAGTGCCGACGCACTAACGTCAACAACGGCGATGCTGATCATGTCGAAACCGAGCAAGGTTCTGTCGGCGGCAGAAAGAGTGGTTCTGCGTTGCTTGGCGTTCACGTAGTAGATTGCCTTATCGCCAGCACCGCGAATAAATGCCGGCGCGGTGATTGAAGTTGCGTCAGAAGGAATCGCATCCAAGAATGCATCTGAAACAAGCGGTGCATCGGCAACTATCTCGGTGCCGTTAACAATCGGGCGCTTGCCGTCTGGCGTTAGCAGATAGTGCAATCCGGATGGGCCGCGCACAATCGACTTAATCGTGACGCCGCTGTTGACCTTGCTCAGACCGTCGCTGGTCATGGTGCCCGTCGATGCTGCAAACCACTTTGCAAAGTTGACATCGGCAGATGTCTTTGGGTCTAGCTCAAAATAGGTGCCGCCGACAAACACACCCTTGTTGCCCGTTGTTGAGTTTGTAAACAGAGACTTGTTCGAGATGATCGGATTTCCCCATGGCAAATAGTTGAATGCGGTCACCTTGGTTGGCGACATCGCCGGAAGGCTAATTGCAGCTTCGGTTACCGAGTAGGCATCGAGAATCTGATGCTTGCTGGCGGCACTGATCAGAAACTGTTCGGTACCTTCGCCAGCGACCAGTTCGGTTAGTGCGCCACCGTTAGCTAGGGCAGCGAGTTGCGAAGAAGTGAGTTGAACGGCGGTGGCGCAATCGAGGCCGAAAGTGGCAGCCTGGTTGCAAGTGGTGATGGTGAACTTCTTGCCATCCTCGAAGAACCAGTACTGGCCGGTGGCCGACTTAATCAGGCGATTCAGGCTGGTCACGGTTGTGAAGGAATCGAGGTAAGCCTGCGAAATCACGCCAAGCGGGCCGAGCGGTTTGAGTGCGGCGAGAATCGCGGGGTCACTGATTAGGTACTTGCTGTTGTCGACAATCAGGTAGGGGTCAGAGCTTTCGCTCTTGAGCAAGAAGCCACCGCCGATTGGACTGCCGAACCAGTCGCTGTAGAAGCGCCAAAAGTTTCGGTTTCCATAGGCGCTGCAGTTGTCTCCAGAACCGTAGAGATTCTTTAGTGCAGCTTCGTTGGGAGTGTATGGGGTGTAGTAGTAGAGCGCAGTGGTTGCGATGCTCTTGATTAGCACCGGTTTTGTTCCACAACTCGACGTCGGGTTGTAGCGAATGTTTGCGGTGCTGCCGACCTTTAGGTAGGTGAACGAACCTCGAGGGTCGCCATACCACTGCAACTGACCTGCGCCCTTGTAAAGCTGATTGAAGAGACCCGTCCAAACCTTGCCGCAAATTCCCGGATCGCTGTCTGGACAGCCGTACCCCATCGCTGCTCGATACATGTACGCGGTCGGATTAGTTGCCTGAATCAACCCCTGCTCTTTTTGCAGAGTGACAAGCAAAACTTTTGGGTTGATGCCGCAGGCGCGAGCAATGTTGTAAATGATTTCTGAGGCGCGAATATTTGCCTTCGCTGGCATGGCGGCACACTTGCCGTCTTCACCAGCTTTCTCAAGTTGATCTGAAACATAATCTCGAAGACAGGTTGGCCCGCCATCGTTTGCCTTGCAAACAGGAACCTTGCTTTCGAGAAAACGTTGAATATCTGCGACTGTCATTGTGCCGAAGTCATAGAAAACGCTATCGCTAATAATCAGACCCGGATCAAATCGAGAGGCGTCTGCGGCCTCGGCACCGCTAGTAGTTTGAATCGCCGAAATGCCGGTCAGCACTAGCACCAGTGAGAGTGCGAGCGCTAAAAAGCGATTAGGGCGTAGCTTCATGGTTTCTCGAGATACCGCTTAGGGAATCAAAACCGAACGGCCCGCAGAAACTCCGAAGTGCGCAGCCGATTCATAAGTAACCGTCACCAGAGCGGTTCCCTTTGGTAATCCGCTAAGTGAGATTTCCATCGGAAAACACTGTGTGGTGGTCACGTTTGACTCGGCTTTCACCGACATGGTCTTCGATTGGCTGCCCGCCTGAATGGTTAGCGTGCAGGTGCCGCCGTCCTCGTTGAAGTTGGTGACCTGGGCAACTACGCTCACAAATCCAGCGGTGGCATCCACGTTCGCCTGATCAATCACGACGCTGGCTTCGCCCTTGGCAGAGTTGCTGGGGCTTTGTGATGGCGTGGCCGAGGCAGACTCGCTTGGCGTGGCCGACTGACTGGTAGATGGGTTCTGATCGGTTCCCCAGTTCGGGTAAATGAGACTGCAACCGCTCAGCAACAGCGCGAGGCCTGAAACGGCCACGAGTGCGATGATTTTCTTCATTTTTGGCCTCCGATAGGTGCTTTAAGCCTAACTTTGTGGCCTCGAAACAGGCGAGATTGAACCTGTGAGGTTTCTGCGACTAAGCGGCCAGAAGTTTCAGCACCTGGTCGCGAGATCCGTTGACCGCGGCCCAAACCACGGCACGATCTTTGCCCGTCGCGGCCGACCAGAGCGATTCATCGACGCCCTTTAGCAACCTGCTCGCACGTGTTTTGAACTCGTTGAAGAACTCCTCGTCGGTCTCGGCAAGGGCAGCGGTGTAGAGCTGAAGGTCCATCGAGATCACACGGATGAGGTGACTGTCGACCACGTGTCTTTCGATGAGACCCCTGTCGCAGGCGCGCTCGAGTATCTTGTTGATCTGCTCGATTGACAGCAGCCGATCTTGCAAGGACTTCATCTCTTTGGTTCGCTTTGAGATTGACTCGCCCTCGGCGCGAACTCGCCAAAAGTAGCCGGCACTCTTTAGCACGTCAAACTTTTCGGCAGCAAGATAGGCGGTGCAAACCAGTGTCATGTCTTCAAACCAAACCCCAATTGGAAAGGCAAACTTATGTTCGCGCCAAAAATCAAAACTGTAGAGCTTATTCCAGCTGGTTGCATCACCGAGAAATTCCGGGTGTTGGTTCAAATCGGTCTGTGCGATGTCTTTGGCAAAAAACCTACCGGTCGATGTTCGATCGAAGTAGCGAACGCCATAGAAACAAACCGCCTTTGCGACAACTAGTTTGCTGCCGGTGGATTGGGCCTGATCGACAAAGCGTTTTATGGCGCCAAGCGGAAGTAGGTCGTCGCTGTCGAGAAACATCAGATAGTCGGTGTCGGTTGCCGCGGTCACCCCAGCATTGCGAGCAGCACCTAATCCTTGATTGTGCTGTGTGACGATTTTGAGGTTGCCGGTGGTGGCCGCGAAACGTTGCAGAATTTCAGCCGAACGATCCGTAGCACCATCGTTGACTGCGATGATTTCAAAGTTTTGATAGTTTTGCGCCCGCGCGCTGCGAAGGGCATCGGCCAGATATTGCTCGACGTTGTAAACCGGAATCACTAGCGTCACCTTGGGAACCGTTGGGTTCTCACCTCGAGCCTTGAATGACAACCACCAGATCAGCCGCATGACCAAGTAATAGGTCTTGGGCAGTAGACCCGAGCCGAGGGCTCGGCGAATCATGGCTTTCACTTGGCACCCCACACGATGTCGACAACTCGTTCGGCAGAGTGGCCATCTTCGAGGCTGTTGAACTTCTTCTGCCAGGCCCGGTAGCGCTTCTCATAGAGCTTGCTCACCTGACCGATTCGACCGAGGGTCTGCAGAACCTCTTGTTCGCTGTTCAGAATTGGGCCGGGAGCCGTGTCTTCGAAGTCAAAGTAGAACCCGCGTTCGGCCCGATAGCGCTCGATATCCGGGGCCAAAAAGAGAATCGGCTTGCCGGTGACCGTGTAGTCGAACATCACAGAAGAAAAGTCGGTGATCATGACATCGGCAGCAATGTAAAGCTCGGTGACATCCGGATACATCGTGACATCTATTGCCCTGCCTGCCACTTCGTTCTTATGAACGGCATGGGTGTTAGTGTGGCCACGATAGATCATGGTGAAACCGGCCGGCAATTCGATGTTCTCATTCATGTAGTTCACCGACTGCCAGTTGCCGGTGGCGCTGCGATTGTAGTCTCGCCAGGTTGGCGCATACATCACGACGGTTTCGGCCGGGTCGGTGATTCCAATTTTTTCACGGATGCGCTGACGATGCGCCGAAACAGTTTTGCTGAGTCGATCGTTGCGCGGGTATCCGGTTTCAATGACTTTGCCGCGATAGTTGAACGCACCCGGAAAAATCTCGGTGCAAAACGCGGAAGGCGAGACCAGGTAATCCCAATAGCTAGCTTCGCGATCCATGGTGTCGAGATAGCTCTTGGTGAGATGGTTGTTGTCGATGTCTCGACCAAGTCGTTTCAGCGGTGTTCCGTGCCAGGTTTGCACATAGACCTGCCCCTGAACTTTGCGAAAGTACCAGGGAAAATTCGTGTTGTTCACCAGGTACTTCGAAGTTGCTATTGCTCTAAGCCAATCGCGTGAACCGTGACGCACCGCGCGCGAACCGTCGGGAGCCTGGGTGTTTGCCGAGGTGGTCCAGATGAATTCGAGATCTGGGCGACGGGCCTTTAGCTCAACAAAAATGTCTAGCGAGCTGTCACCGATGACCTTGCCCTGAAAAGATTCGAAGAGCACAGCCTGGCGAAGTTGAACGGTTGCTTCGGGACGATACTGAAGCTTTCGCAGCCAGTCGTTGCGACGACGACGAAGAGCACCGAGCACTCTGGTCGGCGAATAGGTCTTGAGCAGTCGCTTCAATTCACTCATGAGCGCTTGGCTTTCTGCTGACTAACTCGAGACCTGTCGAGGGTTCCGGCTGCGTCTCTAACGAAACCGCGCAGAAAGCCCCAGCCCCAACTCATGTGCATTGCCGACAGAGCGATCACCAGGGCAAGTCGAGACTTGAGGCTCAGCCCGGCTGCCAAGACGGCAACCAGCGTCACACCCAGCAGATAGGAGGCAGTCGGCACGATTCCAAGCAGGTGAAGGTTGCCGAGGCCCTGACCGAATAGCAGCAGGGCGAATCCGGCCAAGATGCCAAGCACCGCCAGCGGCGGAACGAAATAGCGCTTCGAAGCGGCACCTGGGTCGCGTCTGGTTAGGTCGCCGCGCCAAACGCCGGTCGAATAAAACTGCTTCACCAAGCGACCGAAGCGACCGCGAGGCCAATAGGTGACCTTGAGTTCTGGCGAGAACCAAACCTTGCCGCCGGTGCGCTTGATGCGCTGAGCGAGCTCCCAGTCTTCACCACGGATAATCGACTCGTCATAACCGCCCACTCGCTCGAGCGCAGACTTCTTGAAGATGCCGAGATATGCGCTCTCGGCCTCGCCGGCTTTGCCGCCCACGTGATAACTTGCGGCACCGATACCCCAGCGCGAGGTGTATGCGTAGGCAACGGCCTTCTGAAAAGCGCTGCGCCCTTTGGCCTGCATGATGCCGCCAACCTCGTCGGCGTCTTGCTCAATCAAAATTCGAATGCCATCTTGAAAATAGTTTGGCTCGGGTTCGCTGTGCGCATCGATGCGCACGATGTAGTCATGCTTGGCAATTTTGATGGCAGCGTTCAAACCAACGGTGGTTAGTCCGCGCGGATTGTCTAGCAACTTAATTCGTTTGTCTTTTTTGGCAAGCGCCTTGGCAATTTTGTTTGTGTCGTCGTGCGAAGGGCCAAGGGCAACAATAAGTTCAATTTCATTCGGATAAGACTGAGCGAGAATGCTCTGCAGCGAGTCTGCGAGATGAGCTTCTTCGTTTAGCACCGGCATGATCACGGTTATTGCCGGAAGAAACTTTTTGGCGCGAACGCCCGATGCCTTCTTCATTAGTCGACGGTGTTTGATCCGGTTTGCTTGTTATAGGCCTTGACCACTTTTTCTGGTTTGCCATCCATGATCAATTCACCCTTTTCAATCCAGATGACTCTGGTGCAGGTGTCGAGAATCGACTTCATGCTGTGGCTCACCAAGAAGACGGTACCGGCGTGATCGCGCATTTCTCGCATGCGCGCCTCCGATCGATTACGAAACTCCTGGTCGCCAACCGCTAGGGCCTCGTCAATAATCAAAATCTCGTGGTCGCGCGAAGCAGCTATCGAGAATCTCAGGCGGGCCGACATTCCCGAAGAATAGGTCTTCATTGGAAGGTCAATGAACTCCTCGAGTCCGGCGAATTTGGTGATTGAATCGGCTGACGCGTTGATCTCTTTGCGGGTATAGCCCATGGCCAAACCGCCCAGAAGAATGTTCTTGAGGCCCGAGATAGCAGGCAACAGAACGGCTCCAACACCAAGCAGCATGGGCCTGGCCGAGGCATAGATTGCCCCGCTCTCGATTGGGTTCAGCCCGGCGATTGCGGTCATCAGGCTCGATTTGCCAGAGCCGTTTGAACCTATGATGCCGATGGACTCACCCTCGTAAACGGTGAAGCTGACCCCTTTGACGGCGTGCACTTCTCGAAGCTGCAACTTGCGAGAAAACAAACCACCACCGGCAGAACCGCGCGTGGCTCTTCTGCCGCTTGCAAAAACCTTATAGACGACATTCACGTCGTCGACAATTACAACCGGTTTCTGAGCTTTAGATTTCGCGGCCATAACGCTCCTCTGCTTTCCAGAAGAAGATGACTCCGACGACCAGCAAACCAAAGGCCCACGTGATAGCTGCGATCCACATGTTCGAGGTCATCGAATAGCCTTCGACCATCGCGCCGCGAGCAAGTGAGATGTAAACGTAGACCGGATTCCAACTTGCGATTTGCATCGCCAGCGGATAATCCTTGAGCACAGTCTCGATGCTGAAGAAAATCCCAGAAACATAAAAAACGACTCGTGTAAGAAACGGGTTTAACTTGTTAAGGTCTTGCACGTGAACCGTCATACGAGCCGAGATGGTAGCCAGACCGAAACCGAAAACAACCATCAGCAAAAGAATTGGAAATAGAAGCAACCAATTCCAGGTGACCTGTTGCTGAAAGAGGAGCAGTGTTATAACAAGCAGTGCTACCTGAGGCAGCAAAGAAAAGACCTGCTGTATGAGCGCGTTTGCCGGTAGCAGAATTCGCGGAAAACTCAGCGAGCGAACCAGTCCGATGTTTGATGTGACCGAAGTCGCACCAGAAACGTAAGCACCCTGCAGGAACGAGAACAAAAACACGCCGGTGATCAAGAACGGAATGAAGTTATCTGGCCTAGAGCCACCCAGCAGGATTCCAAAAATCAGGCCATACACGGCGGCTTGAAGGGTCGGCATGAGCACCAGCCACCAGCGGCCGAGTCGATTGCGCGAGCTGTTGGCCTGATCTGTGTAGAGAGCCATGACATAGGCAAAGTCTCGGCGCTGCCAGGCGTGCTTGATGTAGGAAAGCAGCGGTTCTCGAGCGCCCACCTTGGCTAGGCCGTGTTGCTTGGCATATTCGGCAAGTGACACTGCCGCCTCCTCAAGCGTTGGTCAGCCCGTGTGGGCCTTTTAGAAGTTTAGCCGAGGGGCTACTTTGGCCCGTTAGCCGCAAGCGTCAACTTGATTTTGCCTCGGATGGCCTCAAAGTCTGGGCGAACCTGATCGACAAGCGGCGGAACCAGTGGCAACGCCTTGATGCCTTGCTTGCGAGCCTTGGTCGCTAGTTCAACATAGGTGGCAAGCATGGGTGCTGGAATATCGGTTTTCAAAAGTCGTGTGCCGGCTCCTGCAATTGACTGAAAACGGGTCAAGACGTTGGCAGGTTCCATCTGTTTCAGAACTGCGTCTTCGACTTCGTGCTGTCGCTTCATGCGGTCGTAGTCAGAAGTGGTGTGACGCGAGCGGGCGTACCAGAGTGCGTGGTACCCATCCATGTGTTGTTTGCCGACTTCGATCCAACCCTTGGCGTCGCTGGCATCATCGTTCTGACCGCCGATTGGCAAGCGCTGCTTTACGTCGATATCGATTCCGCCAAGCGAGTCAATTAGCGCTGAGAAAGAAGCCATATCGATGAGCACGTATGACTGAATGGTCAACCCAGTAACCCATTCGACTGCGTCACGAGTTGCCTCGATGCCGGGGGTCGAGCCGCGCTTCACAGCATCGGGATAAAGTTCAGCGTGGTTGTCGGTGACATCTTTGTAGATTGCGTTAATCAAACAATCAATTCCACAGGTCCATCCATTCGGATACACCTGAAGCATCGGTGAACCAGAAGAGAAACTAACCCGCTGCATGTTGCGCGGAATTCCAATGTTCACGGTTTTGCCGGTGGTCGCGTCGATGCTGATCACCGAAATGCTGTCTGGGCGCAAACCGAAACGATCGCTGCCAGAGTCGGCACCGAGAAGCATGATGTTGTATCGCCCGTCAACCGGAGAGGTAAAACCACCCTGGTTAAAGATCGAACCGAGAGCTCCAGCCGAAACTCCAGCGGTGTTTCCGGCCCACGAGATAGCGCTGGTTGCCATAACCGAAGCGGTTACCAGCCCGGCCAGAGCAATCCAGCGGTCTCGGTTATAGAGCCGCCCGAGTCGCATTAGGCGCAGGGTGTCGAAGGCGAGAATTGCAAAAAGCAGAGCGTAGCCGAAAAGTGCTGCTGCGAGAACGCCGACGAGAATAGGAAACGTGACGATGGCAACCAACCAGCTGCGATTGATTAAACCGATGATCAATGCCAGCAAACCGAGCGCCCAAAAACCAAGGGTTGCGGTGATTCCGATACGTGCCAATTTGCGGTTTCCGGCGACCAACTGCGCAGAACCGGGAACAATCACGGTCAAAACAATTAGCCACCAGGCGCGTCTGCGCATCTGTTCGGGAGTCGCCCTGTCAACGTTCTTAAATGGTGAGCGCGATGAAGTTGCGGTGGTCGCAGACTTTCTAGGCGAGCGATTTAGAGTTGCGATTTTAACTTCGCATTCTTTTCGGCTACCTGGTCTTTGAGTGATTCAGTAAATGCACTTAGCTTGAGCGCAAGCTTGTCATCGAAAGCACCAAGAATTCTGGCCGCGAGAATACCGGCGTTCTTTGCTCCGTTAATTGAAACCGTCGCCACAGGAATTCCGGCTGGCATCTGCACAATCGACAGAAGTGAATCCATGCCGTCGAGTTTTGCCAGCGCAACTGGCACACCAATAACCGGCAGTGTCGTTACCGAGGCAAGCATTCCAGGCAGGTGCGCCGCACCACCCGCGCCAGCGATAATAACCTTGAGGCCGCGGCCAGCCGCAGCCTTGCCCCACTCGATCATTCGTTCTGGGGTGCGGTGTGCCGAGAGCACCTCGACCTCGCACTCGAAGCCGAACTCCTTAAGAACCTGAACCGCATCGGCCATCACAGACCAATCCGAGTCTGAGCCCATGACGACGCCAATAAGAGGCTGCTCTGCCATTTGGGCTCCAATCGATTGAACCCTCTGATTTTAAGCGAACTGAGGCTAGATGCCCCGTAGCAAAACGGCTGCGGCGGCATTTGCCTCGGCCAAGGCCGAGTCGAGATCATCACCAATCACGGTGACGTGACCCATCTTTCGGCCCTTGCGCGCCGACTTGCCGTACGCGTGAAGGTTTGCTCTGGGATGACGCTCACGCACCGAATCGAAGCCGTCGACGAAATTGTTTTGCTCGTCGACGCCAAGCAGATTAACCATCACGGCGTACTTGGCAACCAGCGCTGTATCGCCAAGCGGTAGCCCGGCAACGGCACGCAGGTGCTGCTCGAATTGTGAGGTGACAGACCCCTCTATCGAAAAGTGGCCCGAGTTGTGTGGTCGCATTGCGAGTTCGTTTATTAGCACACGACCATCGCGAGCCTCAAACATTTCGACCGCCATTACCCCGGTTACACCCAAGCCCTCAGAAATTCGCTTTGCAATCTCTCGGCAATTTGCCAGTAGCTCTGCGCTTGAGTTTGGAGCTGGAGCGATTACCACCGAACACACTCCGTCAACCTGCCTGGTTTCGACAAGTGGCCAAGCTGCGAACTCTGCATTCACGCTGCGAGCAAAGAGTTGCGCAAGTTCGCGAACAAAATCCACTTTCTCTTCTGCTAGCAGCGAGCCACCGAATTGATCGATGTTATCTAGCCAATCTTGAGCATCGGCAGCACTGCGAACAACTCGAACACCTTTTCCGTCATAGCCTCCGATTGGTGTCTTGAGAATCGCGACGCCACCGCGAAGCCGAAGGAATTCTTCGAGCTCGCCCGCGGTTTTGATCTCAGCCCAGATCGGCATCGGCAAATCAAAAGTCGAAAGCTTCTGACGCATCTTGAGTTTGTTCTGGGCAAAAGCCAAGGCCTTCGAAGGTGGCTGAATCGAAACTGATTTGGCTTCGAGGTTCATAAGTATTTCCAGCGGAACGTGCTCGTGATCAAATGTGACGACATCGACTGTGCCGGCAAAAGTCTCGACGACCTGAGGTTGGTTGTAATCGCCAATATGGCTGGCCGCCGCCTTAGCCGACGAGCCCTCGGCTTCGGCAAGTACAGAGAATTCGACCCCGGCTAAATCGGCAGCGTCTGCCATCATGCGGGCCAGTTGACCGCCGCCGATAGCGCCGACGCGAGGTTTGTTCATGCCTCTATTGTCGCAAACAAAGCGCGGCCGCCTTGAGCAAGTCAGCTACTAAGGCGGGCTAGCGAGCGCAATTCGGCCGAAAGCAACTTTGCCTTTGGCATGCGCTCGAGCATGACTGGTTCTGCTGAATTGCGACCAATTTTGATGGTGCGCCCACGACCGAGTTCGACCGAAACGATATCTGCTATGGCCAGCTCGGTGGTCTTCTGGCCAAAGATTCCGTCGCGCACTATCAACCTCGAGGTGGTTAGTTCGACATAGAAGTTGAGGTGACGAATTGTTGGCACCAGCCAAAACACCAGGGCAAGCACTGCGCTCACCGCATAGGCCGAGTAAAGCAGCCATGTCTCAACCGACCTGTTGCTGACATAGCTCAGAATTGTGGCGGCTGCGAACAGCGCAAGAAACGCAAAGGTTAGGGTGAACCAGCTGCGACGAATTCGCGCGATTATTTGTTCCTCTTGAAAAGCCACGTGCTAATTGTGTCGCAGGTGAACGACATCTCCAACCGATACCGAACGTGTTTCAGAATCGTTTTGCACGACGAGTCTTCCGATCGAATCTATGGCAACGGCCCTGCCGACAAAGTCTTGCTCATTCGGAAGAACTATTCGAACTTCGCGCTCAATCGATGAGCAAGCGTTGCTGATCTGTTCGTGCAGGTCGGTGCCACCGAGCTCACCCGCGAGCGTGACGAACTCGTTGACATGCGAACGTAGGTTTGTCAGATAAGCCGCCAGCAGAGCATCGAGTGACTCGACGTGAATGTTTTCAAGAGCAAGCGATGTTGCAGTTTCGACCGGCAACTGTTCGGTTGTTTGATAAACGTTGACTCCGGCACCAATGACCACCGCCGAAGCATCTGGCAAGAGTTCACTTAGTACGCCGCAGACTTTTTTATCGCCAAGCAAAACATCGTTCGGCCACTTGACCGTTGCCCGTTTAGTGCCGCCAAACTGCGAAACCGCGTTTGCCATCGACAAGCCGGCTATAAGTGGTAGCCAGGCAAACTGGGTTGCCGGCACCGAATCTGGGCGAAGCAGCACCGAAACGAACAGAGAAGTTTCGGCTGGTGCCTGCCACTCACGCCCGGATCGACCACGGCCAGCGGTCTGCTCGCCCGTGACCAGAACCGAGAAATCTGGGTAGCCAAAGGCATCGGCGCTGGCCCCAGAGATCAGGTCGCTGTTGGTTGAGCCGGTCGACTCGACCCAGTCGAAGCGCTGGGCGATTTGGGCTGACAGAGCGAAGTTCATGACTCAAGGCTAGTCTCTGTAGCAATTCACAGCGAAAACCCCCTTTTGCTTTCGGAAATCTTCAAAAGAACGGGGGTTTGCAAGGGCTAGGGTTACTTTTATGACTCCCGAAGCACCCAAGCCAGTCGACGACATGTCAACCACAGCTGGCAAACTTCAAGACCTAAAGAACCGATATCACGAGGCGGTTCACGCCAGCGGTGAGGCGGCCGTTGAGAAACAGCACGCCAAGGGCAAGAAGACCGCTCGCGAACGCATCGAGCTGTTGCTCGATGAAGGTTCGTTCGTTGAACTCGACGAGTTCGTTCGCCACCGCTCAACCGCCTTTGGCATGGAGAAGAACCGCCCATACGGGGACGCGGTTGTCACCGGAGTCGGAACCATCAACGGCCGACAGGTTGCACTCTTCTCTCAAGACTTCACCATCTTCGGTGGTTCGCTCGGTGAGACCGCCGGAAACAAAATCATCAAGATTATGGATCTCGCCATCGCAACCGGTGTTCCGATGATCGGAATTCTCGACTCTGGAGGCGCTCGAATTCAAGAGGGCGTTATCGCACTCGGCAAGTACGGCGAAATCTTTAAGCGCAACACGATGGCCTCAGGTGTCATCCCGCAGATTTCAATCATCATGGGCCCGGCAGCCGGTGGTGCCGTCTACTCTCCTGCGCTTACCGACTTCGTGATCATGGTCGACAAGACCTCGAACATGTTTGTCACCGGCCCCGATGTGATCAAGGCGGTTACCGGCGAAGACGTGGGAATGGAAGAGCTCGGTGGCGCTCGCACTCACAACACCACATCTGGAGTCGCGCACTATCTTGCCAATGACGAAGAAGACGCAATTGACTATGCGCGCACCTTGCTCAGCTACTTGCCCGAAAACAATTTGAGCGAGACCGTTGCCTACGAAGGAGCAACTTCTCTAGAGGTAAATGACGAAGATCGAAAACTCGACACCTTTATTCCAGACTCACCGAACCAGCCATACGACATGCTAAAAATTGTCGAGTCGATTGTTGACGGTGGCGATTTTCTTGAGGTGCAGCCGCTATTCGCGCCAAACATCGTGATTGGGTTCGCCCGCATTGATGGTCGCAGCGTTGGCATTATTGCCAATCAACCCCAGCAGATGGCCGGCACGCTAAACATCGAAGCCGGTGAGAAAGCCGCACGTTTCGTGCGCTTCTGCGATGCATTCTCGATTCCAATCTTGACCCTCGTCGATGTTCCAGGCTATCTACCTGGCACCGACCAGGAGTGGGCCGGCGTGATTCGTCGCGGAGCCAAGCTGCTCTATGCATACGCAGAAGCAACGGTTCCGCTGGTTACAGTAATCACGCGCAAGGCATATGGTGGCGCATACATCGTCATGGGTTCAAAACAGCTCGGCGCCGACATCAACCTCGCTTGGCCAACAGCCGAGATTGCAGTTATGGGCGGTCAGGGTGCCGTAAACATTTTGTATCGAAACGAAATAAAGCAGGCCGAAGCAAACGGTGAAGACGTGGCAGCCGTTCGTGCAAAGCTTGCCGCCGAATACACATACAACGTTGCCTCACCGTTTCTCGCTGCCGAGCGCGGCGAGCTCGACGGAATCATCGAACCGAGCACAACTCGCATCTCAGTGATCAAAGCTTTGCGCGCGCTTCGCACCAAGCGCGCGGATGCCCCGCCAAAGAAGCACGGAAACATTCCGCTTTAAACCGGTGAATGACCTATGAGCGAATCAGAGTTTAGAGATCGAGTGCAGTTGGTTCGGGGAAACCCGACAGCTGCAGAATTGGCCGCTGTGACTGCGCTGATCGAGGTGGCTTCGGCAGAAGAGGCCAGGGCCGCTGAGAATGTGCGCGCTCAGCCAAAGTCGACTTGGAACCGCAGCAGTGTCAACCTGCGTGGCGGCATAACTCCGGGCTTCGGTCAATGGAAAGCAACCTTCAGAGACGGCCTAAACTAACCTCACAGATTTAAAGCCAGTCAATACCTAAAACTAGATTCAACCGAGCAGAGGAAATGCAATGACGCGCGAACCTTCAGAACTAGACAAAGTAGCAGACGCTTGGGTCGACAAGATGGCCGAAATGAGCCCGAGCTTTGCGACCTACATCGGTAAACCCGGTGGCGAAGACAAGCTCGATGACGCCTCTCCAGAAGGCCACGAAGAAGACGCGCGTCAAATGCGCCGGGTTCTTGCTGAGGTCAATGCAACGGCAACGCGCGACAAGGTAGACGAAGTCACCAAAGACGCCATGCAAAACAGCCTCGAACTCGGCATCGAAATGCACGAGGCAGATCTGTGGAAGCGTGATCTCAACGTGCTCGCTTCGCCAGCTCAGGGCATCCGTGATATTTTCGATCTCTCGCCAACGGCAACCGAGAACGACTGGCAGAACCTTGCCAAGCGAATGCGTGCGGTGCCAGGCGCAGTCGAGGGCTACATTCGCAGCTTGCGAGAGGGAATCAGCGCTTCAGACACCCCTGCCAAGCGACAGGTGGAGTTTGTAATTCGCGAAACCGCAGAACTCGGATCACCGGAGGGCTTCTTCAAGAAGTTTGCGGCCGGGGCGAAACTCGAGAGTGGCGAAATTCCTGACTCGCTCAGGAAAGACATCGAAGCGGCCGGTCAGGTTGCCACCGAAGGATATGCGCAGCTCTCAAACTTTTTGTCATCAGAGCTATTGCCTAAGGCAAACACCGAAGATGCAATTGGTCGCGAGCGCTATGCGCTTTTCAGCCGACGGTTTCTGGGCGCAAAAGTAGACCTCGACGAAACCTACGAGTGGGGTCGCGAAGAACTTGCTCGAGTTACAGCTGAGCAAGAAGCGGTGGCAAGCGAAATCAAGCCTGGCGCGACAGTGCAAGAAGCCATCGAGGTCTTGAACAATGACAAGTCGCGCAAGCTGCACGGAACCGATGAATTGCAAAAGTGGATGCAGCGCCTCAGTGACAACGCGATCGAAAAGCTCAGCGGCACTCACTTCGATATCGCCGAACCGCTCAAGACTCTCGAGTGCATGATTGCGCCAACCAACAGCGGAGCGATCTACTACACCGGCCCAACCGATGACTTCAGTCGCCCGGGTCGCATGTGGTGGTCTGTGCCAGAAGGTGTGACCGAATTCGACACCTGGCGCGAGACCACAACCGTCTATCACGAGGGAGTTCCGGGTCACCACCTTCAGGTGGCGCAGCAGGTTTACAACCGGGCCGAGTTGAACTCATGGCGTCGCTTGGCGTCTTGGTCTTCTGGTCACGGCGAGGGTTGGGCACTCTATGCAGAGCGCCTGATGGCAGACCTTGGCTTCTTGGATGACCCGGGCGATCGCCTAGGCATGCTCGACGGCCAGCGCATGCGCGCGGCTCGCGTGGTGCTTGACCTAGGAGTTCACCTCGGCAAGCCAAGGCTCGACGGCACCGGCAAGTGGGACTTCGACTATGCCCTCGACTTCATGGGCAAGAACGTGAACATGAGCAAAGAGTTCGTGAACTTCGAAGTGCACCGCTACTTCGGTTGGCCAGGACAGGCTCCGAGCTACAAGATTGGTCAGCGCATCTGGGAGCAGATTCGCGACGAGTATGCCGCCAAGCGCGTCGATAGTTTCGATATCAAGGAGTTTCACCGCGAAGCTCTCAACCTTGGTGGTCTAGGGCTCGACACACTTAAGAAGGCGCTGCTCGGTTAGCTAATCACTTTGGCGTTCGCCGAGTTTTAGATCGAGGTCGGGAGTAACAACTCCCGGCCTCGTTACCGTTAAGCGAAGCAGGTAGCTTTCGTCCTTCGTGGCCACCAGTTTTATTCGTCCGACTTCAACGGAATCGATGGCAGCGACAGCCAATTCGAGAAGGTCTGCGTAGTCGAGGTTGCTGCCGACCTCGGTCTCATCAATCAACGTCACCTCAACTAGTCGTTTTCTCGCTGCTGCTACCGACTGCTTGACGCGCTCGGTCATCAGCCTGCCGCCCGAAATTTCGTCTTCGAGTTGTTGGGCTAAGTCTGAAGCATTTTCACGTTCAGATTTAGTCAGTTTGCTCGAATCGGTAACCTGTCTGAGAGTTGGAATTGCTTTCTCAATCGCTTCGCTGATTCGCTCTCGATGCTCTTCTCGAGCGCTTTCGACAATTAGGATTTCTTCTCGTTCACGAATGGCCTGCTCTTGAAACTGCTTAATCTCTTTTTCCGACTTTTTAAGTCCGAATGAAATTGCAATCGCCGAAACAACCAGCATCACGGCTCCGGCCAAACCGCTTTGCGCAACAAAGTCGGCACCGCCAAGAATCAGCACCTGCAAAACAAGAATTATGGTCGCGAATATCGCCAGGCGCAATTGCTCTCGAACTGCCATCGCGCCAAAGATAAGAGCCAACGCCGTGACATACCAGGTGTCTTGGTCACCAACAACGTCACCGATGTGAGTGCTGTGCACAACTATCGGAATGTAAATTGCTGCTGCCACATTCATGCAGGCTGCCCAGGTTGGAAGTCGATCAGACTTGAATGCGAAAGTTGTCATGAGCAGGCAAATGAAATAGAACGAACTCGCAGAGATCACCCAGTAAAAATCGTGAAAGTTTTCATACCGAAGAAAACCGACAACACCCATGAACAAACCGAACGTGAGCGAGATCACAGTTAGCCAGAGCCTTGAGACCTGAATCATGAGATCACCAACTCAAACACCCAGGTTGTGCCTTCGCCTGGTGCAGTTTTTAGCTTCGCCTTGACGCCGAGGCTCTGTAGCCGTTCAAAAATGGCAATCCGAATTCCGAGGCGGTTTCTAGGAACTACCGACATTCTGAACCCCGGTCCGTCATCGAGCACCACCATCTTGATGGAGTTTCTCGTGGATGACATGACTACTTCACGAACGCTCGCTTTTGGGGCGTGTTCGAGCGAGTTAACTATCGCCTGAAATGTTGCCTCGGCCAGACCGACCGCAATCTCAAAAGGAATCGCGACATCGACTCGAGATTTGACTTTGACCAGAACAAACTTGCTGCGACGTTCGATTGAAGCCCTAAGGCTTTCAAAGTAGGCCTGCGAAGAAATCTGATTGCGAGCCATCGGATCTCTATCAGATTCTCGCTGTAGGCGACCAATTGCCTCACTCGCCAGGTTTGCCGCTTCAAGTCTTTGCTCTTCAGAATTCGCTTCGGCCGCAGAGTCGAGGGCGGCAATCACACTGTCGTGCATGATCGAATTGACCTTGATGCGTTCAAGCTCAACCACATCAAGAAAAGCTCGCTCGAGTCTCGTTTGCGAGAGTGACGAATACTCACTATCTACCTGAGAGGCACGATGTCTCAAGAACATAACCAACACGGCTATCGAGCCTGAGAAAAAGAAACTGTAGAGCGCATCCTCGAGCGCGCGATTAAAACTCTCTGCGCCGCCATATTCTGAAGTGAGAATAAAGAGCCAAATTGCTGGCATAAGAACGAGAAAAGCAATTGCAGTTCTATTCTTGAAGGCTCCGGCCGCAGCAAGTGCTGCGAAGCCGACCGCCCACCAAATGTATGGCTTGAAATGCATTGGCAAGTTAGATGTCTCGACGACTTGAAACGGCCAGGTGACCATGGCGGCAAGCGTGCTGAAAACAATGGCCCGATACCAGATCTTCATGTGACCGAACCAGAATGCCGAAGCCAGAGCACCTATCAAAGAAACCATTAGCGCGGCTGAATAGACGTAAAGCCAAATCGGATTGATGTATTGCAACTGCGAAAGCCCGTTACGAAAAACGTCGATTGATAGAACGATCGCTGAGACGGAAAAAATCTTTGCCAATAGTTCGTCGATGCGCCCGGCTGCGTAGGGCACAGAATCAAGTTTCGGCAGGTTCTGCATCTTTAGAAGACTAGGACACCACGCAGACACTTGACCCTTGAAAGTGGGGCAATGAAACCTGCTTGTTACTTTCGAACTAGCGAAACCACCGCTTCAACGTGATGGGTGTGTGGAAATAGGTCGAAAGCCCGCATCGAGGCAATCTCGTAGCCCCCGGCCAAGAAGGCCTTCAGGTCTCGAGCCAGAGCAACCGGGTCGCAGGCGACATAAACAATGTGTGCTGGGGCAAGCTCGAGCAGCAGCCCGACGACCTTTGCTCCGGCACCGGCGCGAGGAGGGTCGAGCACGACAGTTGCATCCTTGAATGAAGCTCCGGTGGCCATGGCTCGCTGCTGGTCTTGCAAGAACCGATCGACCTGAGCGCAAACCGCCTTGGCCTTTGTCATGTCGGCGATGTTGAGAGTGGCATCTTCGGTAGCACGCTTGAAAGCCTCAACCGTGGTGACGCGAGTCTCGTTGCCAAAGCGCGAAGCCAAAGCACTGGCAAACAGACCAACCCCGCCATAGAGGTCGAGGTTATTGGCCGACTTGTTGAATCCGGCCTCATCGATCATGTCGAGCACGGTCTTTGACAGCAGTTCGGCAGCGTTGCGGTGAACCTGCCAAAAACCACCACCGGAAATTCGAAAAGTGCGACCGGCAGCACGCTCAACCAAGCGCTCATCGCCCTTGATTTTTTCGTCGACCTTCCACTGAAGTTGGCCGGTGTTCGAGGCAGAAATATCTAACTTCTTGACGCTCGACCAGTTCTTCGAATGCAGTCCCGCTTCGCGAATTTCTTCGACGGCAAGCGGCAAATCGCGAACCAACACCACGTCGTGGCTGCGCTCCATGTATGGGCCAGCTTCGCCGAATTCATTCACGTGCAATTGAATGCGTGTGCGATAACCGAGGCCGTTGTTTTCGTCATCATCTTCGACGGCCTCAACTTCGACTCGGCGCTCGATGCCAGCCATACGCTGCAAAGCTTCTTCGATTACGTCGGCCTTTAGCTCGCGCTGACGGGCTAACTTGATGTGGCCGAACTCTGCGCCGCCGGCACCGCCGACGCCGGCTTGATCCCAGACGTGTTCGACGCGGTCTGCTGATGCAGTCAAAATTTCCTGAGGCTCTGCTCGGCAGAATGCTCCCCCGCGATCTTCATAGACCAGAGCGCGGACTTTTTCACCCGGCAAAACGTGCGACACAAAGATCACTCGCCCCTCGTGTCGAGCCACGAAGATTCCGCCGTGTGCAACTTTTTCGATGTCGAGTTCGAGCACGCGACCTAGCCAATTGGTGTCTGTATTCACTAGACAAGTGTGCCAGAGTATTTTCATGACTGAATTGGTTCTGGCGAGCACTTCGCCCGCACGTTTGACGCTACTTCGCAACGCAGGCATCGAGCCCATCACCATCGCTCCGCAAGTCGACGAAGACGCTGTTGCCGCTAGAGCCGAGTCAATGGGACTCATCGCAAACACCTCAGACATGGTTCACGTTCTAGCAAAGGCCAAGGCCGAGGCGGTTTTGAATCACACTGATGCCTTCGGCAAACTCATCATCGGCTGCGACTCGTCACTCGAGTTTGACGGCCAGTCACTCGGCAAACCACACGACCCAGAGGTGGCCCACGAGCGCTGGCGGCAGATGCGTGGCCGCGCCGGAGTTCTGCACTCGGGTCACTGGGTCATCGACAACCGCAACCCAATCGACGGCGTTCAACCGCCGGCGGCCGGGCGCACCGCCAAGACCATCGTGCACTTCGCCGATCTCACCGACGCCGAGATAGATGCCTATGTGGCAACCGGTGAGCCGCTGAAGGTGGCCGGAGCATTCACGATTGACAGTCTGGGTGGGGCGTTCATCCGTGCGATCGAAGGCGACCCCCACTGCGTTATCGGTTTGAGCCTGCCCACCCTGCGCGACCTGGTGATTCAGCTTGGGGTCGACTACCCGAGCCTCTGGAACCGAGCAGCAAACTAGCCTGCACCTCCCGATTTAGAGGTTTTTCTAACGAAATCGCCGTTTTGTTGTAAAAAACTGCCAATCGAGCCCCCTTTTTGGTCAATAGGCTTAGGTATATGACTGCCCCAAGCAAAAAAATCACCAAAGTTCTGATCGCCAACCGCGGCGAAATTGCCGTTCGCATCGCGAGGGCAGCCAAGGACTCGGGCATTTTGTCGGTTGCCGTTTATGCAGACCAAGACCGCGACGCGATGCACGTCAAACTAGCCGACGAGGCCTACGCGCTGCACGGCACCACCGGCCCAGAAACCTACCTCGTAATCGAAAAGATCATGGGCGTTGCCCGCAAGTCTGGCGCTGACGCGGTTCACCCGGGCTACGGATTCTTGGCAGAAAACGCAGACTTCGCACGCGCGGTCATCGAAGCCGGACTCATTTGGATCGGCCCATCGCCAAAGGCAATCGAACAGCTCGGTGACAAAGTTTCTGCTCGACACGTTGCCGAGAAAGTTGGAGCTCCACTGGCACCCGGCACAATCAATCCGGTGTCTGGTGCAGAAGAGGTTCTCGAGTTTGTTGCAAAACACGGATTGCCGGTTGCAATCAAGGCAGCTTTTGGTGGCGGTGGTCGAGGAATCAAAGTGGTTTACAACCACGACGAAATTTCCGAGCAATTTGAATCGGCAACCCGCGAGGCGATTGCAGCTTTCGGTCGAGGCGAATGCTTCGTCGAAAAGTTTTTAGAAAAACCCCGCCACGTAGAGACCCAGTGTCTTGCCGACGCGCATGGAAACGTAGTTGTGGTTTCAACTCGCGACTGCTCGCTGCAGCGTCGCCATCAGAAACTAGTCGAAGAGGCACCCGCTCCGTTTCTCAGCGAAGACCAAATCAAGCGTCTCTACGATTCATCGAAAGCAATTCTCAAAGAGGTCGGCTACCAGGGCGCTGGCACCTGCGAATTCTTAGTTGCGCAAGACGGCACCATCTCGTTCCTAGAAGTCAACACCCGCCTGCAGGTTGAACACCCGGTTTCAGAAGAGGTCACCGGCCTCGATCTCGTGCGCGAACAGTTCAGAATCGCCGAGGGTGGCGTGCTCGACTATGGCGACCCGGTGGTCAAGGGTCACAGCTTCGAATTCAGAATCAATGGCGAGGATGCCGGGCGCAACTTCATGCCTGCGCCTGGCCCAGTCAAGCTTTTCAAGGCCCCGAGTGGCCCAGGAGTTCGCGTGGATACGGGTGTCGAGTCTGGCGACGTCATCAGCGGCTCATTCGACTCGATGATCGCAAAGTTGATTGTCACCGGCGCTACTCGTGAAGAAGCGCTTGCCCGTTCGCGCCGAGCGCTAGAAGAGATGCAGGTCGAAGGCCTACCTACGGTTCTGCCATTTCACCGAAAGATTGTTAACGACCCGGCATTCATCGGTGACACCTCGAAGAACAGCTTTGGCATTTACACTCGCTGGATCGAAACCGAGTGGACCAACGACATAGAAGCCTGGAACGGTATTCACGATCAGGATGCTCCTGCCGCAGATCGAAACAACGTGGTGGTAGAGGTCGACGGCAAACGCATCGAGGTTTCTATGCCGCAGCGTGTTCACGCCGGCGCTGCGATCTCATCTGTGGCACCGGCCGGAGCAGCCCCTAAGCGAAAGTCACACGGCACAGCTAGCGGAGCATCAAGCGGAAACCTGCTCAAGGCACCGATGCAATCGACGGTTGTGAAAATTGCGGTCGCGGTTGGCGACAAGGTTGCCGAGGGTGATCTTTTGATAGTTCTCGAAGCCATGAAAATGGAGCAACCGATGGCCGCCAAAAAGAGCGGTGTGGTCAAGTCAATTTTGGCTGAGGTCGGCGTGACTATTCCTGCCGGAACCGTACTGCTCGAACTCGAGTAATTCGCACCACTAACTCTTTGGAACGTGCGTGTTGTGCGGTTTTTGGGGTGGATTTGAGGTTGGCGTTTGTCGGGCCCATTCTGAAGGCCTGCCGGTCTTGCGGTCGCGATTAGGCTTGAGAACATGAACCCACTCGAAGACTCAAAGGCGAATCCTTTCGAAATTGCCAAAGCGGCCGCGGCCGTAATCGCCGAGAAAACCGGCGTCGCTCATCACGACATTGCTCTAACCCTGGGCAGCGGTTGGGCCAAGGCGGCCGATCTAATCGGTGAAACATTTGCCACAATCCACGCAACCGAGGTTCCAGGATTTTCAGCACCAACGGTAGTTGGTCACTTGCCAACCATTCGTTCGATAAGACTTTCAAATGGCAAACACGCTCTGGTTCTCGGAGCGCGAACACATTATTACGAAGGCCACGGAGTGCGCAGAGTCGTTCACGGTGTTCGCACGGCTGCCGCAACCGGAGCCAAGATCATGGTGCTAACCAACGGCTGCGGCGGAATCAAAGAAACCTGGACCGATGGAACGCCGGTGCTAATCAGTGACCACATTAACCTCACCGCAGATAGCCCTCTCGAAGGTGCGAACTTTGTCGATCTAACCGACCTTTACTCAAAGCGACTTCGCGATATTGCACGCACGGTTGATCCAGATCTCGACGAGGGAATCTACGCTCAGTTTCGCGGGCCACACTACGAGACTCCGGCAGAAGTGCAAATGGTGAAACACATGGGTGGTCACCTAGTTGGCATGTCTACGGCACTAGAAGCTATCGCAGCTCGTGAAGCCGGCATGGAGATTCTTGGCGTATCACTCATGACCAATCTCGCCGCCGGAATTCAAAAGCACCCGCTATCGCACACCGAGGTGCTTGCAGCCGGCAAAGCCGCAGAGTCGCGAATCAGTGCCTTGCTCGCCGAAATCATCGTGAAGCTCTAGGTTGCGCTGATGACTCTAGATGAACTGCTAGCCGCGGCAACAGCCTGGGCAGCCCAAGACCCAGACCCAGAGACACGCGCCGAGATGTTGGCGCTGATTGAATCTCGCGACGAGTCAGGGTTGAGCGACCGCTGCTCGACACGGCTCGGCTTCGGCACCGCTGGCCTTAGAGGCGAGTTGGGTGCTGGGCCGAACCGCATGAACCGCGTACTTGTTGCCCAGGCGGCAGCCGGCTTGGCCACCTATCTCAAGAAGAACTTTGAAAAGCCCTCGGCCGTTATCGGCTATGACGGCCGCATAAACAGCGATGTGTTCGCTCGCGACAGCGCAGAGATTATGGCGGCAGCCGGCATCGAAACTTTCTTGTTCGATCAAATGGTGCCAACCCCCGTGGTGGCCTTTGCCGTGAAGCAACGCGATTTCTCGGCCGGAGTTATGGTTACCGCATCACACAACCCTCCGCGCGACAACGGCTACAAGGTTTACCTAGGTGGCGAAAATGGTGGCGGTCAAATCGTGTCACCAGCCGATGCAGAGATCTCTGTCGAGATCAAACGAGTCGCCGCAACCCAGACATTCGCCGAAATTGCCAAGTCCAACTCATTCGAATTTTTAGGTGAGAGCAACATCGATGACTACGTTCGGGTGACCAAGAGCGTTATTGGTGAACCGAGCGAGAAACAAATCAAAGTTGTTTACACTGCAATGCACGGTGTTGGCTGGGCTACTCTCGAGAAACTTTTTGACGCCGCCAACATGGCCAAACCGATTGTCGTAGATTCTCAAATTCAGCCAGACGGAAACTTTCCTACCGTTGCGTTTCCTAACCCCGAAGAACCCGGTGCCATGGATGAGTCTTATGCGACAGCGTTCGAGCATGACGCAGATCTGATTTTGGCAAATGACCCCGATGCGGATCGCCTGGCAGTCGCGATTCCGCAGCTGCAGCCAGACGGAAGCAAAATTTTCAAACGACTAACCGGTGACCAGGTTGGAATGTTGCTTGCAGATGAAATTGCAAGCAGGCCCGGGGCAACGGGCACTCTGTCTTGCTCGATTGTTTCTTGCTCTGGGCTTGGAAAAATTGCACAAGCAAACGGTTTGAAGTTCACAGAGACCCTGACCGGCTTTAAGTGGATCAGCAAGGTACCAAACCTACTTTTCGGCTTCGAAGAGGCCCTTGGCTTCTGCGTTGATCCGACTCACACCCCCGATAAAGACGGCATTTCGGCAGCCCTGGTGGTGGCTGACCTAGCCAATCGTCTGGCCGCACAAGACAAGACAATTGCCGAACGCCTAGAAGAAATCGGTGCCAAGTATGGGCACTACGCGACCGGTCAGGTTTCGATTCGAGTTGCCGACCTGAGCATTATTGGCAAAACCGTTGCCAGAATTCGCACTAACCCGCCGACCGCCATTGCAGGTCAAACCGCCAACTTCACCGACCTTGCCCTCGGCAGCGAAAACCTTTTGCCAGCCGACGGTTTGCGTTTTGATCTGCAGGACGGCTCACGCATAATCATTCGCCCCAGCGGTACCGAACCAAAATTGAAGTGCTACCTACAGACCGTGGGCACTAGTGCTTCGGCCGCGGCGGCAGCCCTAGAAAAACTCGAGTCGGCCGCGCGCGAACTGCTTAACGCCTAGCGGCGGTCTCGCCCTAGGTTTGCTCGCTGAACTTCGAAGCCCTCGGCAATGCTTTCGATTAGTTCTTCGCGAGCGTCGACCGACTGAAAAGTTGCGTCTGCCGCATTTAGCTGAAACTGCTCGAGATCATCGATGTCGTAACCAAAGGTTTCAACAAGCAATTGCATTTCTTTCGAGATGGTTGTGTTTGACATCAAGCGATTGTCTGGGTTCACGGTTACTGCGAAGCCGAGGTCATACAAAACTGCAAACGGGTGATCCGAAACACTCAACTCGTGATCGTCTTCTTCGGTCAACTGGTAGATGTCATCGAGAACACCGGTCTGCATATTCGAGGTGACGCTCAACTCGAGTGCGATTCCGCGATCGTGCACCCACTCGGCAACCGGACCGAGAACCACGAAGTCTGCCTCGCCCTGGCTGCGGCTAAACATGACGTCTTCGATCAGCCTTGCACCGTGACCGAGTCGCAAAGCGCGACCGCTGACGATGGCATCCTTGATGCTCTCGACACCGTCGGCCTCACCGGCGTGAACCGTGACCGGAAACATCTCGCTTGCCAAATAGTCGAAGGCCGCCTTGTGGCGGTTTGGCATAAAGCCCTTCTCTGGGCCGGCGATGTCGAAGCCAACCACGCCATCGTTGCGGTGGCGAACGGCAAGTTCGGCAATCTCTAGACCGCGATCAAGGTGGCGCATGGCGGTGACCAACTGGCCTGTGCGAATGCTGTGACCCTTGTCTAGGGCGGCATCAGCGCCCTCCTCGAGCCCATCCTGCACGGCTGCAACGACCTCGTCGAGGCTCAAACCCTGGCTCAGGTGCTGCTCTGGAGCCCAGCGGATCTCGCCATAGATGACGCCGTCCGCGGCCAAATCGAGCACGAACTCTTTGGCAACCCGCTGCAAACCGTGGGTGGTTTGCATGACCGCGGTGGTGATGTCAAAAGTCTTTAGGTAGTCGACCAGGTTGCCGCTGTTGGCCGACTGCTCGAACCAGCGGCCAAGCTCGGCGGCGTCGGTGCTTGGCAACTCGAGACCGATTTCTTCGGCCAGCTCGATGATGGTCTGAGGTCGAAGGCCGCCGTCGAGATGATCGTGAAGAGAAATCTTTGGCAGCTTCTTGATATTCATTTCAAACCTTAACTAATGCGATCGATGACGATTTTTCGCTCTACAGAACCAGAGCCAATGCTAAACGAGTTTTCGAGAGAATCGAGCGCGCGAGCGAAGCGTGGTTCGTCATCGGTGAAGAGAGTCATCAGCGGTGCACCGGCGGCAACTGCACCACCGACCTGCGCGTGCAACTCAATGCCCGCACCAAACTGCACGGCGTCTTCTTTGCGCTCGCGCCCGGCACCGAGTCGCCACGAGGCAACTCCAACCTGAAGTGCATCGAGAGTGAGCAGAGTTCCAGACGCAGGTGCAACGATGGTATGCGAGTGCTTTGCCTTCGGCAGCGGTGCATCGACATCGCCACCCTGAGCAGAAATCATTCGACGCCACTGATCCATGGCGCGACCGTCTTTGAGCGCAGCTGCAACATCAACGTCACCCTTGCCGGCCAGGCGCAACATTTCGCGAACCAGTTCAACCGTTATTTCGACAACGTCTGCTGGGCCGCCGCCGGCTAGAACCTCAATCGACTCTTCGACCTCGAGCGCGTTGCCGATTTTTAGGCCGAGCGGGGTCGACATGTCTGTGATCAGAGCCGAGGTGTGCACGCCGGCATCCTGGCCAATCTGAACGAGCGTGGTCGCCAATTCGCGAGCCCGCTCGATGGTCTTCATGAACGCACCCGAACCAACCTTTACATCGAGCACCAGCGACTGGGTGCCCTCGGCGAGCTTCTTGCTCATGATCGAGCTGGCAATCAACGGGATGGCCTCAACCGTGCCCGTGACATCGCGCAGGGCGTAGAGCTTCTTGTCGGCAGGGGCCAGGCCAGAGCCAGCAGCGCAGATAACCGCACCAACTTCGGCCAGCTGACGGTGCATCTCTTCGTTCGACAGGTTTGCACGCCAGCCCTTGATGGCCTCGAGTTTGTCTAGGGTGCCGCCGGTGTGGCCGAGGCCGCGACCAGAGAGCTGCGGCACAGCAACGCCAAACACTGAGGCGAGCGGAGCAAGCGGCAATGTGATCTTGTCGCCAACGCCACCGGTCGAGTGCTTGTCTGAGGTTGGCATCGAAAGAGCGCTGAAGTCGAGACGCTCACCGCTGGCAATCATGGCAGCGGTTAGGTCACTGATTTCGCGACGGTTCATGCCATTCAAGAGAATCGCCATTGCCATCGACGACATCTGTTCGTCGGCAACCGAACCCTTGGTGTATCCGTCGATTAGCCAATTGATTTGCTCGGTCGAGAGTTCACCGTGCTCGCGCTTTTGAATAATCAGTTCGACGGCAGAGAAATTCGGCATCAGGCTTCGAGTTCTTCGCGAGTGAAAGCATCTGGCAAAACCTCTGCCATGGTCTTCAAACCCGAAATCGTTTCGAGAATCATTCCAGGGGCCGCATGCTCAACCAGCAACTGACGGCAGCGACCACATGGCATGAGAACGTTCGAGTTTGCATCGACGCAGGTGAAGGCAACTAACTTTCCACCACCAGACATTAACAAGTCGCTCACCAAAGAACACTCTGCGCACAGAGTGAGTCCATAGCTTGCGTTCTCGATATTGCAACCGCTCACCACTCGCCCATCGGTTGTGATGGCAGCAGCACCGACCGCAAAGTTTGAGTATGGCGAATACGACTTCTTCATTGCCTCGACGGCAACGGCGCGAAGCGCATCCCAGTTAATTTCAGACATTTAGTTCTTTTCGTATGGCTTGCCGGTGGCCGCCGGGCCGCGAACGCGACCAGCAAAACCAGCAACAGCGATGAGAGTCACCAGGTAAGGCACCATGGTGATGAAGTCGACCGGAATCACCGGGTTGATCTGGTTGGCCCAGATTCGCAAGATGATCGCGAAGCCAAACAGCAGAGCCGAAACCGAGACATAGAGCGGCTGCCAGCGACCGAGAATCACAACCGCAAGTGCGATGAAGCCAAGCCCGCCGGTCATCTCGCGGCCAAAAGCGCCCACGTTACCAACCGTGATTGCAGCGCCACCGAGCCCTGCAATCGCGCCACCGAGAGTGACCCACCAGAAACGAGTGCGACCAACGTTGATGCCCACGGTATCTGCGGCGAGCGGGTGCTCACCTACCGCCCTGGCGCGCAACCCGAGCTTGGTGCGAAACAAAACGAACCAGAGCGCAGGAACCAGCAAGAAGGTGACATAGACGATGGCACTCTGATTGAAGAAAGCGTCACCGATTACCGGAATCTGGCTCAGAAACGGAAGCTCAATTCGGTTGAAAGTGCCCGGAAAGTTGAGACCCGCATTGTTCTGGGTGATTACCTGCGAATACAAGAAGTTGGTGACACCGATAACCAAAACGTTTAGCAGCACACCGATGATGATCTGGTCGACCAGATATTTGATGGCAAGCGACGCGAGGATTGTTGAGAGCAAAGCTGCGCCGATCATGGCTGCCAGCACTCCCGCCCAGAGCGAGCCGGTTATGGTGCCGATTACCGAAGCGAGAAACGCACCGGTTAGCAGCTGACCCTCGATTGCGATGTTAACAACACCAACCCGCTCGCTCATGATTCCACCCATGCCACCGAGAATGATTGGCAACGCGAGAACAAGTGTGTTGCCAAGCAAGAAACCAACCGGCACATCGGCACCGGCGGCAATCCAACCGAGCAGTGAAACAATCGCAACGAGCCCAAACGCGATTGCAAAAAGTTGCGGCACGCGTTTTTTAGTAACTCCGAACCAGAGCGAAACCAACGTGATGAGCAACAGGATCACAGCCGCTGTATAGCCGACCGCATTCGATGGCAGAGCCAAGTCTGGCAAGGTGAAGAATGATTCGGTTTCGGTGATCTGAAACTTCACTTCTGCAACCGGGCCGAGAATCGCAAAGAACACAAACACGAAGATTGAAACTGCGGCCATGACGATTGGAGCCTTCAAGCTCGGCTTCTGCTCGGCCTGCGAAAACATTCCCGGGGTCACTTCGACGCGTGCCATTATTTGCTCACCTTCTGCTCGGCTGCATTGCTAGCAGTCGGCTTGCCGAGGCGGGCCGAAATCCATTCCGAAATTGGCTTGCGCTTAGGTGGCTGAGGCAATCTAAACAGCGCACGGATGAGCGGTGGTGCCGCAATGAACATCACGATGAGGGCCTGAACCACGTGCAGAATTTCTGGGGCCACGCCAACGACCTGCATGGCTGGCCCTCCGGCCTTGAATGCACCGAACAGCAATCCGGCGGCAAATATGCCACCGGCTCGCGAGCCGCCGAGCAGAGCTACGGTGATTGCGTCAAAACCGATGTTGGCGTGAATCGACGGAGTAACGCCGCCGACCGCGGTGAGTCCCTGGTTGGCCGCTGCCAAACCGGCGAAAGCAGCCGAGGCAGCCATGGCCCAAACGAAGGTGCGCTCAACCTGAATGCCCGAAGCCTTTGCAGCGCTCGCGTTGAAGCCAACCATTCTGAATCGGTAGCCGATGGTCGAACGTTCCATGAGCCACCAGTAGAAGAACGTAGCGCCGATGGCGATTACCAGGCCCCAGTGCAGTCGGTATTGATCGGTAAAGAGGTTGGGCATAACTGATGACTCTGCAGCGGGGTCTGACTTTGGCGTGCCAGCGCCGCCTTCTTCTAGAAGCAGTCCCGGCGTGCGCAAGAAGAATGAAAAGAGGTTCAAGGCAACGTAGTTGAGCATGATGGTCACGATTACCTCGTGGGCACCGGTTCTCGCCTTCAAGAAACCAACGATGGCTCCCCAGGCGGCGGCGAAGGCAACTGCAACGGCAACTGCAACGACTGTGTGAATAACGAAAGGCAACTCAATGCGGGTGGCAACATAGGTGACACCGATTAGAGCAAATGCCATCTGTCCAACGGCGCCGATGTTAAAGAGCCCTACCCTGAAGCCCAAGCCAACACCGAGGCCAGCCATAATCATCGGCGCAGCAAAGCGAAGAGTTTCGGTTATCGGGCGAATGGCCGTTGCGAAGTCTGCCGCCTGAGAGTTATAGATTGCACCGCGAAAGAGAGCGCCGTAACCATCGCCGATTGTCTTGCCAATTGCACCGAATGCGTCAGCAGGGCGACCAAACAGGTAACCCATGGCGTTCAAAACTTCGGGATTGAATGCGACCATGAAAATAGCGCCGACCAAAAACCCAACCAGAATCGAAAGCAGTGTGCGAACCGGTGAACCGGTCAGAATCTCGCGAAGCACCTGACTCGAGGTTGACTCGTTTTCTGGCTTTTCCACAGCTACTTTTTTCTTACTCATGCAGCAACACCGGCCATCATCTTTCCAAGAGTTTCACGCGACACATTCGCATCAACTATTCCAACAATTTTTCCACGATACATAACAGCGATGCGATCGGCTAAAGCCAAAACCTCGTCAAGTTCGGTCGAGATGAGCAGAACTGCCTTACCCTCGTCGCGCTCGGCAATAATGCGCTCGTGAATGAACTCAATCGAGCCAACATCGACACCGCGGGTTGGTTGCGAGGCAATTAGCAGCTTCACATCGCGACTTAGCTCACGGGCAACAACAACCTTCTGCTGGTTTCCACCAGAGAGCTTTTGCGCCTGGGTGCTGGCCGACGGGGTTCGAACGTCGAAGGCCTTGATTAGCTGATCTGCAATTCGGTCACGGCTAGCGAAGTCGATTGCCACTCCCTTGGCGAATGGCTTGCCATAAGAACCGTTGAGCATCAGATTCTCGGCGATGGTGAATTCACCAACCAGGCCGTCCTTCTTTCGGTCTTCTGGAACATAGCCAATGCCAGATTCGAGACGTTTTCGAACCGATAGCCCATCGATGTATTTGTCGCCGAGGTTAATCGCTCCACGACCTTTTATAACTGGGCGCAATCCTAGGATTGCCTCGGCCAACTCGGTCTGACCGTTGCCCTGAACCCCAGCAATTGCAAGCACCTCACCGGCCCGAACCCTAAACGAAACGCCGTCGACGGCAAGATGTTTGCGATCGTCTTCTACATGGATGTCTTCGACGCTGAGTTCGAAGTTTTCGCGAATGTTCGGTGGGTTTTTGTCGACCTTGAGGTCAACCTCACGACCAACCATCATGGTGGCTAGTTCGCTCGCGCTCGATGTCGGTTTTGCCTCGCCAACAACTTTGCCCTGACGAATGACGGTGATCTTGTTAGACACCGCCTGCACTTCGCGCAGCTTGTGAGTGATGAAAATGATTGATGTGCCAGAGGCGGCGAGGTCTCGCATGATCTGCATGAGCTCGTCTGTCTCTTGAGGTGTGAGCACGGCGGTTGGTTCGTCGAGAACCAAAATCTTTGCGTCACGAATTAGTGATTTAATGATTTCTACTCGCTGCTGAACACCGACCGGAAGATCCGCGACGATCGCGTCGGGGTCGACGTCGAAACCAAAACGATCAGAGAGCTCACGAACTTTTTTGCGCGCCGCATCGAGGTCGAGAAAGCCCAGAGCTTTGGTTGGCTCGTTGCCGAGCACAACATTCTCTGCAACCGTGAAAACGGGAATCAGCATGAAGTGCTGGTGAACCATTCCGATTCCGGCACCCATAGCATCGCCTGGGCCCTTGAAGTTTTGCTCGACACCGTCGAGAAGAATCTGACCTTCGTCGGCCTGGTATAGACCGTAGAGAACATTCATGAGCGTGCTCTTGCCGGCGCCGTTTTCGCCTAGCAATGCGTGAATCTCGCCAGGTTCGACAACCAGGTTGATGCGGTCATTGGCAACCAATGCGCCAAAACGCTTAGTCACTGAGCGCAGCTCGAGCTTCATGCCACTCCTTCGTAGTTCTATACAAATCTAATCGACCTTTAAAGCAGAAACTGCCGGGGCCTAGGCCCCGGCAGCATCCTTGAAGCTAAATTACATGTTTGGGTCGATTTCGCCAGCGATGATCGCTGCCTTCAACTCGTCCAACTTTGCCTTTAGCTCAGCCGAGACCGCGCCATCGAAGTCGTGGAATGGTGAAAGTCCAGTTCCTTCGTTAGCCAAGGTTCCAACGTATGAGTCGCCACTGAAAGTGCCGCCGTCAATTGCTAGTTCCTTGATGATGTCGAATACAGCCTTGGTCATGCGCTTCTCAACTGAGGTAAGAAGTAGCGGTGCGTATTCTGGTGAGTTTAGAGCGCGGTCGCTGTCAACACCCATCATTACGACATCCTTGCCAGAAGCCTTGATTGCCTCTGACAAAGCACCCAACTGCTCACCAGCAACAGGCATGATTACGTCTGCGCCGTTCTTGATCTGAGTTGCTGCAATGGTCTTTGAAACTGCGCTGTTTGGAGCGAAGTCTCCCATGAAGTCACCCTTGCCTGAGGCTGGGTCCCAGCCAACAACCTTGATGGTCTTGCCTGAGTCAGCTGCATACTTCATTGCGCCGTTGTAGAAACCGGTCATGAAAGCGGTAACTGAGTCAATCTGCATTCCACCGTAGGTTCCAACAACACCGGTCTTTGAGTAAGCAGCAGCTAGGTATCCACCTAGGTAGCTTGACTCGGTCATGTTGTAAACGATTGGCTTTAGGTTTGCGTTGCCCTCTGACCATCCGTCAACGATGACGAAGTTAAGAGTTGGGTTTGCCTTTGCAGCAGCGTTAACTGCAGCTACTAGGTTGAAGCCGACACCGATGGTTAGGTCGCAACCTGCATCGATCATCTGCTGAAGGTTTGGCTCGAAAGCTTCTGCCGATGCTGATTCAGCATCTGCGGTCTCGACACCAAGCTGAGTCTTTGCCTGCATTAGGCCGGTGTAAACAGACTCGTTGAATGACTTGTCGTTCCAGCTACCTTCGTCAGACACTGCACATGCCTTGTAGTCAACTGGAGTTACGGTTGGCTCGGCGGCCGGTGCGGCACAGCCCGATAGAACCAGACCAACAACAGCTGCAAATGCAACTGCTCCTGAAATGCGTGAGATTTTCACTAGTTTTCCTCTCATAACGACCATGGATTTCACAGTCGTTCGGTGCCTTAAGACTATGACGATTTGTTACGCAATTAGAACGTGTCGGGGTGTTTAGGCGAGTGTTTACGCAGTTGTTACAAATTCGAGATTATGCGAAGGAATTCATTCAACCTAAGGTTGAAACTTTTCAGAGGGTTTAGCGATTGTTTAAAGAACGTCGCTGTGACCGGTTGCTTTAAGTGCGTCGACCAAAGACTTCACCTTTTGCGCGTGCGCCTTGGTTGTGATCAACAGCGCATCCGGAGTGTCGACCACAATCACATCTTCGAGTCCGATCAGGGCAATCAAGCGATTACTTTCGCTGACCAAGATGCCACTGGATGAGTCTGCGAGAACTTTCGCATTGCCGAGCACCGCGAGGTTTCCGCTGCGCCCCTGCGACTGAAGTTCTGCGATGGCAGCGAAGTCGCCAACGTCGTGCCAGCTAAACGATGCTGGAACCACGGCCACCAGGCCGGCAGCTGCAGCTGGCTCAGCAACCGAATAGTCGATGGCGACTTTCTTGAGTCCGTTCCAATTGCGACCGACAACCTCTGCGCGCGCAGGCGTATCCCAGGCGTCTGCCATTTCGATAATTGCCGCGTGCAACTGCGGTTCGCTCTTGGCCAACTGCTCGAGCAAAAGCTTCGCCGGCGCGATGAACATGCCGGCGTTCCAGAGATACTTTCCCGATTCGACGTAGCGCTTAGCTTTTTCGATGTTCGGCTTCTCGACAAACTTGGCGACCTCGCGCGCAGTGTCAGATCCTTCGATTCGATCACCGGCTTTGATGTATCCGAAACCGACGGATGGTTCGGTGGGGGTGATTCCGATGGTCACGATTTTGCCGGTTGCTGCAACTTCGATTGCCTCGCGCACGGTCTTCTCGAATTTTGGGCCGTCAACAATCACGTGGTCGGCTGCGAAAGAGCCGACGATCACATCTGGTTCCCGCTTGGCCAAAATTGCTGCCGCGAGCGCGATGGCTGCGGTTGAATCTTTCGGAGATTTTTCGAGCACCAAGTTGTTTGCCAAAAGGTCTTCGAGTTGCTCTTCGACGGCTTCTTGGTGGGCCTCGCCGGTTACCACCAAAATGCGCTCGGGTGGGGTGAGCGGCAGTAGGCGATCCCAAGTGTCTTGCAAAAGGGTCTGGCCAGAACCGGTCAGGTCGTGCAAAAACTTAGGGGCAGCGGCTCGCGAAAGGGGCCATAGTCGGCTGCCGATTCCGCCGGCTGGGATGATGCTGAAGAAGCGATCAATTGGGGCGCTCATAACCTAAAAACCCTAGCCGAATAATGGGCAAACAGACAGGGGGCAGGTTTCCGCTCGCTTAGACTTAAGGCAGTTTTTGGCGTCACAGCCGATGAAATCAACCGAGGAGGGCTTAATTGCCATCAAAGCCAGCAGGCACCCTGTATCGCGGAAAAGTAGGCATGTGGTCTTGGGTGCTTCACCGCATCACGGGCCTAGCCATTTTCTTCTTTCTGCTGGTGCACGTTCTCGACACCTCTCTTGTACGTCTAAGCCCTGAGGCTTACGACGCCGTTATCGCCACCTACAAGACCCCAATCATCGGGCTCGCCGAGCTTGGGCTCGTAGCTGCCATTTTGTTTCACGCTCTCAACGGCGTTCGCATCATCTTGATCGACTTCTGGTCAAAGGGTTCTAAATATCAGAACCTGATGTTCTGGGTTGTTGTGGTTATCGCGTTCGTGATTTTTGCAATCTTTACTCCTCGTCACCTAATGCACGTTTTCGGCTAAGCGAAAGATAAAAAATGTCAATTGTTATAGAGCCACCACGCAGCGCAAAACCTAGGCGCACCAACTGGGAAAAATGGGGCTGGATTTATATGCGCGTCTCTGGCGTAGCCCTAATCGTTCTTGTCTTCGGTCACCTCTTTGCCAACCTATGGGTTGGCGAGGGAATCAAGGCAATCGACTTTGCATTCGTTGCCGGCAAGTGGGCAGATCCGTTTTGGCAGGTATGGGATTTGGCCATGCTGTGGCTCGCTTTGATTCACGGAACTAATGGCATGCGAACGATTGTTAACGACTATGCCGAGCGCGAGAAAACACGCAAGCTCTTGGTTTGGATTCTCTGGGCAACCTGTGCGGCACTCGTCGTGCTCGGCACCCTGGTGATCTTCACCTTCGACCCGTGCCCTGCTAACGGAACCATCGAAAACTTGCCGAGCTTCTGCCCGGCAGTCAAGTAAGACCTAGAGAAACCAGGAAATAGTAATTGTCTAACCCAAAGATTCACTATTACCAGCATGACGTTGTCATCGTTGGGGCCGGTGGCGCTGGCATGCGCGCAGCCATCGAGGCTGGCCCGCTGGCAAAGACCGCGGTTATCTCAAAACTGTTTCCGACCCGCTCACACACCGGCGCAGCTCAGGGTGGCATGGCTGCAGCCCTTGCCAACGTTGAAGAAGACAGCTGGGAGTGGCACACCTTCGACACCGTCAAGGGTGGCGACTACCTAGTCGACCAGGATGCCGCCGAGATTCTCGCGAAAGAGTCTGTGCAGGCAGTTATCGACCTCGAGAACATGGGTCTTCCGTTTAACCGAACCCCAGACGGCAAGATTGACCAGCGTCGTTTCGGTGGTCACACTCGCGACCACGGTAAGGCACCGGTTCGTCGTTCTTGCTATGCAGCCGACCGCACCGGTCACATGATTCTTCAAACCCTGTATCAGAACTGCGTAAAGCTCGGCATCGAGTTCTATAACGAGTTCTATGTTCTCGACCTGGTCATGACCAAGGTCGGAAAAGAAGAACGACCTTCTGCGGTTGTTGCTTACGAACTTGCAACGGGTGAGCTTCACGTTTTTCAGGGCAAGAGCATCGTCTTTGCGACCGGTGGTTTTGGCAAGATCTTCAAGACCACTTCTAACGCGCACACCCTCACCGGTGACGGCGTTGGAATTATTTACCGCAAGGGTCTTCCACTAGAAGACATGGAGTTCTACCAATTTCACCCAACCGGTCTAGCTGGGCTCGGAATTCTCTTGTCTGAAGCTGCTCGAGGCGAGGGTGCTATCTTGCGCAACGCTTCTGGTGAACGATTCATGGAACGCTACGCGCCGGCAATCAAAGACCTCGCACCTCGCGACATGGTTGCGCGTGCAATGGCAAACGAAGTTCGCGAAGGTCGCGGTGCCGGCCCGAACAAAGATTATGTTTTGCTCGACCTCACACACCTTCCTCCAGAGGTTATCGACGCCAAACTTCCTGACATCACCGAGTTTGCTCGAACCTATCTCGGTGTTGAGCCATACACCGAACCGGTTCCGGTGTTCCCTACCGCGCACTATGCGATGGGTGGAATTCCGACCAACATCAAGACCGAGGTCTTAAGCGACAACAAGACCGTAGTAAAGGGTCTCTACGCCGCTGGCGAATGTGCCTGCGTTTCGGTGCACGGCGCTAACCGACTAGGAACCAACTCGCTGCTCGACATCAACGTGTTCGGTAAGCGCGCGGGCATCTATGCGGCCGAATATGCCAAGGATGCCGAGCTCGTGCCACTGCCTGCCAACCCGGCGGCCGAGGTGATTTCGATGATCGATGCCGTTCGCAAGTCGAAGGGAACCGAGAAGGTTGCCGTTCTTCGCAAAGAACTGCAAGACACCATGGATCTCAACGCCCAGGTTTACCGCACCGAAGACTCGCTAAACGAAGCGCTCGAGAAGATCGCCGAGTTGCGCGACCGCTACACCCGAATTGCGGTTCAAGACAAGGGTCAGCGCTTCAACACCGACCTGCTCGAAGCAATTGAGCTTGGATTCTTGCTAGACCTCGCAGAGGTCTTGGCATTCACCGCGCGCGAGCGTCGCGAGAGCCGTGGCGGTCACTTCCGTGAAGATTACGAGACCCGCGACGACAAGAAGTTCATGGTTCACTCGATGGCTTACCTGACCGACAAGAAGCCAAAGAAGCCTGGCGACAACATCAAGATCGGCTGGAAGCCGGTCACCATTACCAACTACCCACCAATGGAGCGCAAGTACTAATGGCAACTCAATTTGAAGAGCTCGGCGCAGTTGCAACTTTCAACGTCACGCTTTTTGTGCGCAGATTCAATCCAGAGGATGGGCTCGAAGCTCGCTGGGAAGACTTCGACGTTCAGGTGCACGGCACCGACCGCGTTCTCGACGCACTGCACAAAATCAAATGGGAAACCGATGGCTCACTAACCTTCCGTCGATCATGCGCACACGGCGTTTGCGGTTCAGACGCAATGCGCATCAATGGTCGCAACCGTCTTGCTTGCAAGACCCTGATCAAAGACCTCGACATCACCCAGCCAATTTACGTTGAGCCAATCAAGGGACTCGAGGTTGAAAAAGATTTGGTCGTCAACATGGAACCTTTCTATAAGGCCTACCGCGATGTTCAGCCGTTCTTGATTGCCAACGACAAACCAACCAAAGAGCGCTTGCAGAGCCCAGAAGATCGCGCACGTTTCGACGACACCACCAAGTGCATCTTGTGTGCTGCCTGCACCAGCTCTTGTCCGGTGTTCTGGACAGACGGGCAGTACTTCGGCCCGGCCGCAATCGTTAACGCGCACCGCTTCATCTTTGACTCGCGCGACGAGGGTGCCGAGGTTCGCCTAGACATCTTGAACGACAAAGAAGGTGTGTGGCGCTGCCGCACCACCTTCAACTGCACCGAGGCTTGCCCTCGAGGCATTCAGGTAACCAAGGCAATCGCCGAGGTTAAGCAGGCGATCCTGCGCGGTCGGGTTTAGCCCCATGGATAACTGCCAGCCTCGCGAAGTAACCGAAATCAGCGAGTCTGCGCTCGGGCTCTCTCGACGCACTGCACTCAAAGCGCTAGCCGTTGGCTTCGCTGCAATCGGTTTATCAACCATCGCCGATTCAGCAATGGCAGCGGCCAAGACCTACAAGATCTGCAAGACCACCGACGTCAAAGTTGGCAGCGCGCGCATGTTCGCGGTTGGTGGTCGCGGCATTGTCGTGACCCAACCGAAGAAGGGCACCTTCAAGGCGTTCAACGCAAACTGCACACACCAGGGTGCTCCGCTGGCAGCAAAGGTTGGCGCTGTTAGAACCGTTAGCGGTTCAATGATTTGCCCACAGCACGGAGCCGGATTCGACACCACGACCGGTGCCGTAACAAGAGGTCCGGCAGCCGCTCCCCTAGACAAAATCACCGTCAAAGTTTCTGGAACGCAGGTTACGGTTTCGTTCTAACCCGGTGTTCGCGAGTTTAGACTTGCGGCTATGGCCCTAAAAATTGTTTCGGTAAACGTCAACGGTGTTCGAGCTGCCTTTCGAAACGGCATGCCGGCCTGGCTTAGCGTTGCACAGCCAGACATTCTTGCACTGCAAGAAGTTCGCGCAGAGACCGAAGATCTGCTTCGACTCTTCAACGAGTTCGAGGCCGAACATGGCGGCGACAAGTGGCACATCTTGCACGACAATGCCACGGCAAAGGGTCGCGCCGGAGTTGCCGTAATCAGCAAAATGAAACCGACCGCGAGTCGCACCGAGCTCGGTGCAAAAAGTTTTGACAGCGCCGGTCGCTGGCTCGAGGCCGACTTCAAGTTCGGCAAAAAAACCATAACCGTGATCAGCACCTACGTGCACTCGGGCGAGGTTGGCACACCGAAGCAAGATGAGAAATACAAGTTTCTCGAGGCCATGCAAAAGCGCATGAAGCAGATCGCAGATGAGGGTGGGCTTGCCCTCGTGCTCGGTGATCTGAACGTTGGGCACACCGAGCTCGACATAAAGAACTGGAAGGGCAACCTTAAGAACGCCGGTTTCTTGCCCGAAGAGCGTGCCTACTTCGACACCATCATCGGCAACCACGGATGGGTCGATGTCGGCCGCAGTGCGCATCCGGGCGTTGATGGCCCTTACACCTGGTGGTCGAACCGCGGGCAGGCCTTCGATACCAACACCGGATGGCGAATCGACTATCACCTGGCCACGCCAAAGCTGGCCGCGGTTGCCAGTGATTACAAGGTGCACCGGGCACCGAGTTATGCCGAACGTTGGAGCGACCACGCCCCCGTTGCCGTGACCTACGACATTTAGACTTGACCAATGAATAACAAGCCCAACCTACTCAGCGGAATGCAGCCGTCTGCCGGCTCGCTTCACCTCGGAAACTACCTCGGTGCGCTGGTCAACTGGGCCTCGATGCAAGACGACTACAACGCCTTCTATTGCATCGTCGATTTGCACGCCATCACGGTTCCGCAAGAACCGGCTGAGCTGCGCTCAAACACGCGGCGCACGGCAGCCCAGTATTTGGCTGCCGGAATCGACAGCGACAAGGCCACCTTGTTTGTTCAGTCGCACGTACCTGCTCACGCGCAGTTGGCCTGGGTGCTTCAGTGCATCACCGGAATGGGTGAGGCCGGTCGCATGACCCAGTTCAAAGACAAGTCGCAAAAGACCGGCGCAGACTCAGCTTCGGTTGGTCTTTACACATATCCGATTTTGCAGGCCGCAGACATTTTGCTTTACCAGCCGAAGGCCGTTCCGGTTGGCGAAGACCAACGTCAGCACATCGAGCTAACTCGCGATCTTGCAATTCGTTTCAACTCTCGTTTCGGTGACACCTTTGCAATTCCCGAGGCCGTGATTCTCAAAGAGACCGCAAAGATTTATGACCTGCAAAACCCAACTGCAAAAATGTCGAAGTCTGGTGACCCAAAGGGGCTCGTCAACATCATGGATAATGACGACACCATCATCAAAAAGTTCAAGACCGCGATGACCGACGCCGATGGTGAGATTCGCTTCGACCGTGACGCCAAGCCCGGCGTCAGCAACCTACTCGGCATCTATTCGGCAATAACCGGCGAGAGCATTCGCTCGCTAGAAGAGCGTTTCGCCGGGGCCGGCTATGGCGCTCTGAAGGGCGAGTTGGCCGACGTAGTGGTTGCTCACCTCGACCCGATTCGCGGTCGTGCCGAAGAACTCTTGTCTGACCCGGCCGAGCTAGATCGACTTCTTGCCGTCGGTGCTAACCGGGCCAACGAGCAGGCCGAGAAGACCCTCAAGGCCGTCTTTGAAGCCGTGGGCTTCACTGCTGCAGCCCAGAAATAATCTGGCTTCTAGCCCTGTTAAGTGTGAAGATAGATAGGTAACAAAGTTCTTCGGGGTCAGTGAAAATCTGAGCCGGCGGTATAGCCCGCGACCCGACTGGTGGCAACATCAGGCGGTTGATTTGGTGAAATTCCAGAGCCGACGGTTAAAGTCCGGATGGGAGAAGAACAGAGTCGCTGCTCTCGCTCGGTTTTCAACCGAGAGGCTGCAGTGGCTGGATTTTTGCCGCGCCCCGAAGTTCGCTCGTGAAACACAGCAGAACACGGATGGCACATGAACCAGTTTGAAACCGCAATGAGGTTAGCGATTGAGCTAGCCGCACGCGGCCCAGAATATGGTGCGAACCCGCAGGTGGGTGCCGTGATTCTCGATGCAGCCGGCGAGGTTGTAGCCGAGGGTTGGCACGAGGGTGCGGGAACCCCGCACGCCGAAGTAATGGCGTTGCAAAACCTGCGAGAAAAACTTTCAATCGATGCTGACGCAACTTTGCCAAAAGGTTTCACGGCTGTCGTGACTCTCGAACCTTGCAACCACACCGGTAAGACCGGCCCCTGCGCCGATGCACTGATCGATACTGGAATTTCACGAGTGGTCTTTGCTTGCAATGACCCCGGTGAAGTTTCTAGCGGTGGCGCAGAAAAACTTGCTCGCGCTGGAGTCGAAGTTATCGAGGGAATTCTCGAAGACGAAGCCGAAGAACTGATTCACGTTTGGAAGACCGCAACCAAAAATCAGAGAGTATTCGTTACGGTCAAGTGGGCATCGACTCTCGATGGCCGCACGGCCGCAAACGATGGAACCTCGAGATGGATAAGCGGCGAAGATGCGCGCTTCGATGTTCACTCGAGACGATCGAGAATTGACGCGATTGCCGTTGGCACAAACACCGTTGAGATCGACGACCCCGAGTTGACCGCGCGCACCCCCGACGGCACGCCCTATGCACACCAGCCGTTGCGAGTTGTGATTGGCATGCGCAGGCTCGACGGCACCAAACGGGTATTCAGCAATGAGGCCGACACCCTGCGCTTTGAGACCCATGACCTTGAGCAGGTCACCCGTGACCTATTCAGGCTCGGGCACCGACACCTGTGGGTCGAAGGCGGAGCAGAGCTCGCCAGCGCCTTTATTCGAGCGGGTCTTGCCGACCAGCTGCTGGTGTATCTGACCCCAAACCTGCTTGGCGGCAGCCGCCTGGCCCTGCACAACCTGGGCATCGAGACCATGAGCGAGATTAACCGCTGGCAGTTCGACGAGGTTGAACTGCTGGGCGAAGACCTTTTGATCACCGCTAGCCCGGTAAAAACAGAGGAGCAAAACTAATGTTCACCGGAATCATTGAAGAACTCGGACGAGTTAAGGCAATCGAGCAACAGCAGGACGCTGTTCGGCTTACTTTGGAAGGCCCGATCGTGGTTAGCGATGTCAAGCGTGGCGACTCTATCTCGGTCAGCGGAACCTGCCTAACCGCGGTTGAGTTTGACAACAACAGTTTCACGGCAGACGTCATGAAAGAAACCCTCGACCGCACTTCGCTTAGCGAGCTCAAGGTTGGTGACAGCGTAAATCTCGAGCGTGCCATGACAGCCGCCACTCGTTTTGGTGGTCACGTGGTGCAGGGGCACGTAGACGGTGTCGGAAAAATCATTTCGCGTGAACCTAGCGAAAACTGGGAGTGGTTGCGCGTCAGCATTCCGGTTGAGTTAATGAAGTACATCGTGCTCAAGGGTTCAATCACAATCGACGGAGTTTCACTAACCGTCAACGAGGTCGGCGACGACTTCATCGGGCTAAGCCTGATTCCAGAAACACTGGCACTAACCACGCTTGGCAGTAAGCAGGTGGGTGCGAAGGTAAACGTCGAGGCAGACGTCATGGCAAAGCACATCGAACGACTACTCGAAGCAAGGAAAAACTAATGCAGCTATCAACAATTGAGTCGGCACTCGACGCACTTCGCGCCGGAAAGCCCGTGCTCGTGGCCGACTCGGCAGATCGCGAAAACGAGGGTGACGCAGTCATCTCGGCAGAGCTGGTCAATCCCGAGTGGATGGCCTGGTTAGTGCGAAACACCACCGGCTACCTTTGCGTGCCGATGGAAGAGTCTCGTGCCAACGACCTAGACCTACCTTTGATGACCACAAACAACAAAGATCCGCATGGCACCAGCTACACGATCACGGTGGATGCCAGCAACCGCAAGGCCACCGGGGTTAGCGCCGAAGAGCGCGCGAACACCGCCAACGTGCTTGCCGACCCAAAGTCGAACCCCGAGTCACTCATTCGCCCCGGTCACATGGTGCCACTGCGAGCGCATCCGGCAGGCGTTCTTGGTCGTGCCGGTCACACCGAGGCCACCGTCGACTTGTTGAAACTGGCCGGTCTAAACCCGGTTGGCGTCATCGGTGAAATGGTTAGCGAAGACGGCAGCATGATGCGTCTGCCAGAGCTAATCGAAGTTGGTGCTCGCGAGAACCTGCCGGTGATTACCATCGAACAGATCACCGACTATCTCACCACCCACGAGATTTCACACACGGTCAACCCGAACAACAGAATTCGCCTAGACGCGGTGGCCAAGCTGCCGAGCATCCATGGCAATTTCACGCTTCGTGGTTACTACGACATCAAGACAACCGCAGACCACGTTGCCATCATCGCGGGTAACCCAAGTGGTGAAAACGTTTTGGTTCGCATGCACAGCGAGTGCATCACGGGTGAAGCTTTCGGTTCACTCAAGTGTGAGTGTGGCCCGCAGCTCGACTTTGCACTAGACCAGATTGCCAACGACCCGAAGGGCGGAATTGTGATTTACCTGCGCGGTCAAGAGGGTCGAGGCATCGGCTTGCTCAACAAGTTGCGCGCATACTCACTGCAAGACCAGGGCTACGACACCGTCGATGCAAACTTGGCACTCGGTTTGCCGAGCGAGAACCGAGAGTATGGTGCGGCGGTTGCGATTTTGCGAGACATGGGCGTTCACAGCGTTCGCCTGATGACCAACAACCCAGCTAAGAGTGGCTTCTTGATCAACGCGGGCATTCCGGTCAACGAATACGTTCCGGTGCTTGTTGGTCAGGCGCTCGAGAACGCGGGCTATCTTGAAACCAAGCGTGCCCGAATGGGTCACATCATTCCAGAGGAGCACTAATGGCCGGAGCGGCACCTAAATTCAACGTTGACGCCAGCAATTTGCAGGTGGCTGTGCTGGTTACCGGTTGGCACAAGAAAGTCATGGATGGCCTTCAGGCCGGTGCTGAACGCGCGCTGAAAGAGGCGGGCAACGACACCTACGAAGTCTGGAACGTGCCTGGCGCTTTTGAACTGCCGCTGGCCGCCCAGTATGCAATCGATCAGGGAGCAGACGTTGTGATTGCTCTCGGTTGCGTGATTTACGGTCAGACTCCGCATTTTGAATATGTCTGCCGAGCAGCCACCGACGGACTCACCCGCGTTCAGCTAGACACAGGCATTCCAATTGGCTTCGGTCTGCTGACCGTGAACGACGAGCAACAGGCCCTCGATCGCGCCGGATTGCCTGACTCTAAAGAAGACAAGGGTCGCGAGGCCGTAGAGGCCGCAGTGCTCATGGCTAGTATGAAGTAATGAACATTGAACTGATAATCAGAATCACACTCGTACTTCACCTTCTAGGATTCGCATCAATCATGGCTGGCACTCTGAGCCAGACCGCACTATTCAAAACGGGCGCAAAAGTATTGCCTAGCATTCTTCACGGATCTTGGCTATCGCTAATCACCGGTTTGGCTTTAGCAGGTCTTCTGCCAGCGAACGGTGAAGAAGTAAACGCCCTCACCATAAGCCTGAAGAGCGCGGGCATCACTGTGATCTTCTTCATTGCTTACACATACAGCAAGAAAGCCAACACTCCGAAGTGGGTCGTTCCATCGATCATGGCACTGGCTATTTTGAACGTAATCTTCGCAGTCATTCTTGGCGCTGCAGACTAATAACTTTTGAAATGAAAAGACCCCGTCGTGAGACGGGGTCTTTTTCTATTCTGTGCTAACGCTTAACTATCCCTTTACTAGGAAAGTGTAAGTAATCGAGTCGCCCTTGACATTGCTTGCGATGATTCTGAAGTAACCGAAAACATTCAGTGGCGGAGCGGCGAGGATAACCGAGTTGGTGTTTGCACCAGCACCGGCGGCTACCTCAACATAGGTGTTCGACTGTGAAGCAAGAATTCGGTAACTCCAGTCAGTCAAACCGCCGAGATCACTTGGATGGTTAAAGTTCACAGTGAACTGAGTTGCACTGTTGCGCACCACAGTCACGCCCGTTACCGAGCTCGGTGCAGTTGTTGCCGAAGAAGCGGTAACCACAGCACTCGGCAAACCGAAGCCAAAGTCGGTTCGGGCGAGAACACGATAGCTGTAGGTCAAGCCCTTAGGTGGGTTCGGCACGTTAGCCGATAGGCCGCTGCCATAGTTGTAGTTCACCCAGTTGGTTCCATCTGCCGAGGACTGAACCTGGTAGTAATAAACAGCCGTCGAACCACCTAGATCGGTCGGTGCTGACCACTTGAGAACCAGACTTGAGCCCGGAGTCACCGTCAATGACTGTGGCGCGGTTGCCTGAATGAACGGTGTTTGCAGATATGCCGTGCTACTCGCTACAGACGTTCCCACCGAATTCAGGGCAAATACGCGCACATACATACGAGTTCCTGGCGCCTGCTTCTCAATCGAGAGCGGTCCACCGGTTGCTGCCATGGTGGTTAGTTCTGTCCAAGTTGAACCGTTCGAAGACTTCTCAACAAGGTAGCCAGTCAAGGCAACGCCACCAAGATCGCTCGGGGCATTGAAGTTCAGAGTCATGCTCTGATCGGCGTTGAATACAAACGAACGCATCGATGGAGAGCTCGGTGCCGTGGTGGCAGCAGTCACGCTAATCGGTGCCGCAGAGTCACCCAATCCAAAACTCGTGTAAGTCGAGATTCGATAAATCCAGGTTGTTCCCTTTGCCGGGCGAGTGATGTTTGCGCCAACTGAAGATACCGAAGTCAATCGGCTCCAGGTCGAACCGCCATCGCGACTGTAATCGATGTAATAGATCACATAGGTTGAGCCACCAAGATTTTCAGGAACGCTCCAACTTGCCTTTAGGTAGGTCTGCATGTCTTCAAGCTTGAAGCCTTGCGGGGCCGACGCCTTTAGGAACGGCATCTGCAAACTGTAAACCCAAGAGAAAGCCGATGTTCCTAGTGCCGAAGTTGCGCTGGCCCTAACAAAAATGCGAACGCCCGGATTCTCGCGCGGTACCGAGAGCGTGTTGGTGCCGAAGGCCGGTGTTGCGATAGAAGTCCAGGTCTTTTGGTCGTATGACTTTTCGATCAAATAAGACGTAATCGGCGAACCGCCGTTATCGCTCGGAGCACTCCAACGCATATCGATGCTTCCATCGGCAGCAAATCCCAAGCGCGTCCAGCTTGGAGGGTTTGGAACGCCCGCAGCTACGGATATCGAGACCGAGGTGCTGGCGTCACCAAAGCCAAAGTTGGTTGCTGCCAGAACACGGTAAATCCACGTTTCTCCGCGGCTTGGTCTAATGGCATTCGTGCTCAGAGCCGACGTAATGTTGCTGGTTGTCCAGGTCAGCCCATTGTCTTTGCTCAGCTGCACTCGGTAGCTGGTGCTGGTTGATCCACCGAGATCGACCGGTGCAGTCCAAGAGACCGCAACAGTTGAGCCGTTATCAACTGCAGCGAAGTTCTGTGGTGCCGATGCCTTTAGGAATGGAGCCTGCAAACTCGCGACCGAACTTGAGTTGCTTTCACCCAAAGCCGTGATCGCGAAGACCCTGAAGTAAACGCGCAAGCCAGGAGCTGGACGGGCCGTTGATGCGGTCAGAACGTTTGCATCAGTGGTGATGAGCGTGGTGTATGACTGACCGTTCGACGAAGACTCGACTCGGTAACCGGTTATGGCAGATCCGCCATTGTCGCTCGGCGCATACCAGACGACCACGACAGAACCATCGGCACCGAAGTTGATTGAGCGAAGCGATGGGCTGTTCGGCTTGGTTGCCGAAATAGTTACCGATACAACATTCGATGGGTCGCTTAGACCGGCCGAGGTTGAAGCCATAACTCGGTAACTATATGTTGCGCCCTTAGGTGGCATGCTCAATGTGTAACTAGTTTGCGAGGTTGCCCAGTTTGTCTGCCAAGTTGTTCCATTTGTCGAAAACTGCAGCCAATAGTTTGATACACCAGTTCCACCGGTGTTCTCAGGTGTGTCCCACTTGAAGACAACACGGCCGCTTTGCGAAGTTGTGTCTGCAACCAAATTGCGAGGAGCAGAAGACTTTGCAAACGGAACGGCTACCGTCATCGATGCAGAAGCAGGGCTCTCTCCGATTGCATTAACCGCGATGACCCTAAGCGTGTAGGTTGTGCCAGGCGCTTCGCGCATGAGATTGGTTTGTAAGAGCAGACCCTCACGGATTGTCGTGTACTGGTTGTTAACCAAACGCTGCAACTTGAACGATGTGATTGCAGATCCACCGGTATCGGCCGGAGTACTCCAGACAACCAACAGGGTGCCGTCGGTTGCAAAACTTGCCGTTGGTGCGAGAGGTGCAGAAGGAGCGGTGCTCTGCTGGGTATACGAAACCGAACTAGCAGCCGCACTCGAGCCACCGGAGTTCATCGCTACCACCGTGTAGGTGTAGGTCACTCCCTTGGGTGGTAGCGGTGTGGTGTAGCTCGTGGCCGCTATCGACGAAATCAGTGTCGAGTAGGTAGCGCCAGCGTTGGTGCTGAGAAAAACACGGTAGCCGGTAATTTGAGCGCTGCCAGTGTTGGTCGGGGCTACCCAGCTGAGCGTGCCATTGGTGCTTCCAGCAATTGGCACGAAGGTCAGGTTGGTTGGTGGCTGCGGAGCAAGCACCGTGCCGATAACCGTCACATTTGCAGGAGCTCCGGTGCCAACCGAGTTCACCGCTGAAACGCGATACTGCTCAGACATTCCGGCAGCCGGGGCGGCCACAAGGTAGTTATTCACCGTTACTGCGGTGGTTGCCACAAGGTTCCAGGCACCGGCAACCAACTGTTCGACCTTGTAACCCGTGATCGCTGCTCCACCACTATCGCTAGGTGACTGCCAAACGATGTTGAACTGTGTTGCGCTTGGCTTCTGCACCGACACGTTGGTTGGTGCAGTTGGAACATCGGCAAGTGTTTGGAATGTGTATGGGGTCGACGGTGGGCCGGCGATGGTTCCCGAAAGTGCTGTCACAACAATCGAATAGATCGTGTACCTGGTTAGGTTGGTTAGCGAAATCGAGGTGGTTGAAAGTGTGTATGTTCCAACCAATGTGTTGTTCTGCAAGTTGGTGACAACGGCTCTGTAGGTAATTGGAGTTGTCGCATCAATTGCAGCGACAGGGTTCCAGTTGACGGTAATTGTGGTGGCAGTCCAGTTACTTCGAGTGGTCATGGCCACAATGGTCGGTGTTGCCGTCGTGGTTGTAACCAAGATCGTGTTTGATGGCTGACTAACACCGATGGCATTTACGGCAAGCACTCTAAACGCATAGCTTGTGTTCGCGGTCAGTGAAGCAACGTTGGCAATTGTTTGCGATGTAGTTAGACGCTTAGACCAAACACCAGCGGTTTCCATCCAAACTTCATAGCCCGTGATTTTCGATCCGTTAGCACTGGTCGGGGCATCCCAGGCGAGAGAAATCTGACTGCCGAAAATTGATGTGGTGCGCAAGTTTGTCGGTGGCTCGGCAAATGAACCAAGCGTTGAGAAGACCAGCTCGCCACTTGCCGGCGATACGGTGGTGCCATTTACCGAAGAAACTCGAACCGTGTAAGTCGTGTTTGCTTTCAAAGCAGAAAGCGAAGTTGTTGTTGTGGCCGAATCAATCGAGCTGAAGGCGGTCGCTGTTGCTTCACGATATTCAACCTTGTAGCCGGTGGCAGCTTGGGTTCCTGCCGGAGCCGCCCATGAAATGGTTGCGCTGTTGGCAGTGATTGCAGACGCGATAACCGCTGTCGGAGCGCCAACCGGAGGTAGCGCCGCATTGGTGAACTTGGTGTTGATCAGGTAGTTGCCCATGGCACTCTTGGCGTCAATAACAACACCGGCCTGGGCTCCAGCCTGAATTGCGGCGGTCACGGCGGTTGGGTTTGCGGCCTTGTTGTCGCCTAGATAAAGGGCTGCAAGGCCGGCCACGTGTGGGGCTGCCATAGAGGTTCCACTAAGTGAACGCCCGGTTGAGCTATCGGCAAAGTTGTTCGACATGATGTTTGAACCCGGTGCGAAAACGTCGACACAGTCACCGAAGTTCGAGAACGAAGAACGGTTGTCGTTTAGGTCAGAAGCACCAACGGTTATCGCGTTTGGGCTGCTAGACGGCGAATAAGCGCAGGCATCTGCATTGCTGTTTCCAGCGGCAATGACCGGTGAGATTCCAGCAGCGAATAGTTTCTGCACGGCATCATTAACCAACTGGTATTTGCCACCACCGAGGCTTGCGTTCATAACACCAGGGGTGCCGGTTGGGTGATTCGCGATGATCCAATCCATGGCCGAAATGAAACCCGACCAGCTTCCAGAACCAGTGCAACCCAGAACACGAATGGGAACAATGGTTGCCTTTTTGGCAACACCATATTTGGTTCCGGCAACTGTTCCGGCAACGTGAGTTCCGTGACCATTACAGTCAGCACCCTGCAAGTTTTGGTTAAGCATGTCAGCACCGGTTTCGATGCGACCGGCAAAGTCAGGGTCACTCGCCATGACTCCGGTGTCAACGATATAAACGCGAACGCCCGCTCCGGCAGAAGCCGGATAGTTGTAGGTGCTGTCATAAGTTGTGTTGGTCTGATCGATTCGATCCAGACCCCAAGACGGAGCTGGGTTTTGCGAATCCATTAGCGACATTGGCTGGTCTGCAACAACTTGAATCACGTTTGAGTTGGCCCGCAAAGTTGCAACCTCGGCGTCGGTGAGGTCGAGCACGAAGCCATCCATGACTTCGGTCAGTTCGTCGTGCGGAGTCTCGCCAAGTTTGCTAATTAGCGCACGAACCGTGGCGGCCGTTCCATCTTTGACCTGAACAATATAGGTACCGCGAGCAACGGCCATGTAAGCCTGAGCCGGGGTGGTTGCCAAAACTGTGGCGAACACCAAGCCCAGAACGAGTCCGATTCGAAAAACCAGACTCTTGGTCGCGGTCAAACTGAACATGGATCCCCTACCTGAAGGCCCAGAAATGGGTCAGGTAAAGCCTACGCCTCTGCTGTTACCTGAGGAATAAGGCGTTCAAGCGTCTCGTGGTGAAGAAAAGCCCGCCGACAATCATGACCAAGAAATAAAGCACGTGACCGAGGAGATCCCAGCTGATGTTGCCTAGCGTCAGGGCTCTTTCGAGCTGAATGGCGTGCCATAGCGGCAGCGCTTCGATAACCCGCTGAAGCCACTCCGGGTAGATATCTAGCGGGTAAAAGGTGCCCGAAAACAGGAACATCGGCAGCAAGAAGAAGTTGACCCAGTTCATTTGCTGGAATGACTTCAGATAAGAGGTGACACCCATGCCGATTGAGGCAAAGGCGAAGGCAATCAGAACAGCGCCCGGGATTGCCAGGATGCCCCACCAACTCGGAATCAGCCCGAGCGGGGCCATCACTGCCATGAAACCGATGGCATACGCCAAGCCGCGCAGCAGCGCCCAAGAGATTTCACCGAGGGCGACATCCAAGGTGCCGAGCGAAGTCGACAGGATAGTTTGGTAGAGCTTGCCAAAGTGCATCTTGAAAAAGACGTTCCAGGTCGAGTCATAGATTGCACCGTTCATGGCAGAGGTTGCCAAGAGCGCAGGGGCGATAAAAGCCGCGTATGAAATCGGATTACCCGCGGTGTCAGTAACACCGTCGATGAACTGCCCGAGCCCAAAACCGAATGCGGCCAAATAGAAAACCGGCTCGACGAATCCGCTGAGCACGATTATCCAAGACGAAGTTTTGAACGCCATGAATGCGCGCTCAATCATCGAACGAGTTCGACCGGCATAAAACTCTGCACCGATTTTTCCGCTGCGACGCTCTGCGATTGCAATGGCGCTATCGATTGATGCGTGAATCATGCTCATGCGCTCAACCTCGCATTGAACTTTTTAGTTGCGACAATCATCGACGCAACCAACAGCGCACCCATAAACATGACGTGAACCGCCAACAACCACGGTTCGACCTCGAGCCCATAGCTCAGGTTGCGACCGAGATTGGTTGCGTGCCAAACCGGTGAAATCCATCCGATCCACTGAAGGTAGATAGGCAAACTCTCTAGCGGATAGAAAGTTCCTGAAAACATAAACATCGGAGCGATTACAAAGCGTCCAACAATCGCATAGAAGCCGTCATCCTGTTTGACAAACGAGGTAACGGCGAGCATCACCGCGGCAAAAGAGATGCCAGCAAAAATCGCCGCAACTACCAGCACAAAGAGAGACTCGATGCCGATTGCACCGAAGAGAACCAGCACCAACCCATAGGTGATTGTGTTGAAAATGCAGCGAATCGACGAGGCAATCATGATTCCGCCAACGATGTCGCGGCCCATCAGCTGGGTGGCAATCATCGAGAAGAACGACTTATCCCACAAGAATCCCTGCATGGTCGGAAAAGTTGTCTCATCCATGGCCGACTGGATGGCCGCCGTGGCCAGCAAAGCAGGGGCCAAGAAGGTCAGGTATGGCACACCAAGCGGGTTATCGCCAGCCGAAACGTTGTCGACCAGGGCACCGATGCCAATGCCAACAGAGAGCAGATAGAGCACGGGGTTGCCGAGGCCGAAAGCCACGATTGCACCAAACCACTTCGACATATTGCGCAAGCGATACTCGGCGACGAACCATGGAGCCCAAAGCCGTGCCTGCGATACGTCGACAATTTTTGTCGAGCCCTGCCAACTGAGTTTTGTGTCGGCCACTTATTCGACCAGGGTTCTTCCGGTTAGTCGCAAGAAAACATCTTCGAGCGAACTGCGACGAACCAAAGATGTTTGCGGTTCGAGACCGAGCTTGTGAATCTGCTTCAAGATTTTTTCACCGTCATCTGTGTAAACCAGAATGCGGTCAGGAAGAGCCTCGATGCGATCGCCGAGATGCGCAATCTTTTTTGCTGCCTCGGCGTTGTTCTTCGAACCGAAACGAACCTCGAGAACCTCTTTGCTCGAATACTTTTTGATAAGCGCAGGCGGAGCACCCTCGGCCATAATTTTGCCCTTGTCCATGACGATGAGTCGATCGCAAAGTTGCTCGGCTTCATCCATGTAGTGGGTTGTAATCACAAGAGTGACGCCCTCTTCTTTGAGGCGAAAGAGCCTGTCCCAAAGAATGTGGCGAGCCTGCGGGTCGAGACCGGTGGTTGGCTCGTCGAGCATAAGAATTTCTGGTTCGTTGACCAAGCCGCGTGCAATTGTGAGCCTGCGCTTCATGCCGCCCGAGAGTTGATCTACTTTGACATCGCGCTTTTCGGTTAGCTGCGCAAATTCGAGCAGCTCTTCGACCTTGGCCTTCAAGAACTTGCGAGACAGCCCGAAGTAGCGGCCATAGATATAGAGGTTCTCCCAGGCTTTAAGCTCACCGTCGTGGTTGTCCTGCTGCGGAACAACACCGAGGTGGGCGCGAATCTCGGGACCGTGCTTGTTCGGGTCTTTGCCCAGAATGGTTAGCTCACCGCCGGTTCGCTTCGAGGTCGAGGCAATCATTCGCATGGTTGTCGACTTGCCGGCACCATTTGGGCCGAGCAGGCCAAAAGACTCGCCCTTCTTGATTTCAAAGTCGATGCTGTCAACGGCAACGAAGTCGTCATACTTCTTGGTCAGCCCGCGCGCAAAGATCAGCGGGACTTCGGTCTTTTTTGCCAACGAAAACTCTCTTCTTCGAATCGGCCACCAACGGGCAGCGTTTCAGAATAACCCATGACCGCAGGTTGTTAGCCTGAAAATCTGTCATAGGCAGCCACTAGCCTCTATGAATGACCAATAATGATTCAAAACCAATGGCAACCGAAACATACGTGCTCTACGAAGCAAACTTCAAGGGCCTATACCTTGAACTTGACTCGGGCGCTAAACTCGACATGAATTTCGCCCTAAAGAACGGCAGATCGAGTTACATAATCTTCGAGCACTTAGTCAGCCTGTTAAGCGGATTGAAGGCCAACTCTCAAGGAGGAGACGCGGACCTTGCATCCAGCGCAGGCATTAAATATGAAGTTAAAGCCTATAAAGACCCGGTTGCTCACCCAACTGTTCGTGATGATTTGTTTCACACTGGCGCATCAAGCACCTTTGGTGCAAACAACATAGGGCAAAACGTCATCAATCCTGCTCTCAAGCGAGCTAGGGAAAATCCGGAAACTCGATCAGAGGAGTACGCGATTGCCCTTGAAGCATGCATGAATGCGGGCTATTCGCATAACGATTACTACGTCTATACAAATACCGCTCAGTACGAATTCGGCACCCCATTTCGTTACATTGTCATACCAACCGCAAAAGTCATTGAACTTCTGGATTCGAACGATCCCCGACTCATCTCCAGATCCGCCATACTCGGCATGGCGAAGCGAACTGAGGTCCTTGAATTCTGAAGTTGGGGGCCAGACTTATGATTTAAGAATGCCCTCAACTCCAATACTTTTTGAGTCCAAAGTCAAACCTGCAAAGAAGGGTAACACTCGCGTTACAGGGAAGGAGCAGTACTACACCCCCAGAGAACTCGCTCGTAACTTGATGCTAGACGTTGCCCAACACGTACCGAATTTGCCAGCCATGACCATGTTGGAGCCCGCTGGAGGAACTGGAACATTCATTGAAGCGGCTCGTGAACTAGGTATCACGAATTTCATCAGTTTTGACATCGAACCTCATCACCCTGAAGTCCAAAAAGCTGATTTCCTTTTGCAGCAACTTTCTAAACGCGGGCTACTCACGGTCACAAACCCACCATTTGGTAGAAACAATTCCTTGAGCGTGCCATTTTTCAACAAGGCCGCTGAGTACTCAGACTTTATAGGTTTCCTTGTCCCTAGATCGTGGCGCAAGTGGTCCGTCTTGAACCGTTTGGATTTAAACTTTCACTTAGTATTCGACCGTGATGTCAACGTCGACTATGTGGACCTGAACCACGAACTTATCAGCGAACGTTCAATGTTAAATACGTGCTTTCAAGTTTGGGAGAGAAGAAGCTATAAGCGTGACTTGGTTAAGGTACCGGACTACGGAGTTGTAAAAAAGACATCTTTTGAAGATGCTGATGTTTCACTTACTGTTTTCGGCTACGGTTGCGGAAATGTAAAGACAGAATTCCTGAGAAAACCGAACACAACGCAAATGTTTTTGAAGCTATGCCACCCACTAGCGCTAGATGCTCTTCAGAATGTCGAATTCTCCAAGTTCTTTCTACGTACTGCTTACACCCCAGCTCTATCACTGCAAGAAATAAATTTCCTAATTAACGAATACATTTCGATACGGGAGTCAAACTTTCAAGGAAATTTGAAATGAGCATGATGGGTGGCGGCCGAGGCCGCAGACCAGGGCCCGGACCAGAGAAGGGGCCGAAGGCAAAGTTCAGCCAACTGCTGCCCTACCTTGGCGAGCACAAGGTCGCGCTCTGGATTGCCGTAGCCCTCTCAATTGTTGGCGCTGCCATCAGCCTCGCCCAGCCGCTTGTCGTCGGGCAGGTAATCACTGCCGTGCAGACCGGCAAAGACACCGGGCTGTTGGTGCTCATCTTGATTGGCGTTGTGCTCGGTAGCGCGGTTGCCAGCGGATTTCTTTATTACGTTCTGGCCAAGGCCGGCGAGGGCGTTGTGCTCAGCGCCCGCGGTCAATTGGCAACACGCATGTTGCGTTTGCCAATTGTCGAATATGACCTTCGTCGCACGGGTGACTTGGTTTCGCGAGTTGGCTCAGACACCACCCTGCTTCGCGCGGTGCTGACCCAGGGACTAGTTGACGCCGCTGGTGGTGTTTTGATTTTCGTTGGCTCGGTTGTTGCCATGGCGATAATCGACCCGATATTGCTTTTGCTCACCCTGCTAATGATTTCTATTGCGGTTGCGTCGATTGGCTTTAGCGCAAGAAAGATTCGCAGCGCAACCACTAAAGCGCAGCAACGCGTTGGCGACATGTCATCTTCTGTTGAGCGAGCTTTGAGTGCGGTGCGAACCATTCGTGCATCACGCGCAGAAACTCGAGAAACCAACCAGATCATCGAAGACGCAAAACAGGCATACGAACAAGGCGTAAAGATTGCGCGAATCAACGCAGCCGTCACACCTATCGGTGGCCTCGCGGCAAACGGTGCGTTTATCGTTGTGCTCGGCGTTGGCGGTTACCGCGTGGCATCGGGCGAAACTCCGGTTGCCAGCCTCGTAACTTTCATATTGCTCATGTTCCTAATGATTCGCCCGGTTGGTCAGGCCTTCGGTGCATACAGTTCTGTTCAAACGGCACTCGGCGCGCTCGCGCGAATCAACGAGATCATCGCCCTGCCGGTTGAAGACACCGATGCCGAACGAGCTGCTGCACCCAAGCGCAAAAAGGTGAACGACATCGCCCTCGAGTTCAACAAGGTCTCGTTTGGCTATGCCCCAGCACCGGCCCCAGAGGTTTTCGAAGGCAAAGGCTTTGTTGCGGTTGCCGGCGAGGGCAAATCGCTTGAGCCCGAGGAGCCTCGAACCGTTCTGCACAAGATCTCGTTCAAGATTCCTCGCGGGGCTCGTGTTGCCCTGGTCGGCCCTTCGGGTGCAGGCAAGTCGACTGTCTTCTCGCTGATCGAACGCTTCTATGAACCAACCGGCGGCGATATTCTGCTAGACGGGCAATCGGTTAAATCGATGAGCCGAGACGAACTTCGCGCGCAGATTGGCTACGTCGAACAAGACGCCCCGGTCTTGGCAGGGTCAATTCGTGAAAACTTGCTGATTGGTTCGCCCGACGCAACCGATAAGCAACTGCGCAAGGTTTTGGCCGAGGTCAACCTGACCGACGTTGTGAAGCGCGACAAGCGCGGGCTCGATGCCGAGGTTGGCGAAGATGGCATCATGCTTAGCGGTGGTGAGCGTCAGCGTTTGGCGATTGCTCGAACCCTGCTGGCTGCTCCCCCGATTTTGCTCTTAGATGAGTCGACCTCGTCGCTCGACGGATTGAACGAACAGCGAATGCGTGAGGCGATTGATTCGGTAGCAAAGAACCGAACCCTATTTGTTATTGCCCACAGACTCTCTACTGTGATCGACAGTGACCTGATTATCGTTCTCGAGAACGGCAAGGTCGTTGGGGTTGGCACTCACAAGCAACTGGTCAAGAGCACACCACTCTACCGCGACCTCGCCAAGCATCAGCAGCTCGGTTAGGTGTTCTAGGGCGTCTCTTCCGGGCATTTTTGTCTCTATCGATTCAGGTAGTGCGGGTGCATCGGGTCGCGGGTAACAACGTGTTCGGTCACCGAAATAAACTCGGCTCGTTCTTTGCGTTTTGCTTTGGCGTTGGCCATTGACCTGTAGACAACATGGCTCAAGAAACGAGAGCGGGCTCGATGAGACCTCATCGACATGAATCGGTTTGCTACCAAAATTAGTTCAGACACGAATACCCCTTTCGTGACCTAATTGTGCGCTGGCCAGTTGACCGGTCGATAGCAATTTGGGGTATGGTCGCTTAGCAATTGGTGAAGATTTCCTAAACGAATCCTTAGAAAAAACTGGGTCTGTCGGCGAGTAGATTGGGCTCATGAGCACATCGAAGTCGCTCGCCTATTATGGCGACCCAACCACTCGTGAAACAGCCGAAAAGTTAGATGCCCAAGACGGGTTAGCGAAGTACAAGTCGCAGTTCATCATCACCGACCCGAAGATGTGCTACCTAGATGGCAATTCCCTAGGGCGCTTGCCGCGAGCAACCGTTGCAGCCGTAACCGAATTCATGGTTCGCGAGTGGGGCCACGAGCTGGTAGATGGTTGGTCGCACTGGATCGACGAAGCTCAACCAACCGGAGATCTGCTCGGTCGCGCAACCCTCGGTGCTGCTGCGGGCCAGGTGCTGGTTTGCGACACCACCTCGGTCAACTTCTACCAACTTTGTGTTGCAGCAATCAAGGCTCGTCCGGGTCGCAAGACCGTCATCATCGACGCTGCAAACTTTCCGACCGATCGCTACATTCTCGCCGGCATCGCCGAGAAGTTTGGGTTGAACCTCATCACGCTAAACAACGACGGCATGGGTGGCCCCGGCTCGGTTGCTGTCGATGCCGACTGCGAAATGATCACCCCAGAAATTCTCGAGCCGTTCATGAACGACGACGTTGCACTCGTCACGCTTCAGGTGATTCACTACCGCTCGGGTTCGCGCCCGCAGGTGAAGGCAATCACCGACTTGGTTCGCAGCCACGGCGGTTTGGTGGTGTGGGATGCCTCGCACGCGGCCGGCGCAATCGACATTCAGTTCGACGACTGGGGCGTCGACCTCGCTGTTGGTTGCACCTATAAATACGGCAACGCGGGCCCTGGCTCACCAGCCTGGCTCTATGTTTCGAAGCGCATTCAGAGCGAACTGCGCGTTCCAATTCAGGGCTGGTTCGCCCAAGACGACCAGTTCTCGATGGGCCCGTTCTTCGAGCCGAATCGTGAGATTCGCGGCTTTCAGATTGCCAGCCCGAGCATCATGGGCCTTCGCTGCGTAAGGACCTCTTATTCGATGATCGAAGAGGCAGGCATTGCGAACATCGCTGCCAAGGCCGCAATCGGCACCGACATGATGATCGCGCTGTTCGACGCGTGGCTCGCCCCGCTCGGCTTCACCCTGCTGACCAAGCGCGATGCAAACCAGCGCGGCGGTCACATCACCATCGGTCACCCAGAGGCAAAACGCATCGCCGCCGCTCTGCGCAAGTATGCAAATGTGGTTCCCGACTATCGCACGCCAGACTCGATTCGTCTTGCCATCGCACCACTGCCAACCTCGTTCACCGAGGTCTGGGATGGCATGGCGCGAATCCGCGATTCGGTGACACGACGTGACTACTTGAAGATTGACGACAACGGAAGCCGCGTGACCTAATGCCTGACCAGCAAAACGAAAAAGCAATTACTTATATCAGCTATCTGAAGGTCGATGAACTTCTCGAGTTGCAGCAACCCGAGAGCGACGGCGAACACGATGAGATGCTGTTCATCGTGATTCATCAAACCTACGAGTTGTGGTTCAAGCAAATTCTGCACGAGGTGGCCGAACTGCAGCGCACGCTCGAGCACGGTGACACTCACCGTTCACTTGCGATTCTCGGTCGCGTGCGCACCATCATGAAAACCTGCGTCGGTCAGCTCGACATTCTCGAGACCATGACTCCGCTTCAGTTCAACACTTTTCGCGGGCGGCTTCAGTCGTCGAGCGGTTTTCAGTCTGCGCAGTTTCGCGAACTCGAGGCGGTGCTAGGTCGACGCGATCAGGCTGGCGCGGGTGCCGAGAAACACACCGGAATGGGCATGGCCGAGCACCTCATCGAGGGCTCGCCGGCTCGAGCAAGAGTTGAGTTGGCAATGACCAGGTCTTCGCTCTGGGATAGTGCCCTTCGCTACCTGGCCTCTCGCGGTCACACCGTGCCCGGCGAGGTTTTGCAGAGAGACGTATCAGTGGGTTATGAAGCCCACGAGGGCGTGCAAGACATGTTGCTCGATGTGCACCGCAACGACCCAGACGCCGCGGCGATCTGCGAGCGACTTGTCGACTTAGATGAAGGCCTGCAGGAGTGGCGCTACCGCCACGTAAAGATGGTCGAGCGAACCATTGGGCACAAGATGGGCTCTGGCGGATCTTCGGGCGTTGGCTACCTAGCCTCAACCCTGTTCAAGCCGGTGTTCCCAGACCTGTGGGCTATTCGGTCGCGCTTTTAGCGGTCAGCGGCCTCAACCACGTTTTTGACCAGCATCGCGCGGGTCATCGGTCCGACGCCACCTGGGTTTGGCGAGAGCCAGCCGGCAACCGAGGCGACATCCGGGTGAACGTCACCTGCAAGGGTCGAGCCGCCATCAACGCGGGTAACTCCCACGTCTAGAACGGCAGCGCCAGGCTTGATCCAGTCGGGCTGAACGAAGTGGGCAACCCCGAGGGCGGCAACCACGATATCTGCGCGGCGAACCGACTCGGCAATGTCTTTTGAGGCCGAGTGCAAGAGGGTGACGGTCGAGTCGATGCCCTTTCGGGACATAAGCAATCCGAGAGGACGGCCGACGGTGATGCCGCGACCGATAACCGCAACTTCTGCTCCTTTGGTTGGAACGTCGTAGCGACGCAGCAACTCAACAATGCCGGCGGGTGTGCAGGGCAGCGGCGAAGTCAGTTCGCCAGAAACTCCGAGCACCAAACGACCGAGGTTTATCGGATGCAGACCATCTGCGTCTTTGGCTGGGTCCATCAGTTCGAGCATTTCGAGAGCATCAATGCCGATTGGCAGAGGTAACTGAATGATATATCCGGTAACGTCACGCGCATCATTTAGATCGCGAATTGCTGCACGAATATCTGCCGCCGATGAGCTGGCTTTCATATCGATGCGCACAGAGTGCACCCCGACTTCATCGCAGTCGCGATGTTTGCCGGCGACATACTTGTGTGAACCGGCGTCATCGCCAATCAAGAGTGTTCCTAGACCCGGGGTAATGCCACGCTGCTTAAGTTCGATTACACGCTTTGCCAGTTCGGCTTTGATTGCCGTAGCAGTTGCGCGACCGTCGAGCTTAATTGCGGTCATAGGTTTGGGTTTACCAGTTCTCTAGATTCGGGTAAAGCGGAAAAGCGTCAGTGAGTTTGGCAACGCGAGCCTTGAGCGCTGCGATGTTTGGGTTAGGCAAAAGCACACCGGCGATGATGTCGGCAACCTCGGTGAACTCTTCGGTTGCGAATCCACGGGTAGCTAGAGCTGGAGTTCCGATGCGAACACCAGAGGTAACCATCGGTGGGCGTGGGTCGTTCGGAACCGAGTTGCGGTTCACGGTGATGCCGACCTCATGCAGAAGGTCTTCTGCGGTCTTGCCGTCGATTGGTGCGTTGCGAAGATCAACAAGAACGAGGTGCACCTCGGTGCCTCCGGTCAATACCGATACGCCGTTGCCGGCAACGTCGGCCTGGGTCAAGCGCTCAGCAATAATGCGGGCTCCATCAAGGGTGCGCTGCTGACGGTCTTTGAACTCTGGGCCTAGAGCGGCCTTGAAGGCCACTGCCTTCGCGGCGATGACGTGCATCAGTGGGCCACCCTGCTGACCAGGGAAAACTGCCGAGTCAATCTTCTTGGCGTATTCCTCTTTGCAGAGAATCAAACCTGAGCGAGGGCCGGCAAGAGTCTTGTGGACGGTTGTTGAAATCACATCTGCGTAAGGAACCGGTGAAGGGTGCAAACCTGCTGCAACGAGGCCTGCGAAGTGTGCCATGTCGACCCAAAGCTTTGCGCCGACTTCGTCAGCAATTTTTCTGAACTCTGCGAAGTCGAGGTGACGCGAGTAGGCAGACCACCCTGCGATAAGAACAGCAGGCTTCACTTCGTGCGCACGCTTGCGAACGATGTCCATATCGATCAAGAAAGTTTCTGGGTTTAGCTCGTAGGCGTGAGCTTCGTACATTTTGCCCGAAAAGTTCAAACGCATTCCGTGAGTTAGGTGACCACCGTGAGCAAGTTCGAGACCGAGAATGCGGTCACCCGGTTTTGCCAACGCCATCAAAACAGCTGCGTTTGCAGATGCACCAGAGTGTGGCTGAACGTTTGCGTGCTCGGCACCGAAGAGCACCTTTGCTCGGTCGCGCGCTAGGTTTTCGGCAACGTCAACAACTTCGCAACCACCGTAGTAACGCTTGCCCGGGTAACCCTCTGCATACTTGTTGGTCAGCACAGAACCCTGTGCCTCGAGAACGCTGCGTGAAACGAAGTTCTCGCTTGCGATCATCTCCAGAAAGTTGCGTTGGCGGTCTAGCTCGCCCTGCAACACGGCCGCAATTTCTGGGTCGGTTTCAGACAGCGGAGCATTGAAAGAAGAGGGCAATTTTGAGCTGGTCATTAGGCAATTTTACCCGCTCGACCACCCGAAACCCGCTCTCTGGGGACAGCCGAACATTGCCCGGACAATTTCGTTATTCGGCATGTCTTTAACGGGTTTGGCCATTTCATGTTCGTTAGTATGAACAAATGCTCGGATGGGGCGCCGACTGGAAATAGGGATGAACATGGCTAACTTGCCACTAATCATTGGGGTTGCGATGATTGTCGCCGGCCTCGGATTAGGCGTTTTCATCACAATTCGCATTGTTGAGCAGCGCCGACTAGACCGCGACGAAACGCTCGACTAGTCGTTTGGCTAGCCCCACGGCTTAAACTTAGGCTCATGACTCTAGCCACCGAACACTGGGTGCTTACCCTCGCCTGTGAAGACCGCCCAGGCATCGTTCACGCCATCTCGGGGGCGATTGTGGCAGCCAATGGAAACATCACCGAGTCGCACCAATACACCTCGCTAGACACCGGCCGCTTCTTCATGCGCCTGCAGATCGAATCGGCCATCAGCCGAGACGCTTTCGAGGAAGCCATCAAGCCAATCGCCGCTAAGTATTCAATGCAGTGGACCCTAGACACTGTCGGTCGCAAGATGAAGACCCTGGTCTTGGTGTCTAAGGCGGCGCACTGCATCAACGACATGCTCTTTCGTCAACGTTCCGGTCAGCTTCCGATTGAAATCGAAACCGTTTTCGGCAACCACGCAGAGTTGGCTCCGCTTGCCGAGTTTTACGGCCTCGCTTTCGAGACTCACACAATCAAGAGCGAAGGCGACAAACGCGCATTCGAACAAATGCTGCGCACGTACATCAAGTCGGCCGGCATTGAACTGATTGTTCTAGCTCGATTCATGCAGGTCTTGTCGCCGGAGTTCTGCGATGAATTCGCAGGCAAGATCATCAACATTCACCACTCGTTCTTGCCTGGCTTCAAGGGCGCAAACCCTTACGCCCAGGCCCACGCTCGCGGCGTGAAGCTCATTGGAGCAACCGCACACTTCGTAACCAGCGACCTCGACGAGGGCCCGATCATCGAACAGAACGTTGTTCGAGTCGAGCACTCTGCGTCGAAGGATCGTCTGGTCTCAATCGGTCAAGACGTTGAGTCGAAAACTTTGACTCAGGCCGTCCTTTGGTTCGCCGAGCACCGCATTCTGCTCGACGGCGAACGCACAGTCATCTTCAGCTAGGCAACTCTCAGCCGCTGTTTTCGCGACAACATGCCGCGCACAATCAACGCTCCGGCGACTGCTCCAAAAACCGCCGAAACCACGGCTGCCGCCGGCATAACCCAACTGGGGTTCACAGTCGGTGCGTTAGCCCTGGCAACGAATTCGGTCTTTGGCGCTGGCACCGGATTGGTCAGAGTCTCGGGTTGAATCGGTTGGGTCTGGGTGACAGAGCTGGTTCTGCGCGGCACGGGTGGCGCAACGAGCTCAAAACTTGCTGCTGACTCAATGGCTCTGATGCTGGCAATCGGAGCCATTGGCACAACCGCCTCAGTCTCAGGGCTTAGTTCGGGTAGCTCAGGTGTGGGCGGCTGCGGCGGCTCAATCGGGGGCAAGGTGACCGCTGGGGCCGCAACCGTCGCCTCTGGTGTTGGACTGACCGTCGGGGTAGGGCTGGCAAGAGGCAGCGGACTAGCGGACGTCGTTGGGGTCGGTGTCGGACTCGGCATCGGAATCACAGCCGACTGCACCTTCACAATCTGGCTCACGACATTCTGCGTGGGGCCGAGATTGCCGGTGGCATCTTTGTAGCTGTTTGCATAGATCGTCACCTGCGCATCCGCACCCGCGAAACAACTGGTGATGGCAAACACGTAATTCTGTGGTGTGACGCTGATGCCCGAAAGCGAACAACCATTGCCGCTTAGCGTCGGAGACAACAGTGCATCGACCAATTGCACTTGCTCACTCACCGATGCTGTGAGATTGAAAGACGGATCGGTTGCCGATATCAGGGTCGGGTCGAAACTGAAAACAGGAGAGGTTCGATCAATGGTTGTGAAGTCGCTCGCGACACCCTGGCTCGGTCCCCAGTTCAGGCTCAGGTCCGAAATCGAGTTCGCTCCGAGTTGAAGCGCAACCGTTCCGTCACTGCAACCTCGAACGGTCACAACATGAAACGACGCTTGCGAGAAACCGTCTTCGACGATACAGCCGGTAGCACTGCCAAAGACATAGAAGTCACTTGCCTCTAGATTTTTGGTTGTTCCACTGGTCATCAGATAGAAAGTTGCAGTCGACTGATTCGTGCGAGACACGTCGGCCCAAAACATATCAACCGAGGGTGCGCTGTTTGCGCTGGCGGGCGCTATGAAAACTCCACCGAGAATTGCAATTAAGGATGCGCTAGCAGAAAGCAGTTTGTGCCAGCGTCGAATTTGTTTTCTGTGCATAACAGAAAGCAAATAACTCCCCCGAAAATCTCGGGGGAGTTATTCACAATCGCGAGAAGTGCCCGCGATTTGCACAGTTTGAAATTAGCTCAGGCGTGCCTTTAGGTTTTCGGCAATGCTTGCCATGAACTCTTCCGTGGTCTGGTAGCCCTGGTCGCCACCAACTAGCAGTGCGAGGTCTTTGGTCATGTTGCCAGACTCGACGGTTTTGATGATGACGTCTTCTAGGGCCTCGGCAAACTTGGCAACCTCAGGGGTGCCGTCGATCTCGGCGCGGGCCATCAAAGCCCTGGTCCAGGCATAGATAGAAGCAATCGGGTTGGTCGAGGTCTTCTTGCCGGCCTGCCAGTCACGGTAGTGACGAGTCACGGTGCCGTGAGCTGCCTCAGCCAAGGTGGTCTTGCCATCAGGAGTGGTTAGCACTGAGGTCATGAGACCGAGCGAACCGAAGCCCTGCGCAACGGTGTCTGACTGAACGTCGCCGTCATAGTTCTTGCAAGCCCAGACATAGCCACCTTCCCACTTGAGAGCAGCCGCGACCATGTCGTCGATTAGGCGGTGCTCATAGGTGAGGCCGGCAGCCTTGAAGCGATCTGCATACTCGTTGTCGAAAACTTCTTGGAAGGCATCTTTGAATGCGCCGTCGTAGGCCTTCAAGATCGTGTTCTTGGTCGAAAGGTAAACCGGGTAGTTGCGCGCCAAACCATAGTTGAGGCTCGCGCGAGCGAAGTCACGAATGCTGTCCATGTAGTTATACATACCCATCGCAACACCACCGTGCTCTGGGTAGTCGGCAACTGTGAAAGTCTGTGGCTCTCCATTTTCAGGAGTCCAAGTCATGGTTACGCGACCCTTGCCTGGAACTTTAAAGTCGGTGGCCTTGTACTGGTCGCCATGAGCGTGACGGCCGATGATGATTGGCTTTGTCCAACCAGGAACTAGGCGCGGAACGTTTGAGATGATTATCGGCTCGCGAAAGACAACGCCGTCAAGAATGTTTCGAATGGTGCCGTTCGGCGACTTCCACATCTTCTTGAGCTTGAACTCTTCGACGCGGGCTTCATCGGGAGTGATAGTTGCGCACTTCACGCCAACGCCGTGCTTGCGAATTGCGTGGGCTGCGTCGATGGTGACCTGGTCGTCGGTCTCGTCGCGGTACTCGATGCTCAGGTCGTAATACTCGAGGTTGATGTCAAGAAACGGCAAGATCAGGGAGTCTTTGATGTTCTGCCAGATGATTCTGGTCATTTCGTCGCCGTCGAGCTCTACTACCGTGCCGACTACCTTGATTTTTGACATGCTTTGTTGCTCCAGATTTAGGGATTTTGCCAACCCGATTGCGGGCCAACCGAGGTCAAGCCTATTAGGTTTGAGCCATGACCAAGCCTTTTCGCAGACTCATGGCGGCCTTAGCGGCCAGTTCTCTAGCCTTTCTGGGCCTTACCTCTTGCGCCCCGAGCTATCCAGAAGCCACCCCGATCACCACAGAGATGGTTGGGCTGCAGATGCACGCCTGGAGCTTCGATTCGATTGCAGCCGAGTGCCCAACGCTTCAAGACATCGGCTATGACTGGGTTTTGGTGTCTCCTCCGCAAGAACCAATTATGGGCAGCGAGTGGTGGGCTCACTACCAGCCGGTGAGTTACAAGATCGATTCGAGTTTCGGCACTCGCAGCGAGTTCGAGAACATGGTTGCAGTCTGCAAGAGCAACAATGTTCAGATCTTGGTCGATGTGGTCTTGAACCACATGACCGGTTTGCAAAATGGTGCCGGCTTTGCTGGCACTGAATTCACCAAGTATGAATTTCCAGGGCTTTACGCACCCGAAGACTTCAACATTTGCCCAACCGGCGTTAGCCAAATCGAAGACTATTCGAACGTCGAAGAAATTCAGCAGTGTGAGTTGCTGTCGCTCTCCGACCTAAACACCGGCAAAGCAAACGTGCGAGATCAACTGGTCAAGTTCTTGCGTGAGCTTCGCAACATGGGTGTCTCGGGTTTCAGAGTCGACGCAGCGAAACACATCAAGGCGAGCGAACTAAAGCAGATAGTCGAGCAGTTACCCGGCGACACAACATTCATCTCTGAGGTAATCGGCGACACTCCCCCGCAGTCTGAGTACTACGAATTCGGTCACGTATTTTCTTTCGACTGGATCAACCAGATGCGCGCAATTTTTGGTAGCAACGGATTGCTCGGTGGATCTGCGGACCAAAACTATTTCGACATGCTCAGCCCGAGTGACAAAACCGTTGCACTTGTGACAAACCACGACACTGAACGCAATGGCGGAGCAATCACCTATCAATTCGGCAGGGCATTCAACCTGGCATCGGTCTTCACGCTCGCCTCAACCTATGGCAAGCCGATGATGTATTCTTCGTATGCCTTCAGCGACACCGATGCCGGGCCAATTTCCGGGCCAGACGGCTACCAGCCTGTCGCACAGTGTGTCAGCAACCCGAACCCCGACTACGGCGTTTATCAAGACGGCGACTGGATTTGCCAGCATCGTTGGCCAGCCATGAAGGGAATGATCGCCTTTCACAAGGCCGTCGGCAAGAGCGAGTTCACTGACATTTGGCAAGAAGGCGAAGCGTACGGCTTCGGTCGCGGCAAGCTCGGCTTTATCGTGTTCAACACCGGAGCAACCGATGTGAGTGCAACAATCAAGACTTCACTGCCCGCCGGAAACTACACCGACAGAATCTCGGGTGGCACAGTGACAGTTGCCAATGATGGTTCAATCAAGGTCGATGTCGCAAGTTGGACTGCGGTTGCAATCGACGTAAAGTCAAAGAAGTAACTTTAAACTAACGAGTTGCGCCAGGCTTTGTGCATTCTTGCAAACTTGCCGGTGCCTGCAATTAGCTTCGCAGGCTTGTCGTCTTCGATGATCTTTCCGTGTTCCATAACTAGAACTCGGTCGGCAATCGAGATCGTGCTCAAGCGGTGAGCGATGATGATGGCGGTGCGATCCTTCAGCAGGGTCTGCAATCCGTATTGAACCAAACGCTCGCTCGGAATATCTAGCGAAGCGGTTGCTTCATCAAGAATCAAAACAGCTGGGTTAGCGATGAATGCTCGCGCGAACGAAATCAACTGACGCTGACCCGCGCTAACGCGACCACCACGCTTGTTTACGTCGGTGTCGTAACCTTCTGGCAACGAAACAATGAAGTCGTGCACGCCGACCGCCTTTGCCGCTGCAACGATTTCTTCTTCGGTTGCGTCCGGCTTGCCGAGCGAGATGTTGCCGGCGATTGTGCCCGAGAACAGATAGGCCTCTTGGGTGACCATGACCACCGCACTGCGCAGGTTGTCGTTGGTTAGATCGCGAAGGTCAACATCATCGAGTTTGACCGCACCCTCGCTCGGGTCATAGAAGCGGGCAACGAGCTTGGCGAGAGTCGACTTGCCGGCACCGGTGGTACCAACCAGGGCGATGGTCTGCCCCGCCGGAATGGTTAGGTCGAAATCAGGCAAGATAGTGGCGCCCTCGCCGTAGTGAAAGTTCACCTTGTCGAATTCGAGCTTGCCCTTAGGGTTCTTGAGCGCAACCGGCTTGGCGGGCTCTGGCACGGTCGGCTGCTCTTCGAGAACACCCGAGATCTTCTCGAGCGACGAGTTGGCCGACTGAAAGGCGTTATAGAACATCGCCAGCCCTTCCATCGGGTCAAAGAATCGGCGGGCATACAAGATTGCGGCTGTCAGCACGCCAATGCCAAGGTCGCCCTCGATAACGCGCATGCCGCCCAACAGAAGCACTGCGGCAGTTGCGATGTTTCCAATCACAATCAGGCTCGGGTCATAGATTCCGAAAAGCTGAATAACCTTGGCGTTCACGAATCGGTAGTCTTCGACTAGTTCGCTGTATTCCTCTTGGTTGCGCTTCTCTTTTCTGAATGCCTTAACCGCGCGGATGCCGGTCATGGTCTCAACGAAGTGCACAATCAACTTGGCCGAGGCAACGCGGGTCTTTCTATAGTTGAGTCGAGTGTTCTTCTGAAACCAACGAGTCAAGAAAAACAGCGGAATTAGCGAGAACATGATGACGCCGAAGCTACTCAGATCGAGCAAAGCAAGTGCCACCGCCGTGAAGATCATGTAAAGAATTCCAGCAACCATTTCGTTGCCACCGGTGTCGAGAAGTTCTTTGATTGCGTCGAGGTCGCTGGTCTGGCGAGCGATTACGCGACCAGAGGTGTATTTCTCATGAAACTGCAAACTCAGCTTTTGAGTGTGCACAAAGATGCGGTTTCGCAAATCATAGATAACGCCCTGGTTAGTCTTGGCAGCGTAGAGCAAGAACCATGCGATCAAAACTCCGTTTGCGGTGGCGGCAAACAAGAACGCACCGACGGTAAACAAGAGTGGTGCGACGTTTTCTTTCATCGCCTGAGGAAGAGCCCAGTCGATTCCGAGAGCAATCAGTCCGGGGCCAATAACGCGAAGCGCTTGGCTACCGATTACCAAAAGCAAGCTGACCGCAAGACGCTTCTTGATTGGCTTCACAAGACTGACCAGCAGCCTGCGTGAACGCAGCTTGATAGCTAGAGCGTCTTCTTTGTTCAGCTCAATGCGGTCTTCGTTGGCGACTCCCTTCATGCTCATTTCTTGGTCACCTTCTTGCGTGGTTTCGATTTCAGTTCGTTGCCGTCGGCATCGAGACTTGAGATTACGTGGCGGTAGTGATCGTTGGTGGCCAGCAGTTCGCTGTGTTTGCCGATTGCCGTGATCTTGCCGTCTTCGAGCAGCGCAACCTTGTCGGCCAACTGAACGGTCGATGGTCTGTGTGCCACAATCAGCGCGGTGGTGCTCTTCAGCACGGTGCGAAGCGCATCTTCGACCATGGCCTCGGTGTCTACGTCTAGGGCTGAAAGCGGGTCGTCGAGCACCAAAACCTCTGGCTTGGAGGCAACCGCGCGGGCTAGCGCGAGGCGTTGACGCTGGCCACCAGAAAGACTCAAACCCTCTTCGCCGATGCGGGTGTCTAGACCCTCTGGAAGGTCATAGACAAACTGCGCCTGGGCAATTTCGATGGCCTGGCTGAGTTCTTTCTTGGTGGCGTTCGGGCGACCGAGCAAGACGTTGTCTCGAACGTTGGCCGAGAACAGGGTGGCGTCTTCGAACGCCATGGCGATGTGCTTGCGCAACTCGGTGCGGTTCAAATCGCGAATGTCCACGCCGTCGAGCTCGACCGAGCCGCCGGTCACTTCATACAAACGTGTCGAGAGTGCGGTCAGGGTCGACTTTCCGCATCCGGTGATGCCGATCAGTGCAACCGATTCGCCGGGCTCGAGCACGAGGTTCACACCATTGAGAAGATCTGGTTGGTCTTCGGGTGCATCTGCATATCTAAAGTGAACGTCTTTGAAAACCAAACGACCCTGGGGCTTCTTGATGGTCTTTGCTTTTGCCGGGTCAGTGATCTCAACCGGAGCATCGAGCACCTCGAAGAAACGTTCGACCGCGGTCTTCGCATCGAGAGTCATCGACAGCAAGAAACCGACAGACTCGGTTGGCCAGCGCAAGACGGTAGTAGTTGCAAACAATGCGACCAACCCACCGACTGTTAGTTCTCCGGTCGAAACCAACCAGACACCGATTAGCAGCGAAAGTCCAACTGCGAATTCGGGAATCAAGGCAAGGTAAATCCAGATGTTGGCGATGAGTCGCGCTTTTTTCATTTCGGTTGAACGTAGGTTCGAAGCATCCATCGCAAACTTGTCTGCGAAGTAACCGCTGCGACCAAAAGCTTTGACCACGCGGATACCGTGCACAGACTCTTCAATCGAAGTTGCGAGGTCACCGGCCTGGTCCTGGCTAACGCGAGCTACCGCGTGATATTGCTTTTCGAAACGATAGCCGCGAATCCAGATTGGAATCGAAGTGAGCAAAAATAGCAAGCCAAGAATCCAGTGAAAAGTGAACAGCACCCCAATGCCGATGATGATGGTCAAACCGTTGGCAACAAGCAACACCAAACCGAATGAAAGCCAACGGCGAATCAGGCTCAGGTCACCTGTGACACGACTGAGCAACTGACCGCTAGGCCACTTGTCGTGAAAAGCCACCGGAAGATCTTGAAGTTTCGCATAGAGAGTGCGACGCATGCCGGCCTCAACGTGTGTGCCAGGGGTTAGCACCAGCCAGCGGCGAAGCAGCACCATAACTGCCTCGAGAAGACCAAAGCCGAGCACGGCCAGAACCGCCGGAAGCAGCGCCTCGAAGGTGCCGTTGTCGTTTAGACGGTTAACCAGAGTGCTCAAGAACTGAGGAATGGTAAGTGCAAACATGTGGGCGGCCAGTGCCGTGACCGTGCCCAGAATCATTCTGGGTAGGGCCTTTTTGGCAAAGGGGAATATGCGTAGCAACGTAGCTACTGTGCCGCGGGGTTTCACTTAATACCTAACTGCTGACTCCCAGGATTATTCCAGAATCGGGCCAGCCTTGCAGTCTATGTGAATATTTCGACGGGCAAGGCGCGAAACTCAGATTCTTTATAGGGACACTTTTTAATGAAAGAAGTGGCGCTCGCCGGTGAAATACATGGTGACCCCGGCGACCTCGGCCGCCGCGATTACTTCTGGGTCGCGCTTCGAACCGCCCGGCTGAACCACCGCTTTTACGCCAGCCTCTAGCAGAACCTCGAGACCATCTTTGAACGGAAAGAATGCGTCAGAGGCAGCCACTGCGCCGCGCGAACGAGACTCGGCACGAGCCACCGCAAGCTTGCAAGAGTCAACGCGATTTACCTGACCCATGCCAACGCCGACCGAAGCGCCATCGCTGGCGAGCAAGATTGCGTTCGACTTAACCGAGCGACAGGCTCGCCAAGCAAACTCGAGATCGCGCATGGTTTCGGGGTCGGCCTTCTTGCCGGCAACGAGAGTCCAGCCGACGGTGCTGAAGTTACTGAACTCGTCGGGCTGCTGCACCAAAATGCCACCGGAGATCTGACGGTATTCAAACTTGTCACGTGCATAGGCGGCAGGCAATTCCAAAATGCGCAGATCTGACTTCTTGAGCAATAACTGCAGCGCTTCAATTTCATAACCGGGAGCAATTATGACCTCGGTGAAAATCGGCGAGATTTGTTTTGCCATCTCAAGCGTCACAATTCGGTTTGCGGCAATCACTCCGCCGAATGCCGACATCTCGTCGCACATGTGTGCCTTCGCATGGGCATCGGCAATCGGGTCTGGCGAAGTCGAACTTCCAACCGCAATTCCACAAGGATTAGCGTGCTTGATAATGGCAACCGCCGGTTCGCTGAAATCGTAGGCTGCACGAAGCGCAGCATCGGCATCGACGTAGTTGTTATAAGACATGTCTTTGCCGCCGTGTTGGCGAGCCTGAGCGATGCCGGTCAACTGGCCTGCGGCGCGATAGAGCGCAGCCGACTGGTGCGAGTTTTCGCCATAGCGAAGCACAGAAGTGAGTTCTCCCGTCACCTCGAAAGAGCTGACGAAGCCCGGATTCTTACTAGCGGCATCCTTGCTCTGGTCTGCGTTTTTGCGCCATTCGGCCTCTAGTTCGGCCTCGAACCAGTTGGCAACGGCGGTGTCGTACTTCGCTGTGTGCGAGAAGGCCGCTAGCGCAAAGGCACGGCGCTGAGCCAGCGTGGTGCCACCGTTCGACAGTGCCTCGATGACCTCTGAATAGCGACCTGGCTCGGTGACGATGGCAACGTTGGCGTGGTTCTTGGCAGCGGCACGGACCATTGCCGGGCCACCGATGTCGATCTGATCGACAACCGCGTCACCCTTTGCTCCCGACTGCACGGTCTGCACAAATGGATACAGGTTCACGACCACGAGTTGAAAAGGGTCGATCTTGAGTGCATCGAGTTGACCCTCGTGCGCAATTAGGCGCAGGTCTGCTAGCAAACCGGCATGAATGTTTGGGTGCAGAGTCTTTACGCGTCCATCGAGCGACTCGGGAAATCCGGTAACTTCGGCAACTTCGATAACCGCGATGCCTGCGTCTGCGATGGTCTTGGCTGTTGAACCGGTCGACACGATTTCAACACCCGTTGCGGCGAGAGCCTTGGCGAGTTCTATCAAACCGGTCTTATCTGAAACCGAGATCAGCGCTCGGCGAATTTGAATTCGATCGAAGTGACGATAGTCGGCTGGTGAATGCGGATTGATTGCTGCCAAGGTTTTCTCTTTTCGACTGTCTATAACTTCGAGAACTGACTGAGGGTGATTTTGTTTTCTGCAATTGCGAGAACAGTTTCGATCAACAGGTCGCGCTCGACAACCTTGATGCGTTCGTGCAAATCTCCTGGGCTCTCGCCGGGCAGAATCTGAAGGCTGCGCTGAGCGATATGCGGCCCGGTGTCGACACCCTCGTCAACAACATGAATCGTCACACCCGTCTCAGTTGCACCGGCGGTAATTGCGTCGTGCACGGCGTCAGCGCCGGGAAACAGTGGAAGCAGCGATGGATGGGTATTGATCAGGTTTGGACTCAGAGCCCGAACAAATTCGCTCGGAAGAATTCGCATGAACCCGGCCAAGACCACCAGGTCTGGCTTGAAGAAGTTGATGTTATCGAGCAGAACCTCAGCCCAGGCTTCGCGGCTGTCAAAGTTAGATGGCGAGACCACGAAGGTTGGAACCCCATAAAACTCGGCGTGCGTTAGACCATCGGCTGGGTTGTCTGCGCCCACGGCCAGAATGCGGGCCGGATACAGGGGGCTGTCGGCTGCGTCTAGCAAGGCCCGAAGGTTAGAACCCCCGCCCGAGATAAGAACTACGACCGATAGCACGGTTCTACTTTAGTTTCGTTGAGAGCAGCGGGTGATCTGCGCGATTGGGCTTGGCGGCGAAGAACGACGCGAGCACCGCGACCACTCCCACTTCGACGAAGAACACCGCAAACAGAATCAGCGGGTTGACGCCATTGCTGGCAAAACGACCCGGGCCAAACGCACCGGATGCCAGCCAGGCAAGGGCAGCTAGCTCGATAGCTGCCACGAAAGCAATTGATAGCCCGAGAGCAAAAGCGGAAGCGAGCGGTGTCGCAAACTCGAACCGCACATCATCAGCATGCTGCTTGATTGCAAGGGTTGCGATGAATGCCAGCACCAGTGGCACAACAATCGCGATCATGCCGAAGTCGAGGGTGCCCTGTGGCAAAACGGCTAGCGCCGGAATCGCGGGAAGCGGACCCGCAGCCGAACCGAGCGGTGAAATTAGCGAACCCGCACCGATCGAGAAACCAACTCCGGTTAGCCAACTTGCCGCAAAGATTACAAAGTTTGGCAGCAGCGCAATCTGCGCACTCGTAATCGCAAAGCCACCCAAGAAGGTTGAGTGCACGGTTTCATAAAACGTGACAACTCCAATCCAATTGAATGCAAACAGCAGAGCTATTGCTGCCGAAGAAACCACCAGCATCGCAATCACAATGCCCGTGCCCGCGCGCAGAGCCGGTGACCACACCACGCGAATTATCCACGGAAGTGAAGCGAAGGTCTTCGCAAAGAATTCGCTAACTTGCTTGCGCTCCAGTGAGAGCATGCCCTTTGCCACACCATAAACCGGTCGCGGTTCACCAATCAGTGAGCCGACAAAAACGAACGCACTAAAAAACAGCACCGGCCAAATCAAGCCACCAATTTGATCTGGTGATGCAGCTTTGAATTCGGCTGCTCTAACCACCAAAAAGTTGAGAATCGCAAAAGTGCCGATGGCACCGAGCCAGGCCGGCCACATCTCGGCTGCTCCAGAAATTGCCCTGCCGACTCGCCAGGCGAGCCAGCCCAAAAATATGCTGTAGCCGAGCGGCATAAGAGTGATGGCGAATGCGCCGACCTCGATACCCAGAAAAGTGCCGGCCGCCACGTTGATGGGTGCACCCTGTGAGAGCAGCCAGATGTCGCTTGCGGTTCTGAAGGCAACGACGAATCCGGTTTGGGCATCGTTTTCAAAGAGCCAGAGAATCGCAAGCGGAACCGCGAGCGCGCCTAGACCGATCGCAACAGAAATTAGTGCCTGCAGGGCACCAATCGCGAGAGTCAGCCTTCGGTTCAACGCAAGGCGCTTAGAGGCTCTTGTAAACCTCACGCATAAGCGCGGCGGTTTCGCTAGGGGTCTTGCCGACCTTTACGCCGGCAGCTTCGAACGCTTCTTTCTTTGCCTGTGCTGTTCCGGCCGAGCCAGAAACGATTGCGCCGGCGTGACCCATGGTCTTGCCCTCTGGAGCGGTGAAACCCGCAACGTAGGCAACCACTGGCTTGGTGACGTGCTTCTTGATGTATTCGGCTGCCTTCTCTTCAGAGTCGCCACCGATCTCACCGATTAACACGATTGCCTTGGTCTCAGGGTCTGCTTCGAATGCCGCGAGCGCGTCGATGTGAGTGGTTCCGATAACCGGGTCACCACCGATACCGATAGCGGTAGACATTCCGATGTCGCGAAGCTCAAACATCATTTGGTAGGTCAGGGTTCCCGACTTCGAAACCAAACCGATTGGGCCTGGGCCGGTTATGTCGCTCGGAGTGATTCCGGCGTTCGACTTTCCGGGGCTGATGATGCCGGGGCAGTTTGGGCCGATCAATCGGGTCTTTAGACCCTTCTCAACGTTGTATGCCCAAGCAGAAGCCGAGTCGTGCACCGGAATGCCCTCGGTGATTGCAACGGCAAGACCGATTTCTGCGTCGATTGCCTCGACGATTGCCGCTTTGGCGAATGCTGGTGGCACAAAGATCACGCTGACGTTTGCGCCGGTTGCTGCCATTGCCTCTGCAACGGTTCCGAAAACCGGGAGTGACTTTCCGTCGATCTCAACGGTCTCGCCAGCCTTGCGCGGGTTGACACCGCCAACGATGTTCGAGCCACTTTTCAGCATGCGGGTGGTGTGCTTCATTCCCTCTGCGCCGGTCATGCCCTGCACAATGATTCGAGAGTTTTCGTTTAGAAAAATAGCCATTTGTTTTCGTTCTCTCGCTTACTTGTTTGCCAACTCGGCGGCCTTGTCGGCAGCTTCGTCCATGGTCTCGACAACGGTCACTAGTGGGTGTGCATATTCTGCGAGGATGCGGCGGCCCTCGTTGACGTTGTTGCCGTCGAGGCGCACAACCAGCGGCTTGGTGGCCGAAGACCCAAGGGTCTCGAGCGCGCCAACGATTCCGTTAGCAACGGCGTCACAGGCGGTGATGCCACCGAAGACGTTTACGAAAACACTCTTCACCTGCGGGTCACCGAGAATTACGTCTAGACCGGCGGCCATAACGGCAGCCGAAGCGCCACCACCGATGTCTAAGAAGTTTGCCGGGCGCACGCCGCCGTGCTTTTCGCCAGCGTATGCAACCACGTCGAGTGTCGACATAACCAGACCGGCACCGTTACCGATGATTCCAACCTGGCCGTCGAGCTTCACATAGTTGAGGTCCATCGACTTCGCCTTAGCCTCTAGCGGGTCAAGGTCGTCGCGCTCCATGTCGGCGCGATCTGCATGTCTGAAGTCTGCGTTCTCGTCGAGCGATACTTTGCCATCGAGAGCAAGAATCTTGCCGTCGGTGGTTAGCACCAGCGGGTTTACCTCAACTAAGGTTGCGTCTTCTTCAACGAACACCTTGTATAGCGTCACGAAAACGTCAGCGACCTTGTTGGCTAGGTCGTCGTCAAAGCCACCGGCCTTTGCGATCTCGAGTGCCTTTGCCTTGTCGATTCCTCTGACCGCATCAACCGCAATCTTGGCAAGCGCCTCTGGGCGCTCGACGGCTAGCTGCTCGATATCCATTCCGCCCTCGACGCTGCAAAGCGATAAGAAGGTGCGGTTTGATCTGTCGAGCAGAACGCTGAAGTAGAACTCTTTGTCGATGCTTGCGCCTTCGGCAATCATGACTCTCTTTACGATGTGACCCTTGATGTCTAGGCCAAGAATCTTTTCGGCTGCCGCCTTTGCCTCTGCCGGAGTTTTGGCAACTTTGACACCGCCTGCTAAGCCACGTCCACCGGTCTTAACCTGTGCCTTGACTACGACAACTCCGCCGATCTTGGCGGCCGCTGCTTCTGCTTCTTCTGGGGTGTCTGCGATGAGTCCCTGTAGCACCGGAACTCCGTGGCGCTCGAATATATCGCGCGCCTGATACTCAAATAAATCCAATGTATTTTCCGTTCAAATTGCGGCCAACCATCCAAGTTTAGCCGAGCCAAGCCGAACTCTCGGCCCTAGAGCTTGGTTATAGGTGCTACTCGAACTAGCAGTCGCTTCTTGGCTCCCCCACCAAAAACCACCTCGGCGGTTTGTTTAGGTGGTTCGCCCGATACATCGGTGACTCGCCCCTGCCCGAAGTCTGAGTGTTCGATCTTGTCGCCGATGGCTAGGGTCAGGTCGCCGTTGTCGCGAACCGAGCTGATTGCACCCTTCCATTCGGTGCGCGGCTTCTCTTTTCGCTCACCTGGTTCGTATCCGCCAGCGCGTGCGATCGAACCGGTGTAGCCACTCGAGCCGAGGCCTCGATTAGCGCCAGACTCGCGCCAGTCGATGAGCCCGTCTGGAATCTCAGTCAGGAATCTGCTCGGAACCGAGCTTTCTGATTCACCAAAGGTGGTTCGCTGCATGGCAAGAGAGATATGAAGCTTCTGCTTTGCTCGAGTGATGCCAACATAAAAGAGTCTGCGTTCTTCGGCGATGCCGCCGGGCACCAAGAACGACATCTTGTGTGGCAAGAGTGACTCTTCAATTCCCGTCAAAAACACTGCGTCATATTCGAGGCCCTTTGCGGTGTGCAAGGTCATCAGCGAAACGGTTCCAGATTCGTCGTCGATGTCATCGGCGGCAGCAACCAGTGCAACCTCGTTCAAGAAGTCGGGTAGGCGACCCTCTGGGTTATTGCGCTGGAATTCTTTTGCAACCGAAACCAATTCTTCGAGGTTCTCGACCCGAGCTTCGTCTTGCGGGTCGCGTGAATTCTTAAGCGACTCGAGCAGACCGCTCTTGTCGAGAACTCCGCGCAGAATCGAGTCGACTGTGTCGGTAGCCATCTTGACTTCGAATTCTTCGAGCATGGCGTTTAGCGAAACTATTGCACCGGCAATCTTCGGGCCGAAACCGAGATCTTTCGAATAGACAAGAGACTCGCGCACCGAAATCTTGTTGCGTTCGGCAAACGAAGCAATCGCAGTTTCGCTCGCATCACCGATTCCTCGCTTAGGCACATTCAAGATGCGGCGAACGGCGAGGTCGTCCTTGGGGTTGCTGATTGAGACCAGGTAGCCGAAGGCATCCTTTATTTCTTGGCGCTCATAGAACTTGGTGCCGCCGACCACGCGGTATGGCAGCCCGGCACGAATGAAGATCTCTTCTAGGGCACGGGTCTGAGCGTTGGTTCGGTAGAACACCGCTATGTCGCGGTAGTTGGTGCCGGCGCGGTGCAGATCGCCGATTTCGTCAGCGATGAACTGGGCTTCGTCGTGGGCCGAGTAGCCGGTGTAGCCAATGATTTTGTCGCCGTCGCCGCTGTCTGTCCAGAGGTTTTTGTTCGGGCGATCGAAGTTATTGCCAATGACGGCGTTGGCCGCGCTCAGAATGTTCTGGGTCGAGCGATAGTTCTGCTCGAGCAAAATGGTCTTTGCTCCGGCGAAGTCTTTTTCGAACTCGCTGATGTTGCGAATGTCTGCTCCACGGAATGCGTAGATTGACTGGTCGCTGTCACCCACAACCGTTAGCGAGGCCGGCTCGAGAACTATTCCGGTGCGCTGATCGACGTTGGCGTGATCGATTTCGATTGGTCGAGTCAACTCACGGATGAGTGAATACTGCGCGTGGTTGGTGTCTTGATACTCGTCGACCAGAATGTGGCGAAACTTCTTTTGGTAAACAGCGGCGACATCTGGAAACGCTCTGAAGAGATAAACCGTTTCGCCAATTAGGTCATCGAAATCGAAAGCGTTATTGCGGCGAAGTTCGCCCTGATACTGCGAGAAGATTTCTGCGATTGCTCGAGCCTTCGGGTCGTTGGCGTCAACATTGCGGGCAAAACCCTCTGCATCATTGAGTTCGTTTTTTGCGTTCGAGATCGCTGCGGCAACGCCCGCCGGGGTTAGTCCGTGAACATCTGCGCCCGAGCTCTTTATGAGTCTCTTGAGAATCGCTCTCGAATCGCCGCTGTCATAGATGGTGAAGTTTTTGTCGTGCCCGAGTCGCTCGCTCTCGCGGCGCAAGATAGCAACGCAGGCAGAGTGAAAGGTCTTGATCCACATGCCTTCGGCACTTTCGCCAAGCAGGTGGCGAACACGCTCGCGCATTTCGGCGGCTGCCTTGTTGGTGAAGGTAATTGCCAAAATCTGACTCGGCCAGGCTTCTTTGTTGGCGAGCAGGTGGGCTATGCGGTGAGTCAAAACCCTTGTCTTACCCGAACCCGCACCGGCCACAATCAGCAGGGCTGGTCCGCGGTGCTCAACGGCAGCGCGCTGCTGCGGGTTTAGCCCCTCGAGCAGCTTTGAGCTGTCGTTGGGGTTTGCAAAAATCTCGAGTTCAGACATAACTAAGCAATCTTAGGAGTGGCCACAGACAGCCCGTCGACTATTACTCCCACTCGATGGTGCCGGGTGGCTTCGAAGTCACATCGAGAACGACTCGGTTAACACCGGCTACCTCGTTTGTGATTCGGTTTGAAATTTTTGCGAGCAGGTCGTATGGCAAGCGAGTCCAGTCGGCGGTCATGGCATCTTCACTCGAAACCGGGCGAAGCACAATCGGGTGACCGTATGAGCGACCGTCTCCCTGAACGCCAACCGAGCGAACGTCGGCTAGCAGCACAACTGGGCACTGCCAGATTTCGCCATCGAGACCGGCAGCAGAAAGTTCTTCGCGAACAATCGCGTCGGCCTTACGCAGCAAGTCGAGACGCTCTTTGTTGACGGCACCGACAATTCGAATGCCGAGACCCGGACCCGGGAACGGCTGGCGCTGAACAATTTCTTTTGGCAGGCCGAGCTCGGCACCGATGGCGCGAACCTCATCCTTAAACAAGGTGCGCAGCGGTTCGACTAGCTCAAACTGAAGGTCGTCTGGCAGCCCACCAACGTTGTGGTGGCTCTTGATGCCAGCGGTTGCGCCACCGCCAGACTCGACGACGTCTGGGTAGAGCGTGCCCTGAACCAAGAACCTAATCGGGCGTTTGTCGGCAGCGGCCTCAGCAATCAGGGTCGCCTGGGCCTCTTCGAAGGTGCGAATGAACTCGCGGCCGATGATCTTGCGCTTGGTCTCTGGGTCGGTAACGCCCTCGAGCGCGTCTAAGAACTTCTGCTGCGCATCGACGACAACCAAGCGGATGCCGGTGGCTGCCACATAGTCGCGCTCGACCTGCTCGGCCTCGTCTTGGCGAAGCAATCCGTGGTTCACGAAAACGCAAACCAGCTGGTCGCCGACGGCCTTGTGCACGAGTGCTGCCGCAACGGCAGAGTCGACGCCACCGCTCAGGCCACAGATCACACGATCGTTGCCGACCTGCGCGCGAATCTTTTCGACCTGCTCGGCAATTACGTTGCCCGAGTTCCAGGTGGCCGGAATGCCGGCGGCCTTGTGCAAAAAGTTCTCGAGAACATTTTGTCCGAAAGCAGAGTGCTTAACTTCTGGGTGCCACTGCACGCCATAAATCTTTTTCTCGCTATTCGAAAAAGCCGCCACCGGTGTTGTGTCCGTCGATGCCAAAACTTCGAAACCCTCTGGTGCTTGCATAACCTGATCGCCGTGCGACATCCAGCAAATTTGCTCAGCTGGTTGGCCCTCGAGAATCTCGCCGCCTGCGGTTACGCGAAGTTCGGTTGCGCCGTATTCCTTTTTGCCGGTGGCGTCAACGCGACCACCGAGAACACTTGCAAGAATTTGAAAACCGTAGCAAATTCCAAGAACCGGAATTCCGAGTTCGAGAATTTTCTTATCGAGTTGCGGTGAGCCCGCTTCGTAAACCGAAGAAGGGCCGCCAGAAAGAATAATCGCCAAGGGATTCTTTGCCTTGACCTCGGCTGCGGTGATGTTGTGGTGAACAATCTCGCTATAGACACTCGCCTCGCGAACTCGTCGCGCGATTAGCTGCGCATACTGCGCTCCAAAGTCGACGACTAAAACCGGGCGGTTCATGCGCGATCTGCCTTAGTGCTCCAGCCCTCGGCGACCTTGGTGAAATAGCGCTCGGTGAAGAACGACAGGAACGGCACGATGCCGCCCATGGCAATAATCAAGAACTTGCCGATGCCCCAGCGAAGCTGAACCCAGAGCCGAAAGTTGGCATAGAGGTAGACCACATAGAGCCAGCCGTGAATGATCAGCGAAACGACAGTGAAGCTGAAGCCCTCGGTCGGAAACCCGAAGCGGTCGCCAGTGGCCGGGTCAACCGAGAACTGGGCCAGGGCAAGAGGGCCCTGCGGTCCGGCAATCCAGACGTCTGCGCTAATTCCAAGCCTCATGCCGTAGAGCACCGAGATGAGCAGCAGAAAAATGCCTGTCACATAAGAGGCGATCTTGAAGAAACGCAGTGATTTGGTGAGTTCTGCAGAGGTAGGCATGGGTCTAGTTTAACCTCTCGGCGTCGAGAGTATCTTTGACGGTTCTGCCCCACAGGAACAGTGCAAAGCCGGCAAACAGTATCCACTCGGCAGCATAGAAAACCGAAAGCCAGTTGATAGCCGGGGCCGGTTCGAGCACCGCGTCAATCTCACCCAACTTTGGGCTTAGCGATTCGGCGAAACCCTCGGCAACCAAAAAATCGGTGTAGCTGGCGAGGGGCTTGTCGGGTGAGTAAAGGTTAATGAGTTGCGCGGTAGAAACCGAGTGCAACAGGTATGGGTTGTCTTTGTCGATTGCAAGCGGCGCTTCTGTCGGCAACCAGTAACCGCTAACCGGCAAGAATGCCTGAGCAATCATCGAGTTCTTGAGCCCGAACCTAGCCGCTTCGACAGTCAGCAGAGATTCGCTTTGACCGATGGCCAAAGTTAGCGACTTGCCAGTTGCGTCTTGCGAGTTAGCCAGCAGCCAGAAAACCTCTTTGCCGTTTTGCAAGCGACCGTCAACAATGAAAACGTTTTTGACATCGAGCATCACCTCAACCGTGACAACTTTTTGAATCTCTGCGGCGGTCTGATCTTTGGTAAGCGACCTATCGAGTTGCCACTGACCGAGAAGCGAGAAAGCGGCCGCTGCTAAAAGTGAAATCAAAAAGCCCGCGATGAACTTTGGTCGAACGGCTACTCGCCAGAAACTGATTTGCGAGTTTGACATTGCTTCTACTGAGCGTCGTAAGGAGCCACAACAACTTCAACGCGCTGAAACTCTTTCAGATCGCTGTAGCCGGTGGTTGCCATCGCGCGACGAAGTGCACCGACAACGTTTGTGGTTCCGTCGGCCGTGTTCGATGGGCCGTGAAGAATTGTCTTCAGGCTGCCCGAGTTGCCAACCTCGACCTTGGTGCCGCGAGGAAGCTCTTCGTGAAAAGCCTCTTGGCCCCAGTGCCAGCCCTTGCCCGGTGCTTCGTCGGCGCGAGCCAAGATCGAGCCGAGCATCACGGCGTCTGCACCGCAGGCAATCGCCTTGACGATGTCGCCAGAGGTGCCTAGGCCACCGTCGGCAATGACGTGAACATAGCGGCCGCCAGACTCATCCATGTAGTCGCGGCGAGCACCTGCAACGTCGGCTACAGCGGTAGCCATCGGGGCGTGAATGCCAACCACCTTGCGGGTCGTAGACGCGCGACCGCCACCGAAGCCAACCAAAACACCTGCGGCACCGGTTCTCATGAGGTGCAGGGCCGAGGTGTAAGTCGAAGCGCCGCCAACGATTACCGGAACATCGAGTTCGTAAATGAACTGCTTGAGGTTCAGCGGTTCGGCCTGCTTCGAGACGTGCTCGGCAGAAACGTTTGTTCCGCGAATCACAAAGATGTCTACTCCGGCCTTGATCACGGTCTGATAAAACTCGACGGTTCGCTGTGGCGAAAGTGCACCGGCAACTGTTACACCGGCAGCGCGAATCTCTGCGATGCGATCACGAATGAGCTCTGCCTTGATTGGCTCGGCGTAAATCTCTTGCATGCGCGCAACGGCTTTCTCGGCAGAAAGTTTTGCGATCTCTGCGAGTTGCTTGCTCGGATCTTCGTAGCGAGTCCAAAGTCCCTCGAGGTCGAGAACGCCGAGTCCACCGAGCTTGCCAATTTGAATTGCTGTCGCTGGTGAAACTGCGCTATCCATCGGTGCAGAAAGAACCGGAAGTTCAAACTTGTATGCGTCGATGTTCCAAGTGGTCGAAACGTCTTGCGGGTCGCGGGTGCGTCGCGATGGAACTACAGCAACATCGTCGAAAGCCCAAGCACGTCGTCCGCGTTTTCCCGCGCCAATTTCAATTTCGGTCATTTAGTTTTCCTCTGCGAGAGTTTTTAGCGGGTGCCGTAGTTTGGCGCTTCGACGGTCATCTGAACATCGTGCGGGTGTGACTCCTTAAGTCCGGCTGCGGTGATGCGAACAAACTTTCCGCGAGCCTGAAGTTCTTCGATCGTCTCTGCTCCTACGTAACCCATCGATGCACGAAGGCCACCGATTAGTTGGTGGGTTACCGAGGCAACCGAGCCACGGTAAGGAACCTGACCCTCGATGCCCTCTGGCACGAGCTTGTCTTCGCGCAAAACGTCATCTTGAAAATAGCGATCTTTCGAGTAGCTCTTGGCTTGGCCGCGCGACTGCATTGCGCCTAGGGAGCCCATGCCACGGTAGGTCTTGTATTGCTTGCCACCCACGAAGGTCACGTCGCCAGGGGCCTCGTCGGTTCCGGCTAGCAGCGAGCCGAGCATCACCGAGTTAGCTCCGGCAACCAGGGCCTTTGCGATATCTCCAGAGAACTGCAGGCCTCCGTCGGCGATGATTGGCACTCCGGCGGGCTTGGCCGCGAGCGATGCTTGGTAGACGGCCGTGATCTGTGGCACGCCAACACCGGCAACGACGCGGGTGGTGCAAATCGAACCAGGGCCAACGCCAACCTTCACGCCATCGGCTCCTGCTGCAACCAGAGCAGCAGCACCTTCGCGAGTTGCAATGTTGCCGCCGATGATGTCGACGTTCTTGGCAAACGGTTCGGCCTTTAGCTTCGCAACCATTTCGAGCACGGCACGGTTGTGCCCGTGAGCGGTGTCAACAATAAGAAGGTCTACACCTGCGTCGATGAGTGCCATCGAACGCTCCCAGGCGTCGTGCCCAACACCAACAGCCGCGCCGACCAAGAGTCGCCCGGCGCTGTCCTTGGAGGCCAACGGATACTTTTCGCTCTTGTCAAAGTCTTTAACCGTGATCAAACCCTTGAGTTTGTTGTTGCCATCGACGATCGGCAACTTCTCTATGCGGTGCTGAGCAAAAATCGCAATTGCCTCTTCTGGGCGAATTCCAACCTTGGCGGTGATAAGTGGCATCGGAGTCATTACATCTTTAACCAATGTGGTGGTGCGCTGAACATCGAGCACAAATCTCATGTCGCGGTTGGTGACGATGCCGATCAGACGGTCGTCCTCGTCGACAACCGGCAGACCCGAGACTCTGAACTGACCGCATAGGTCATCAACTTCTTGAATGGTGGCTAGCGGGGTTGTAGTCACCGGGTTGGTAATCATGCCGGCCTCTGAGCGCTTGACCAGATCCACCTGATTGGCCTGCTGCTCGAGCGAAAGATTGCGGTGCAATATACCGATGCCGCCCTGGCGAGCCATGGCGATTGCCAGGCGAGCTTCGGTCACGGTGTCCATTGCCGATGAGAGCAGCGGAATGTTGATTTCGAGGCGCTTAGAGATGCGGGTCTTGGTGTTTACCGAAGAAGGCATGATGTCTGACTCGCCAGGCAAGAGAAGCACATCGTCGTAGGTCAATCCGAGAAAGCCGAAAGGGTTGTTTTCAGTCATTTTGTCCTCAAGCGAGTTGGCGGTAGCCCAATTCTAGCCTTTGGGCTAGCCCCCGCAGAAGTGCGGTAATCTCAAACCCATCTATAGAAACGCTTCAGCGTTCTTGTGCAGACGGAGGTTGGTTTGAACCAGCTAGCAATTAGGGTAGCCAAAAGGTTGGCCGTGAGCCTCGGGCTCTTCATATTGATGTTTGGTCTGCTCTTGCCAACCACACCTGCATTCGCAGTCGACGGCGAACCAGCACCCGACAGCACAGCACTTTCTATCGGTGGCATCATCAAGGATGGCGAAGTGCCGCTCGAGGGTGTAGAGATTTCAGTTTTGGGTGCCAACGGTTTCCAGGCCGTCGGCACTACTGGCGCCGATGGTCGCTGGGTTGTTGCGGCTCCGGCCAAGGGCGAATATCAGGTGACTCTGCGAGTTGAAACTCTGCCCGAGGGCGCCAGCCTTCGCGACCCGAATCGCGCAATCAAGACCGTGAAGATCGACGTGGTCAACACGGTCAACGTTTTGTTTGCACTAAACGACACAACGACCACAACCGGAGGCCCTGGCGATAAGCCGGTCGCCGCAGAGACAAACGTTTTTCTCGGTCGTCTAATCGCCGGAATCAACCTCGGCATTCTGCTCGCCATGGCAGCCATCGGTTTGAGCTTGATTTATGGAACAACAGCACTAAACAACTTCGCGCACGGTGAAATGGTTACCCTCGGCGCTCTTCTAGCTTTCACGTTTAGCAAGCTGATGGGAATGAACCTTCTTCTCGCAGCAGTTTTGACAATGATTATTGTTTCTGCTTCAGGTTGGCTTCAAGACGCGGCAATCTGGCGACCGCTAAGAAAACGTCGCGTCGGACTAACCCAGATGATGATCGTGAGCATTGGCCTCTCGCTCGTGATTCGCTACATTTTTCAAATCATCTACGGTGGTGACACCAAGGTGCTTAGCCAGGGTGAAATCTGGGATGTCTTTGGCGTTCCAACCCAGGCCGTCAACGTGATCAGCGCAGGCGTTGGAGTTGTGATTTTGCTTTTGGTCGCGGCATTCCTAACCAAGACCCGCATTGGCAAGGCAACCCGAGCCGTTGCAGACAATGCCTCGCTTGCAGCGGCGACCGGAATTGACGTTGAGCGAATCATTCGAATCGTCTGGGTCATTGCCGGTGCGCTAACCGGCATCTCGGGCGTCATGCTCGGCCTGTTCTTGCAAGCATCTTGGGATATGGGCTTCTCGATTCTGCTTCTCATGTTCGCGGCGGTCACCCTTGGTGGTCTAGGTACCGCCTTCGGAGCCGCGGTTGGAGCGATGGTTATCGGTGTATTCGTTGAACTGTCAACGCTGGTTATTCCAACTGACCTGAAGTTTGCTGGCGCACTAGTAGTAATGATTCTGGTGCTACTGATTAGACCTCAGGGCATCCTGGGCAAAGCGCAAAGAATCGGCTAAGGAGAGAACATGGATTGGTCACTCGTTTTCGGCAACGCGGCCGCCGAGCTTATTAGCCCGACAACCGCTGCCTACGCTCTCGCAGCAATTGGTCTCGCGGTGCACTTCGGCTACACCGGTTTGCTCAACTTCGGTCAGGCAGCCTTCATGGCGATCGGTGCCTACGGTTTCGCAGTTTCGATCTTGAACTTCGGAATGAATTTCTGGCAGGCAATCGCGGTCTCTATGATTCTCTCGGTTCTTTTTGCGCTTCTGCTCGGAATACCGACGCTTCGACTGCGTTCTGACTATCTTGCAATCGTGACGATTGCAGCAGCAGAAATCTTGCGCTACATAGTCTCAACAACTTCGCTAAAAGACCTAACCGGCGGTTCGGGTGGACTCTCGGGTTTCGCGACTGACTTCTATGCGATCAATCCTTTTGCAGCCGGAAACTATTTGTTCTGGCCGTTCGATGTCACCGAGAAAGAGCTTTGGGTTCGCGTTTTCGGTTGGTCGCTTGTTGCGCTGGCAACGCTTCTTGTTCTGCTCATGATGCGCAGCCCATGGGGTCGCGTGGTCAAGGGAATTCGCGAAGACGAAGATGCGGTTCGAAGCCTCGGCAAGAACGTCTACGCATACAAGATGCAGTCTTTGATTCTCGGTGGCGCACTTGGCACCCTGGCCGGAATCGTTTTCGTCTTGCCGCGCTCTGTGCAGCCCGGAAACTATGTCACGGGTTTGACCTTCTTTATCTGGACAATCATGTTGCTCGGTGGTGCCGCGACAATCTTCGGCCCAATCGTTGGCTCAATGGTTTTCTGGGTTCTGCTCTCGCTCACCGAGGGAGTTCTGCAGGGGCTCGTCAACATGGGTGTAATCACCTTCTTGACCACCGACCAGATCGGCCCGGTTCGCTTCATTCTGATTGGTCTGGGCCTAATGGCTCTGGTTGTCTTCAGACCGCAGGGCATCTTCGGAAACAAGAAGGAGTTGCAGTTCAATGTCTAATCAAATCTCAGTCGGCGATGCTTCGCCGGGGTGCCAGAAGATCGACCCAATTCTGATCGCCGACAACGTTAGCCGCCAGTTTGGCGGTCTCACCGCGGTAGACGTTGCCCACCTCGAGATTCCTCGAGGCAAGATCACCGCCCTGATTGGCCCTAACGGAGCCGGCAAGACCACCCTGTTCAACCTGCTGACCGGCTTCGACAAGCCGACCACCGGAACCTGGACCTTCGAAGGCAAAGACCTAGCAGGAGTTGCCTCATACAAGGTTGCTCGCCTCGGAATGATTCGCACCTTTCAGCTCACCAAGTCGCTTAGCTTGCTCAGCGTGATCGAGAACATGCGTCTCGGCGCTCAGAAGCAGGCTGGCGAGAGGTTCTTCACCGCTCTCATTCGCCCGCTTTGGAGTGGCTTTGAGAGTCGCATAACCGCTCAGGCCGAAGAGTTGCTTAAGCGCTTCAAGTTAGACGCTAAACGCGATGACTATGCGGCGTCGCTATCGGGTGGGCAACGCAAGTTGCTCGAGATGGCTCGCGCCCTCATGGCCGAACCGAAACTCGTGATGCTCGATGAGCCGATGGCGGGAGTCAATCCAGCGCTTACCCAATCTCTGCTCGACCACATCAAAGACCTGAAGTCGAATGGAACCACAGTGCTGTTTGTTGAGCACGATATGCACATGGTTCGCCACATCAGCGACTGGGTGATTGTCATGGCCGAGGGCAGAATCGTTGCCGAGGGTCCACCGGCAGCCGTCATGAAAGACCAGGCTGTTATCGACGCGTATCTCGGTGCTCACGCAGACATCGACCTTGGCACTGTTTCGATCAAGATTGCAAAGGACGACAACTAATGGCTAACCAAGCACCGGTTGTTCACGCCAAAGATCTTCACGCGGGCTACCTGCCGGGCATCAACATTCTCAACGGCTGCTCGCTCACCGCATACGAGGGTGACCTGATTGGAATCATCGGGCCTAACGGTGCCGGCAAGTCAACTCTGCTGAAGGCAATCTTTGGTCAGGTAAACGTTCGCGAAGGCCAGGTCCTGCTAAACGGTGAAGACATCACAAACTTCAAGGCAAACAAGCTTGTTAGCAAGGGCGTTGCGTTCGTGCCTCAGACCAACAACGTGTTTCCAAGTTTGACCATCGAAGAGAACTTGCAAATGGGTGTCTTTCAGTCGCCTAAGCGTTTTCAGGAGCGCTTCGATTTCGTCTCAAACATCTTTCCTGACCTAGGCAAGCGTCGTTCGCAGCGCGCCGGCTCGCTGTCTGGCGGTGAGCGTCAAATGGTTGCCATGGGTCGCGCACTCATGGTTGACCCTTCGGTGCTTTTGCTAGACGAGCCTTCTGCTGGTCTCTCACCGGTTCGCCAAGACGAAGCTTTCTTGCGAGTCAAAGAGGTGAACCAGGCCGGTGTGACCATCATCATGGTTGAGCAGAACGCTCGCCGCTGCCTTCAGATTTGCGACCGCGCCTATGTTCTAGATCAGGGCAAGGATGCCTATACGGGCACCGGCCGCGAGTTGTTGAACGACCCGAAGATGATTGACCTTTACCTCGGAAACCTCGCTGACCTCTAAGAGTTTTTAGGCAATAAAGAACCCCCCGGTGTTTAGCCGGGGGGTTCTTTATTGAACTACTACTTAGTTGAGCTTTCCGTACTCTGACTTGGTAGCGGTGTTGGTGTTGTCTGCGTTGAACTTGTAGATACCAACGTAGGCCTCAGTAGGGTCTCCGTTGTCATCGAAAGTAATCGGACCTGAAAGACCATCGAAGTCGATGTCCTTTCCATCCTTCAACATCTGAACTGCGGTTGCGAAGTCAGTTACCTTCTCGCCACCCTCAGATACTGCCTTTAGGTTTGCCTTGATGGTTGCACCATCAGCAGCTCCACCGGCAATTGCAGCCAAAGCTACGAGCATGGTTGCATCGTATGACTCAGCAGCGTATGAGAAGTCAGTTAGGTCTGGGTTAGCAGCCAAGAACTTCGCCTTGATTTCGTCAGTCGCGACTACACCAGGAATGGTTCCCTGTGCGCCTTCGATGCTGAAGTCAGTGAAGTCCTTGCTGTAGTTAGCAACGTTTCCGTCAACTAGGTAAACCTTGCTTGCAGCAAAGCCCTTTACCTTGACTAGCTCAGGAAGAATCGACTTTGCCTCGTCAAACGAGATAACGACGACTGCGTCTGGCTTAGCAGCTAGAACCTTGTCAACCTGAGCTGAGAAGTTCTTGGTTCCGCCAGCAAACTCTTCGTTAGCTACGACTGAACCGCCAGCTGCCTCAACTGAGATCTTTGCGTTCTCGTACAAGCCAGTGCCGTATGGGTCCTGGATAGTCAAGAAGCCGACCTTCTCGTTACCGTCACCGGTGATTAGGTTTCCAAGAACGCGACCCTGTAGAACATCTGAAGGTGCGGTACGGAAGTAGAAACCGTTGTCAGCGTAGGTGCTGAGGGTTGGTGAGGTGTTAGCTGGTGAGATCTGTACTACGCCAGCGCCAGTTACCTGGTCGATAACGCTTAGAGATACACCTGAAGATGCTGCACCAACGATGGCGTCAACACCCTCGTTGATAAGTGCGGTAGCTGACTGAGTTGCGGTGTCAGTTGAGGTGTCGCCTGAGTCCTTGTGAGAAACAGATACACACTTGCCAAGTACTCCACCGGCTGCGTTGATCTCTGCGATTGCAGCGTCAACTCCAGCAATTTCTGGTGGGCCTAGGAACGCAAGGTTTCCGGTAGTCGGAAGTAGTGAACCGATCTTTAGCTCTGCGTCGGTACAGTTTGCTGCATCGAACGCTGGGGCTGCACAACCGCTAAGAGCTAGCGCGAGGCTAGCTGCAAGAGCAATTCCGGCAGCACCTTTCTTTAATGTAGACATGTGTCTCCTTGATTGATGTTGGGTGTTCCTAATTTGGTACAAATTGGAAACCAAGTGAAGTTTACCGATTTGACAGAATTGCGATATTTCTAATTGGAAACAAGCGGTAACAGTGGGTAAACATTTGCCTGCAGATCAATTGGGGTCTTGAATGATGTCCCTGAAAATAAGGGATTCAGCGATGCAGCCACGCTTACCGGCGAGAAAACCCTCAACCAAAATGTGATGTAACGATATTGTTTCGGTCAGCTTTGACGTTGATTTCGGCTGCGAATCATGTCGAAGCTCAAAATTGCGAGACTGAACCAGACCAGTCCGAATCCGAGCCAGCGTGCGGTTGGCATTGGCTCGTTGAACACCACGAGGCCAAGGGTGAACTGGATGATCGGTGCGATGTATTGCATGAAACCCATGACCTTTAGCGGCAGGTGCTGAGCCGCAGCCCCAAACAGAATCAACGGGATGGCCGTGAGTGCGCCATACATGGCAAGCCCAGCCATTCCCAAAACGCCTTGGCTGGCAAACAAGATTCCGCCGCCGATGCTTTGAATCAAGATCAGTTGCACGATTGCGATTGGAACCACAAAGCCAGATTCGATTGCGAAGCTATTCAGCGCACTGACCTTGCCGCCGAGCTTGTTCTTGGCAAGACCATAGATTCCAAAAGAGCCGGCAAGAATTAGCGCGATCCATGGCGGGCGGCCGTAGTCGACCGTCAAAACAATAACCGCGAGAGCGCCAAAGCTCATGGCTACCCACTGCACCCGAGAAAGCTTTTCGCGCAAGAAAACAACCGCTAGCAGAATCGTCACGAGTGGATTAATAAAGTAACCGAGAGAAGATTCGACAACGTGGTGTTCAGAAATTGCAATCACGTAGACCAGCCAGTTGATGAAAATGAAAATCGCGCTGGCCGCTATCCAGGTGATGTTGGCTCTGTTTTTGAATGTCTCGCGCAGGCTCTTGAAGTTTTTGGTGACCGCAATAAGAAGAACGGCGGTTAAGAATCCAAACACCACTCGCCAGACAACGATTTCGTAAGGAGATGCGAATCCGAGCATCGAAATGACGAGCGGAAAACTGCCCCAGATGAAGTAGGCGGTCAGTCCAAGTGGAAGACCCCGAGCATAGTCATGCCCGGGGTCGTTCACGTTTTGGTTTTTAGCGCTCAACGACCGCGAGCACGTCGCGAGCCGAAAGCACTAGGTACTCGACACCTTCATACTTGAGCTCGGTGCCGCCGTACTTCGAGAAGATAACCTTGTCGCCGACCTTTACGTCGATCGGAACGCGGTTGCCGTTGTCGTCGATGCGGCCTGGACCAACCGAGATAACAACTGCCTCCTGTGGGCGTTCCTTGGCGGTGTCTGGAATGACTAGACCAGAGCTGGTTACCTGCTCTGCCTCGACCGGCTGAACGACAATGCGATCTTCTAGTGGCTTGATTACTACAGACATAATGACCTCTTCTATCTATGAGGGGTTCGTTGGCCTTGTGGCCACTTGAAAACTCTAATTGATGGTTAGCACTCGGTCAAGGTGAGTGCCAACATCACCCGTGCGCACCTGCGTTGCTTAGGCTTGGGTCATGCAACGCGCCGAGCTTTTCAAGCTGTTCACCCCCGAGGCCCTAGCCCTACTCGGCTCGATCGGTGATCTAGATGCCAAGGCAGACGTTCTCAAACTGGTCAGTGCGCTGCGAGCCGAGGGCTATGACCCCGGGTTGGTTGCAGCCGTGCTAAGCCAGGCCAAGCTTCGCCGCCGAGCTCGCAAGAAGTTTGGCGATTTCACCGACGGCATGCTCTTCACAGAAGACGGCCTCGAGCAAGCCTCGAGACTTCAGGCAGCCGCACTTCACGCCGGTCGCTTTCGCGGTGCCGGCATTACCCAGGTCGCAGACCTCGGCTGCGGCCTCGGTGCCGAATCGATGGCAATGGGAGCGATTGACCTCAACGTGCGAGCTTTTGAGATTGACGAGATCACCGCGGCACTGGCGGTTTTCAACCTCGGCTCTTTCGACAACGTAGAGGTTGAGCAGGCAGACATCACCACTCTCGACCTGAGCCAATTCGAAGCGCTGTTTTTCGACCCGGCAAGACGCGAACTCGACGGCAAAGGTGAGCGAGCGGCCCGCAAGTTTGACCCGGCGCAATTCGCTCCAAACTTCGATTGGGTTCTTGCCCAGGCGCGAACCAAACCAACCGGAATCAAAGTTGGCCCGGGTCATCCGCACGAAGAGATTCCGCAAGAGGCCGAAGCGCAATGGCTTTCTATCGACGGCGATCTAGTTGAACTCGGTCTCTGGTTCGGCGACGTGAAGCGACCGAGAGTTGCACGCGCGGCAACCGTTGTGAATGCTAGCGGCAGGAATGAAATCGTCAGCGAAACTTTTGTGAGCGAACCGGCCGACGTCGAGGCAATCAAGCAATTCATTTATGAACCAGACAATGCCGTAGTTCGTTCTCACCTAATTGCAGATTTGGCCAGACAAGTTGACGCCACTCTGATTTCTCGCGAGATTGCCTACCTCAGCAGCGATATCGAAATCGATTCACCGCTTATGCGCGGTTTCAGAGTCATCGATGAAATGGCATTCGACCGCAAAAAGTTGAAGGCCTATTTGCGCGATCGAAACATTGGAACGCTCGAAATCAAGAAACGTGGCGTCGATGTCGTGCCAGAGCAGTTGCGCAAAGAGCTTAGTCTTAAAGGCGAAATCGCCGCCACCCTAATTCTCACCAGGGTTGGCGACGATCATCGAGCGCTCTTGGCAGAGGCGCTTTAGCGACCCATCATGCCGTGGTCGTCATCCCAGCCCATTTGGCCATTCATACCAGCTGGGCCATCGAAGCCATACCTCATGCGAAGCAAGGTAAGACCGATGCCCGCAACGATCCAGAGTGCGATGGTCGCGTAACCAACGATTAGACCTGCGAGAGCCAGTGCTCGGCCCGACTTCTCGTCGGTCTTTAGCTGTGCGAGTGCGATGTGACCTGTGATCACGGCTGCAACGGCACCGATGCTAGTCAGCGCGGTGGCCAAGGAAACAACCGCGAGGGTGTTGAGTGAGTTGAAATTGAACTTGCTATTTTCTGTTGCCACTACTTCTGGCTGAGTGTTCTTTGCCATTTGTTCCTCCGATTGATTGGTTGCGATAAGACCACCACTTCAGTCTGGGTGATGCCTGTGAAATGTATGGGTGTTGGCTAGACGTTCGGTACAAAGTTATTGAGACTGAACTGTCGTAACCGAGAGAGTTGAGTCTGCACCAAAGTGCAAACTTGATGGTGCTCGGCCAGCCAGGATCAACTGAGCACCGAGTGCTGCAATCATCGCTCCGTTGTCTGTGCAAAGCGATAGCGCTGGAATTCTCAACTCGATGCCGTTCTCATCGCAGCGCTGCTGAGCAAGTTCACGCAGTCGTCGGTTAGCCACCACTCCGCCGCCGAGCAAAAGTCGAGGCACGTTGTGTTCGAGACATGCCTTCACGGCCTTACCGACGAGCACGTCGACTACCGCTTCTCTAAAGCTTGCTGCCACATCGGCAACGTTGAACTCGATGGTCTCATCCGCCTCGATTTTGGCCTGAGCAACTTCGACGTGACGAGCAACCGCAGTCTTGAGCCCGCTGAACGAGAAGTCGTAGCGGTGCTTGTCCATGTCTTTTGGCAACGTGAGTGCACGCGGAAACCGCATGGCCTGGGGGTTGCCGCCCTCGGCAGCGCGGTCGATCTCGGGCCCACCCGGATAGCTCAGACCGAGCAAGCGAGCGACCTTGTCGAATGCCTCGCCGGCGGCGTCGTCGATGGTCTCGCCGAGCAATTCAACATCGTCGAGCAGGTCGCGCACCAAGAGCAAGGAGGTGTGGCCACCGCTGACCAGCAGCGCGATGGTTGGCGTTTCGAGTTTGCCGCGCTCGAGAATGTCGACACCCACGTGACCAACCAGGTGGTTTACCGCATAGATCGGCTTGTCGAGCGAGACCGCGAGAGCCTTTGCCGCAGCGATGCCAACCATGAGTGCACCGGCTAAACCGGGGCCATTGGTAACAGCAATTGCGTCAATCTCTTCTAGTGAAACCTTCGCCTGCGCGAGAGCCTCGTGCAGGGTCGGTGTCAAAGCTTCGAGGTGAGCGCGTGCGGCAACCTCTGGCACGACTCCTCCGAAGCGAACGTGCATTGCCATCGATGACGAAATCACATTGGCAAGCAGCGTGTTGCCGCGAACGATTCCGATGCCGGTTTCGTCGCAACTGGATTCGATTCCGAGCACCAGCGGTTCGGCTTTTGACTCGCGAGTCATTTGAAGTTTCATCACAATGGCATCAACGTTGTCTGGTTGGTAGTAGCGCTTGCGCAAATCGATCTGTTCGAAGCCGAGACTCTTGTATAGCGCTTCGGCTACTGGGTTATCTGCACGCACCTCGAGAAAAATCTCACCGATGCCAACTCGATTGCACTCATCAAGAAGGCGATTCATGAGTTTGCGACCGAGGCCCTTGCCTCTTTGTTCTGCGCTAACCGCGATGGTTTGAACATCGGCGCTTGCGGCAGCCATCGACTTAGCTAAACCGGCGTAGCCAATCAGTTCTTCTTTTTCTGCCGCGATCGAATATGCAACAACATAGAAACGCTCGGCACCGACCAGTTCGTCGTGCATGTTTTGAATCGACCAAGCGTCGCTTGCAAAGCTGGCATTTTCGATCCGCATAATTGCATCGAGATCTTGCTCGCCCGCCACCCGAATTGCCCACGAGGTCATGAACTCACCCGCTTGCCAAACTGTCCAGATGCCTTCGGCTCGACCGCATCTGGTGCGCGAAGGTAGTGTGCCGAGACGTCTGATTCGAGTTCACCGGCGGCACGCAGGGCCAAGGCCAATTCGCCAACCGCCGAACCAGTTATGGTCAGATCTGTTGTCTGAGCATCGATGTTTCTAGAAGCCAGAAGTTCTTCTAGAGCAGCCGGCTTGATAACCTTTGGGCCCTCGATTCTCAGGGCAACTCCCCTGTCGCTCAGCCCGCTGTATAGCGCCCAGTAGACCTCAGAGCGCCTGGCATCAGTTGTCACCAGCAAGGGCCTGGTTTCGGAGGCTGGGCGCTGTTTGAGCGCTAGCAGCGCAATCGCGTCGAGGCTAACCAGGCCAGAGAGCTTGGCTCCAGAGCCCTCAGCAAACATCATGGCGGCTGCGATGCCTACCCGCAAACCGGTGAACGGAGCCGGGCCTCTGCCGACCACAACCTCTTGAACGTCTCGACCGGTTACCCCGGCCCGACTCAAGACCTCGGAGATTGCAGCACCCACGGTTTCGGCGTGCTTCATGTTGTCGGTCACATTTAGTTCGGCGGCCAAGAGGCCATCGCGAAACAGCGCAACACTCGTTCCGGCAGAAGTATCAATAGCAAGCAAGATGCCCATCAGAACTTCACCGCCGACCAACGATCGCCAAAGGCGATAATTCTTAACTCGCGAATTTCTGATTCGCCGCTGTGGTCGCGCTCGATTTCGATTTCAAGCCAGTCGTCACTTATGCCCTCGAGTAAACCCCTGCCCCACTCAACCAAGACGATACTGTTTTCGAAGTCGATGTCTAGATCGTCGAGTTCTGCAGCTCCGCCCAGACGATATGCGTCGACGTGAACCATTGGCACATCGGTGCCTTCGCGTTTGTGAGTTCTCGCAATCACAAAGGTTGGTGAAGAAACGTTACCGATGGCACGCAACCCTTCGCCGATTCCGCGGGTGAGAGTTGTCTTGCCTGCGCCGAGCGGGCCGACCAAGACAACCAAGTCACCGGCGCGAAACTGCTGTGCTATTTGCACACCGAGCTCGTGCATTTGAACGGCATCGGCAACCTGTTGCTCAAGCAAAAGTTTCGACATCGCTTGCTCGATTTTTAGTCGACTGCGCCAAGAAAGGTCGAGAAAAATCGACCGCCCATGCGCGTGACAATTTCGTAGTTGATGGTGTCTGCAGCAACGGCAAGTTCGTCTGCACTTGGCACCCCAGCGGCAGGATCACCAAAGATGACGACTTCGTCGCCGGCAACAACGTCATCGTCGCCGACGTCGATGACAAACTGATCCATGGCAATTCGAGACTCAATCTTGTAGCGCTTGCCCTTTATCGAGACCTCGGCCTTGCCGCTTGCGTTTCTTGGCAAACCCTCGGCATAGCCAATCGGCACCAGCGCCAGGGTTGTCTCTTTAGTCGTGCGTGCCAGGTAGCCATAAGAGATGCCCACGTCTGCCTGAACCCGTTTGGTCTGGGTTACCAGCGCGCGAGCGGTCATGGCCGGGAGCAATCCAAATTCAGCGGCAGCGCGATCGACAAAGGGCGAGAGCCCATAGAGCCCGACACCGATTCGAACCATTTCATAATTGGCATCCGGATAGCTGATGGTGCCATCCGAGGCGGTTAGGTGACGCAATTCGAAATCGAGACCCAGAAGCTTGGCGGTCTCGACGGCCTGGTCGAACAGGGCAATCTGAGCGCGGTCGTCGGGCTCAGATGTGCTACTCAGGTGACTGAAGACACCCACGCATTCGAGCAGTTGTTCGTCGCAAAGAGCAACCACCGCGGTGACCAGAGCCGGCCACTCTTCGATGCTTGAGCCGTTGCGGCTCAGGCCGGTGTCGACCTTCAGGTGAATTCTGCCGACCTTACCGGTGAGCCTGGCAGCATCGGCAACACGTTCGAGCTGCTCTAGGTTCGCAACCGAGAGTTCAACGTTGGCCTCTAGTGCCTCGGTGAACATGTCGTTCGGGTCATGCAGCCAGGCCAGAATCGGAGTCTCGAGACCACCCTCGCGCAGGTGCAACGCTTCATCGACATCGGCAACCCCGAAATAGTCGACCTTGGCACGATCGAGTTTTAGAGCAACCTCATAGAGTCCGTGTCCGTAAGCGTTTGCCTTGACTACCGCCATCACCTTCGCGCCAGGTGCCATCTTTCTATAGGTGTTGAGGTTTGCCTCAATCGCATCGAGGTCGATTACCAACTCGCGCATCAGGCACCACCCTCGGCAACCAGAAATGCAATTGCAGAATTTCCATCGTGCGAAATAGACAGGTGCAAGTTCTTGATGCCACGCGATTCGGCATAGGCCGCGGTGCTGTCAAACAATTCGATAAACGGTTTGCCGAGCTCATCTTTCGAAACGCGAACATCGTGCCAGCGCATCTGCTTCGAATCACCAAAGACTTTTATCAGAGCCTCTTTAGCCGCAAACCTGCCGGCAAGAGTTCGAGTTGCCGCGTCGCGCTCATCCATGTGAAAAATCTTTTCGATCAAACCTGGGTTCTTCTCAATTGAATTTTCGAATCTGCTCAGATCAACCAGATCGACGCCGACACCGATAATCATGCTTAGCTATTCGACCGTTACAGACTTGGCCAGGTTGCGCGGCTGATCGACGTCGAGACCCTTTGCTGTCGAAAGCGCGAGAGCAAATGCCTGCAGTGGAATCACGGTGAGAATCGGAGCCAGCAGAGTTTCACACCGTGGCACAAAAATCACGTTCTCGGCGTAGTTTGAAACCTGTTCGTCGCCCTCTTCGGCGATCGCAATTATCTTTGCTCCGCGAGCGCGAATCTCTTGAATGTTTGAAATCACCTTCGGGTGCAAACTGTCTTCGTCGCGCGGGCTCGGCACAATCACGATGACCGGCTGACCCTCTTCGATTAGTGCGATTGGTCCGTGCTTGAGCTCACCGGCGGCAAAACCCTCGGCGTGAATGTATGAGAGCTCCTTGAGTTTGAGCGCGCCTTCCATTGAAACCGGAAAGCCAACATTGCGACCGAGAAACAAGACCGATTTGGCGTCGGCCATCGCGGTTCCGAGACGCTGAGCCTGCTCGAGCCCTGCGATGACCTGCGAAACACGGCCAGGCATCTTGAGCAGGTCGATGCCGACTCGCTTGAGCTCTGCGGCTGGCACTGCGCCACGGATGCTGGCAAGCCACAGGCCGAGCAGATAGCCGGCGGTGATCTGAGCGGTCAGCGCTTTGGTTGACGCAACTGCCACCTCGGGGCCTGCGTGCGTGTAGATGACGGCATCGCTCTCGCGAGCCAGCGTGGCACCCTGGGTGTTACAAATGGCTAGCACCTTAGCGCCGAGTTCTTTGGCATAGCGAATGGCCATGAGCGTATCCATGGTTTCGCCAGACTGCGAGATTGCAACAATCAAAGTGTTCTTGGTGATGATCGGGTCGCGATATCTGAACTCGTGTGAGAGTTCGACCTGCACCGGAATGCGCGACCACTTTTCGATTCCATATTTTGCAATGTCACCGGCATACGAAGCGGTACCGCAGGCAACGATGATGATGCGTTCGAGGTTCTTGATGTCTTCGTGCGAGAGTCCGTCGGTTTCGGTCAAACGAACCGAGCCGTCAGAGTTAAGTCGACCCATCAGGGTGTCGGCGACCGCCTGCGGTTGGTCTGCAATTTCTTTGGCCATGAAAGAAGACCAGCCGCCTTTGCTTGCGGCAGAGGCATCCCAGTCGACTGTGAATTCTTCTGGCTGAACTGTCTTGCCATCGAAGCTGCGCACTTCAACCGAACCGGCGCGCAAAATCACAATCTCGTCTTGACCTACGCTGATGGCGCGCTTGGTGTGCTCGACAAAAGCGGCAACGTCTGAACCCAAGAAGTTCTCGCCGTCGCCAAGACCGATAACAAGCGGAGCGTTTCGACGAGCAGCCAAAACCATGTCTGGCTGATCTTCGTGAATAACCAAAATAGTGAAAGCGCCGTGAAGTCGAACGACAACCGATGCGAAGGCCTTTGCTAGGTCACCACTCTTCTCAAACTCACGAGCAATCAGGTGGGCGGCAACTTCGCTGTCGGTCTCGCTCGAAAAAGTTGTGCCCTCGGCAACGAGCTCTGCCTTGAGTTCTGCAAAGTTCTCGATGATGCCGTTGTGAATTAGTGAAAGTTTCTGACGTTGCCCGCCAAGGTGCGGGTGGGCGTTTCCGTCGGTCGGTGCACCGTGGGTTGCCCAACGGGTGTGGCCGATGCCGATATGCGCGGTTGGCAGCGGGTGCTCTTCGATCTCGGCAACCAGGTTGACCAGTTTGCCGGCCTTCTTGCGAGTCTCGAGATGCCCATCCGGTGAAATCACGGATACACCTGCAGAGTCATAGCCTCGGTATTCGAGGCGTCGAAGCCCACCGATGAGAACATCGAGGGTCGATTTAGGGCCTACATAACCCACGATTCCGCACATGAGTCCTAATTTACGGCAGAATGAACGATTGTGACGGTTGATAGAGCGAGCGATAAGGGTTCGGTGAGCCCATTTGTCGAAATTTCGCGTGCAGACTGGGCTGCGCTTGGCCGCTCGACCGAGCTGCCCTTGACCGAGCAAGAGATTTCGCAGATTCGTGGCCTCGGAGACTTTCTAGATCTCAAAGAAGTCAGCGATGTTTACCTGCCGCTAAGTCGACTTCTGAATCTCTATGTCACCGAAGCCCAGCGTTTGCACTCGGTCACTTCTGAGTTCATGGGCGAGCGCGCCAAACGAACACCCTTTATCATCGGCGTTGCCGGCTCGGTTGCGGTCGGCAAGAGCACGGTCGCTCGTTTGCTTAAAGAGATGTTGTCTCGCTGGCCATCTACCCCTCGCGTCGAACTGATAACCACGGATGGCTTCTTGTACCCGAACGCCGAGCTCGAACGCCGCAACCTCATGCACCGCAAGGGTTTTCCAGAGTCTTACGACCGCCTGGCGCTGCTCAAGTTTGTGGCAGACATCAAGTCGGGCGTCGAGCGGGTATCGGCGCCTGTGTATTCTCACCTCAGCTATGACATCGTGCCGGGTGCCGAGGTCACAGTCGAATCGCCAGATGTCGTGATTGTTGAGGGTCTAAATGTCTTGCAGCCGCCGGTCATGGGCCAGGAGGTTGCCCTGAGCGACTACTTCGACTTCAAGATTTACGTCGATGCCGATGTTGCGAATGTGACCAAGTGGTTTCTTGGGCGCTTCGAACAGCTTCGCGAGGGTGCCTTCACCAACCCAAAGTCTTACTTTCATAAGTACGCCGAAATGCCGTTCGAGGAGGCCCTCGAGCGGGCCATTGAGATCTGGAACACCATCAACCTGCCTAACCTGATTGAGAACATTCAGCCGACCCGCTCAAGGGCAACTTTGGTGCTGCAGAAGGGCAGCGAGCACGCTGTGCAGTCTGTGCTGCTTCGCAAAGGATAAGAGTCGGCATCCCGCCGTTATCAATTCGTTACCAAAATCAGCCAAAATTCTCTCAACCTGAGAGTTGACTGATAGCGAGCCACCGTAGCAGCGTCGCAAGGCCGGTTCATAGGCCTGACGCTGACGACGATGACTTTTCGAAAAGTACATCTATTGAAAGGCCTCAATTGAAACTATCTAACATCTTGACCGACGGTCAATTTAACATCGTTTATAACATGTTGTCTTTGGGAATCGCATCGATGCTGTTCACCGCTGTGTTCTTGTGGATCGCACGCGACCGCGTATTGCCTCGCTACCGCACCGCAGTAATGGTGTCAGCTACCGTAACCTCGATCGCTGCTTACCACTACTTCAGAATGTTCGACAACTTCAGCCACGCATTCGCGGTTGACGGTGTGAACAACCCAGGCGCTTACAACGTTGGCTACCGCTACGTTGACTGGCTACTAACTGTTCCACTACTACTAGTTGAGCTTGTTGCAGTACTTGCACTTGCAAAGGCAGCTCAGAGCTCGATCTTGAACCGCTTGGTTCCTGCAGCAGCAGCAATGATCGTTCTCGGTTACCCTGGTGACGCAAAGCTAGACATCTGGGGCCTAGACGCTTCAGTATGGGGTCTACTCTCAACAATTCCTTTCCTTTACATCTTGTATGTATTGTTCATCGAATTGGGCAAGAGCCTGTCACGCCAGTCAGCAGAAGTTCAGAAGAAGGTCCGCATCTTGCGCTTGCTACTTATCGCAACATGGGGCGTATACCCAATCACCTTCATCTTGGCGATGAGCAACGCTGCACCAACTGCAGACCAGTTCGTCAACCGTGAAGTTGGCTACACCATTGCCGACATTTTGGCTAAGTGCCTCTTCGGTCTAATCATCTACTCGATCGCTCGTATCAAGTCAGCTGAAGACGACAAGGAATTCGCTAAGGCAGAGTTCAAAGACGCATAAGCAATAAACCAAAAAACTTGCGGGTCACCAGTGTTGGTGGCCCGCAAGTCTTTAAGCCATGATTTATTCATGGCAAAGAACGACAACGCCGAGCATGAAGCTCGACGTTAAATATTCAGAGCGCTAGAGAATAGAACTAATCCGCCAAGACTGGCGTTGCGATGAGCATCACCGAGTCGGGATTATTCGGATCAAAGTTCTCGTCATAGATTTCAAGTTCAAGCGCCCACGGAGTCGGCTGCTTCAAACCAGAATTCGGCAAAACTTCGCCGTATAGCTTCTTGATTGAATCGACTAATCCGTGCATGCTGCCGTGATGCTCGTAGGTTGCAAGACGCATAGCCGGCAGTTCAAAAACCTCTAACCCCTTCAAGTCGCTCGGTATTGCTTCGACAACCTGGCCTACGAATTGGTTAAGTAAGCCATCTTCTCCAGATGCTGCAGGACGAGTCGCCGCAATCATTCGACCCTGATAAGCAATCCCCAAATCTTCGAGCTGTGTGAATACGCGACCCCAAAGCGGGCCGAGAACCTCTTGGCCGTTGAACTTAGGTGACATGCCGCCAAAAAAGTCTGCGTTTAGACCAATCAGGGTTGTCGCGGGCATTTCGATAACTTCAAACTTCGGCTGCATTAGAGAGCCAGCCTTCTTTCGACAACGCGGGCAATGCGATCTGCCCATGACTGCGCCGAACCTTCATCGGCAGCCTCGACCATAACCCGCACAAGCGGCTCGGTGCCAGAGGCACGAAGCAATACTCTCCCGCTGCCCTGCAGCTCGTTCTCGGCCTCGCTCACAGCCGCCTGAACCTCTTCATCGCTGTCTACACGAGACTTGTCGACGCCCTTGACGTTGATCAGCACCTGGGGCAGAACCGTCATGACCCTGCTGAGTTCGGCTAGAGACTTGCCGGTTCTGGCTACCTCGGCAGCCAACTTGAGGCCGGTCAAAATGCCGTCGCCGGTGGTTGCAAAGCGCGAGAAAATTACGTGGCCAGACTGCTCGCCGCCGAGCGTGTAGCCGCCCTGGCGAATCTGCTCGAGAACATAGCGGTCGCCCACTTTGGTCTCAATCATCTCGATGCCAGCCTTCTGCATTGCAATCTTCAAACCGAGGTTGCTCATGACGGTGGCAACGAGAGTGTTGCGTGCGAGGTGACCGCGTTCTTTCAAACTGAGCGCCATGATGGCCATGATCTCGTCGCCGTCGACAATCTTGCCGGTGTTGTCTACGGCAAGGCAGCGATCTGCATCGCCATCGTGCGCGATGCCGAGATCTGCGTTGTGTTCAAGCACAGCCGACTGCAGCGCGCTGAGGTGCGTTGAACCGTAGCCAAGATTAATGTTGTGACCATCTGGGTCTGCTCCGATTACGACAACCTTTGCACCGGCATCGACGAACGCCTGAGGTGAAACACCAGATGCTGCGCCATGAGCACAGTCGAGAACAATCTTTAGGCCATCGAGGCGATGTGGCAATGCCTTGAGCAGGTGAACTATGTATCGGTCTTCTGCATCGGCGAAACGAGAAACGTGACCAACCGCTCCACCAATTGGTGCCAACTTGTCGGAAAACATTAACGCTTCGATCTTGTCTTCGATTTGATCGTCGAGCTTGTGGCCACCGCGAGCGAAGAACTTGATGCCGTTGTCAGGCGCGGGGTTGTGCGAAGCCGAAATCATGACGCCGAAGTCGGCATCCATGTCTGCGGTTAGAAAGGCAGTTGCCGGGGTAGGAATCATGCCGGCGTCGAATACGTCAACACCAGAACTGGCTAGGCCTGCGGCAACAGCG
>Ga0209191_1000031_pt1 | contig 114735 bp, 158 predicted proteins | sample S_130626_EF_Meta_FD_187320 | JGI IMG/M metagenome (GOLD analysis project Ga0209191, IMG submission 187320) | Freshwater microbial communities from Lake Simoncouche, Canada to study carbon cycling - S_130626_EF_MetaG (SPAdes) (version 2) | ecosystem: Environmental > Aquatic > Freshwater > Lake ...
TAATAGATCATTTAAAATTAGAACCTGGAAAGGTTAGACGGTTTTATGAAAATGTCAACGGTTGAGAAACGATCTAAAATGATATTTAGATTCTTCAAGATTAGTTTGAGCAAACTCGGTTAACATTTGAGATTGTTCTTTATCTTGTGCCCAAGCTGTTTCCCATACCTGTTGATTCAATGCGTAGCTGTTTTTTAGATCAGACAAGTCTTTATATTTGTAAACCACAACTCGTGAACTATTAGTGCTGTTGGGAATAGCAACAGTAATAAAAACTGCTCCAGGTTGCCACTCTATCATAGTTTCAGGATAAACTGCTAACCATGCAGCACCGTATCCATCGTGTTTTCTTACCAGCTGCAAACTGCGATTGTCGTAGTAAACCCAGTCAACTTCACTGATGTTAGATAGTCCAATTTGGTCATAGACTCCCGCATGAATTGTGGCTATGTGATCTACATCTAAAAACAAGTCCATGATATTCTCGGGAACAGCAGAAACGAGATCAATTCTCTTTTCGACTAATTTTAGGTTAGTTAAATCTACAAACTCAAGTTCTTTGCAGGCTATGGGTGCAGTTGATAAAAACCCATTCCATTCGTAGACAGGTAATTCTTCTAAAGCTGTTTCGTTTTTGCAGTAGTATTCTGTACGGCCTGACTTAATAGGAGCACCTTCTAAAGTAAAACTCCAATTATGATAGGGGCATACTCTGCTACCTATTCCCGACTTCGTTGATATAATACTCCGTTGATGCGGACATACATTAGAAATAATTTTGTATTGATTATTTGATTTTACCAATACGTACTTATTATCTAATTGTTCTATAGGCGTATAAGTGCCTTCTTCAAAATCAGTTACATGCCCTAAAAACATATTATTCCAAAATTCCTAACATTTCTTCGTGTGTGCCAATGAAGGATAATTCACTGGTTCCGTATTTACGTTTAAGTTTATTTTGATATTCTCTTAATAGATACCAAACTGCATCAGGCGCTCCTATCTTAGGGCGAGGCAAACAGTTCATAATTTTAAATTTATTCTCTTCACTGGATAGTGTCATATCTCTTGCCTTAACATATGACAGTACAATTTCAGGAGTCCAACTTAAAAAATTATACGTGTGGTAACCTGGATTATGCATATCTATATAGAAATCATCTTCGTGTAATAACCAACCAGATCGTAAACTACCGTCGGGCATATAAAAGCCCTTATCCCTAACTATATCGATTAGATAATCTAATGTATGATCGGGAAAGTATTCTGGAAAGGCCTGTCCGTTAATAACTATGCCGTCATGCTTTCTTGCATATTCTGCCAAACAAATGTTCTGTGCAGGGTAAAGTTTACGTCCTTTTATTTTATCAATAAATGGTTTTACTTCGGCAAATAATTCTAATGTAGTTATATCTTTTACAACAGGTTCAAGATTGTTTTCTTTGCACCACCTATATGCCCACCAGCTGTCGGTATAGGTTAACGGAAAGCCTGTGCCCCATACTTCATGAATAATAGGAGTAAAATCTATTTTCATTTTTTTAAGTGTTCTTGCAACAGTTTCACTATCGCAACCCCCACTCATAGGCACAAAGATTTTTTTACCCTTGTTAATCTCGTAAAGCTCTTCTGCAACAAGTTCGCAGGCTTTATCAAAGGACAACGATACAGTTGATTTTTTTGTAAGTTTAACAGCAAAATTATCCTTAGGATTTACCCTTGTAGTATTACCATTAAAGTGGTATTTGATCCACTTATCTTTGCCAATACCGTTTAATTCTGTATCCATTATTTTCTTTCATTTTTTGCAAGACGCAGTAGCATTAGTAGTTCTATTACATATCTACCCGGGTCAAACTGCCACCACTTTTGTCCTATTCTATAATCGCCGGGGCGTACATGATGATTATTATGCCATCCTTCCCCGAATGTCAAGAGCGCCCACCACCAAACATTGTGTGACTGATCAGAATTCTTAACAACCTTTTTACCAAACTTAGGATCATGATCTATCCAATTGCTAAATCTTGATGCAATGGTATTCATGAATACTGGGATTAGGTATAGATATATAGCGATCATAGGATCAATTGCTAATAACAGTCCAAGTGTAACTAATACTACACCTATGTAATATTCGTGTAAGAATCTATGTACCGGGTCATTAATAATATCCCTAACAATCCACTTATTAAAATCTACGCTGTAGTCTCCTATAATTGCACCCATTGGCCCTAAGATTACTGGGCTATGTGGGTCACCGGGTTTATCTGCATGTCTGTGATGCATTTTATGCACAAATACCCAACCAGCACTGCTACCAGTACAACCAATGTTGGCAAAGTAGCTGAACAGATACTCAAGTGGTTTCCAGAGTGTATATGATTTATGTGTAAGCAATCGATGAAATGTAACAGTAATTCCGAGACAGGTTATTAAAAAATATCCAAATAGCGACAGTAACCAGTATTCAATACTTGCCGGATTAAGTAATGCCCATAGGGTTACACAACCAGCTGTCAGTTGCATTATTATAAAAAACCATTCCCTTGGGTACAAATACTTTTTCATTTTTTAATCATCCTAATAATACTTCCAGCAGGATCAAACTCCCACCATTGTGTCTGTGTAGATATTGCGCCTGGATTCCCATGGTGATTGTTATGCCATGCTTCTCCTAATATTGCAGGAAATAACCATTTATTATTTCTACTACTATCCTTTGTATTAAAATTCCTATAACCGTGCATATGTCCAAAATAATTAAAATTATACTGACTTATCTGGATTAATAATATAGGTACTACCCAACCAAAGTATAAAATTTTAAGATCAATGACTGCCAGCAATACTACAAATAAGAGAATAATTGCCATGTACCATTTGTGTAAAAACAAATGCACCGGTGTCATTAGATCCTTTACTACAAATATCTTCATAGTTTCTGATTCTTGAGGTCGGCCTGCACGGAAGGCAAATAAGTTATAACCAGTATGTTTAGGACTATGTGTATCTTTCTCAGTATCTGAATATGCATGATGTTGTCGATGAATGTAAACCCATCCTAATGGACTGCCTCTACCAGCTAATATTGATAATACAGTGAAACTCCATTTTATAAACGGATGACCAAATTCAAAGGATTTGTGCGAATAGTAACGGTGAAGTGTTATCCATATACCTAATATGTTAAAAATATAAAACATTAAACCAACTGTAGCAACGTTTGTCCAAGTAATTGTATCTAAATAAAAAATGCCTGTAATAGTTACCATCGTTGAACACAATGTCAGCAGGTTAAGATTTTTTAATGTAGAACCAAATATCATTTAGCAGCCTCAAAATAGGAGTTGTAGTAGTATTTATCTACTATTACAGCTATGTGTTTTTAAGTTAGTTTTTGTAATTTTGTATTTTTTTCTGTATGGGATCTAATTAATTCCCAATCAAATTTGTATGCTTCGTCAATCCGGTGTCCTATTGCCCATTGCGTTATTCCGTTAATCTCAATAGGAAACGGCACGTCTACTACTCCATTATGGAAAAACTTTTCTATAGTCCTGTTTTTTTGATGGCCAACTCCGTTCCTTTTAATAATATTTAACAGTCTCCTATTGTACTTGTTGACTGTAATAATTATCATTTTATAATTATTTCGTGTTGCCCATGCTAATTGAGCAGGCCATAAAATGTCACCAAGAAAATGGTATCCTCGATATTCTTTGTTAACAAATGACCTAACAGATCCTAAGGCAATCTCAGGACAAAATTCAGAACGATGAATGCCGGATCCAGCAATTATAGCATTATTTTTCTCTAAAAAATAGTATTGTCCATTTCCCTTGTAAAATCTTTTTTTATTCCAAAGGATGTTTGCCAACGTTTCGTTTCGTTCCAGCCAATTTAATGCACCCATATTATAGGCAGCAGGACTGCCCTTATCTGGATTAGGATGCGACTCAATTGATATTTCCTCGCACCATGGAATTACCTTAGTCTTAATGTAGTGACCAGGCGCATTCAATTTAGTAAACGGGACAATTTTGTATTCTTTATTTTCCATACATGTTATATATCTAACTAAATAGTTGCATGGAAACTATCAGAGTATTAGAAGTCTTCAACGAGCTTGAAGCACTTAAAAAAGAAGTAATGGATATATACTTGGTGCATAAGAATCAAGAAAATCAAGTCATTCTACAAACTAATGTAGAAGGAGTTGAGGACTGGCACACTGGTGTTGGCCAAGTAGAACATCTTGAAAACAAATTAGAAAATGATTATGTTCATATTCAGCCGAGTCTTCGGGGCTCGTTGCTTGAAAAGTATATTACAAAGTACGGCGGGTTTAGAACTCGAATTATGGGAATGTCTACTAAGAGTAGCTACAGCGTACACAGCGATTTTACTTCGCGTATTCATATTCCTATAGTTACAAACTTTCACTCTTGGATGATTTGGCCCCATCTACACAAATGTCATCACTTGAGAGAAGGTGTAATTTATTGGACTGACACAACAAAGAAGCATACAGCAATCAATGGCTCATTAACTGATGAGCGTATACATGTTGTTATGTGCGTCGATTACCCACCAGCATAAATCTTGAATATGATCCAAGATTAAGCTCGCCTGTAAAGTTGAGCTCCATTGGATATTTAGAAGACATCTCCTCGACTGATTCACATGTATTAACATGATCGTATCCTTCGAGATTATTACTGTGTAAAACAATTTTTGCACTTGCAGGAATGCGCTCATACCAGGAGTTATCGGCGATATGCTCGCAACTGGTGTTAATAATTAAATCGTAGCCGCTAAGATCGATAGCATTAACATCTTCCGATAGATGTTTAAAGTTAGGATTTTTTCTATTCAAGTGTATTGCTAATTTTTCTAATCTTGAATCGGGATCGGTTTCTGTAATATTACTGAAACCTAATTTAAAAAGACAATAGCTGGTAAATCCTAACCAAGACCCTACTACCAGTACTCGACTATTGCTGTCCAAGTTTAGTTCCTTAATTTTACTCATCATCCATGCCTTACTCTGCATCTGTTTAGTTCGGAATGCATCTCGTATTTCCTCAAGTGTAACAATAGAAAATGCTTCTCTATCGTAAAGTGCATTCATCACTTCGGGGATGTGTCGAGTTACTGACGAGAAGTTTACGTCTTTACCTTCAATTTTTTCAATCATGTTTAAACTGCCTTTCGGTTCCATCTACAATTTTCTTAGCCAAGTTATATGGCGTATACTTAAACAAAAATGGAAATACGCTGTGTATAATCCCAGTTACAACTATACCAATTGCTATTAAATTAAAATAGCTGGCATACATCAAATGTTTGAAATAAGTTGTCTTTGCGTCTTTAAGATGCCCCATGTTTACCCTTAAAATATTTTTCGAGCCACGTGTAATTGTTTATCTTATACAGCTCTGTTAAATTGTTATCAAATTTTTCAACGTATTCTTTAGCGTCAACGTATCCTTGATATGCCCAGATTGCATTTAATTCTGTTATATGCTCGCAGGCCTTCCATTGATCAATATATACATCTATGTTTTTAGCATTTGGTCTGGATCGAAATATCACGCTCATCAATTTAACACAGTGTCTAAAAGCAGTCTTCCATGCGTCATACGGGGTCTTATTATAGATTGTGTCTGAATATGCTTGATCAATAACCATTTTGGTTTGTGTTGCGTTTAGACTGAAATCGCCCTTACTCATATCTCGATTTACAATGCTGCCTTTCCTCCATAATTTAACTCCGCCTAATAAGGTTAAATTTTTGTGTAACGGATCGTTAGCTTTGAACATTAATAAATCACTATTAATTTGTTCATGATATTCTAAAGTATGAGTAAGCCAATTATCTCCGTCAACTGTCCAAAAGAATTCAGTTTGACATAGATCATCACAAAGCAAATGGACTTTGTCTATGCCCGTTATGCCGTGCAATCTCACTGCATCTGGATGCAGTTCTTTTGTACGTTGCCAGTTTATTTCACTGTTGCTTTCTTTGAAACTAATAAAAAATACGTCCACTGTAATACCTATAAATATTTCGCTCATGCTATTTAAGACCTTTACTTCCACTGTTCAAAAATATTCTCATAAATTAGCCATTAATAATCTAACTTACCAACAGTTATATGATATGGTCATTGAACGAGAGTATGTACCAGTAAGCTACGCTACCGATTGGACTGTATTACTTGACGTTCTTAAGGCTGCAAGTTTAAATAAAGCCGTGGCTATTATGCCTAAGTTTAAAAGAGAATTAGTACAACTACCAGTTACGTTGCCCGACGAATTTGGAATCACATTGTTTAGTAGTGGCAGTAGTTCAGGTATTCGAAAACAACTCTTTATGCCCGAACGAATGATTATGGCTAATGCAAAGAATGCTGTAGAATGCCAGCAGATTACTGATCAGGATCGCATACTAACTGTATGCTCTCTAAATCATACAGGCGGATTAAGTGCCCAAACTATTGCAGGGTTGCTCTGCGGTGCATACAATCTTATAGAGCAGTTCAATGCATTTAACTTTTTTAAATTACTACAGCAACATAATATCACCGTTACACATCTAATTCCGGTACATATAGATGCGTTGATCAAAGTCAACTCAGAGTTAGCCATACCCAATCTACGTTTAACAGTTGCAGGCAGTGACTGTGTACATAAGTATCATGTAGAATTTTGGATTAATCGTGGAGTAAATTTTATAATGAATTACGGAATGACTGAAGCAGGGCCTATCATTATTAATCACAAATTTGCACAGGGTGATGAGTTAACAGTATTTGATCAAGGTGTACCGCTTGGCGATACCTGCTGGGCTGATACTAAAATTGTTAACGGAGAATTATTCTTAAAAGGCAACAGTGTGATCATAGGTGACACATGGTTACCAACAGGCGACTGCGTTGAGTTATGGAATAATTGGTATATCTACAAAGGTAGAAAAAGCGCAGGCTGCAAGATTATTCCAAAGGCCTACTAACAAATCCATTCTTAATCATATTGTAATATTCATCGTCGAGCCCTATGCCTAATCGCTCTCGAGATGAATGAAATGCGCATAATGCACTGTGATACTGAGTTAAATTAATTCTCCACAAAGTTTGTGGTATATGATAAACAATTGATTCTCTGTGAAATTTAACAATGTCTCTTTTTTCAAGCAGTTGTAATGCACGGTGGGTACGTTTCATTTTCCCGCTAACATCATGATCTCCGTGGCTTGTAGTTATTAACCAATCTTTACAGTTGTTATCTAATGCATACTGGATCTGATAAGGTAGTAAAATACTAAAAGGTACACTGTTCATATGATTCTTACTCAGCCCCGGAATCAAGTGATCATATTCGGGTAGTGTAGCACTCCTAAACAAACATCGCACTGTGGTATAGTTTCTATCAGCGTCGGGCCATTTATGGCAACCGCTGACTGAAGCAAGGTTGCCGTCGACTAACAATCCCCAAAATTCAGGAGGATGCGCCATATCTTGATGCCCGTTGAACTTCATCTTTGCTGGTGAGGTATTGTTAGAAAAGCCTGCCAGCCTTGCTTTGTCGCAGAACTTAACCAACAGTTCTATATTTTCATTGTTTAGTTTTATAACTTGCATGTGCATATAAATAGGATCACTATAGTATTTTAGCATAATTTGTGGGAGAAGTAAAGTCTTTACCCAAAAAAAATTTAGATAAATATTTTTAAGGAACACAACATGTATAAAACATTTAACATTGATTACAACAAAGAATTATTATTGGCATTATATAACGAACATAAGTCTGGAGACTCGGCTACAAAAGGTGGTTTCCTTGAACTTGATTTTGATGAAATTTTAGAAAATGCTGAAATATTACGATTGTTTGATATTTTAGAAATCTTTGGTGCACCGCATACGGGCACTGTTGCATTCAATTCTGTAGTTAATACAAGCGGCCCACATATATTTCCGGCGTGTAATGGGATGGTTATTTTTCCAATTGTTGGTTCGTTCATCACTAAATTTTATTCGTATAAAGTTCCGTTGGTTCGAGGGCGACCGGCATTGATGGGGCCAATGCAAGACCCAATCGAACACTTAGCATTGATGGATTCGTTTGTCGATGAAGTAGTAGTTGATAAGCCCACTGTTATTGACGGACTGTGTCCACATCAAGATTGTAAAATTGACGGCGAAGAATGCATATTTTTGTGTTTTAAAATACCTATGCATATTGATTGGAATACTATAACAGCGTTTGTCGATTCGTTAGAAGGTTAAACTTATGTATATAAATGCTTATAAAATGTTACTTGATAACAAGGACTTTTGTTTAGAAGAGACAATGGCATTTATCAATGCCCACACGCAGACTCAAACACTGGGGTTTGAGGGATTTCCGCAAACTGTTCCGTCTGTTGACTTTTGCCGCCGCGATATAAAAATTGTTATTAATGCGTATCTCGAGGGCCTTGAGTTGGATAACAACGAACGTATGATATTTGTAGGTAGTAGATATTGGAAAGGCGATAAGTCTGCACTTGTTGGTAATAAACAAAAAGAGATCACTGCTCATCATTTTTTAAGAGATCTAATTGTAAACTACGTTTTTAAAAACTTACAATATACATCTCAGCAAGCTATTGCATTACAGGTGATAACTACTCAAGAAGTTGAACAGGTAGCGGTTACTAAGATCTATAATGATTGTCAGTTGCTAATTGAGTCAATTGTAGATGGTCCTAAGAAAGAGTATCTACATAATCATCTTGAAAAACGATTTACTGCTAAATGGTGGGATCCCATTGAAGTTGAAAACGATAAGTTAGAAACTATTCTCGAATGTGCATATCAAGCGCCAAGTAAACAAGGTCATCACGATTTTGAAATACATGTATTAACTGATTCTACAGAAGGAAAAGAGTTTAAAGACTATCTGTTCTGGGAGAATACTGCATGTCTTAACAAAGTAAGAGCAGCACCTGGTCCCGGACCACGACGCTATAACGGACAAATGTTAGCGCCTATTGTTATTGTTTGGTTAGGTAAAACTCAACCAGCAACACGTAATCCATACGGTGAAAGCGAATGGCTAAGAACTAACAACGATTGTATTATCAGTGCTACTATGGCTATGTGTCAAGCAGAAGAGCTGGGTGTGAGAACAGGATTTTGCGGAACACTTGGCGGAAGAGAAATTGCTGATCGATTAAATCGTCCTAACCATACTGCAATTATTTCAGTTGGGTTTGGATATGCTACGCCGGACTCTTTACAAGTTAGAAAAGTTATAAAAGACGGTGTTGAAATGGGTTTTGACTTATCAAATACTGATCACACTATTAGAAGATCCGATAACAGAAAAAATAGACCATCCAAGTATTCGATGATAAATTACTTATAAGGAGGTCTGTATGACAGATTCAAATAAAGTAGTTCCGCCTGGACATAGCGGCAAAGCCCCTAAATTCGATGTTAGTCAAGTTACACTCGAAACAGTCGCTAATGAATTAGCATTGCTAAATCTTGGTGATTTCGAGCCATTGAATATTAAAATTAATTGTGGACAATTTATGCGAGAAGTTGCACAGTTTGATAACGACTGGGTTGACTATTTGCCAAGAACCGACAAGCCCAATAATAGACAAGGTTTAGTGTTGTCAAACTTACCTGGTAAAAGTCACACAGACAATCCCAGCCTTCCACAAGCAAGTATGGAAGCTGGTCGAAGATTAAGCGAAAATGATTTTGTAGAAAAGACAGTGGTCTACGATCAATGTAAAAGTTTACAACCGTTACTTGACGAATTCCAACCTATTGGCAGAACATTTTTAATTAAATCAAATATTGGTGGCTATTTTGTCCCGCATCGAGATCATCCTACTATGCCTCGTGAAAGTTTCAGGATTGCAGTGTTTTTAAATAACTGCGCACCTTTGCAATACGACTGGCTCATCGATACTGATCGAAAACTACCTATTGAAATGGGTCGTGCTTATTATATTAACACACGTAAAACTCATAGAACAATTAGCTGGACTAATGACAGTATCCATTTAATTATGAATATTCCTTTTAATTCAGCCAACGTAGCAAAGGCTATTGCAAGGTTGCAACATCCACACTAATAGCTTTTTTAAACAGCTCTTTTGCTTGTGAAAAAGAGTGGTTCTTGTTCACACTCCAGCTGATGATTACTCGACGCTGGTTTCCGTTTTTAACTGCGTGTGGTACGGTATTGTTTATCAATGTAGGAGAAGTCAGTGTAAATTTAAAAGTTTCTTCAACTGGAGACTTAATAATGTTATAAACTCGAGTTGGCAGGAATTCAGATTCTCCATCGTCTTTTAATTTGTAAAATATAGTATGAGAATCTTCAGTTCCTATAATAGGAATATTAAACGCACAATCTCTTGCGGCATCAATATGCAATGGTATATCTACACCGGGACGGCAGTCGTATATATTATACATAGCACTTAAGAATGGAAAACGTTCTTTTAGTGAACGCATATAATCATCAAGCTCAACAAGGCGTTGGTGCGGATGTAATCCTTCAACTGTGGGATGTTCTGTTTCAAGAACTAATTTTTTTAAATAATCTATATCAAGATCAATATCAATTTTGTAGGCATACTCATTGTTTAACATATTTTTGATCCTTTGGCATTTCACCTAAGTAAGTGAACATACTAATGCCTATCTTTCTTTTAATGTTTTGAGTTTTAAAATTACTTGCACAATGTAATCTCACAGCGTCAAACACTATTACATTTCCCGGAATCCAAGGCTGTGCAGATTGGAAACTGAGACCGTTAAACCAAAAGTACTGGCAATGTGTTAAGTATTGGTTAAAAATATCTCTACTTAACGGTTCTGTACTTTTATTATGTACTTGACTGTACTCGTATATTGGTGTGTTATAATAAGATTCGATTTCTCGAGGTGCGCCACCAAAAAACTTACTTGGTCCTTCAAGATAGTATTGATCAAAGAAACATAGATACGGATGTTGCCCTTCATCGTATCCTTCTTCGTATTCTATTTGAAGTGGAATAGTGATACCTTTATACGTCACAGGTCCTAATTTATCATCGTCATTGTGTATAATATGCGGGCTAACTACATCAAAAAAGAAAGCAGTGTATATTTTGCACTCGCCAATTTCTTCTTTTACTTTTTCAAAAATCTTTTTAAGTACAGGAATATTATTAAAATCGTCTCGCAACTCGCTGGTTACTGGACCTGTGTTTTTGTGTATTTTATTTGATCGAGTTTTGTATAATTCTAATAGTTCGTTGATATCGTCTTTAGTCAGTACCTGTTCAAGACTAATAACATCTTTAAAGTTTGACACAATAGTATCACGCTCTTCTTGTGTTCGATTCCTAAATAAATTCATTGCCACTCCAAATGTATCTAATATTTATAGGATCAAGAATGCATAGCCAAAAAAATAGGACCTAAAGGTCCTATTTTAACCTGCATACCAAATCTCTGTAAATCCTTCTTCTTCAGTTGGATCTTCCCAACTGGCAATCATACTGGCAACAACATGATCTGGAATGTCTTTTCCGGGGCGACTGCCTAACCGACGAATAAGTTCTGTGTGTTCAGGCGTCTTAAACACTACAGCAATATGTTCGTAGTCGGGTAACATGTTAAACTTACGGGCACGACTTTTTACAGTTGTACTGGTTTGATCCCAAATGATATCACGTTTTAATTCACGGGCCGCAATAACTTCTTTAGCCATCAAGTCTACAGCAGTGGGCATAAAATCTACGAATACTTCGGAGTAGGTTCGACCTACTTCCTTGGCGTAAACTTCAACCCACTTATCAGTGTTAATGTAGACACACGTGACTGCCCAATCTTGATTTAAAAACCAGGTACTTTTTCCACTGCCCGGAACTCCAATTAATTGATAACACTTTGGCATATTATATTACCTCTACAATGTAGTATCCTGAATTAGGATACATTTCGATTAACCATTCCAACATGCCCGGTTCATTGGGCAGTCGGATGGATTTGTACTTATTTGTAATATATGTCATATTACATCGTTGGTCCGTTGCCACTCTTAAAGCCAACAGTGCCGCCCTCTGCTTCAATGCGTTTAATGACATCTTCAAATAAGATAGGAGCAAAATCCGGAAGTTGTTCCACGCAAACGCAGTGGTAGCGAGTATCAACTACAGGAATTCCATACTTACCTGCAGGTTCCATCATTACACGATTAGCGTGTAAGTGACCGTGAATGTTAGTACCGAACCGGCCTAATGACTCTGGGTGCAATGGAATATGACTTAAAATAAGTCCGTTCATAACGTGGTAGGCACGTAATTCACGGAAGTATTGTCTGTACTCGTCATCACGAAAGATATCATGGTTGCCGCGTATTAACACTTTGTCACCGTTTAATCGATGTAAGATTTTCAATGCCTTACGGTTGATCACAACGTCACCTAAATGGTAGACCTTATCAGTAGGCTTGACACGGTCATTCCAAGCCTTGACCATGGCTTCGTCCATTTCATCTGCATCATCCCATGGACGTAATTTTGTAACACCATCGTTACGGGTAAAGCGGCATACACCTGTGTGTCCAAAGTGCGTGTCGCTTACTAAGAATACACTTGGCATATTGCCTCCTTTTTAGTAAGTTTCTTTTACAATATCAAACTCTTCTGCAGGCCATTTGGCTTTAAACTCATCTGACTTAACATATTCGTTGTATGCTTTAGCATCAAAGAACATCTTATGAAATACTGTTTTAAATGTGCCTTTTGGGTTTATAGTCAAATAAACCGATTTTGCTTTGCCTGCCATAGTATGTCCTTTACTGTTTAATGTAACATTATAACACAGGCTTAGAGATTAGTCAACTGATTTAAAGGTGCGCCAGTCATCTAAGTTTGGCTTTTCGTCCGGATCATACGTCCAGCCCAACGTCTTCATCATTCGATGTTTAACCAAAAGATTTGGACTACGGAATCTTTCAGTGTCGTCAAAGCCCATCATGACTCCTACCTCACAGACCGCACCAGAACGGCAAATGCCAGCATAGCAATGAACAACCACGTTCATACGATTAGCCAATGCGTGTTGCAGTAGTCGAACAAGCTCTGCAGCCTGCTCATAACTACAACGCATAGCTTCGTCCAAGGCAAAGTCCTTTTCTTCAATATCCAAGAACTCAAAGTTGTGACGCTCTTTAAACTGATGCTTGGCTTCAGGTCTCCAGCTGGCTGGATCCACAATACTGATCAGCATACTATTTTCGCCAGCCGCGTGATGGAACCCTGTCGGGATATCAGCGGCAGCTACATTTTCAATCCAAGGCATATTAACCTCCAATGATTATTGATGACCTTTACTTGTCAAACGGAAAAGTATACTAATTTCGTAGTGCAAATTCATAATTCGATTTCGACGTTTAATATATTCTTCATTGGCATTATCGCCATTGATAGTGAGATAGTGCTCTGCGGCCTCATCGTTGGCTGCAATTAATTCTTTCTCTAATTTTTCTCTTTTCTCTTTTAACATTGTAGTTACTCCTCTAATGATCTACGAAAAATAAGTTCTTGCCTTGCAAAGGCATCAATCTCCCAGGGCATATCTAAGTACTTAGTACGTTTACTGTACTTTTTGCCTCTCCACCATTTATCACCGCCATCTGCCTTCAATGTGCCTCTGGCAAGTTGTTTAACATGTACCATTTCGTGTGCTAAAGTAATACCCATTTCTTGCCACTTTGCAGGATGTAGGGCAATCACATACGAGTCTAATCCAGCTAATGATGTAGTAAGTCCTTTGTCGTGTTCTAATCGGCACACATCAATTAGTAAAAATTTACGACTACGCTCAAGCCCCAACTGACGGATCATGCTTGGTAAAATAGCATTAATAAATTTTTTAGTTTTTTCACTGCGCGATTTTACAAGATATTCCATAGTTGCCTTTTGTTGTACAATGTAAGTATTATACTGGTTTTTAACTAAAGTGTCAACTGTTGCATAATCAAAAGAATAGGACCATAGGTCCTGGGTGTAATTGAAGCGGCCGGGCAAGTAACGAACTTTCTTTTTTGCTTGGAGGCAATGTTTTACATATAAACTACAGCCGCAGTTTATTTATAAAACTAACTAAGGTTGATTATATATCCCTTGCATCGTAATGTAAGTTCATCGCCGGAATTTAAGGTAGTTGTATTTAATAAGTCTGTAATATGATTTCCGTTTAACTTTTTGCTCAGTGTTTTCAATAGCTGTTTTTTAGCTGATATACCTTCTACAAAAGAACTTACACCAATGAAAACTATGCTATTGGCTGAATTATTTTTAATCTCAAATGCAGTAGGAACGAACCAACTTGAATAAGAATCAAACTCAATAACTTTATCTACTTTTGCATCTATTTTGGAATATTTTTTATGTTTAATACTTACCATAGAATCTGCATTGCCACCGGAAAAATAAAAAAAGAATGTAGTTTTACTTGCCATTTTCAAATAAGCTCGGAAGCCCCATTATTTTCTTATAAAAATAATTAGAAATTGCAGTATGACTATTTGTACCCAATGCATAGTATTTTCCTGCAAAGTCAAACGGCACACGTTTATCAAATCTGTTTATTGTTAAGTCAAACAGGCTAAAATTATTAGCTTTGGCAATATTTGTTATTAGGTGTTTATTTTTAAAAATGTTGTAGTTATCTGATTTCCAATCTATAAAATCCCAATAATCTTCGTACGGAACTATTTCTCCATCATGAGATGTAATTATTCCTGTAAATTCTTTACTGACAAATTCTCGCCTGTTGTTATGCGGCCAAAGGACACATACTGCTGTTATCTCTTCGCTCAATACTTGAGTTATTTTTACAAGTACCCTTGACATTGTATCGCAACTCCCTCCAATTATTCCCATGTTTAACACTACGTGGTCGGGCATCTGTTTCGAAAGATTGGTAGGCCATATATCATTGTAGTTTAGATTTATACCAAAAGTATCAGTACAACCTAAACATAATATTATTTTTTTGTTTTTTAATTCTTCAACATTGTAATCAAAATTACTTCTATAACCAAGGTTATTAAAAGCAAAAGTTATATCAGGATACCATTGATTTATTCGTAACACGGCAGATCGATATTCTTCAGGATTTATTTTTTTTGAAAATATGTCCTGATATGCAGAAGGAAACTCCGATTTAAAGTACTTGTCTTTAAACTCATCTTTACCTAAATAATATTCTATTTTCTCTACACTCATTTAACATTTTCTTTAAAATTATCATTGTTCTTGTACAAAATAACTATTTATTACAGCGTCTGTTAATCTAAAAAAATAGCACCCAAAGGTGCTATCTAAAAACATTGTTTTTTAGATATCGTAGCGTGGGACCATTACAGTCTTAAGCATGATACCTTCTGGAGTGAATTGATCCAAATCAGCGGACAGCAAACTGGTCATTATACTTGGGCTAAATCCACTTACCAAAGCCGCACCACTCTTGTCAGCCTTAACAGGCACGTTGTCTGAACTGTTTAGGTTCCAGAAAACAATCTGTGGCACAGTGTAACCTGCATCTGCGAACTTGCGTTCGATCATTTGCATTGCTGTGTCGTCGTAACGGGCGCATTGGTTAAACTGCATGTCACTCAAGATTAGCAACATGGCTGGCATGTCGCTGGCTGGCACTGCGCCCTTAACTGCAACGCTTAGGATCTTGTCCATAGCGGCATGCAAGTTAGTGCTCATGTCCCAATCACTCTTGCTCATTTGAGCAACCTTGTCAACAATATTACCCTTTAGAGTAACCAGTTCTGGTTTGTCTGAGAAAGTCAAGAATGTGTCCTTGAACACGCCCTTGTTCTTATCTGCTAAGTACAAGCCCAAGCTGATTGAAACATCCATGCAAGTTACGCCAGTGTTCTTTCCTGCTGGGCAACTCATAGAACCGCTAACGTCTACGATTGGCATGATGCTGGCATCTCCAACGTAGTTAGGCAAAGCATCCCACTGTGCCACAATGTGGTCAGTAGCTGTCTTGTCCAAAGTAGTGCGATTGATAACACCCTTCAGTACATCATGTGGAAAGATTGCGTTGGCGTTAACCTTAACAGTCTTGTCACCTGATACTAACTTAGCCACATACTCTGCGAACAGAGGAGTGTGACGACCGAATGCCTTCTTGTAGTTGCGAGCAGCCACAGATGGAACATGCGAGAAGTTGATGTTATCCCAGTCGTTGGCACACATTTGTGTTTCAACAACTGTGGTCATTGCTACCAATGACTTGCGGTACTGCTTAGGAGTCATTCCAAAGAATGCTCGTACTTCAGCCGCAATCTTACCCTTACGAGGAGTCCACTTTGCAGCCAAACCGTTCTTAGCACGAAGAGCATCACCCAACATGGTATAAGCGGCTGACTTTAGGTCTGGGTTGGTAAAGACAAATATGTCATCCCAACGACCTACTTCTGGAATCTTCTTTAGAAGAGCTAAAGCGGCGTCTGGGTCACGCTTTTCCAAATGAACAAGTATGTCGCGGAATAATTGACGCTCACCTGCACCACCACGGACATCACGTGCCCATTGTGCGATGCGTAGCGCAACGTCAGAGTTTTCTACGTAAGCCGCAGTGAACTCGCCGGTGATGTTCTTACCACGGCTTGCGCCGATCTTGTAGAACAGGTCAACACAAGCCGAAGCTGTTGACTTACGTGCCTTCATGCCGTTGGCAGTACGGGCTTCTTGATTTGCGATTGCTTGAACGAAAGTGTTCATGATATTTCCTTTACAGAATGTGTTGTTTTTCGATTATAGTGAAAATTGAATTTGCTGTTAACATTCTAAATTTAACAGGATCGTTGTTGACTGCTTTTATTTTACACAGGCCATCACTCTGTGCTCGTTAGTCTTGTTTCAATAGACCCCTTCAACGCTCGGTGTTTTTACGCACTCTGCTCCAGTTTCTACCACAGTGTCTAACAGTTCATAGTATATGAATGTTGCTGTACCGATCCTAAAACTCTTTAGCATTGTTACTTGCTATGTATCTATTATAACAGTATTGCACTGTCTTGTCTACTCTTTTTGGCTAAATGCCTAAAAGTATTTTTGGTCGGAGTACAAGGATTCGAACCTTGGACCCCCTGGTCCCAAACCAGGTGCGCTACCAGACTGCGCTACACTCCGAATATTTGGATGGGCTTCTCACCCAAATGACTCTAAACGAGTTGTTGATAGTCATCTTTCATACTACCCTTGTTTGGTACCTGGTCACGGTTTCGAACCGCGGACCCTCTCCGTGTAAAGGAGACGCTCTACCCCTGAGCTAACCAGGCAAAATTATCTTAGTTACTTTGCGGGCCTGAAGGACGTTTTTCTCGTTTTGGCTGAACGTCAGCACAAAGTTCTGCGTCGATCATTGCACGTTTAAATGCATTACGATCTTCTGCATTAGTAATAGTACACATGAATCTTTTTGTTTGCTTACTAATTTTAAATGTTTTACCTGGTTTCATTGTAGTCTCTTTGTTTAGTATTCTTATTATACAGTATATTTGTTAGTGTGTCAATTGTTTTAACTATTAATCTATAAACACAAATTCAAATATAAAGCATGTCCTTGGATCATCACTATTGTGACGGCTTACGGCATGTGGAACACCCGGCGGGTGAATTATTAATTGTCCTTCGCTGGGAACTATAAAGTGTTTTTTATTTCCTGGATACTCGTGATGCTCAGAACCATTTACTCCGCCATCAATTAGCACTAACTCTGCACTATTCTTTGGCACTTGATAATAAAAAATAACAACACCGTCTGCTTGTTCTGGATGTGTATGACAGCGACCTTCGCAGTCTTTCAGCATCCTATTAGTCCATGCTCTTGGCATTACATATCTTGGCTTTTTTATGCCCCTGTCATCTGCTACTAATTGTAATTGTGTTCCAATCCATTCCATTAGTCTTTCCATTCCTGGAAGTTTGGCAATGTGCAAATCGATACCTACCGAAGTAAGTGCTTCGCCTATTTGCGATCTATCAACTTTATTCTTGATGTCAGGAATCCTGTACACCATTTCTATCGAGTCAGATAGAGTTTTATTTTTATAAATGCTCTCATCAGGACACTTTGATAGGAATATCTTATGACCAAAGATAGTCTGGGTATTCATTTGTTATCTAATTCTTTTTAAATAATCAGGACCTAATTTGCCTTCTTGAAATTCAAGTAATGCAGTTATGGGCGTATATATGTGTTCTTTACTTTCACTTTGCTTATGACGACGTGAAAGTTCTTTTGCACGTGCCGCTGCCATAATAACAAGATCGAATCTGTTATTGCCTGCGTTAATAACACATTGCTCAATATCAATCTGAGGTCCACGACTTAATTTATTATTCATATTATCTCTTAAAAAAGTTATCTATCTCACTCAGCATATTATACTGACTTTTTAACAACATGTCAACGGTATTTGAGTAACTATCATTACCACACCATGGCGCACCTACGGCAATTGTTAATTTTACTTCGTCTGTAAAGTTGGTCATACCATGTGGCCAACTCCCGTCCATAATAAACGGACCAGTTATGTTTGGAGCATGTATATTACCTTTATCAGTAACAAAGTATAAAGTGTCAGTTCTGCCTTGTAACACTATTCTAAATTTATGTTGTTGTGACCCCATATCTTTCTTGTCACAATCAATGTGCTCATTATTAGCAAAGGTTGGCTTGGTCATCAAAGCCATAACTCTCGATTTCATCCCCATCCAAGGGAATACGTAATCATCAAACCAGTTTCTTAAAATTAGCGGTGTATAACTAACCCATTGGAAATCTGCAGTTTTGGATCTGTTATCTGATCCTGCCTTACCTTGTTTCCCACCTTTAGTCATCAAAGGCAACATACTGGTGGCGCGATATTCATCCCACCACCAGTAGTTTTGGTTAACGTTTATAAGTTCTGACGCAACTGCATTGCGATCAAACTCTGGAAGATTCACTTTAGAAAACAGTATATTACTCATAATTGAATGGAGCGGGATGGGAGAATCGAACTCCCGACATTAGATTGGAAATCTAAGGTAATGCCATTTTACGAATCCCGCAGGTGTTTATTATTTAAGATATAGTTTTAACTTTTCTGTTATACCAAGTTCTTTAATATTGTATTTCCAAGAATGCAAGGTCCATGTACCTACTTCACCGTTAGTATCAAATGCACTCGTTGATGTAAGTGCTGTGATAATCATCTTAGCAAACGGACTTGCTTTTGATAACAACTGACTAATTTTCTTTGTGCCTAAACTTTCTGCGTAGGTCCAGAAGTCATTTTTGTATGAAGAACCGGCAAAGTAGTGCAGACTAATCATGCCTTCAATTTCGTTAATTAAATTTGCGTAACCAAAATTTGCACGCTCTGCTGTTGTTTTAGAATTAAACACATCTGCGGCCATTAGATTAATCTGGTGAGCAAGTCCTGTGGAAGTTGCTTCTAAAGGTTCTAAGAAGAAAGATGCATTTCCATTATACACTACACGTTCGGAAAAATTGTTCTTTTTAAAATAATTGTTAAACTTTATTGAACGTTGAACAGACGGAACTAAGTTTAATTCTTTTAACAGTTCTGCTACTTCTTCTTTTACCTGTTCTTCTGTGGCAAATTTATCATTATATATGTAACCAATTGCACAGCGATTTTGTAACGGAATACCAAATACCCAACCCCATGACATAGCATAGGTAAGTGTGTGGCTAAATCTCGGATGGTCCCAAGGACATTGAGAAACAAAAGCGGCATTGACCGGAATGTGTTCTGCCAATCTATATTCTTCGCCAAATTCTGTCGGCGATCCTGTACACATTATAACATGATCGGCGTCGATGCCGTACCGTTCATTGATATTCTTCTCAATTAAATTTATTCTGGAGTTTGCTTTTAGTTTTTCAAATACATAATCTTGAAATGTTACAGCACTAAAATGTATACCAACTGCTCCAATCGGAAACGGATGCAGAAATTCTTTTTCAGAAGTTCCCCAATTTCGTTTACTAATGCCCACCTTAGGTGTAGCATTCAATGTGATCATGTCATTGCTATCAAACATTAAATTTTCTTGCAATGCTCTTGGGAAATTTAATGTGGTGCCTTCACCGACTGCGGCAGGTATAATTGCCGGATCATAGATCCAATCAATGGCATAATCGGTATGTCTAAGAAAATGGGCCGCTGTCATACAACCAACTGTGCCTCTTCCTACAACTGCTAATTTTTTCATCTGTTATCTTTGTTTGGTGCCCCCACCATGAATCGAACACGGGACAACCTGATTACAAATCAGGTGCTCTACCAGCTGAGCTATAAGGGCTTGTATTAATTAAGCGTCAGGTGTATCTTCTTGATATAGCTCTGGGTTAGCAGCTCTGTACTCGTCGATTTTTTTATCAAAATCGTCGTCACTTAAACTGTGCCAACCTACGCAATACCCGGTTGGACTACGTCCACATCCACATGGTGTTTGGCTCATGATAAATTTCCTTATTCTGGTGCAGATTCTGCGGCTGCTAATTGTTCAATGGCTGTTTGTGCTAAATCGTAGGAGCATGGAGGAGTCCATGCTCCAGTATAGCCTTCTGGCGGTTTAGCAGTAAATACGTGATCTCCAAGGCAATAGCCTGAATCGCTACGTCCACAATTGCATGGTAATGTTAATGAATCCATTTTAGTTGTCCTTATTCTGGTGCAGATTCTGCTGGTGTGTCTGGATTAGTCCAGGTATATGTTTGAGGAGCAGGCTCAGCATACTCAATTGGCGGCACAAGAGTAGTTAGTTCTAAATTGTGCTGTGCTAATCGTACTTGATAAGTAGCTTCGTCTAATCGATGCCATCCGATACATCTTCCATTTGGACTGCGCCCGCATTCACAGTTATTCAGGCTTGCAGGCTCATCAAAGTGGGAATGTTCTGCGTGTTCTGTTTGACTCATAATAAATTTTCCTATAATAGTTGGTGGAGATAGTCAGGATCGAACTGACGACCTTTAGCTTGCAAAGCTACTGCTCTCCCAGCTGAGCTATACCCCCGTTATCTCTGTTGCATTTCTTCAATACGCTTAAACTCCTCATCCTCATTAATTGCATCTTGCACTTCTCGAGGATCAGGTTTTCTAAAAATATTATCGTAATTATCACAATACAATTGTGTAGCAGCCTTTGTTTGAATGCTATCTCCAGTTATATCATTTTTTGTAACCATAATATTTCCCTTATTTGTGGCTCCCTAACGTGGGCTCGAACCACGGACCAACGGATTAACAGTCCGGCACTCTACCAACTGAGCTATTAGGGAATAACTTATTACTTATCTCTTTTTATGGCGGAACGACTGAGACTCGAACTCAGAACCCGGATTACGCCGAGCGACAGATTAGCAATCTGCTCTAATACCATTATAGGACCGTTCCATATAGAAGCACACTTAGAACTTTTCGCAACGGAGGTGTTCTTTCCAAGTGCATAGCTTATAACTATGCTAAATGTGCTTTTATATGGTGTAGCTGGGAGGCTTCGAACCTCCAAAGGTTTTTGAATTATATTCTAAACCCGACCCCATTCTGTACTATAAGTACAGCGGGAGCTTTGCCTATTTGCTCACAGCTACTATTGTAATTATACAACATTAGCTAAGAGCTGTCAAATATTTTGGCCGGTCTTGCAGGAGTCGAACCCACGACTTTTGTTTCGAAGACAAAGATGATATCCATTTCACCAAAGACCGTATATCAATTTAGATACTTGTTAATCCAGAAATCAAAGGTTTCGGTTTGATTTCTCAATGCTGGTAATGTTTGCATATATTCAACGCAGTTATCCCATTCTTCTGTGGGAGGTGCATTAGTAAGTTCTATTCCTGTAAGGATCATTCGTCGTGCTATCCCCGGACAGTTACCACTGGTTAAGTATGCATTGAGCTTATCTCTTACTCTTTGTTTAATTGCTTCTGGCAATTGTGCAACACGTAATTGCTCCGGAGCAATAATAGGTGAACTCATCAAGGTTGGAAATTTTGTTGTATTACTCCAGAGTTTTGTAATAGTTTCAACACACTCCGGCAATGCAAATACATTGTAAGCACCTATAGTAATTTGAAATCCTGATGGATTTAAATACTTTGAAAGAAGTATAAATTTTTCTCTAAATTCGTCTTGGTCTATACCTCGTATCCAATAATTTAAGTCTAATGGTGCATCAATAGATACATTTATTTGTATATCACATTCTGCTAACTTTTCTGCAATTGCTTGTAAATGGCTTTCTTTAATCTGCTTAAGACCTGTAGATAATGACAATATCTTTAGCTTAGGTGCATTTGAGATAATGTCTATAAACTTTAGAAAGTTTGGACTTATTAATGGCTCACCGCCGTACAAATGTACTACTTCTAAATCATTGAGATGATTGTTAATTTCCTCAAAATTAGATTTTGAATTAATTGGATGTTCTTTATTAATTTCTACAAATCTGTGGTAAGTTTTAATATCCGCAGTCTTTAGTAAATTTCCAATAGTAGTGGAAAAATGAGAACCGCACATCACACAAGAACTTGCACAGACATTGTCAAGTGCAATTGTTACTTTTTTAAGTTGGTGTGTAGTAGGAGCAGTCCATCCTGTCTTGCGATAATTATCTTCTGAAAATTTTCTAAAAGAATAATTATTTTTAGGAACATCACAGGCTCGACATCCTTCGAGTAGCCTGCCACTTTCAAAGTGATCTTTACGCCATGCAACTAACTTTTCTGAAAAGAAATCGGCAACAAAATTTTCATCGTATGGAGTAGGTCCTATAAACTTACAACAAGGCCTTGCACCACCATAGGGATTTACTTCAATGCTGTAGTACGGTACCCAGCACAATGGTTCTGTTTTTTGCATATTATATTTATTGGTTGCAGAGGCAGGATTCGCACCTGCGATCTGTAGCTTATGAGACTACCGGGGACGGCTGGACTCCCCTACTCTGCGATAATTTGGAGCGGCTAACCGGGTTCGAACCGGTGACATTCACGTTGGCAACGTGATGCTCTACCAACTGAGCTACAGCCGCAATTTATACTTTACCTATTAGTGGTATCAACCACTTTCCTATATCAAACTCATACCATGCATGGCTATCATGATGTCTTGAAGGGTGGGCGTGATGATTATTCTGCAATGCACCTGATCCTTGCCAGCAAAGCCAACTGAACCATGCAAAGTTTCTACTATTATCTTTAGTTTCAAATCTTCTTGAACCCCACATGTGTCCTGCACTATTTGTAAAACTTGTAGTTAACATTCCAATACTTGATCCAAGGCACATAAACACAGTTAAGTGCCAGTCGATTGCTAACGTAACCACTATACCCAACCACCAAACTTTAATAGAATGTTGTTCAATAAACAAATAAAACTTATCTGATAAAAATCGTTTTCCTAATAATAAAGAAAGCTTCATAGGATGTTTTGTAAGCTGCCAACCCATAAATGCTTTCCAAAAATTTTCAACAGGGCTGTGTGGATCTTCGGCTGTGTCGCTTTTGGCATGGTGTGTTATATGTACTATCCTATAAGATATAGGACTACCAAATGCTCCCAATGCCGCAAATATTGATCCAACTCGGGCAACCCACGATTTGCATTCAAATGCCTGATGGCTAAAATATCTATGTAAAAAGATACCTTCTCCTACTACGTAAAACAAAAACCATGAACAAAATGAAACTGATAACCATATGTAATTTTGCTCTGTAACTAATAGCACTATTGCTAATACAGCAATCAAATATTGTACAAAAATTGTCTGCAGAGTATAGTTTCTAATTGATCCGATACTGTTCATTTAGTTTTCTTATCCTTTATTTTCTTTAAAAATAACCAACGAATATAGGATGGTAACTTAATTGGTAGATCAAACGATTCTAAAGAAGGTGTAGTTTCTTTAGGAATATGACCGTATGCTTTTTCAAGCGTTTCTTTAGCTGACATAGCACTGCTCCTTTATTTGGTGCCCCAGGGGAGACTCGAACTCCCAAAATTTGGCTTCTAAGACCAACACGTATACCAATTCCGTCACCGGGGCGTTATAAGTTTACCTTCATTTACTTTATCGATAACTTGCTGAAAAGTCATTGATAAGCATTTAAATCTAAGGAACACACGTTCCTTGTCATTATTTCTCACTCCATGAATAATATCACCATTAAACATACTTGGGTGAGTAAGACTGTAGTGATAACTATAAATTAAATCTCTGTCAGGTTTAATTGCCTGAGCATAACCTTTTGCACGTTCCCATGTTTCACCCTCTGGCAGTCTATAAAAATCTATAGGACTTGCACCCTCATCAGGGTAAATTGGAAACATAATACCGCAGTGCATGTGGTAATCAACATGCGGCTTAAAAACATATCCGGGCTTGTATATAAGCACATCAACATCCGGACCAGTCAATGGCTGATCAAAGTTAAATCTGCTTACTAATTTCTTAATAGGTTCAAAATCTTTTACCTGTTTGCCTATAAAACCAGCAGTATCGATTGTATCAAACAATCCATCTTGAAATTCTTTACCGTGTGATAAATTTGAGGGATTTCGTTCTTTTCTAAATCTATTTAAAACTGATCCAAAATCATTTCTGTATTGTCTTACGCTTTCAAACCAATCTTTTAATTCGGTTCTGTCGTATGTAACTTCGTCAAATATCACATGATGTTCAAAAATCTGCATAAGAATTCCTATGTTCTCTACTGCTATTTATTGCGTAGCCCATATATGCAGATTATTATGGCGGTCCGAACGGGAATCGAACCCGTCTCCTCGCAGTGACAGTGCGAAATACTAACCGATATACTATCGGACCGAAGTTGGAAGTGCGAGTGGGACTCGAACCCACGGCTTTACGGATTTGCAATCCGGTACATTGGCCACTCTGTCACCGCACTATAAAATTGGTGGAGATGATAGGATTCGAACCTATTGCGTTTCTTAAGTACCGGATTTACAGTCCGGGGCCACTCCACCATCGTAGCCGCATCTCCATTTGTTATACATACCTGTTATGGACAGTAATCGCCCTACTGCCGTTTGTGGAATTCACACTCCCTGGAACGCTTATTACTAAGACCGCTAAGTCTATGATTCGACGATTTCCACATCCTGTTAAGGTTAACCTTAGACCATGTCTAAGTGAGCCGGCACTCCCCTATATTGCGTCGGATGACATTAAGCTGGTGAACACAGCTTTTTTCCGGGTATGTATAACAAATGGTACTCGATAGCGGAGTCGAACCGCTCTTCCCAGGATGAAAACCTGGTGTCCTAACCGATAGACGAATCGAGCACAATGTCTTTTAAATTTTTAAGGAACAAGACTAATTGCTTAGTATGTGTATATTATAGCATCAACGCTGTAATGCGTCAACTCATTTTGGCTCAAGAATAATAAATCTTGAGTAAATAATAGTATGACTAAACCATACTTTAAACTCAATCTTCCAATCCCTACCAACAAGCTATTAGCACCTACATTCAAATTACCAGGCACAGAGTACAATGTTGATAATCCATATATCCCAGTTGAAAAAGATGTACATGGTAACGCATTAAATTGTGCTACACACAATAAGTGGATACACCGATTTAACGGACCCGACGGTGGCGCAGGATATGTGCCTATTCTCGATGTTCTCAGTAAAGAACTTGTAGATTTTATGACTGCTCGAGATCTCGATATAGGTTGTATCTTTATATTCTACGCATGTCCCGGAAGTCTTCCGGGCGGAATACACGCAGACTGGGGAAATGTCACAACAGGAAAACATGCTAATTTTGCAATTAACTGGACAGTAGGAGAGCCAGGAGGCAGTAGCATGATTTGGTATGAGCCTATCGATCCAACTGTTGACGAAAATGGTTGGCCAATTAAGGCCCAGCCGGCTGCACTTGCTTATCCAATTCCTACTTGGAAGAAAAAGTATGTTCAAGAAATTGCAAGATACAGTATTGACGAGCCTACACTGGTAAGAACTGACATACCACACAACGCAGAAAACTATTCCGAAACTCCCCGATGGTGTTTTAGTATTCGAACTAATTTGGTTATTACAGAATGGCAGGAAGCGATCGATAAATTTTCAGACGTCCTGGTTGAAGTTTAATTTGGTACGGTGAGCGGGATTCGAACCCGCACTCGACAGATTTTAAGTCTGTTGCCTCTGCCTATTGGGCTACCACCGCATATATTCTAACTATAAATAGATCATGAATAGATCAACTATCGACCCTATAATACTGTCTACAGTAGGAATAACATTTCCTATTGTGTCAATATTTTGGATATTTTTAAATTTAAACTTAGAATCAATATTAACATTATACTTGACTTCTTGGTTTACAGCCATACATGTTACACTATTTGCGCATCGTGCATGGACACACAAAGCATGGATACCAAATTTAGTTGTTAAAATCTACGGACTGTTTATGTTCACAGTTCTGTTAGTGGGTAACAGTATTGGTTGGGTTTCTGTGCATAGAGAACATCATCGGCATACTGATACAGACAAAGACCCACATAGTCCGTACTTTAAATCAAGATTACAAATACATTTTCTATCCTACTTTAACGAAATTAAAATTCAATACATAACTGATCTCATGCGTGACAAACATCAGTTATTTTTTGCTAAACAGTATTGGACTATTAATCTAATTCTATTCTTAGTATTATTTTTAATAGACCCTAACTTATTATTCTTTTGGATCGCAGTCCTTGGCGTAAATGTTATTAAAATGCATACTATAAACTCTTTAGGACACAACACTCCAAAGTTTCTATTACCTATAGACAATACTGCTGGTAGTTCTAATAGTCTAATACTTGCGCTGATTAATATTAACAACGGTGAAGCATGGCATAAGAATCATCATGATGATCCTAAGAATTGGAATTTTAGTAGACGATGGTACGAAATTGATCCGCCGGCTTGGATAATACGAGCGTTAGTCTTTGCAAGATTAGCAAAATTTAATAATGGATAATACAATGGACATCTTAGATATATTATATACACCGCTTGCTGTAAAGCCGCAACCTGATTACCAAATTGAAGATTTACGAAATTGGTTAGCTAACAATTATGGCCCGCTTGCCAGATATAAAAATATCCTTGCAAGTACACGACTTATAGCAGAACGAGTAGTTGAAAACTACCCTTGGGATTTAACTGTTGCATATATTAATATGACTGATACAGGTCCGGGATGGCTCAATGGATTTGATAAACAATTCCCTGAGCTTTCTAAATATCTGTACGAAGCATTCGACTTGCCGCTTGAAGAACTTGGTCTTGTAATATTCTTGCCTATTCGAGAAAACCATAAAGGTTTAGGCTTTTGGCATAATGACGGTGATATCTCAGGTTTACGAATATTCTTTGAAATAGAGGATGTTACTAAAAACAAACTACTAATTCGTAGGATGAAAGAACCCTATGAGAAAAGACTTAACATTCCAATACCTATGGATGAAGACACATATCTTCAAAAAGAAGTATTTGAATGTAAGATCCTATCTGATAGACAATGTCATTTTCTTAATAACATACGAGGAGCACACGCAACTTATACCGAAGAATTAGGCACTAATAGGATTGCTGCATTTGTTACCAGTAAACTGAATAATCAACAAAAGTTTTTTGATTTAGTTAAACCATTGATATTGAGATCTGCTGAACAGTATAAAGAGCATGTTATAATGTGGGAACCTGAATCTAAATAAGTTTGGAGGAAGGATGGTAGAATCGAACTCCAACCGCTTTCGCAGTCCATCTGTTTTCAAGACAGTGCAGGGCCCAGCCCTGATAACCTTCCGAATGCTGGCGCGGCGAATTGGACTCGAACCAACATAGAACACTTTAGAAGAGTGTTGCCTTTCCATTAGACTACCGCCGCAATAAAAATGGTACACCCTGTTGGAATCGAACCAACTTCAACGGCTCTTCAGACCGCCGCTATGACCACATCAGCTAAAGGTGCAATAAATTGTATTGGTACCCCCTGTCTGATTCGAACAGACAGCCAACTCCTTTTGAGAGAATCCGCACTACCAATTAGCGTAAGGGGGTATTGTATGGTACCAGCGGAGGGAATCGAACCCTCTCAAGAACGCTAATCTGGCGCTAAAAGTCTTATAAGGACTCTCTGACTACCAAGTCTCGCTGGCATTAAAAATTGGGGTATCCTACCGGTATCGATCCGGTACTACCGATTTCACAGAACGGGGTGCAGGCCACTACACTAAGGACACCATAGAAAATTTGGCAGGGGCATTAGGGATCGAACCTAAACTAACAGAGTCAAAGTCTGTTGTGCTACCATTACACAATGCCCCAACAATTTGGTAGCCAATGATGGGAACGATCCATCGACCCCCGCCTTATCAAGACGGTGCTCTACCACTGAGCTAATTGGCTAAAATTTGTGCTGGGTAGGTGCTCCAGCGACGATCGTCTTGATATTATCTCACGCCCCTTGTTTGGCGTACCTCCAGGGACTCGAACCCCGACGAACAGTTTTGGAGACTGTCATGCTGCCATTACATTAGAGATACATAATTGGTAGTAACGGTCGGACTCGAACCGACGATAAACACCGTATGAAGGTGGTGCATTAGCCACTATGCTACGTTACCATATGTAAACACACTTCATGAGCATGAGCCCACTTGTCTCCTAAGGATAGAGTGTGTTTACATATGGTAGGGGTGCTCGGGAACGATCCGAGTTTTACTGGTTAAAAGCCAGTTACTTCACCTTAAAGTTTCACCCCCATATGGTCCACGCTCTGAGAATCGAACTCAGTTAGTCCGGTTAAGAGCCGGGTACTTCGCCACTAAAGTTTAGCGTGGATGGTCGTAATATATTTTCTTTTACGTGCCATCCAGGACCATACGGGGTCTAAGATGACACTAACGTTTAGCACGTTTCATGTCGTTCTCCTTATGAACATTTTTAAAAACAGGATGCTTATTTTTCAATTAAAAGTTGAATTTAAAATTTGCTGTTCGCATCCTTAACTTGGTGCCCCATGACAGAATCGAACTGCCGTAACCTGATTACAAAACAGGTGTAATACCATTATACTAAAAGGGCAAATTTGGCTGTGCGTCCAGGAATCGAACCTGGCTCAATCTTCGTTAACAGCGAAGCGCCTACACCTTGCTTGCTCACGCACAATAAATTGGCGCCGTAGATGGGACTCGAACCCACCTGGTATGGATAGACAATCCACTGCCCTCCCCGAGGACTACTACGGCATATTGAATTTTATTTAATTGTCAACGTTTAATTAACTCAATTAAACGAGCACCGATATCTATTTCGTGGTCAAGTTTACCAAATCTATAAGATTTAGGGTCATGGTGATGATTATTATGCCAGCCTGCCCCTAACGAAAAATAGGATATTATGGGAACATTGCGTGAATTATCTTTGGTTTTGTAACTCACGTATCCATATTTAGAATTGTGGAAAAAATAATTACTTAAATTATCAGCTACTGTCATTAAGAAATAGCCGCCAATGCAGAAAAAGAATAAAAAGAAATAAGGATTAATTAAAAATAGTATTAATCCAATACCCCAATAAAATTTGTAATAGTGGTCATGTATCAATCTAATAACTTTATCTCTATACAAACTGCGAGGTGCTATTAATCCGGATACATTTTCTAATGTAGGTTTAATAAACCAAAGAAATGAACTTTGCCAAAATCCATGTATTGGACTATGTAAGTCAGCTTGTGTATCAGAATGTCTATGATGATGTAAATGAAGGGCAGTCCAAAAAATAGGACTACCTTGTCCAGTTAAACTACCAAACACAACAAAGATATAGTGCCAAAATTTTGATACCTCAAAGCTTTGATGTGTTAAGTATCTATGAAACCCAATGGTGTTTCCAAATATACCTAATATATAAAAACCCAATATAGAATATAAAATGTAAAGCCAATGAAAATTAAAAATCAATACGCCAAGGGCAAATATCGTTAAGAATATTTGTGGTAACATTAATATATAAAAGTGCTTGCTCATCATCATATTTATAATAAGACTTGGGAAAGGATTGAACTTATTTGGTACTCCGAACGGGAATCGAACCCGTGTTACCGACTTGAAAGGCCAGCGTTCTAACCATTAAACTACCGGAGTGTAATAAAACAGGATAGCATTTTGTTTTCATTTCCATTGAAAGTTTTTAATTTGCTGTTGCTATCCTTAACTTGGTGCCTCTGTATGGAATCGAACCACAATCCCTGGTTTCGTAAACCAGTATATTATCCATTATACTACAGAGGCAAATTTAAACACTCTCAGCACTATGTGCCGTGTCCTTCTGATCAAGGGAAGTAGAGAGTGTGTATTAAAGCACTCTAAAATACTTAGGCTGCCTGTTCTTAAAGAATGCTTTAATACGTAACCATTTTTTTATCCACATAAGGATAATCCATCCGGTACGCCGCCCGTTCGCTCCGTGTTTTAAGTGCAGAGCCAGGACCTCGTTTCCTGTATATTCACACTTTGCGGTCTACAATCACTCGTGAGCAATCTCGCGCTTTCTAACGGCTTTGCTATACACTTTTGCACGTTCCATCTTTGCTAAGATCATCTTGCGAAGATCTTCTTTAGACAGTGTATGCTCACGTGTAAACTCTGCTTCTCGTTGTTTCTTTTTATCTTGTTCTATCATAATCGTTTGAGCAACAAAAAACCCCAGGGTTTTTAATCCTGGGGTCCTTGGAGTGTTGTTGTGTATTTTTATTACACTACGGTCCTCCGGGACCCCTGGCAAATCTCTGGTGTGCGATCATAACTTGACAGTCCATTAATCGATAACCAAGAGCAGGCTATTACACCTGCCTGTTTGGGCATCGTATTAAACTGATGTCTGTTAAATGATTGCATTTTGTTTCTCTTAAATCTCTTTAAAAATTTTGTTAGTAAGCACCATTGCCTGCTAACTTGTATCTATTATAGCGTCTCTCAACGCCCCTGTCAACATGTTTTGGATATCTTTTTTGTTGTATTTTTACAACAGCCTCGAACACCTTGCTTGCTAACTTGTTTCTATTGTACAGTTATTTATGTCTCTTGTCAAGAACTATTTTAATATCTGAGCATTTTAGTTAATTTATTTTTCAACTAAGATGCCTGCGCTGACTCCGCCGAATCCAAAACTTAATTTGATAAAGTTTGAAGTGTCTTGCTTTTTAATATTATGCAACACAATATCATGCTTTGTCAAGAGGGGATCAGTAGTTAATGATGTATAAGGTATCCAACCTTCCTGCATACCAACTATTGAGTAGGCAGTTTCAATACCTGCCGATGCTGCCAGTGTATGACCTAACGATCCTTTTAATCCATAGATTGAAGTTTCGTAAGGCAACTGCTCAAGACTCTTCAGTTCAATATCGTCGCCTACCTTAGTACTGGTTGCATGGCAGTTAAAACTGTCAATCTTATTTTCAAAAGCGCCAAGATTCTGTAACAAGTATAATCCTGCAGATCCGTCTGGACTCGGAGACGTTAGATTGTAGAAATCGTTGTACAAACTTATTTTCTTAATCTTAGCAACATACTTCTGTGCAAAGTCTTCCCGAGTTATGACGTAGCAGACTGCGCCTTCACCTAACGCCATCCCGGATCTGTTTTTATCAAAAGGCATCACGTTGTCTTTTGTGTATACGCCCATAGAGTTAAAAATAAATGCACTAATAGGAGTTGTAGATTCTACACCTATAACAATAGCAGTGTCAACAACCCGGGTAATTAGCATACTTTCTGCTATACTGAGTGCAGTTAGGAAACCACTACAAGCCTGAGTAATCATTAAACTGGGGCCGGTTAGTTTCAATGTTCTACTAACCGTTGTGCAGATAGTACTGGCAGTGCCAATTGCACATAGTTTAGGACTAATTCTCGATTTCTTTTGTTCAAAGGCTTTCCAAATATCAAATTTTACATCAGATGAGCCTTCAAGAGTAGTGCCAATAACTGCGGTATTCTTAGGCAACTTTAACCCATGGCATGCACGTAGGGCAGTTAACACAGGCAACTTAATTTGACGAGTCATGTATAATTCATTAAACCCCAATAACTGTAATTCTTTGTCAATTTCTTCAGTAGTAGCAGGTACATCATATTTGCTTAGGCCGCTAACTTGCTCTTCGGTATATCTTGAAGAATTTGCAGCATTGCCTTTTTTGTAGTTAGCTACTGAATCTGTTAAATTTAATCCATTAGCGTCGATGATATCGAGTGCGTTAATAATTATAGTCATAGTAATATTAGTTAGGAATGCCCACAGATTGCTTAATAGTATTCATAGTTTGAATAGGGTCGGTTGAAAGTTTAATTTTTCTACTCCACTTGTTCCATTGTATTTCTGATGCAAGTAGGAAGTGATTATATGTGCCAGTTTTGATTTCGTACTCAGCAATGGCAATCGGTAAATCATCGGCAGTATCAACCAAACTGTTTAACAGTTCGCCCACTTCTCCAGTTTCTTTATACTTGTCAATTTCTTTACGATACATTGGCACAAGGTCAACACGACCAAACATATTAGTTGCACGTACAAATCGCATACCTGCTACAATTCGAGAAAATTGCTCAAGACATTCTGCTCGGTCACTTAGCAATTTAATTTTAGATTTAGCGTCATCTGAAAGATCTGATTGAGCCGACTTAAATTGTCTTGTAATTTTAAGTTCCCACATGTGTATGTTTTCTTCAAATCCTGGTGGAAACATTTTCCTTGACATAATCTGCCACGAAAATTCTTCTAACTCAGCAGGGCAAGTCAGTGCTGTGTAATCAGCTATCCTTGCTACCCTGCCAGTGTCTATGTCTACATAGACTATCTGCATATCTGTTGCCATTTAATTTTCCTTCATTCTTTCTATTGTTTGATCTTTATTTAAAAAATTCCATTCTTCATCAATTGCCCAATTAAAATCATTGCTGATGAATAAATTTTGCAAACTGGGTAATTTTAATTTATTCATGAACGATTGATCTTTAGTGTAGTCTACTACATATTCTTTTGCAATGTACTTATAGCTGTGCCACGAAGTTTTAATTTTTTTATCGTGATTATGTATGCTCCAAACTTGGAAATCCGCAGTATCAAAAAAATGCAATAATTTGTGCTGCCATTTACCGGGATTAGTCCACGACTTGCTTGCAAATATTCTTAATTGCACATGTTGCCATTTTTGCGTAATATTTAACCACCAGCAAAAATCAAATACGGTTTTAATTTTAAAAGGAGCTTCATCGACTATGGGTCTATGTTTATCAAAGTATTCGAGCGCAGTAGCACGGTCAATTGCGGAGTACATCTTTGGTGCGCCAGTTTCATAATCTTCAAATAGTATTTCTTCGCCTTGCTTGGCTGTACTGATTGGAACATCGGATCCTAAAATTTGATCACCTAATTCACCGGTTACTACATGCCCAGATGCTAACAATGGTTCTATTTTATCCGTGCTTATTTCAATTTTAAATTTTTTTGCAATAACTATAAAGAAGTTTTTGTTTTCTTTAATACTATCGTTGTTACACAGTACAGTTACTCTTTCTAAATCAGCAGTAGGCCAGGTCCTAAGGATTGCAGTAATTACAACCGTGCTGTCTATTCCTCCGCTCCACATAACATATAACTTACCGGGCAATTTTAGTAATTCCATTGCTCGTTCGTCACATGCTGTTGCAAACGTTTTGTTATGGTTTGGTATTTTTAATATATCAGAGATTGGGGACGACAGGCATTTAAAATGAAATGCATCAGGTTTGTAATTTAATCTACTAACTCCTGTGAATAATGGGAAGACTGGCATATGCCCTTTCGGTAACATGCCAGGTAGTTCAACAGGATTAAGATATAGTAATAACTTAGTCGTCATACTAATAGTTATCTTATTAACTATTCAGTACCTTATTAACTGAATTACTGCCAAAAAAATAGACCCCGAAGGGTCTATGGTTGTTTATTTTACAAGGTAAGTCCTACCCCGGAGTTGCAGTTTCTTAGGCTGCTAATTCAAAACCTTCGTTATTGCTTGCGAAAACATTAACGTTGGTTTCAAAATACTCGAATGTATTTGCTGTTGCATTTACTTTGATTTGCTTGATTTAGAGTCATCGCCTACTCAGTTGCCGTCTCTAACTATTTGCCCAATCGATTACCAGAGCAGGCCCAACTAAGTAGTCTCGCACCAACTGGTGGATATAGCGAGAATCGACCTCGCATTTTATAGATTCGGAATCCATCTGTCCTACTTGGACGATATACCCGACACTACTTAGGTGGACCTGGCGAGATTCGAACTCGCGTCTTGAACACATCCTTTTTGAAGGGATTACAACTATACGCTTATTATAGCGCATTGTATTTAGCGTGTCAACTTATTGTTTTGTCAAAAGCTGGACAAAGTCTAACAGTAGTTCGTGATGTTGACCAAGATGATACTTGCCCTGCATCCAGCTATAGCCGTCATACCAAAACTGTTCGCTTTCAGGATGAGCACCTATTAAGCCTATACGGTTCTGTATAATAGCCATTGGGTCATCATTAGCATACTTGGCAATGGTGTCATAGTAGCCTGCGCCTGTAAAAGCACAACCGTCATACCAGAACATGGTCATTGGTTTGCCTAACCATTCTATCTTTATGTTCTTAGCATGTGGTCTGCGGGTATCTGTATTTGGTTGTGTAATATACTGTACTGCATCTACACCTTCTAATATATCAAAGTAGTGTTTGCCTGCCCAATAGGCGCCCATACATATGCCAAGGTAATAGCCGCCATCAGCTATAAACTGTTTAATGCGTTCGCCACTGTATTTAAATGCTCGATCAAAGCTACCAGCGTCGCCAAAGCCGCCAGGAACTGCTACAATGTCTACATCATCAAAAAAACCGTCTTCTAACTCGTTGATACCAAAGATTTTAAAATTATAATGGTCCCTAAGAGCTCGGATAATACCATTGCCTGACTGTACTGAACATTTCGGATCATACAAAAACAGGGCAATAGTAGGTTTCATACTACTTGGTTAGTAGCTTAAACAATGCAAGTTCTCTTGCATCTTCCTTTGCGCTTAACGCAACTTCTTCTGCGCTTGGTGTCCAGGCTGATACACAAGCTGATGCAAATACTGCAACGACAAATATAAATGATGTTAATTTCATATTAACTCCTTTTGAATTGTTTGATAGCAGATTTAACTAAACTATCAATGCTATTTATTAGTGGGATATTACCCTGCTGAGATTCTCTCACTGCTAACGGTATCTCTGTACAGCCTAACACAACTGCGGTTGCTCCGCGAGTAATTAGACTATCTACTACAGACATCAACATTGCGTGTGATTTAATCATGTCACCTGCTTTGACTAAATCTATAGCAGGCTGTACCAATGTATCCATTTCTTCTTTAGTGGGTACTATACAATCCCAACCTTGTTTATTAAGTTTGTATTGATACAATCCTAACTCAATAGTTGCCTGTGTGCCCATTAGTCCAACTGTAGAATTTGTTACATTTACATCTCTTAATGCATCAGCAACGCTGTCTACAATGTGTATGATAGTAACTCGAGGATTTTGTCTAACTAATTCACTATACCAAAAATGTGCGGTATTACATGGAATAACAATTAAGTTGCAACCTGCAGAAAATAGCCCCTTAATTCCAGCTAATAGATAAGGTAACGGCTTGTCATCTTTATTAAGTAAACTTGTGCTGCGATCTGGAACAATAGGGTCACTCCATAACACAAAAGGTATGTGGTCTTGGTCACAGGTAGCAGGAGTTTGTTGGATCAATCTAACAACATACTCGGCACTGGCAGCAGGACCCATTCCGCCAAGTATGCCTAATCGTTTAGTCATAATACAATCAATATGATTATTAAAATACCAACGGCTATGACTGTAGGGAGTCTCATTTTTTGAATAACAATGATGAAGCAATGATCAGTGCTGTTTGTGCGGCTTCTACATCAGTGGGCTGTTCTTTCCACCCTACACTAATTTGTCCAATGAATACACCAGGTTCTGCCGGCACACTAATACGACACATATAGTTAACACCATTGTCTTTGTAGGTAAACCCAATAAGACTCTGTGGTTTTGTATACGGACTACAGGGAATTTTACCAGACATTAGGCCAATGACATCATTGTTGTTATCGTAGTTTTTACTAAACAACCCAACATCTAAGCCATTGTGGTCTTTTATCTTCCCACCATTGCGTGTGGCCAAGAACGCAATTTTTCTTGTATTTGATAGAGTGTTAACTTCCATGATAGACACAAGTTCTATGTCTGTATGTTTTATTAGAAAGTTGTATGCTTCTTCATATTTGCCATTCATCTTTGGCATGGCTTGTTGAGCACGGTAGCTGGCCATAAAGGCATCTTTTTCGCTGTAGGCTACCCATCCTAAAAAAGTGAATAGGCAAAGGAATACAACAGTGAATAGGCGAAATGGACTTTCGCCTATATAAGTCAGTAACCCAAAGAAAAAATCTTTAAGTTTGTCCATCCGCAGTTACCTCTTTATCGCAGACAAATGCTGTAACTGCTACGTTGCCGTGTACGTGACTTGCTGTGCGAATCATATCCATCAATGGGTCAACTGCAATTAACAATACCAATACTGCTTCGCTTGGTAATTTTAACAAATCACAGACAACTGCCACTGTGGCAACTGTGAGAATACCTGTTGTACCTGCTGATGCTAAACCTGCTAAGATACTGCCAAACAACACCACCAACAATCCAGTAACTCCCATAGGTGCACCGTAGATGTTGGCAATAAACACTGTGGCAATTGCGTAATAAACAATACTGCCAATGCGGTTAACTGTGAAACTTAGTGGCACAGTTAATTCTACACCAGTTCTTTCAAACTTTAACTTGTGTAGTGCTTCTTGTGCGTATGGGATACAGGCTAAACTACTGCGTGAACTAATAGCAACAATCAGCGTTTCCTTAGTTTCTTTAATAACAGTCATTAGGCTCAGGCCCGAACGTTGCCAAATAACAATAGTACCAGCAATGATAACCAGTAATCCACCAATGGCCTGTTGCATGATAAACTCAACCATGGTCAAGAAAATACCAACACCCACTTTACCAACTTGGCTACTGATCATTGCTAACAGTGCAAACGGTAGAAAATAGTTTAAGAACTTAAAAATACTGATACTGGCCTGTTGAACGCTTTTCAACATGTCCACTAATATTTCCTGTCCTGTACTTTTAATGTTGCCTAAAGCAATACCAAAGATTAAACAGAAGATAACAATCTTCAAACTTTCACCAGCGGCTAATGTATTAAAGATATTTTCTGGAATAAACTTCTGTGCCATTTGCATTGGGTCAACGTGCGGTGTAACGGGCATCGGTTCTTTTAATGTAATGTTAAGATCACTTCCAGATTCTTTGTCGTTAACAATTGAACCAAGCTGTGCTTGTTTTGCAGGAGTCATTTCGCTACCAGTCAACGCAACAGTACCAACACCAATAACTGCGGCGAGGAACATACTGCCAACAAAGCCAATGATAATTTTGCGTATCATTGCGGCACTGCCTTCTTTTTGTAGTAGACTAATAACACCAACTAAAATAGTTGCAAGTAAGAAAGGTATTACCACAACTTTAAGCAAGCTGATGTAAATTCCCCCAACACTTTCAAAGTTCATACTTTGTGCAGGTGCATACACTCCTGCCAATACTCCAAGTATGATTGACCCTAAAATAGTCCACGGACTTGATAAGAAGTTTTTTAAATTAAATTTCATTTTGTTTCCTAATTATTTCGTTACAGGAGCCGGAGTCTTTTTCTCAGCTTTGTATCGATCCATTAACTTCTTTGTGTCAATGTTACTGTATTCAGTTCTAATAACATAGTTAACTATGCTGAGTAGTTGTACTGAATTAACATTTGCAGCCACAGCAATGTTATCAATGGAGTCGGAGATAGTCACTGTTTTGGTAGTGATTGCTGCCTCGGGCTTTTCAAATGAAATTTTCTTAATTTCAAACTCATCTCTATAGCCAGCGGCAATTGCGCCGTTGGTTACATTATTGATAATTGTATCCCAACTATCTTCGGGAGTATATACAGCTTTGGGGAAATTTGCACGGGCAAATGTATCATAACTTGAATTACGGACAAAAGATATCTTTCCGTTAAATGTTCTAATCACTTCATACACTTCTCGACCTTGTGAATTTTGACTCAACCAAAGACGATTAATAATCATTGCTTGTTTAAGTTTGATATAGGGATCGCTAAATCTAACAACTTGTAAACGTGGACCAGTTACAGATAATTTGCTCACAGCAAGATCTGCACGGCCGTCACGAACCTGTTCTACAACTTCGGCGAAACTCTCTGCGTCTCGTCTAAACTGTACAGGGACTCCGATAATTACACCAATTCGGCGTGCAATTTCAACGTCAAGTCCTCGAATGTCGTCACCTTCACCACTGAAGAATGGAGGAACGTCTTTTTTAGTCATAGCAATGATTAAGACGTTTTTCTTCTTAATTGCTGCAATGTCTGTGGGTAGTGGTACGGTTGAACCAGCCAGTTGGGCAACAGCGTGTGCTGAAGTAAGGCCGGTAACCAGTACAAAGAGTAATGTGAGTAGTTTTTTCATAGTAAGTTATTTATACTATAAAATCAAAGACTTATTTACAAATAGATTACGTGTAGCTGAATTACTTGTTTGCTAATGGGTTATCTATAGCCTGTTTGATTTTCATATCAACTTCTGCTCTTAATGCTCTAATTTCAGATTGTTGTTCTTTTTGGTTCTTAACAAGTTCGCGATTAATGTCTTTTAGTGTGGCATCAACATCACGCTTAATTTCCTTCACAGTTCCATCAACATCACGCTTGATTTCCTTCATGCCTGAATCAGTTAAACGTTGATCTGTCTTGCTTGAACGCTCAACATTTTCAACCACGCCCTCTAATCTACGAACATCGCCCTTTAAATCTATCTTGATGGTATCAGTATATTCAACCATTTTGCTGGTGTTGGCATCCAACACTTCCATCTTTTTATAGATTTCAGTCAAGTCGGGTGTGACATATTTGGCAATTTTATCCTTCATGCCCATGTAGTCTTTGTACACTTCAAATACTCCATACAATCCACCCAGTAGTGAACTTACTAAGGTAGCTGCCACCATTAGTTTAGCTGGTGTGAATTCATACCCACCAATGCTGATGACTGTGTCTTTACTGGCATATTTCTTTACAGCCGCTTCAGCTTCGTCAATCTTTGTATTGACGTCTTTAATTTCTTCTGTCATTTTTTGCTCCTAAATTTTGCTCTGCTAACATCTTGACCCATGCTTTTTTAGCTTCAAGCGTATCTTTAGCATTTTGTACTCGTATACTGCCTCTCGATATAATGCTTGATGATGACAATCCTAATCCAATTCCTACAATTAAAAAAGCAATATAATATTCCATCGTTATTCTCCCATCTTGTATTGGCTGTCAACCATTCGCTTGTGTAAACTATCACTGCTCAGTTGACGCAATACTTGTACATTGTCTACAACTCGCTGTGCTTTATAAATCTCTTTAGGTTCATAAAAAGCAGTGTCTCTTAACACAATTGAATATGCACTAAATCCCACAGGAGTTGTTGCCATAGTGGCAATATCAACTCCACTGGCTAATTCATTTGACTGTACATTTCTATTCACAGTGCTGTTTTGTTGTGTATTTTCTTGCATCATTTCAAAACGCGGTTGTATCATCATATCTGATAGAGGATTACCAGCACGACCCGAGCCACCGACGCTGGCTACTTGTGTTGGCGGTGCTTCTACATCCACTGGTCTTGCTTCTGATCGAGGTTGATACACTGGTGCGGACTGTGTAGTTGGCGGTGCTATATTAGATACAGTAAATGAACTTAGTGGGTTGTAGGCAAATGGATTAACATTAAGGGTCAATCCTGTACCGCTGGCTGTTTGCTGAGTTGTTTGAGTTGTTCTACTTACCTGTGTCTGTACTGACGAAGCCTGTTGTGTAGTAAGTTGAGATTGTGTTGATTGCGTCATTGTCTGCTGACTGGTCTGTGTTGTTTGACTGGAAAACTGTGCGGCTGCTGTGGCACTGTTGGCACTCATATCTTGATTTATGCTAACTGCGGCATTACTGGCGGCGTTTGAACTTTGCACAGCACCTTCAAATGCTTTGGCTGCATTTTGCACAGCCGTTGCTTGTACTGCTTTGTCTTTTTCCTGTGCGGCACGAGCTACACTCAATGCTGCCCCCGGTGTCATCTTAGGACCATCATTTGATCTACCAGGTCCTGCTTGTTGTGGACCAGCTTGGCTTGGCCCCGAACTTGGCGGTGGTGCAGACTGTGCTTGTTGTGGAGGACCGCCTGCAGGTTGTGGACCAGCGGCTGGACCTTGTTGCGGACCTTGCGGGCCAGGCTGTGATGGACTATCTTGTGGCCCGCCGGAATTTTGATTTGGCTCTTGCCCTTGCGGGCCTGCTGCCGGACCTTGTGGTCCTTGTGGTCCTACTTGTCCCATTGGGCCTTGCGGTCCTTGCGGCCCAGGTGCAGGGTTAGTAAAGTCAGTGCCTGTTAGTGCTGGGCCTGCTGCCGGTCCAGGAGACACTAATGCATAGTTAGTCACAGGCACAAACGATGTTGCAGATGCATTTGATACTGTGGATCCTAATATTGAATTTTTAACAGTGGCTAATGCATATCCTGGACAAGTGGGACTTGACAGTGGGTCAGCAATACACGGATCAGGCTTAACTGAATATTTTAAACTGAAGTTTACATTCATAACTTCTGGGCCGTACGGTCCTACCCAATAATTGTTATCTCTACCAACAAATCCATATTGTACATTACCCATAGTTGATGCAGTATAAGGCGTGGCAAATGTTTCGCTAAAATTAAAAGTAGTCCAATTATACCTTCTATTAGTCTGACTTGTATAATCATAGGCAGCAACTTGATTGCCGCTACTGCCATATAATTTTACATAGGCAGACAAATAATCCTGAGCACCATTATCCCAACCGTTGCCGTTTTTAGCAGTGAATCCAAAGTTGAATCCGCTAAGTTGCACTCCACTGCCGCCAATAGACAATGCCTTGTTTATGTTGACCACTTGATTTAAGTCTACTGTGCCGTATGAAAAATTAATAACATTAGATCCAGCACCCCACGCACTTACTCGAGGATTAGGGCCGCAATATCCAGGGTCTCCATATGACCAACATGTCAACTGTTGTCCCACACTGCCTGCATTATTCCAGACTGATGTTGTATCCGTGGGACTACCGGTAAAATTTGTTAGATTACCAGTAACAGAGTCAGTTGTTTGACTATTAGAATAACTTGAACACAAGAGCCCCAAGCAGAGCACCAATGCCAACTTTCTTATAAGTGTCATCTATTTTTGCCTCATCTATTTTTGGTATTTTATCCAAGTTAGCTTCCCACTCAGCTTTGGCTTGTAAACCAATCTTACCTTCGTATGGGCAAGGAGTGCCAGCAGCCAACATAGCGTCAAAAACACGACGATCTTGACACATAGTAGCAACTGCGGCTACCTTCATACCCATATCATACAATGTTTTACTTAACTTTAGTCGTTCACAATTCATATCGCGAACTGTTCCGCCGCCACTTACACCAAATATTTGTGTTTGTATACTTCCGCTTGTTCCTGTTGAGCATAAGTCGGCATTGCCGCCGCTCATCATTGCTGGGGCAACTGACGTAGGAGGAGGTTGGATTACTCGTTGTGTTATTTCAGTTTTGTTAATGTTAGTGTTGGTCATTTCACCACTGTTAATATTTTGATTAACGTTGGCATTTTGATTAACATTAGTACTGGTGTTAGTGTTATTATTGTTATTAGTCATTGTACCACTATTGGTATTTTGATTAATGTTAGTCATTGTACCACTATTAATGTTAGTGTTAGTGTTAGTGTTATTTGAGGTAGAAGTACTGTTATTAATATTACGGTTAGTCATGTCGCCGGTATTAACATTATTGTTAGTATTTGTACTGGTACTGACATTATTGTTGTTATAGGTCATTGTACCACTGTTAATGTTATTGTTAGTATTAACATTATTAGATGTACTGGTACTGGTACTAATATTACGGTTAGTCATATCACCTGTGTTAACGTTGTTGTTGTTAAATGTTTGCGTACCGCTGTTAATGTTGTTGTTGTTATTGTTATTTGTATAGGTAACTGAACCACTCATAACATTGTTGTTATTATTGTTGTTGGTTACTGTGCCACTATTAACGTTGTTGTTGTTATTAGTGTTGGTTGTGCCACCGCTTAATGCAGTGTTATTGTTAGTAGTGACTGTGCCACTATTAACGTTGTTAGTGTTGATCGTACTGGTACTGGTAGTAGTACTATTAGTGTCAACCAGAGACTTTGAGTCGTAGGTACCCTGATTGATTAGTGTTTGTGCTTGTGCCGAAAGTGCAAGAAAGGCTATTATGCCCATTATTACTTTTCTTTTCATGTTTTTCGCTCCATGTGAGAAATTTGTTCACCTATATATTTACGTATAGATTTGCGGAAATTAAACTCCGATGTTATTTTTTTGTTAGGTGTAAATTTTTTAACACCTAACGATCATTCGTAGGCTTAGGCGCTCGAACTCGGTCCTTAGATTCTTTCAGTATCTTTTCCGCTAATGGACTGGAGTGATGCGGGTGCTGCTTTGGGGGTGTTTTAGGTCTTGGCTTATGTTTGAACCAGCTCATAAGAAATCTCCCTGTTGTTGCAAATTATTTACAACTCGAGGGAGATGATTTATCTACAGCTATTATTTAAGCAATGCCTACTTGCGGGCCAGCTTTACCTTGACTATCGTCAAAATCAATACCACCTGAAATAACTACACTGCTGTCACCAGATGTAAGCATGTCACCTGAGTTAATAACTGTGTAGTTGCCGTTAGTTGGGTTAAGAACTAAGATAATGCCAACATTGTCAGTTTGGCTGTAAATTTGATACCATGCGGCTGTTAGAATTGTTTTAAACTTTTCGTAGTCAATAGTACCATCTTCATTTGGAATACTTGCAATCATTTCTTCGTCAAAGAATGGTCTTCCTTTTTCTGAAACAACTGCTCCTACCGCAGTGATTAAAAATTCTGCCACAGCACCTTGTGGATTTACGCCGCGCTTGCCTTGTAGACCTGGCGGTACTTGTGCATTAAAACTATCAAACCATTTAGGGCTTGTCATGCTTGTATGCTTAACAGAGCCAGTTTCTTTTGTCTTGCCTGTACCTACTTTAGTTTTCACACCTTTAACAGTTTTGTACTTAAATTCTTCGCTAAAGTTTTTACCAATGCTATTGGGATCAACACCTGCTGTGTCGCATAGTTTTTTTAGTGCAGGTATAAATGTTTTCTTACCAGCAGAACCTGCAAGGACTCCGCTACCGCCTAATCGACCACCACTGTTAGCGTTACGGCTGGCCTTAACTTCAACATCAACTGAATTACCGGTTGCATCAACACTGCTTAGATCGCCTTTGCCTTTAGATTTTGAAACTGGTTTGCAAAGAATGGATAATCCAAGTTCACCTGGACCCCAGGCGCCACCGCCTTGGCCTGCGTCTAACGCTAATAGCTTATCAAATATTTTTTCGTATATGTATGCTAAGTCGGGATCAGTAATTAGTAATGCAATATTTCCTTCTTTAAGATTAAGCAAATCATTAAACTCAACAATACCAGTCTCACATTGTTTCATAAAGTTTAAAATTTTAGGACTTTCTTTTTTAAAATTTCTTAAGTTAGGAGGTTGGTCTTTAAATCCCAAATCTTGGAAAATGTTTTCTAATGGGTATAGCAACTTTTGATAAAGTGCAGTTTGTGTAGGTTTTGGACGAGTATTGTTCTCATCACGCTCACCTACACGTTTTGATTCATTAGAATACCAAACACGTAATTGATCTAATATACCCACTGCTTTACCTGCTAACAAGTCAGCAGATTCTTTAACTTGTTTAAAGAATTGATCTACAGTTACTAATGCTTCTGTACCGCCAGCAGTAAATGATTTCTTAACAGCACTAACATGTCCTTTGTGAATCATTCTCATAGAGTCTCGTAATGCTGGATCAGTACGCAAATTTGATAACATTTTTGCAGCAGCTTTGGGATCGCTCATCAATGCAACAAATGATTCGTACCACGGTTCGTCGCCTGCTTCGACTGCTTCTGCTATTGGTTCTTCTTTAGCTGGCGCAGGTACTTGAGCTACAGGAGCTGGGGTTGTAACTTGCGGTTGAGCTGCTGGTGCAGCCGGCTCTTCTATCGATTGCTTAGTAGTTGAAACAAGATTCTTAATAACACCCATAGCAACACTATAAAGCGGATCGTTAGGATCAACAATTTCAATAATGTTGCTTAGAATCTGAAGATCGTTTTCACCTTTGCCCGTAGGCGGTGCAAACTCTAATAGGATTGATTTAAATTCACTGTATCTCATAGTGTAATATTTAGCGTATTTCCGGGAAGAGACATTCCTGTACGAACACTGTTACATCTTCTTCGCTAAGGCCTAAGCTAACCATAACTTTAGGTGTGTGCGGATTTTGCTTTTGATTTTGTGCATAGTAGTTCTGTGCTGCCGATGTATCTACAGCAGTGTTATTAGTTTCGCCTACACATTCTGTATAGTGATTTACTAAAATACTTGCTAAAGATGCTATCTGCTTTAGTTCGCTTTCATCACTAACGTTTCCGGCTGCTACCATATTTTTACTAAAAATACGCTGAGCCCATTCTGGTAATGCACGTTGTTTGTTCCATTCGTAACGACTGACTTCATCGCCGAAGTATTCAATCATAGGATGTGCTGTGTCGCCTGCTGGGCTGTAGTCAATAAAACAACCGGTAATCTTGTTTTTACCTGCGATTACGTCAAAGCCGAATATCGGAGCAGGATTATGCGTATGTGGGAAAATACAACAATGCATCATCCAAAGACCTTTAGTGTCACGAGCGTCTACAATATCGATGTGTGCTCGTCTATACAATTCGCCTGAATACACGCGGTTAACCCAACCGGGTTGGTTAAATCGATCCATTCCGGGCTCATTAACTAATGTGCCCGTTTTCTCAAAAGTCTGTTCGAATTTTTCAGCAATATCTTGCAGTGTTTCCCAAACGTTACTCATTTCCTAATACTTTCATTAATTTAATTGCCCATTCAAATGCAACACGGGCTTCGTCGCCAAGGTCGTCTGTAAGCTCTGCACGAATGGCTGCTTTTAAATTATGTGCATCCTTGAATTCGTAGAACTTACCAGAGCCTGGGCATTTTTTAGCAATGATCTGTCCGCCAAATAAATCGCCCATATGACGGCAGTATAGGTGTGCCTTAACTAAGTGTTTACGAGAGTCGTCGTAATTTAGTGCTAACAAATACTGGTAGTATTCAATGGTTGCAGGCAGCCATCTAAGTTGATGGTGCGGCCCAACTAATTCTATACAGTCTTGATATATCTTATGTGTACGTTCAATGTCTGGTAAGTTTTTTAACATACCTTGACTATTTGCCGCAGTTTCAATGCCGTTGTATACTAATACCATTTGCCAAAGATAGTTAGCATACTCTTCTTTAGAAAAGGTTCCGCCAACTAACTTTTTAGCAAATAAAGTTTCTTCTGCTTTTTGATGTAGATCGTGTGTAATGTCTCGTAAGCTCATTCTTCTTCCATTTTAATTTGGAGTGGGAAACCACTTGCTCGGGCAAGCTGGGTAGCTTCGACTGCTTTTACTTCTGCAATTTCGAAACTGTAAACTCCAGCAATTCCACTACCAGTACTATGTATCTGTATTGTAATATCTTTAGCTGTTTCTTGAGTGTGCTTAAAAATATCGGTTAAGATTCCAACTACAAAATCCATAGGAGTAGTATCGTCGTTGATGAGAACTACTTTCCAACGTTTAGGTTCTTGAATCTTTTGTTTGATTTTATCGTCAATTTGAATTTCAGATGTAGGCATAGTTATACTCTCTTTAAAAAGGGAGAAGTTGCCTCCTCCCGTATTATTTACATTTATTTTACTTCAATTCTTCGAGGCTTAAGAGCGTCGGGAATTATAAGTGTAAGTTTAATATGAAGGATGCCGTTAGTCAACAATACGTCGCCCACTTCCATATACTGCGGAATAGTAAAGGCTCTTTCAAAGTTTCTTGCGGCGAGGCCTCGATGTATGTATTGAGCATCACTGTTTTCTATTTCAGGCTTGTAACCCTTAATAATTAACTGATCCTGGTCAACCTCGACTGATATATCAGGCTTGTCAAATCCTGCAACTGCAATCTCAATTTCGTAGTGTGTATCGTCAAATTTGAGTATATTGAACGGAGGGTAATTGATGTTGTTACCAATTCCTTTTGATTCGATGTTATTGAAAATACGATCAAATCCGATCAATGCTCTACTTAAATGGGCAAGAGCTGCCGCATCAATAGTTCTTAATTGTGTCATTTTATTTCTCCTTAATAAGCAAGAACTGCGTAGGGCCCCGAAGGCGCCCTACTTTAAAAATACTATCTTATTTTCTATCTTTAAAGATTTCTTCAAACTCTGCGTTTGTTTCAGCGGTGGTAGGTGTCTTACCTTCGTTTTTACTATTTTGTAAATCACCACGGACTTTCATGATTGGTTCTGCTATTTTTACAAGTTCCGTAGCCGCTTTATTAATTACATCGGTATCTTCACCTGCTAACGCTTCTTCAACTGCTGTTACACCTGCAAGGAATGCATCTCTATCTTCCTGAGTGATTTTATCTTTAAACTCTTCACTTTCTTCAACGTCTTTAAGATCAGATTTTAGACTGTTAACCAATGCTTCGGCTTGGTTTCGCTCTTCAATAAGAGTTCGAAGTTTTTTATCTGACTCTGCATTAGCTTCAGCATCTTGTACCATACGCTCGATTTCTTCTGGTGTAAGACCGCTGTTACCTTGGATGGTAATTTTGTTTTCTTTACCAGTTAGTTGATCTTTAGCAGATACATGCATAATACCATTAGCATCAATATCGAGTGTTACTTCAACTTGTGGCTGGCCTCTACGGCTTGGCGTTGGGATCCCTTCAAGATTAAACTCGCCTAACAATTTGTTATACTGAGTAAACTCACGTTCTCCCTGGAAACATCTAATAGTAACAGCCTGTTGATTATCTTCAGCAGTTGTAAAATTCTGGCTTGTCTTAGTTGGGATAGTGGAGTTTTTAGCAATTAGCTTTGCCATCACGCCACCTTGGGTTTCAATACCAAGACTCAACGGAGTAACGTCTAATAGCAATACATCATTACGATCGCCTTTTAATACTGCGCCCTGGATTGCCGCGCCTGCCGCCACAGCTTCGTCTGGATTAACGTCTTTGCGTGGAGCCTTGCCAAATAGCTTTTCAACAGCTTCTTGCACCTTGGGCATACGTGTCATACCACCAACAAGAATAACATCACTGATGTCAGATGCTTGTAAGCCTGCGTCTGCTAATGCTGTACGGCATGGAGCCAAAGATCTCTGAATCAATGCATCTACTAAACTTTCAAATTTAGATCGGCTAATAGTAACATTTAAGTGCTTAGGTCCTGTGGCGTCAGCTGTGATATATGGTAAATTCACTGATGTGCTCTGTGTACTTGACAATTCAATCTTGGCTTTTTCAGCGGCTTCTTTCAAACGCTGTAATGCCAACATATCCTTAGTTAAGTCGATGCCTTGTTCTTTCTTGAACTCATCAACGATGTAATCCATAATACGTTGGTCAAAGTCTTCGCCGCCAAGGAATGTATCACCATTGGTAGACATTACTTCAATTTGTTTGTCGCCCTCAACTTCTGAAATTTCAATAATAGAAATATCAAATGTTCCGCCGCCAAGATCATAAACTGCAATCTTGCAGTCTGTTTTTTCTTGTTTGTCAACACCATAGGCAAGTGCGGCCGCTGTTGGCTCGTTGATAATACGCAGAACGTCAAGTCCTGCAATTTTGCCAGCATCTTTTGTTGCCTGTCTCTGGCTATCATTAAAGTATGCAGGAACAGTAATAACTGCTTCAGTTACTGCATAACCAAGATAGTCTTCTGCAGTCTGTTTCATTTTACGTAAAACTTCCGCTGAGATTTGTGGCGGTGCTAATTCTTTATCATTAACCTTAACCCATGCATCGCCGTTTTCAGCTTCTATAATAGTGTATGGCATTAGGCCAATATCTTTCTGTACAGCTTCTTCTTTGAATTTACGACCAATTAAACGCTTTGATGCGTAGATTGTGTTTTTTGGGTTAGTGACTGCTTGTCGTTTTGCTGTTGCACCTACAAGAATTTCCGTATCTGTATATGCAATGATTGAGGGTGTTGTACGTGCGCCTTCGCTATTTTCAATAACTTTAGTAACGCCATTTTCAATAATGGCTACACACGAATTTGTTGTACCGAGATCGATACCGATGACTTTGCTCATAATAGTTTCTCCTTAGTTAAGCAAGAATTTGTAGGCCCTTACGGCGCTCTACAAATTTATTTATCTTTTTCCACTTAACGGTGTGATTAATGTACCGTCAAATTTTGTAGTGCCTTGTAGTGTTTTAAACACATTCTGCACTCCTACTGCTTGATTCCACGCATCTTCAAGAGCATGGTGTTTTAGTACGGGAGGCCTGTTAGGATTGATACCAATATCAAACAGTGTACGGGTATCACGAACTTCCCAAAAACTCCACGGAATTGCTTTGCCGATTTTACGAAAAATATGCTCACAAATAACAATATCAAATGTTGCACCGTGGCTCCAAACTCGTTTGGCTCCCCAACAGAATTTATAAAGTTGATGCATAGCGTCTACTATATCAACTCTATCAGTTTCTCCAAATGCTTCATCTTGGGCTTCTTTGCTTTGATTAGCCCACCAAGCAATTGTATCGTCGTTGGTGACTAAGCCTATTTTGTCGCAACTATCTAAATCAACTCTTGTATAGAACTTTGTACATTTTGGATCATTAACATCATCACCGAACGGATCAAACTTAACAGCGCCAATTGTAAGAATGGCAGCATCTGGGGATGTTGCCAAAGTTTCCAAGTCAATCATAATATCTGTATTTGCCATTATATTCTTTCTTTATTAAGAACTAACATTATAGCATAATACAGATCATATGTCAATACATTTTCTTAGGTAGTTCTTGTTCTCTGAGCTTTTTAGCCCAACGACTTTTGGCTGCGGCTGCTTTGCGCTTTCGAGCTGTTGTGGGTTTCTCGTAAAACTCTTTCTTTTGTAAATCCTTGAGTTTATTACTGTCCTCAATTTTATTTTTGAATTTACGTAGGGCACGATTAACATCGTCACCATCTCTAAGAAATACGGTTGATCCGTATAATCTAATTGCGTTATTGTCCTTCATCTTCATCCTCTTCTGGTTCTTCTTTGTCTTTGAATGCTTCTAAAATCCAATCAAGATTAAATATCCTGTTTCTACTAATTAGATTCCAGGGCGTTAGCTCATCATTGGTCATATAGTATGCATTTGGTTGTGCTAATATAAAACTAACAAAATTTTTAGTTATCTCATCGCAGTTGTCAATATCTATAATAACAAAGTCCGAGTTATTGGCTGCATTAAGCATCCAGGCAATATCTACTTCATCTGTGTCATATATGTATACATTTATATCATCAGGGCAAGCACTAAGTAAAGTCTGAAATTGCATCTTTACTTTAGTGCTGGGTTTTACTAACAGATATCCGGGGTTCAAATTAAACAGCGTATCTGGTGGAGTGATAAGATTAATTTTTCCTAAGTTCATAAATTCTTTGTGCAAAATAGTCTAATTGATCAATACTGTAGATGCTGAACTTAGGACCCTTTTCTTGAATTCGTTTTACAAATTCAGCTAACTCAGGCTCTTGTGTCTCATCAACTACAATATTTTTAAATTCGTGTTCGCTGTACTCTTTATATAGTCTATCTGAAGAACGCATTTGATCTTTTTTCATTATGCGTTGCCAAAGTGTTGTTTCACCTTGTTCAGCATTTTGAACATAGGTTAGTTCTTCTTCTCTTTGAGCTTCTGCTGCCCCTCTTCCTTGATCATGTAAGTTGTCTTTTTTTTTAGATCTTCTGTAAGTTCAGGAAGAATTTGATAAGTTGATGAGTTCACTGTGAGATCCACAGTGTCAACTGTAGTAGGTTCAGTTTCTTCAACCTTGGGGGTAGCAGGAACAAATTCTACTACGGCAGTGACAGCGATATTCGGTGATTGAATTTCAATCGGTGTGTCAAGTTTTGCAACTATTGGATCTAAATTTTCAAAATGAGCAAATGGTTGATTCAAGTATGGATGTTTATCTAATACAGATTCGTCTGGTAAAACAGTTTCTTTGATCTGCTCAACCTGAGCGTCAGTTAACGGTCCATCGTCTGGCTCGTAAGTTGGCACTGGTACTACTTTTAGTTTTTCTTCTTTTAACCAGCCAAACGTCATTTGAGCTGCCAATAGCATGATAACTGCCAAAGGATCAAATACAACCACAATTAAAATAATTACCCATGTAACGGCTTTTTCAAGAAGATTAGCATCTGGGTTGTCACCGTAGACAAAAGCCGCGATGTATTTGATTGGTCCTACTTCGGCTTCTACTTTACGTACCTCAGCGGCAATAGGCGCCCTCTCTTCAGATAGTTGACTAATAGTTTTCTGTTCGGCAGTGATCTCAGATTGGAGACGAGTACGTTCTTTTTGCTGTCCTCTTCGAATCGAAACTGCTTTGTCGGCACCCTTTTCATCTTGGCTTCGGCCCATGACTTGGTCCACAGCCTCATCCATCTGTTTAAGCGCCTTACGGTTCGCATCTATATTATCCTTTGCTGTCTTAATCTTTTCGTCATAGATGGCAATCTTACTTGTTACGTCGCCGCCGACTAAAGTTTGATCGGTATGTGCCTTACTTAAGAATCCAAAGATACCCATGCTGGTTATAAACATTAGTACAATGATTGCAACCAACATGTAACTGCGTATAAAGTTAGGAGCTCGTTCCCAGTTAGCTTTAAGCCATGAAGCGCATACTAATTTTGCTATTTCTAAACTACCTCCCATAATATAGATAGGAATAGTTGCGGCTGCAAAAATAGCGGCCAAGCCAATAACACTATAATAGATGGCCACTCCGGAGATGACAAGGCCAGTAAGGAGTAATAAAGACGCCAGTATCATTAATTAAACAGTAGAAACTATTTCCGTTCCGTCTAAAATTTGAACAGAAACATCATCATATACATCGCCATCGGTATCAGGCCGTTGAATTGTAATTGATGACAGTACGCCTGCTGTTCCTACAGTGTCGTATGTATTCCATTTACGTGTATAGCCTGAGGTGCCGCCACGTTGAATACCTTGTGCTACAAGATAACGTATTGCTTTTGCTGTAGTGTCGATTGTAACAGCGGCACCTGTAGTAGGTGCAAATGTTGTAGCAACTTTTTGAACTGCACCTAATACAAAATCATCTCTGTCATATTTTACAGTAAATGCAATGTTAGTAGGAACATTGTTAGCATCTGTTGCGCCGGCGCTGGTTACTTCTACATCAATAATTTGAGCATCACTATGCTTAGATAACTCTTCAATAATTGCTTGCCAGCGCATATTGCCACGACTTAATCGTAGTGAGTTTACTTCAGATGAAGGTAATGTAGTGTAGCTATCCCAATTGTAGGGGTTTACTGCGCCATTAGCAGGTGCTGCCGCTGTCCATGTAGCAGTGCCACCGGTCATTGTAATTACCACACGATAAAAATCTGGTGATAGTTGGTTTGTGTCTTGTTGAAATCCTGAGGCCATTTTTTAGCTTCCTATGTTATTCTAATATTTATCAACAAAAGTCCAAGTCCTTCTATTAGTATTAAGACATGCGGTGTCTTGATAGCTATTAGCTTTGTCATTTATACGTATAAAACTATAAATTCTTCTACATACTGTGCCGCTGGCTGGCCACGTATAAACAATTCTTACTTGTCCGTCTGCGTCGTCAATCATACTGCGCCATGTGACAGTTTCACCGTTGTCAAGATTATTTAGCGCATGATTAACGGCTTGTTTATGATTATCTAAATCTTGTTTAGATAATGATGTACCAAACCATTTGTTCATTACCCATGCAATGCCTACAGTTTGTGATTCAAACGCAGGACTTTGTGCATATACAGGATTAAGGACTAACAGTAGGCACAATTTCCCAAGTACCGTCCCATTTTTTACACGCATAAGTACGTCTTTCAACTGTTTGTCCCCTTAAATTAGTAAGGTATCTAAATTCTCCGCAATCTGACGAGATTCCAGTTCGTGCCATAACTATTCGATCAACTGGGTCGTCGGAGCAGATAACAGTAGTTTTACTTGAAACATCACTGCCGTTATCTACTTCTACTATCTTCTTTGTATGACAAAATTGTCCTGCTACTTTTTTAGGTGATGAGCTACAGCCTGCGGCTGTAATTATCACTGCAAGAACAATTAGCCATTTCATTGCTTTCTCGCTTTAGATTCTGCAATAAGTTGATCAAATGTAGATTTAGGCATCTCAAGTCTAACAAATGTATAATGTTTCCCGCCCATGGTAAAATGTGCAGTTTCAGTACGCAGATGTTCGCGGATAGTAGTATCTTTTACCACATACGAAATTCGAGTTCGTGTGGACTTTTTATCGTTTACAAAGTTAATCTCAGTTTCACTATTAACTTCACTGTTAATACGCTTGGCAAAGTTGTTCATCGCAATAGCGTACATCTGTTCTTCGGCAGCCTGTGCATAAACACTTTCTCCACCGCCGCAGGCATTGGCAAATTCTTTCTTCCACCAAAACCAACCTTTAACTGAACTCTGCTGGCATTCTGTATACCAATCTGGCATTGCATAGGCTTTGCGTTCTTCTACGGTCTTCATGCCTGAGCAGGCAGTTAGTGCGGCTATGATAGGAATTAAAATAAACTTTTTCATTTTGCCATCTCCTGTGAGTGTGTTTTAATAGTGTCGACTCCTCGGTCAAGCATACGAGCAACGCCCGAGAATCCTACGGTAGCAAGTATTAGTCCAAAGACTGCGCCAATAACAAAGTTTTTCATATTTGCCTTTCTGTGTGTGTGAAATTAAAAAGCCTCTGTAGCATGTATTATACTATCAGAGGCATTGTTAGTCAATGATATTTGGTTACTTAAAGAATATCAAAACCATCAATACGCTTTGGATGATAAATCCTACGCCAATTGTGATGACATTGAGCATATCCTTTTGGACTGCGGCTTTGACAAACATCAAAGTCAATCCTGTCCACATTAACAATATAATGTCTGCGCTGGGCATCTTATCAGTAAGCCCTGCCATCACAGCCAACAAACTTGGAATGGTTGCTGAATGGATTACAATTACTGCTAACCAACCCAAAGTTTCGGCAGATACATGGGCGACTTTTTCTCGCACAAATGTTCTAACTGTTTCAACATTAAAATCCATGATTATTCCTTATAAAAAATATGACGACCAATTTTACCAATTACTGGCTTACCCCAACCTGGATTAACGTAGTCGGCATGATAGAACATGGCCTTCTTCATTGTGTCCAAACGGAATCCTTCTAATAGAACTTTTTTAGCAACTTCATAACTTTCATTATATGCTGCCGTGTTCTTAATAATTGCTTTGCCACCATTTAGGCAGTACCAGCTAAATTGGCAAACTACTTTTTCCATAAACACATTCTTTTGGTAAACAACGCCGCAGACATCGCTGGGAAATTTTCCAGATGCTGCTCGATTCATTGTTACCTGTGCTACTGCTACTTTACCTTCGAAGGACTCATATCCTGCTTCGTGGTAAATGTTTTTGGCTAAACAATCTAATTGTCTTTCTCTATCTTTGGCTGTTATAATTTCTGTCGAAGCCATAGCTTCTAAATTTTCCAGAGACGAAAATTTCCTGGCTGTCACGGTTTGTATCAAACCTGCTATTAGAATGAAGCTAATAACAAAGATACTGAAACGTATCATTTTTTCCATAGTTTTCTCCTTAAGTAAGTAGTTATCTCGAATAGATTCGAGTTATCTACGCATTTTGCTAATATCAATAGCTTCTTCGTCGCTAAACACCGGTACTGCATTGCTTTTATGCATTGTTGCAATACCTTTAACTTTAGTTCCGGTATAGACCTTAGCTGGTGCTAATGTAGCAACACCATTATCCTGCCCTAAACTTTTAATATGGGTTGTTGTTCGGTTAGCAGGAATACTTAGCGAGTAATTCCCTGTTAAGGGTTCGGCGCACAATGCTCGCTTGCGCTTCTTTTCTTCAGCTTCTACTCCCCATCGTTTTTGAAGCTCTTTCCAATCTTTATCCAATTGCTCGCTTTTCCTTTTTGCTTCTGCGCTGGCAAATTTTACTTTACCTTTCTTCTTGCCTGTGGTACTGAGCCACGGGCCTTCTAAATGCATTGTCATATTTTCACCAAAAGTTAAAACACAAGCTATAGTATATAGCCTTGTTCGACTTCTGTCAACTAAAACGAGTTAGCTACCATTTCGAGCAATTCTTCATGCTCGAAATATGCATATTCTGGATTAAATTCATAAATGCCATCTTCTATGCTTTGCCAGTTTTCTATGCCTAAGATTTCAAAAATCTCATGCTTGCTTAACGGTTCGTCTCGCATATGGCTAACCCAGGCAGCTGTCATCACAGCACAGGCAAATACAACACGATCGCTGTAGACATCATTGGCTTCACACCATTCAACTGTGCGTCGAAGATAATACTCTATATCTTCAATTCTGTGTTCTAATTGAGAAATCCAAAGTTTAGTTTGATTTCTTGACCACATATTATATCCTAAAAGATTCGCCGCACCCGCAACGGTCACGCTCATTTGGGTTTGAAAAGTCGAATCCTTCGTTGAGTCCTTCACGGACCCAATCCATGGTTATTCCAGTTAAGTAAACTAAACTTTTAGCATCTATTAATACTACAAAGTCTTTTTGAGCAAAGTTAGTAACACCTTCTTCATATTTGTACTCGTCAACATATTCTAAGGTATAGGCTAAGCCGCTACAGCCAGTAGTTCTTACACCGACACGGATGCCTACGCCTTTGCCACGGCGCTCTAACGTTTGCTTAATCTTTTTATACGCTGTGTCGGTTACGGTAATCATTTACGGCTGCTTTGATAGCATCTTCTGCTAAAATTGAACAATGTATCTTAACCGGCGGCAGGGCTAATTCTTCGGCAATTTCGGAGTTTTTAATTTCTCCGGCTTTATCGATGTGCATTCCTTTGACCCACTCTGTAATGAGGCTCGAACTCGCGATAGCCGATCCGCAGCCATACGTTTTAAATTTCGCATCTGTAATAATACCTGTATCATGATCCACCTTTATCTGTAGCTTCATTACGTCGCCACAAGCAGGTGCGCCAACCATACCAGTACCAATATCAGGATCACCCTTGTCAAAAGATCCGACATTACGAGGGTTTTCGTAGTGGTCTATCACCTTATTGCTGTATGCCATTTTTGTTACTCACTAAATATAAAGTATTTATAACCCCGATTGCATATATTCTTATTAAACGTAAATAACGTAGTCTGGATATTTTTGTATACTATCTGTTAATACAGATGCTAAAGATTCTTTAATCAATCCTTGATACATAATTAATTGTTTGCTGTGGCCTGGATTAAAGTCTGTAGCATGTTTTACTCTTAGATCATGATACCACCAAGTATTAGTCTCTTCCGGTAATTTTAGATAGTGCTTATTACTATTACTATCTTCATACCACCAAGTTTGCGTTGGATTAGTATCAATTAGTATACTTCTTATTGAATTGAATTCAGTGCTCGCTGCAAAATCATGATGAGCACCGACCGTATTAACACTTTGCAACACTCGAACTACATGAACTTCCATGGGAAGTTTATCTAAGTTATCAAATAACAACGGAAATAATTCAGGACAGTTCACATTGTTACATGTGTACGGCATGATATCACCTGGATCTATACCTGTTTTAACGTAGATATCGAATCCTTTCCAATAAACTTGTCTTGCGTTTTTTGTCCGTGATGACTTGGTCACAAATTTTTTATTTTGATCCCATACTTTATTCCATACTTCCCAGTCTTTAGGCTGGACTTTGGGGAAAATTAATGGAACTGATACTGGAATCATATTCTACCCCTGTATTAGTAGGGGCCCTTTGATTTATTTCTTGTCTGCAGGCTTACGTTCGTTTTTAACTGCGGTAACATCGTTACGAGTTTCTTTGCACAACTTAGCCAAATCTTGGCAATGTTTACGAACACGGGTGCCGGCAGCGCCAACTTCCTTGTCATAGAACTTTTCGAAGTCTGCCTCCATGGCCTCTACGATTTTTGTGAACTCTTGATATTTGTTTGCTGACATAATAGTCTCCTTTTGTTATATTAGTTATTACCAGTGATGTAATGTGTTTGCAATAATGAAACAACATGTTATCACATGTATGATCACCCAGAACGTCTTTAAAAACAACGCTATACGTGCTTCTCTTAAAGAAAGTATAGGTATATCCGGACGATCTTCGTCTGTTTGGCCCATTAAATGACCTGTTGCTCTTGCCCAAACTTTCTCTAAACTATTCATAGTATAGGAAATTGTCCGTCAAGCCAGGCTTTGCAGTCTGACCAATTTTTATAAATGTGTGATTTTCCACCAGCTTCGATCCATTCTCGACAATTAGAGTGTCTATCGTCAATTAGGATATCTTCAGGACTTTTGCAGTATCGCCACTTGTCGTGACTAAATGGTCCAAAGAACACTGGAATACCGGGAAAGTGAGAATTTGCCCACCACACTTTATCCTGTGCCGCAAATGGCATTGAGTAATCATGTGGTAATGCTGTTAAGAAATATAGTCCACATCCTGTCTTAGCATGATGTGTTCTACACCAATTAACTAATTCAGTAGCGCCGGCCATCAACGGCAAGTTACGATAGAAACGCATGTCGTCTTTAACTTTATCCCATTGTTCTTGTGGAATACGATCACCATCTTTGTTCCATCGTAGTTTAAGAACTTGTTGTGCGTGGGCATGCCAATCAGCAACAACATCGTCCATGTCTAAATAAATGTTCATGTAAACATTATGCTTTCATCTGATAAAAAGATCAAGTTAATTGGCAAACACGTCCGGTGAACCAGCAGTAATTGCACCGCTGTCAGTTGAGTCGCCTACTCGTGCAACTGCAATGTTACCAACAAACACACTGCCTGAGCCAGCGTTAATTGCGGCAGAATGTGCAACACATCGTCTTCCACTTTTAATAGTATGAGCTGCTGTAGGATTTCCTACACATTCAACTGGAATACCATTGGCAAAGACATTAGCGCCTGCACCTGTTGGTCCTGTAACCGTAGTAGAACCGTCACAGCTATGTCCTGTAGTTGTTGGGTCTCCGTCTCTGGCTATTGCTGGCATATTGATTAGGTAATTATACTGCCTGCTGATACTGGTTGAATACCAGTTGTTTGAAACAAGTACTGTTCAGCAATTTCTTTTACGGTTGTTCCACTTAGCATCACGGCTGCTTTATTTATAGTATAGTCAGCTTCCGGAGTAACTGTCATCATCACTGGTGCCATGGCCGGACCGTTTTTAGTCATAGCCAGCATAACCGGCCTTGCTATAGTGAAACTGGTCATGTCTTCTTTGACATATTTTCCAATGAGTTCATCGCCGGTGATTATTTTTAAACTTACGATATCACCCGCATCAAATTTTGATTTTTCTAATAGCATATTAACCTTTAAGTGTGTTAAAAAATTCTTCGTCTTTATCAGCAAGGCCTTGAAAGCCTCCGGGCAATAGCACGCCGTCTTTAAAAATTTGTGGAACTGAGCGTAGTCCTTGATCTACTAAAAACTCTCGGGCACCAGGTTCATCTTCCATTTTAATTACAGTAAATGGAATTTCTTTGCTTTCTAATAGTGCTTTTGTTCTGTCGCAAAATGGACAGTTATTTTTTGAATATACAGTTATCATATGATCTCCTTGTTAGATTATAACACAGGCAGTGCATCATAGTCAAGTGTTTCACTCATGATACCAATTACATAGTTTGTACTTTCGTTCTCTTGCAATGCTGTCTGCTTCTTGCTGGTATCGACGTGCTTGTTAAACCAGGGAATAGGAGTTGACTTAGGAGCACTGGTTTGATACTTGATACCAATATCTTTTAACGCACCGACTGCTGTGTAGTCAACAAAGTCACGTAAGATGTTTGCGTTGAGTCCAATAACTGGACCCATCTTAAACAAGTAAGTAGCCCATTCTTTTTCTTCACGGATAACATCTATGTACAATGCATACACTTCTGCTTCACATTCTTGTTTAGCTTCGGCAAAGCGAGGGTCTTCTTTGATTACTTGATTGATCAAATACGCTGTCCAGCCTTTGTGTAGCAATTCATCTTGTAGGATCAAGCTGATGATGTTACCGTTGCCCATGAATATCTTATTCTCTACCATGGCCAATGAAGTTGCAAATGATACCATAAAGCGGAATGCTTCCAGCGCATAACTTGCATGTAACGCTAACCAGATTGCTTTGATATATTCCTTTTCAGGTATAACTTCGCCAAGTTCTTTACGACAGTTGATAACGTGTAGTTTGTCATAGTAGTTGCCTACTGAACTGGCCATGTCTACAATTTCTTTAGTGTCGTGAATAGTGTTAAACACATCCTTAGGCACATTGTAGATATTTCTAATTATATGACTGTAGCTTTTGCTGTGGATGTTGGTCTCGAAGAAACCCCAATTGTACATGAGTGCTTCTACTTCGGGGAGACTACACACAGGAGTGAATACCTGTGTTGGTCCACGACCTTGCAAACTATCAAGTGCTGTTTGACGTAGCAAGTTACTGGTGAAGATATGCTTGACTGCTTCACTTGCATCTTTAAAATCGTTTGAATCTTTAGTAAGACTGATCTCTTCTGGTTGCCAAAAGAAACCACGTGCTGTGGCTTCAAAGTCAGCAATTTTTTTGTATTTGATTTCTTCAAAGCGTTGAATGGTAACTGGGCCTGCTGGGTCCAAAAACATCTTACGATTTAAATAATCTGTTTTAGTTGTTAGATTATATTGTTGTTTACTCATTGATGTCCTCTGTGAATTAATTGATTAACCATGTTGAGATCAAACTCCAACTTAGAGATTCGATCTCGTGCCTGTTGATATTCTTCACTGTGAACATCGCCGTTGTTTACCACAATATCTAAATACATCTCTGCGGCACGGTCGTGTGCTGTTTTAATATCGTGTTCTAATAATACTCTTCTATCTTTTAACATGTCAATTCCTTATAGTTTACAACTTTCGCAGTCCTCTTCGAATAGGTCTAATTCGCTAATAACGCCATTACGACCGTTAAGAGAGTGCCCATTAACATATGACTCAGCAATAGCATCTACTAAAACTTTGCTACCTGCTTTGTTAATTAAACTATAGTAAAACGTTTTCAATCCCCAGTAGTGACTTTGCATCAAGTTCTTAGCAATCAACGTAGTTGGTACTTTACGATCTGGAAAATGTGCAGGATTATAGAATGTATTAGTTGAAATACTTTGATCAACGTAGGCAGCAATAACTGCGGCTGTTTTTAAATAGCCGTCGCAGTTTTTTTGTTCCCACATTAGTTGATACTTGTTCTTCAATTTGTGATACTCAGGAACAACTTGTGTAAATGATCCTGCTTTGCTTTCTTTTGTACTAATCAAGCTCATAGGCATTTCAATACCATTAGTACTGTTGATAACAACACTACTTGATTCAACTGGAGCAACTGCCATTTGTGTAGCATTACGAACACCATGTTCTTTCATGTTAACACGCAAGGTTTCCCAATCAAGTTCTGGAGTAAAGTCTGCAAGCTCATTAACACCTGTAGCACGTAGTTCCCAGGGAAAGGTGCCTTGACCATATCGTGTACGATCACTGCCTTCACAACGGCCGCGTTCTTTAGCCAGTTCAACCGATGCCTCAGTTAGGTAGTAGGATTGATGTTCCATCCATGTTTTAACTTCAGCTAAAGAGTCTTGCTCTCCATACTTAAGACTTCGCTTGGCATGCCAGTAAGCAAGATTAGTGATACCAATTCCCAATGGGCGGATTTCATCATTGCTTAACTTCGACTGAATTGATAAGAAATCTTGATAGTCCAGTATATTATTGAGGCTTCTATGTAAAATGCGACAAGCCCTGCGCATATCTTCAGGATTACGGAAGGCTCCCCAATTAATGGAACCAAGAGTGCATAAAGCGATGCGGCCATCAGCATCATCGAGACGCTTAAAAGACTTAGTAGGTAATAATATTTCACAGCATAGGTTACTCTGGTAAATTGTATGATACTCAGGATCAAATGGTCCTTGTTTCATCACGTTGTCAATAAACACAAGATAGATACGTCCTGTGTCAGTGCGCTCTTTTAGTATGCCACTTTTGAATACTTCTTCAGCACTCATAGTCTTAGTACGCAGGCCCGGAGTACGTTCGTACTTTACATACAGCTCTTCAAAACGAGCCGTGTTTTGATAGAAGGCTTCGTACAAGTCAGGTACTTCGTTGGGATCAAAGAATGTTATTTGTTCTTTGTTTTTAAATCGTCTCCAGAAGAAAGCACTAAGCACAACCCCATAATCCATATGACGGACTCGGGTTTCTTCTGTTCCTTGGTTGTTCTTAAGCACAATAAGATCATCAAACTGGTGATGCCAAATAGGATAAAATACAGTAGCACTTGCATTACGAATACCTCCTTGTGAACATGATCGTAAATCTCCGAACCATTTCTTTAAGAAAGGTATCATACCAGTATGCATGATTTCGCCACCTCTGATGGGACTACCCAGGGGACGTAGTCTGCCAATCTCTAAACCAATGCCCGCACGTTTACTGGCATACTTGGCCATCATTTCACCAGAAGCGAAAATACTATCCAAGTCATCATCACTGCGAATAAGTACGCACGAACTGAATTGCTTAGTAGGGGTACCGAGACCAGCAAGGACAGGGGTAGCAAGAGTAAATAATCCATCAGATGCTGCATTGTAGTATTCCTTTATATATTTCATTCGAGCACTGTTAGGCTCTTCTTTGTGAAATACTGTTGCGGCAGCGATCATATATCTAATCTGAGGAGTCTCGTATGTTTGTTTAGTACTACGGTTTTTAACTAAGTATTTCTCTATTAATTGTTCAATAGCGGCATAACCATACTGCTCATCTTTGCTATGATCCAGCATGTCATTCATCTTGTTCCAGTCTTCTTCACCATACCATTCCAGTAGCTCTGCTGTGTATAAGCCAGTGGCCACATTGGTCTTTACAATCTCGTAAAGGTGAGGAGGTTCGTAACTGCCATAAACATCCTTACGCAACATTGATACTCGTTGCTTGCCTGCTACGTATTGATAGTTAACATGCCCAACATCTGGATTTGATTCTACGTCGATCAAATCAACGATTGCTCGCAGTGTAATTTCGTCAATTTCTTTAGTTGTAATACCGTCATAAAAATGAGGCTGACTTTTAATTTCAATCATTGACTGACTAACATCTGCTATACTACTACATACTTTTGCAATTTGTGTTTGCCATTTTTCAATTGTCAGCGTTTCTTTTGCTCCGCTTCTCTTAATTACAGTTATGTTAGTCATATTTTATTCTCAGTGTCTTTCTTACTGCTCATGCAGTACAATATTTTTAATTTAGAAAACTATTTAGTGAAGAGGTGGCATCACATATATCTTTAAATTGGATAGCGTTTTTGGTAGGGTTTTAGCGGGAATCCAGCCGGTTTCGTCGAAGCCGTAGACCTTATCATTTATGTATAACAAATAATACACTGTTTTATTGATTATGTCAATAGATATTTTTATCAAAGGTTTAGCGTTTTCAAAGTGCGTAGTTAATTGTAGAGTGTAACAGATTGCCAGTATAATATTGAATTGACAATATTCATTTTCATCTATGAGTTCCCACGGTGTGGGCCAACGACTTTGATCATATGGATCGGTATAAACTTTTACGTGGGGTAATTTTTTAAAATATAAATGAACATCATCCAATGGAGTAGATGATGTTTCGAGTTGTTGCCTAAATGCAAACCAATCTGCAAGACGCTGTGCTGTTTTTTGCTCGATTGGTTTGAACATTAACTAAGTGCAGAGTAGGCATAGGTGAATGTGCTGGTATTGTCACCTGTGTTGGCATTGGTATAATAAATTACTATTGATTTAATACTTGAACTTGTAACTAAGGATGCTTGTAATAATAAATTACTGTCTTCACCATCTGCACCTACATACTCATACTCGTCAACAAGTTGAACATTGTTATTAGTTTTGTCAACTGCAATATGTAACGTGCCTTTTTTCATCTGTGTGTATTCAGTACTTTGAAAAACATAGTCAATTTTAAAACCAGACGATGTGTTCAACGGAAAGCGTACAAGTATTGCAGGGGAGGTAGTTGGCAATAATGTAATTGTATTTGTTTTAGTTTCCTGAAATAATACATGACCTTCAACTTCGGGTAAGTATGCTTCTGATAGATTATGTGTTGCTAAATCATTAATTACATTACCTTGGTCGGCTCGGTCAAAGCTGTCTTGGCTTGAGCTGTTGCCTGCTGACAAGAATGAAATTTGTGCGTACACATTATTGCTGTTACCGCCAAAGTTGTTACCTACGTTGACAAATGTATTCCCGATAGATCGATTGCCATAGCCTGTTTCAACAATAATACCCTGTTGACAAACTTTGTCAAATAAGCTGTTTGAAATGATATTCTTTCTTGGGCCATAATCTGTAGAGCCTTCGCCAAATCCAATACCTTTGTATAGCGTTTTAAAAATACAGCCTTCAAACTGATTGTTAATAATATCGGTATTAGAGTATATTGCGTAAGTAAATCCTTCTGCTTGAAATCCAGTAAACTTATTACGTTCGCAAGTAACCAACGAGCTCTTAGCAGTCATTTCCAATGCCACGCTGTTGTCGATAGGGGTACCAGGACTCCAAGGAGCAGCGTCTGGAAGTAAGTCAGGAGTCCATGGACCCAGAGCTTTAATATTAATAAATTCGCTATCCTTAACATTTTTAAAGTCGAATGCTCTTACAGAAGTTAAGTTAGTTGCAACTGAAAAATCCTTAAACAAAATATTCTTAGGTTGATTATTAGCAGTAGTGGACCCATCAGTTCCTTTTGTTACTTTAGTAGATGTGTCATTAATAAATGTAAATGCTGATACAGTGTTGAATACTGGATATGTTGCCGAAGTTGACGACAATGTAAATGTTAAATCGTTAGCAGGAGTACTGCCACCTAATGCGTTTCCTAAGATTTTAATTGTATCACCAACCGCATACCCGCTGCCGCTGTGTACTATAGAAAAATTCATAGATGCGGCTGCATAAGAAGTGCCTGTGCCAGTTTTAGTAACTGTGATAATTGCTCCGGAACCCGAGCCTGTAAGTGTTGTTGTAGCACAATTAGTATATGTACCTGCGGTTGTTACACTGGTACCTGCTCGAGTTAAAGTAGTTTCCGTATTGATACCACCTTTGATAAAATTAAACACAGTTTTGCCAATGCCACTGCCCACTAATCGAACATTGCTTGGAATGTACAATGTGCCAGTAATCTTATATGTACCAGGGTCGAATTCCAATGCAACTTTATTAGCAACTGGGGTAGTGTTTGCGTATAAATTCCAGATTGCGTTTTGTATTAGTGCAGTTTGATCAGCATCTGCGTCGAGCCCGCTAACTCCAAAACTGCCTGCGTTAACTGCGCCTTCATCAAGTCTCTCTTGCAAAGTGCGCTCTATAATATTACCGTTAAGCCCTGTTAAGATTGAAGTATCATTAGGTTTATATTGATACTGTTCTAACAAGTCAAGAATGTTATCGTGCTCTGTAAGCACTTTGGTATTTCCAACAGCTGGGGAGCCTTCCGATACAGCACCATTCCCAATGTAAAGTTCTTGGGTGTCGATTGCCCAAGCTAATTCGCCGCTGGCAAGTTGAGGAAGCCCAGTCCCTTCATTCTTTTTTCCGCGTCTTAGCTGTATGCGACTTATCTGTACTACGGCCATAAATATCCCCTATATTGGATATTTATCCGTTTTCTTTGTAGTACTGATCTACTCTATTACACCACTGTTCTGTCCAGTAGTCAAAGTCTTTGGGTTCAAGTATAAATTCCTGATACTGGAAATCTTTACTACACATTAGAATAACTCCTTTGCGTATGTTTGTACCGTAGACTTCGTTGTGCGCCAGTGCATAGGCTGTAAGCTGTAGAAAATAGTCTCCAATCCACTCAAGTTTTTTAGGTTTATTTGTTTGTTTATAATCTAAAATACTTTGATCGCCTTCATGCACTCCTACACAGTCAGTAGTACCCGCATATAGTTCCGGAAAGTATAACGGAACTTCGTTACCCCATACTTCGTTTACTCTATTGGTCATGCCCTGATCGACAATGATCTTAGCCATAGCATGACTTTGCTGGCTGAAGGGATTAGTACCTGGGTCAGTTAAGAAACCTTGAGTAACATAGTCTTCAAGATATTTGTGCATACGTGTTCCGCGATTGGCGGCTTCGGTTACAATCTCTTGAGCTTTAACTTCTCCTACGCTTTTTTTCCAACGTGCAAGTGCTTCACGTGCCTCTGCAGGCTTAGTTTTATCAAGTACTGTGGTAACAGAAGGAACTCGATGTCCTTCTGGTGTAGAGTATAATCTACGTCCGTTTACTTGTTGTCTTTCTACTGGTTTATATTGGTAACGTTCTATTAATAATGTCATAGTACATTATATAGCATTACCACAGTAAGGTCAACCTAATTTTTTTGCGGCTGCTCGTTTTGCTGAAGTATTAACAGCGTTTTTGGCTTTTTGCTTATCACCAACTGTGCCGGGTTCTTGTTTCTTAGCTTTAGTTTTGATAGTTATACCATTTTCGTCAAAGTTATCAACAATATTTTTTAACTCGGGAGTGGAATCAAATTGAGCCTTAAAGGCATCATAGTCAACATCTTGACCTGTTACATTCTGCATCATTTTGGAAACTGCTGGCCAGGCGAACTGTGCTGTTACGCCCTTGCTATCGGCCCTGCTTTGTAAGTTAGTAAGGATGCGGATAATCATATCCGCATCTTCATTTACTTTTTTTTTGAACTAAGGATAGTGCCTAATCTACGGCTGTATTCAATACTTTCACGTTTTGCTCGGCCTGCTGCTTCTTCGCCGCCTGTTGCTGGTTCGCTTGCTGCAAATGCATCGCCTGCGCCTGTGTCTGGCTCGCCCATTGTTGAAGGCATCTCTCCGCCTAAGTCTGACATAGGAGCAGCGCCACCCGCACCCATTGGTGCTTCTTCGCCTGTTAGGATACTAACTGCCTGAGCCAACGTTGTACGATGGCTTTCTAAACTTGTATATAATTCTTCTAATGCTGGTTTAACTTTATCGCTAAATTGTTGGCTGATATCGCTACCTAATTCGTCTCTTATAGAGTCAACTAATTCTAACATTGATTCTGCTTTCATGCCGGACACATCTTCGAGCCAGCCTGTAATACGGTCGACCATATCACGAGCACTCATAATTAGAGCTGCTTTTTCTTCTTCGCCTTCTGTTAATGTACGCTCACTTAGTACGCCACGTAACACTTCTAATGCCTCTTCGATACTTTCTTTCTTTGCCATCTTAGTTGCTGTGACGTCTTTAACTTTCTCAGCATCTTTGCCAAACTTCTTTTTAAATGTACCGTCCGCTGCATCCATGCCTTTCTTAAACTTGGCCTTCTTGCTCTTCTCAGCTTCTGAAAGAGTACGCTCTTTAATTTCTTGGCGAACAACACCGAGCATAGCTCTGTGCTTTTGATATTCGTTGTTTTCTAAAACACTGTCAAAACTATTAGTTTTTTCAAATGTTCCAAGTTTTTCTGAAAGTTGTAGTTGTACTTGGGAAAGTTGTGCATCGCTGAACTTGTTAAGTGTCAAGCGATAACCAAACTTATTGGCTAAACTTTCGTTAAGTGTATCACTGCTGATTTTATTCGATAATTCTCTGATTTGCATGTTAGCATCCTAAAAGACTTGTTATTGTTATTTATGTCAAAACATAGATTTAAACTTAGCGGCAATTTTTGTTTTAGCTTGTCTTGCTCGGGAGTCTGTGAGTTCCCAGCGCCACAAGGCAAGGTCGCGTCTGTCTAAATCTTTAACTGTAATGTATCTATGTTTAAAAATAGTAGCATCTGTTGCGTTCTGCTGATAACTACTATCTAATTGTTTTATTTCATTGTAGGCTGTTAATTTATTAATACTAAAATATTTAGCTGCCATTAATGCGCAGGCCTTAAGGTTAAACTTATCAACTAAGTAACCTCCAATCCTGAGTAAATTCCAGGTTCCTTGGTTATTTCGCTTAATTCTAAATCCAGCGTAAACCAAACTACCATCATTTAGCAATGCCACTGGTAATTCTTTCTTAAATTCTTCTTCAAGAAAGTTCTCTAATTTTTCCGCTTGTTTTTTAAAATTCATTGGCAATTACCTTAGGATTACTGTCTCCTATCTTAATTACCAAACTTTTGCGTATGAGGCCTTCGATTATGAATTGATCATGCTCGTTAAAACTATTTAGGTAAGACACAGATTCAAGACGCCTAAGCATGGCATCTTCTTCTCGTGTAGTCCAAATTACAAAATTGCCAATTAACTCGTTAATTTTCATAATCCTGCCATCTTACGTATATGGGAAATATCTTCTACCGGTGAAGCTGATACTGCTACGTCTTTGCCTACAAAGTTAGGCTTAACGTCTGCACCGCCTGGACCACCTTGCCCTGGCATTTGTAATTGTAATTTGCCAGTTTCATCTTGCGAAATTTTTGGTGCGTTAGGATTGGTTTTATCAATCTGTGTTTGAACACCGGTTGTTGGATTTTGCAGGACGGTCTGCTTGTCATCATCCTTGGCTACTTTTAGCATGCCGCTTTCTTCGTCCACTGTGTCATCTGCCTTGCCAAAAGGATGCACTTCTGCCCACTGTGTGCCTTGCTTCTGTACCCATTTACCAGGTTTAAACTTACTGCGAATAATGCCGTGTAACTTCAATGCTTGCTCTGGGGTATCTCTAAATCCTTGGGCGCGAGCTTCACGCTCAACTTGATTAGAAACCATTTTCTTTTTAAGTCTGCCATCGGCATAAATGTAAAGTAAATTAGATTCGTCACTCATGTCTCTTTCACGTCGACCAAACCCTGTTTCGCTGGATTGTTTATCTCTGTCATATGCAGATGCACTGCCTTGACTGCGATATAGTGCTTCTTGTTCAGTGCTTTCGCGTTCCATACGATCGTTATAGTCGTTGGCCATTTGTTCTTTCTTGTCTAAATAATTTTGATATCTCTGTTGATCACGCTCAGTTGCATCTGGTGCGTCTGCTTTGGCCTTTAGATAGGTAGCATGTGATTGATCTAATGATCGACGGTGTTGTGCAGCCACACTGTTTGGATTATATGCTTCCGCTGGTTTAATTTGATTTACTTTCATTTGTGTTCTCCAAGGCTCAGTGCCTTATCTTGTAATTTATATAAGTGCTGTTGTAATTGTCCAATAAAGCCTTTAGCACGTAACACTTTAAATGCTACATTCTCTACACTGAACTCACCACCTTGTTCTAATCCTGACTGACGCAATTTTTTAATTTCTTGTTGCACTTCTTTAGCTTCTTCAAAACTATCAGTAGTAAGTGCCTGCATTATTTTATTTAAGTAATTCTCAACTTTTGCAGTAACGTCGCTGTCGCTGATTTTAATAGTGCTCATAGTTGGTTCACTAAGCCACTTGTTGTCAAGTATACTGTAGACTCCAAGACTGTGATGCTCTTGACTATCTGGTTGTACATATAACTCTACGTCAATGCCTTTGATTTTAATATCGTGTATATGATTATACTGATTTTTCTTTGCATCGTAAAGCGGTTTGAGTAATAGCTCTCGTTCAGCGGGTACTGTAACTATTAAGTGTAAATCTAAATCGCTTTGTGGAGTGTAGGAATATGCTGCGTTGGATCCTGATATTGTAACATCTTTGAGCAATAGTTCAGGGATATCTATGAATTCGATAAAATGTTTTGCTATTTGTAATAGCTTATATCTTATCTGGGGATGTAGTATACTACCTTGCCATAAGAGAGGATTCAGTTCTTTATGAAATTGAACAGCTGAGTCGACTATGCCTTCTGTGAATTCTCTTATATACATCGTGCATTATTTAACAGAATTATAAGCCGAGGAACTTTAATACATGTGGGAAGTTAATAGCGTTGATCCAGCCTGCGCCTGCGGCAAACGCTAAACCTGCCATAGCATACAGTGTGACTTTGTTTTTGATTTTTTCTAAACCGTTGATCTTTTCAAAGATCTCGTCGTGTTGCTTGTTGCTGGCATCTGCCATCTCACACAGTTTCTTGTCCAGCAAGTCACGGGTGTTGTCCAAACAATCGTGCATGTCTTTGACGTCTGCCTTGAGTTCGTCAAGTTTACTTTCTATTTGGTGTACTTTGGTTTCAACTACCGCTACACGCTCTGGTAACGTAGCCAATTGTGCTACTGCTTCTTTTGTGGCCATAATTAGGCATTCTCCAATGTTATAAGTCAGGGGTTCGCTCAGAACCATGTGCCTACTGTATGATTGAAATGCCTAATGTGTAAAATGCCTACTGTTATATTTAGCTTCTTAAGTAAAAAACAATATTTCGAGATGCCCCATCGGTTACAAATACATTGTAGTTTTGTTCAATACTTTCGCTAAGTCCTGCGATATACGGTACTCCGTTAAAGTCAGTTATCATATAGCCTACAGGATTCTCGTTATGTTCAAATAATCGATCACGTTCTGTATAAAAGTCAAATGCCCATATTCTAATAATTTCGTTAGTATTAAATCCTAATGCAGTGCCAACGCTGTTGATTAACTGTGGCGGAGTAGTAAACGATATATTTGCCCTAATACCAAGTGTTTGTATAACTGTTTGAAAGTTTTGTTCTTTCCAGCGTAATTCTTCTTTGCCCAGTTCGCTTCTATATTGCCCGGTATGTGTAATATCAACTGTGGTGTATAAACTGTAATTCATCACGTATTTAACAGAGGTAAAAAAGCCTGCTATAAAAGCAGGCTTAGTCTTCCCATCCCGGGGTAAGTCGTTAATTACTTAGCTGGTGTAAAGATTGCTTCGATACTAACAGTAACACCTGCAATAGCCATGTCAGCATCAGCAACTGTTAGGTCGCCTGTGCCTTGAACACGCAAGAATACATTGTCAGTTGTTCCGCTAACGAAAGCTGAACCGTCTGCTGTACCAACTGCTGCAACTGTGAATGCTGAATCACCTGTTCCACCAGAACCGTGTGCAGTTGTGATGTAACCAATGATTGAAGACAAGTCAGCGTCTGTTAAGTTTGTACCTGCAACCTTAACGATCAGCTCGCGGCCGACGTCAGCTTGGTTGATTTGGTGCTTTAAATAATTTGCGCCAACTGTTGTTGCGCCTACTACTACTGAAATATTTGATGGCATAATAATTCTCCTCTGGATATGCTATTCAACTACTCACACTCTGTGAGCCTTTGTAATAATATTTATCCAAACTCTGGAAAAATGTTCAGTAAGAGTACAGTTTTAGTGACTTTATTTTAATGGGTTTGACAGTACTTGATCAATATCTTGTAGTAGGTCAAATTGCGGCATATATGTTCTATATGCATTTAAAATGCGGGCGGCAGTGTTTGATACGTCACTATCCACTGGATTATTGTAGCTTAATAATCTGCGTATTTCTTTGTAAAGTGCTGTGTTAATTCCCAGAGCCTGTTCAAGCTGCATTAAAAAATAAACATTGCGACTGCTTTCGCTGTTAATGGTGTATAACCATCCATTTAGTGCCATGGTAGGTAAATGTATGCGTTCACGAGCTTTACGTGCATCTGATGAATGGAATATTTGTTCAACTCGTCGAGGGTCTGCTTGTACAAAATATACTAAATTATGCAGGTCAGTTGCACCGGATCTAAACTCTGTATAGTTACTATACATACAGGTAGTCTTAGCATATCTTTCTGCAATTTTTTTACCGTTCTTTAATCTTGATAAGAATTCAATGGTAAGCACAGTAAGGTACAATAATTCGCAGGCACCACTGTAGGTTAATTTTAGATCGCTTTCACTGCGTAGCATTCGAGCTTCTTTTAATTCTTTGATAAAGCTCATCATGCCTGTAGGTTTTGATTCATAGTCTAAACTATGGCCGCCTGCCATTAACGCTCTTTCCATTTCTGTAAACATTATGTAGGTGTCCAGCGTTTACGAGGTACAAGTTTAACGTTGCCAAATTGTTTGTTTTTATCGGCATAGCGTACACGCCCTTCACCTTCAGTATCCCAAATTTCTCCTTGGGCACCGCTTTCAATTTGTTGTATAACGTCGTCTTTAAGTTCCATTATCTGAGTAACAAGACTAAACACAGCTTCTAATGCATTTTGATTTAGCTGTGCTAACTCTTTAATCTTGGTCTGCTTATTAGTACTGACCTTGCTGGTAGTAAGCCAATTAAAGAAGGCATTAGCATTTAGATTAGCGAGCTGTTTGGCCTTAGCAGTTTGGTTAACAAAGGTATAGAGTATATTTTTAAGGTCGCCAAGTCCTGGAGTTTCTTGTAAAAAACTATCTATACCCTTAGCGTTCTGTTTAAGATATGCTTCAACTGCTGCGATTTTATCGCTGCCGACACTCACAGGTGAGGAATTATAAACTGGGCCTTGTACAATTAATTGTGCCGTGCCGTTAAACATGCTGAAGTCGTCTAATGGCTTTTGTTCATCGTCTGGCATGCCAAACTGTGGAAAAAATGCATGTCCCACAACCATTACCTGTGCGTTGGCAATACGTTGCCCAAGTTCACTGTCTGCTCTTACGTGATAGCAAGTCTTTGATTTAGGATTAGGACAGAATGTATAAACACCTTGTTGATCTACTGCTGGTTGTTGTAAAAATAATCCGTCAGCGTAGACAAAGCCCACAAAGTCACGGGGTGTAGCTTTGTCAAATAACGGATATAGCGATGCAAATTGTTTGGCAAATTGATCACGTGCTCGCTTGTCTTCTGGGGTCTTAGGTGTACCGCTTTTGTTAGCAATAAAATCTTCTACTTCTTCTGGGCTTGTGGTCATTGCACCACGGCTCCAACCATTATGTCCAGCTAACACTAACGGGCCGCCTCGCGTTGCACGGCCCCAATATATTTGAGGATTACCGTCCCATTTCATACGTACAGTTTGACTGCCTTCTTCTGTGGCAATTTCTCTAACGTGTGCAAGAGCTTCAAGCGTTCCATTACTGCCATGGAAGAATACGAGATCTTCCAGATGGTTAAATGCACGGCCAAGTTTTTTCTTGGCAGCTACCTCTGCTTCTTTTAAGAATTCATTTGCTCTCATATTTTATTCAACACGTTACGGAACCATTCTTGTGGTCCTTCTTCGGCAACTTTATCTTGCTTTTTTGGACTCCAATTAGGATCCTCTTCGGCTCGGGCAAGTAATGCCTGTGCTTGCTCTTCAGGCAATGATTTCAATATAGCTTCTACACTACCAAGACTCTTTGATGTTGCCTTTGGACTAATAAGTCGCTGTGCTATTTCATCAAGGTCATCGCTGACAAATTCGCCTTTTTTACCTTCAGCGGTTCTACTGAACAAGCCTTGCCAAGCTGACCACATATAACCTTTTTGTTTGGCCAAGATGGCCATGACCAACTGTTTGTTTACACCTTTATATGGGCTTTTATCTGGAATATCATGTGTGTGAAATTTACTGATTCTGTCTGCCTTAGGAGTAATCATTATATCTACTTGGTGGGCTTCGGTACCAACTGGCACACGAACATGTACGTTGATACCAGTTTGTGCAGTTTGTAAACCCTGAGCTGAAATAAAATCACTTAACGCTCTACGTGCAGATTTGGCATCTTTTGATTTAAAAAAATTAACTACTTGTTCTTCGTCAGCAATAACATCCATGTCACCACTTTTCTTGCCAGCTTTTGGAGTAGCTGCTGATCCAACTGGGATCACAGAAAGGCCTGCGCCTGCTACTGCTCGTTGTACTTTATTTAAAATCTCTGGCACCAATGCGTGATCAAATGGTGTAACATCCGGAAATACATTTCCGCCTTCAAGCAGTATCATCTCTGTTTTCCTGTATTTTTTTAATGCCGCGCTTAAATTTCGCTGGCTCTGCTGTTCTAATAGCGTTTATAAATCGACGCTCAAGCTCGGCTGCTGTTTCAAGGTCGTAATTTTCTCTAATTAACGATAATAAGTTAATTGCACTTTCAATAAGGTTAGAACCGCGACTTTCGATTACTAAATCTTTGTTACGATTTACACCTAAATCACTCAATTCTTGTAGGATTGACCTTGTACTTTTTCTCATGTTTCAGCATTCCTTTGCTATATTTACCGTTTTTGCAAAGTAAAATAAAAATGTTGCAATGCCAGGTAAAAAGACTAAATATATTAGTAGAAACCATGAGTCTCTACACACACTTACACAAGGATTATAGCATGAAATTCATATCAGAGCAAATGATTAGAGTAATGGAACGTTTATCAGAAATGTTTCCAGGATCTAATTATCAAAGCAGCTTAGACGCTTATCTAAGCACCAAAGGCATTACCGATGCCGCCCAGTTGGAAAACTATATCCAACAATACCACTATTCTCAAAAGGAAAAAAATATATGAAAAAAATTATCAACACAATTTACGAAGGTCTAATTAACTGGGCAGAAATGATCCATGAGTATCGTCAAAGCTCTGCAAGCAGATATCATTATTGGAAGTAATCATGGACATAGAATTAGTAGCAATTCAGATTATTGTGTTTGGCATAATAATTCTTGTATACATGACGCAGGAGTTTTTTAAATGAATTTTATAGAAACTCTCATAATGTTACTACGCTGGAAACAAGAAGGATGGGAAGTACATCCTATTATCACTGGCGAGTTCGAAGGCTGGGTTTAAATCACCATATCGCTTTACAGACACTACAGTTGTCTGTATAATAAATACATTACACATATACACACAAGGAGAATAATATGTTCACACCAGATTTCTACATTGATTTATTTCAATCATCAAAGCGTCAGTTAACCAACCAAGTTTACAAAGACGACACACTTAACAAAGCCTGCAATGCATTTATCGACGCTCAAACAGCGTTTGCTAAAATGATGGTTAAAAATTACATTGATTTATCTGCACACAGTGCGGACGCTATCAGTAAAGTTTTGTTCCCTAAAAAGGAAGAAACAGTCAAGTCCAAGACTGCTAAAAAATCAGACAATACAGACATTAACACACAAGGAGAATAATATGTCATTTGAAACAAAATTACCAGAAGTTAAATTCAACAAGAACGGCTACGAAATCCGCACAGATATCTTGGGTATGGCCAAGGATTTAGTTAGCGATGACTTTCATGTCAAGTTCCAGGGTTGGGAAATGACTGCCGCTCGTGACGAAAAGACTGGTCAGATCGTTACCACAGTGGGCATGCCAAGCCACCCAGGTCTTGAGAAAGTTTTGGAAACAGCAGAGAAAATGTACGCCTTTGTCAATACTGGCGCTAAAAAATAATTATATACGCTTATAGAGCAAACTATATTATACTATAAACAAAAAGGACTCTTCGGAGTCCTTTTTTATTGCCACGCTACCATTTTAAATCGTTCACGTGGAATATTGAAATAGTCACACTTCCAATGGCTCTGTTCAAAGAAGTCCAAGTGATGCCACTTGTCCTTATGTTCAAGTATTTGCTGTGCCGCATCATCCCAGTCTATAGTAGCCAGTTTAGCCTGTACCTGTAGTTTGCGTACTTGCACTTCTTCATAGTCAAAGCCATCGTATTCCCAGTGTAGGACTTCAAAAGCGTTACCTGCTCTATCTACATAATCCATTGAAAAGTCTAAACCCCACTTGGGTCGCAGGGCTATTAACTTATTAACTAACGGAATAGTCTTGGCCCAGAACCGTAACTCTGCCAATGCTTCACCTGCGTAGGCCTTGCGTTCAAACAGTAGGCTGTGATTTAATACAGCACCTTCAACACGATCTAACTGTGTAAACCAATCTTGTTTGACTGCACGGATATGTTCTCTATGTTTCTTAGGTTTAACCCAGTTGCCGTAGGCAAAGTGTTGTTCAATAACAGTTAGATCATAACCGTTTTGATCAAACAGGGCAAGATCCTCTGGTGTTGGAAGATATACTAACTTGGCTATGGGCTTGTCCCAGTAACCGTTTGGATTTAACAGATTATCTGTTAAGTGAATCATTTAACTTAGGTAGTTGTAGTCCAAGGACGACCTTCAACAAGTCCACCGGTGTTGGCATTGTCTGTAACAGCATTGCCTGTGTATTGTGTGGGCAATTGTGTAATATTGTAGGTTGCTCGAGGATTGCCATCTGCCGCACGTTTGGTCGCTGCCAAATCAAGTTTAGCCTTTTGACGTAATTCTTTAGTTGATAATGTTGATATGCCGTTAAGTGCCATGTTATACCTCTTCCTAATATTTATCCTATCCAAATCTGCTTAGAAGATCCCGAACCTGCTATCACTCGTACTTCGCCAGACTCACCGCCCAACTTCAACGATGCAGGTTCATTCGAGTACTCTTGTTTGAACAGTGTATAGCCCTTGGTGAAACTGTAGCCCATAATATCACCAACGTGATTTACAGGATAGTACATTCGAGTTACACCAAGATTGTCAATTAGATCAAGATCTACATATGAACTATTGATGTCACTTCTACTGCTCTGTGTTAGATAATCAGCAGTAATGTTAATTGTAGGATCTTGAACTATGTTAGATACTATGGTGTTGCTGGCTTCAGCCATCAAGTCTGACACAGTGACATTGCTCACTGCCATAGTCATACTTGTTGCCACTTCTGCACCTAACTGATTGACTGAGAACACTTCAACAAAGTTGAATATCTGCTCAATGGCAGTGTCAATGTTGTAAGTAACAAACGGTATGTCATTGAAGTTGTACTTGACAGATGTACTGAAAATAGTAATCACTGCCAATACTGCATCATTGACATTGTTACTGATAATAGTATTAGATGCTACACTGCTCAGTTCGTTATCGCTTGTTGATGCAACTGAGATAATAACTGCCACTTGAACATCAGCATCGAACACCAACGCTGTGGTATCAACGAAGTTGAATATTTGGACAATGGCTTCTTCGGCAACTAACTCAACAAACTGTACAGTTTCAACGTTACTGGTTATCTCATTGCTGACAATGTCTACTACAGCCAAGTTAGTTGTGTCAGTGTATGAGTATACTACTGCTACTTGTACATCAGCGTCAACTTCATTATTTGAAACATCAACGACATTGAATGATTGTATGACTATGTCTTCAGCAACTAACTCAACAAACTGTACAGTTTCAACATTGCTGGTTATTTCAGTGCTGACAATGTCAACCACAGCAAGGTTAGCACTATCGTCATAGGCATATACTATTGATACTTGTACTTCGGCTGCTATTTCATTATCTGAAATATTAACAACATTGTATGATTGTATGACTATGTCTTCAGCAACTAACTCAACAAACTGTACAGTTTCAACATCGCTGGTTATTTCAGTGCTGACAATGTCTACTACAGCAAGGACGGCACTATCAACTACATTAACTGCTCTGCTGATCAATACAGTAGCATCTATCTCACTGTCGGAAGTATCAACATAGTTGAATATCAGTTGAATTAGATCTTCTGCGGCAACTTCTACGTCAGCATCAGAAACAACAAAACTTGTTATGGCGTTATCGCCTGTTGCACCAATGTCGGCAATGTATCCAAATTCTGCGCCGAGGTTGTGTATCTGTACAATGCCAAGGTCTGTTACGTTGGTATTATCTAACAACAGGCCTGTACCAGTGACATATGGTCCATCAGTTGGGCCATTTAGTGCATCTGATACAGATATTGTTATTGTATAAGAACTGTCTGGCTGTTCTTCTACAACTATATCACTGATAGTTCCATAATAGACAAACGGTGAGCCGTCAATTAACAATCGCTGGCCACGGTTTGGAGCAAATACTTTATCTTCTATGGCTTTGAGCAGTGCGGCCACATCGCCAGGTTGTCCATCACTTCTGTCTTCACCTGCCAGCACAACGTCTGCCGTGTCACCAATCTTGGCATATTCGAACGGCACTTGTGGTACTGCCAACCGTACTTTGATGGCTTTGTCGTAGAGATCCAGATCAGCGGATTCTGGATAATTGAATATTCGTTTCTCAATTGCTGTTGCAGCCAACTCGAAGAACTGTATAGTTTCTACATTGCTGGTTATCTCATTGCTGACAATGTCTACTACAGCCAATACAGCAGTGTCATAATATACATGTACTAATTTTACTACTACATCTGCATCTAATTCAACATCAACAGTGTTATCAACAACGAATATCTGCTGGATAGTATCTGTAGCAGCCAATTCAAAGAACTGTACAGTATCAACGTTGCTGGTTATCTCGTTACTGACAATATCTACCAAGGCCAATACAGCAGTGTCATCAATGCTGAATGACTTGCTGATTACCACTGTGGCATCAATTTCTAAGGCTGTACTATCAACATAGTTAAATCGTTGTTCAATGGCTTCTGTAGCAGCAAGATCTAAGAATGAACTGTCTTGTACATTGCTGGTTATCTCATTGCTGACAATATCTACTACAGCCAACACAGCATTGTCACTGAACGAGTAGGCATTTGATATAACAACAGTAGATTCAATTTCTAAATCAGTTGTGTCTACATAATTGAATCGCTGTTCAATTGCTTCATTGACACCCATGTCAAGTGCTATGGTATTGTCAAGTTCAGTTATGTACTCAATGCTCTGTATGTCTACCAATGCCAACACAGCACTGTCGTCAACTGCATAGATTGCCGATGTAGTAAATGTTGATGTTATCTCAATGTCTGCTGAATCGGCAATATTGGATACTTTTATAATGGCGTCAGTAGCAGTTAAGTCTAAGAATGAACTGTCTTGTACGTTACTTGTGTATTCAATGCTCTGTATGTCTACTAATGCCAACACAGCACTATCAGCAAATACATATGCTAATGATATTACAGTTGTTGCGGCTATTTCTGTGTTGGCACTGTCAACATAATTAAATCTCTGCTCAACTGCTTCTGTAGCGGCAAGATCCAAGAATGAACTGTCTTGAACAGTGCTGGTTATCTCATTGCTGACAATATCTACTACAGCCAACACAGCACTATCTGCAAATACATATGCTAATGAAACTACCGTTGTGGCATCAATTTCTAATGCTGTACTATCAACATAGTTGAATCTCTGCTCAACTGCTTCTGTAGCGGCAAGATCCAAGAATGAACTGTCTTGTACATTGCTTGTGTATTCAATACTCTGTATATCTACCAGGGCCAATACAGCACTGTCAACATATATGAACAACTGGCTAATTACCACTGTAGATTCAATCTCTACAGCAGCATTGTCAACATAGTTGAATCTCTGTTCAATAGCAGTAGTAGCAGCCAACTCTATGAATGAACTATCTTGAACGTTACTTGTGTATTCAATGCTCTGTATGTCTACCAGTGCCAACACAGCACTATCAGCAAATACATACGCTAATGATATTACAGTTGTGGCTGCTATTTCAACAGCAATTGTATCAGCATAACTAACTTTCTGTTCAATAACAGTAGTGGCAGTTAAGTCTAAGAATGAACTGTCTTCAATGTTACTGATGTATTCGATACTGTGAATATCTACAACAGCAAGGGTAGCACTATCAGCAAATACATATGCCAATGATATAACAGTTGTTGCGTCTATCTCTACCGCAGTTGTATCAGCATAATTGAATCGCTGTTCAATAGCAGTGGTAGCGGCAAGTTCAAGTCCTACAGTATTATCAAGTTCAGTTATGTACTCAATTGATTGTATATCTACAACAGCAAGATTGGCGCTGTCAACATAGTTGAATCTTTGTTTGACTGTGTCAGTGGCTGTGATCTCTACAGCAGTAGTATCAATATAACTAATCTTCTGTTCAATAGCAGTGGTAGCGGCGAGATCTAAGAATGAACTATCTTGAACGTTACTCGAGTAGGCAATACTCTGTATATCTACCAAGGCCAATACAGCACTGCTGTTAATTGTAACTATTCGTGTTACTACATCAGTAGCGGCAAATTCACAGAACTCTATATCATCAAAATTACGTTTAGATGATGTAGATACAATATCAACTAATGCCAATACAGCACTGTCTGCAATAGTAACTACTCGCTTGACTGCGGCAGTGGCTGTGATCTCAAGTGCTAACGTATTGGCAATCACACTGGCTAACGAAGTAGCATCACTATCAGCAATCACCACTGTGGCCGTGCTATCAAAGACAAAACGTTGTTCAACAACAGTTGTTGCTGTTAACTCAAGTGCTACGTTATTATTAACGTTGCTGGCTATCTCAACACTTTGTATATCAACAATGGCTAAGTTGGCTGTGTTAACAACTCCACGTGTTGAACTTGTTACAGAACTATCAGATACTGCTAATGCAGCTTCTGTAGCATAGACTCTTATTTTACTTACTACATCAGTAGCCGCAAGTTCAATTGCTACATCATTATCAACGTTGCTGGCTATTTCATTGCTGACAATATCTACCAGAGCCAACACAGCAGTGCTATTAATAGCACGGATGCGTTTAACAGTGGTTGTTGCCGCAATCTCAAGTTCTACTGTGTTGTCAATATTTCTCTTTACTTCAGTGCTTTGAATATCAACTACAGCCAATACCGCAGTTTCATCCAGTACAACAATCTGTTTGACTGTTGAGGTTGCGTTAAGTTCAAGATCAGTTACGCTGACTAATACAAATAGTTTAATTACTACAGCCGATGCCGCAATTTCAATAGCAACTGTATCATCAATGACAGTTACATATTTGACTACGTCAGTAACACCCATTTCAAGTGCTATGGTATTATCAAGTTCAGTGATGTACTCAATTGATTGTATGTCAACAACAGCCAATACCGCAGTGCTGTTAATTGCATAAACGTGTTTGATTACATCTGTAACTACAAATTCACTGAACTCTACATCATTGATATTATGTTTAGATGACGTAGATACAATATCAACTAATGCCAATGTGACAGAGTCGTCAAGTACAACAATTTGTTTAACCGCTGAAGTAATACCAAGTTCTATTGATCCAACTGTGATACGTGACAGCGATCGTTTCTCAACTGCTGTTGCTGTAATTTCTACAGCAATCGTATCATCAATAACAGTTACGTACTTGACTACGTCAGTGACACCTATTTCAAGTGCTACGGTGTTGTCAAGTTCAGTGATGTACTCGATACTTTGTATATCAACTACAGCCAATACAGCAGTGCTATTGATTACTGATACTTGTTTGATTACATCAGTGATTATGAATTCACAGAATTCTACATCATTAATGTTGTGTTTAGATGACGTAGATACAATGTCTACCAATGCTAACTCAGCATCGTCATCAACAATGAATATCTGTTGAATTGCTGAAGTAATACCAAGTTCTATTGATCCAACTGTGATACGTGACAGCGATCGTTTCTCAACTGCTGATGCTGTAACCTCAAGTGCTGTTGTTTCAACTGACGTAACCACATGGGCAATAACATCAGTTACAGCAACTTCCAGTGCTATGGTATTGTCAATCTCTGTTGAGTATTCAATGCTCTGTATATCTACCAGGGCCAACACGGCAGTGGCAATACGTGCAAATACTCGTTTCTCAACTGCGGTTGCTGTAATCTCAAGTGCTGTTGTTTCAACTGATGTAACCACATAGGCAACGGCATCAGTAACACCCATTTCAAGTGCTATGGTATTATCAAGTTCAGTGATGTACTCAATTGATTGTACGTCAACAACAGCCAATACCGCAGTGCTGACAATTGCGTAAGCATGTTTGATTACATCAGTAACTTCGAATTCAAAGAATTCTACATCGGCAAAGTTGCGTTTAGATGACGTAGATACAATATCAACTAATGCCAATACAGCATCGTCGTCAACAATGAATCTCTGCTGTATTAATGAAGTTGCAGTAATTTCAAGTGGTGCTGTGGCAATACGTGCAAATACTCGTTTCTCAACTGTGGTTGCCGCAATCTCAAGTGCTGTTGTTTCAACTGATTTGAATACTGCGGTTACCACATCAGTAACAGCAAGTTCAAGTGCTATGGTATTATCAAGTTCAGTGATGTACTCAATTGATTGTATATCAACCAGAGCCAATACCGCAGTATCGTCAAATACTCTAACATACTTAACTACTTCGTTTCTATTAACTTCTAAAGGTATTGTAGCAACATTGTTACTGACTATGCTGTTAGATGTTACACCAAATATCTTGTACGGACGCGGTGTTATTACAACACTATTAGAAACTATGCTGTTTGATGCCGTAGCGCCAAGTTCAACACTGCCTGTTGAACTACGTGCAAATACACGTTTCTCAACTGCTGTTGCCGCTAACTCAATGAATACCGCATTACCAGTGAATACTATAGTTCTGCTAATTACAGATGTTACACCAAAGGCCAATGCCACTGTGTTATTAACATTGCTGGCTATCTCAACTGATTGTATATCAACAACAGCAAGGTTGGCAGTGGTTACAACAGCAAATGATCTCTTAACAACTGATGTTGCTTCAATTTCAAGCGCAACGGTATTCTCTTTAACAAATCTAACCTTGGTAGCATCAATGTCTACTACTGCCAAGTTGGCAGTGCTTACAACATTGACTATCTGCTTGACAGTGGTTGTGGCAGCAATCTCATTATTGAAAGTGCTGGACAACGTAAACGACTTACTTACTTGAGTTGTTGCCGATAGGTTAACTGCTGCCGTAGCAGTGTTCTCACTTCTTATGGTATTGGCAGTTGTGCCGGCAACATTCAGTGCAGTTGTTGTGATACGTTCATAGCCACGTGTTACTACCGATGTGGCAGCAACTTCAATTGCACCAACAGTGATGCGAGACATTGAACGTCTTTCAAGTGCGGTGGCTGCAATCTCAAGTGCTAATGTATTCTCTCTAACAAATCTAACTTTAGTAGCATCAATATCTACCACTGCCAAGTTGGCTGTACTTGCAACATTAACTATGCGTTTGAATGTAGTTGTGGCAGCAATCTCATTGTTAACTGTGCTTGATACTACATATGGTTTAATTACAATAGCACTGGCTGATACTACCAATGCTGTTGTAGTCGAAACAACGACTTTTCTTTGAACTGCGGTAGTAGCACTGATTGCCAACGCCGCTGTAGAAGCAACTTTGACTATACGCTTGTTTGTAGAAGTGGCAGCAATTTCCAACGGCAATACTGTGATACGTGATAGCGATCGTCTTTCAACTGAACTGGCTGCGATTTCAATAGGTGCTGTTGAACTACGTGCAAATGCTCGTTTTACTACAGAAGTTGCTGCTACTTGCAATGCGGTTGTAGTGACAAATGCTGTTGTTTTCTTAATTGTGAACGTGGCAGCAATTTCAATTGGTGCTGTTGCACTACGTGCATATACTCGTTTTATTACAGAAGTGGCTGCAATTTCAAGTGCTAACGTATTTGCTCTTGCAAGTATAACTTTGGTAGCATCAATATCTACTACAGCAAGATTGGCTGCGCTTACAACGTTGACTATCTGTTTAAACTCACTTGCGGCAGTGATTTCTAACGGGCAAACAGTAGCATTTAAGAAGATTGGACTTGGCAGTATGTCTACTGATTCTGCTGTGATAAACAACTTTGCTTTTGTTACAAGGGCAAAGAATGGTTGAGGATATTCTGAGGCTGTGTAATGTAACTCTGTAATGGCCGCAGTTGATATAGGACCAACTGGAATTGGCACACCACGTTCAGGGTCTGCACTTGGGAACGCATAGTGTACTTCATCACATCTAATGGTCAGTACTGCTGGATCTGTTACATTTAGCCTTACTGCATCACGTTTAACTACAACATCTACACTGTCAATAACATACTGTAGTGTTAGGTCAACTGGAACAATAAATCTTCTGCGCTCAACAAATACAGCATCAATGTTTAATGGAGCAGGGTCTCTGTTCCAATGATTGAACTGATGGCCAATGAACTGCTCTTGGGCAATTGAGTTAACTGATATAGGACCAACAGGAACGCCTGGACTTCGTTGTGCATCCGAACCTTGGAACAAGTAATGTAATTCAGTAACTGCTACATTGAGAGTAATTGTATCAACAACATTTAATCTTACTGCTTCACGATAGACTGCTGTGCCCGTTAATCCAAGTTGTAAAGGTGCCAGTTCACTATTGAATCCTCTTATACTCTCTTGAACAGTTGCATCACCAATAATGAACGGAGCAGGATCTCTATTCCAATGGACGTTTTGATAGCCAATGAACTGCTCTTGGGCAATTGAGTTAACTGATATAGGACCAAATGGTATACCTGGACTTATTGTTCTGTCTGGGTCAGCAAAGAAATAGTTTAGTTCATTGACTACCAGATCAAGAGCAATTGTATCGATAACATTTAATCTAATGGCATCTCGTTTATAGGCAAAGAAAGTTACACCAATTTGTAAAGGTGCTACTTCGTAATTGAATCCTCTTACACGTTTTTCAACCGCAGAGCCGCCTATTTCTAATTCTGCAGGTTCTCTATTCCAACGAACATTTTGATATCCAATGAACTGTTCTTGTGCAATAGAGTTAATTGATACGGGACCAAATGGTATACCTGGACTGATTGTTCTATCTGGATCAGCAAAGAAGTAATGTAATTCAGTAAATTGAACATTGAGAGCAATGGTATCATTGACTCTTAATCTAATGGCTTCACGATAAACAGCAGTGCCAGTTAGATTAATTTGTAAAGGTGCAACTTCGTAATTGTATCCTTTTACACGTTTTTCAACAGCAGATGCGCCAATAACGAATTCTGCAGGATCTCTATTCCAATGTGTGTTCTGATATCCAATGAATTGCTCATCACCGAGAGTGTTAACTGATATTGGTCCGAGAGGAATACCTGGAGCAACTGTTATTTGCTCCGGAGTTAGTTTATTAAACTCGTAGGCAACGCCGGACTCGCCAGCATACATTACTGCTGGAGAGATATAAACGTGTCTATTGGAAGTTGTAGCAGTAACGTTTACTACAAGAGGCGCGGATTCTGTAAAGAACTCACGTAGTGCGTAACGGACTGTAACTACGTCCGTGCCGCCTATTTCTAATTCTGCAAAATAAACAGTAAAGGCATCTGGTTCTGTAGCTAAAGGAGATTCAGCAACTGTGCTTTGTGATATCGCTGACACAGCAGCCTACCTCCTTTATGCTTGTGATTCAGACCATGTAATACGAGCCGAACAGTTAAATGGTACTGTAGCGTTAACCTCTGAAGTGTTAATAACTTTAATTGCCAGTGTTAGTACGTCAGGTCCATTTGGAAACACTCCGTCGCCGCCTAAGATACAATTACCCATGTCAGTAATCTGGCTTAGATCCACGTTGGTAACATTGTTCAAACGTTTAGTACCAACACCACCAGATTGTCCACCACCTTGTGCTCTAAAACTGAATATCTTAGTACCACCAACTACAGTGTCTCCCACTGTGTGGTTAACCAAGTTACTCAATGAAGGTGATGTAACTTTCTGCCAGTTAATATTACTTAAACTCGGATTTAGAATCAAGTTAATTTCACAATCATGTGTCAACACCATACCAGCCTGCTGTAACTGCAATTGCATACGGTTGATAATATCGCGTTCACCAATGTTACCAGTAACACCGTTGTCAACTGACGGAGACAATCGAATACTAATCAATGGAATATCACTAAACAATAGACCGGCTGTGTCACCAGCGGCCGGTGTACCAATGTTAACCACTACACCACTGCCAACAACTGGATAGCCTGTTGGGAACGAGTTCTGCGTTGCATAGTATATGCGCACAAGATAGTTACTGCCTGAATACTGCGCTTGGTTAACCGTCTGTCCTTTCAGTTGATTGTCAGCCGTGTATAGCGGAGTACCAGTACTAAACTTGGCAGCATCACTTGTGGCAAAACTTAACTGTACAAACCAATCATAATTACGCTTGGTTTGATTGTAAACATAAATCAACGAACTGGCTTGGTTAGTTGTTGCTGTGGCAGTCTGTCCATTGGTAAATGTCAATGTATCGCTGGCAGCAGTAAACAAGTAGGCCTTGTCATCGTCAAATCTACCATCCATAATAACTGAAGTACCCCAGTGGAATAGTTTAGGTTGATATGTTGCTACGCCTGTGTTTTCAACTTCGTAACGTGCAGGAATGTTACCAGAACGCATATAAGCCTCTGTTTCCTTGTTGTTATGAATAAACTCATGTACATAGATCACGTGACCGTATGTGTCTTTAAATCCAAAGCGGATCTTACCAGCACCGTACCATGAATAGTCCATATAGGCCATCTGAATCTTGGTCTTGTCAAGCAAGAAATTACTTGGTCCGTTGCCGTCGCAAATGTCAATGTTCCATTGACTTTGTGGTATTTTAAGATCGAAAGTCTTAGTAACAATAACACCACTTGCTGATGCACCTTTGTACTTAGGCTGAATGATCATGTTGTCTTTACCAGTAATAGCAATGACCTTGTAAGTCTGTCCTCGTAGTACAACTCTGTCGCCCGCCGCCACCTGTCCAACGAAGTTGGTGTTAGTGCCAAGAACTATGTTGCTATCCTTGCTGCAGGTAACCGTACCGCTTAACTGATTTGTACTGTTTCTTCTTACTGCATACAGAACTTGTCCGTCAAAGGCAAAATAAAAACCGTTTTGGAAGTCAAACATACCGCAACGTGTTTCAGCGTTCTGCCATCCGTCAATAGTGAATTGTATTGTGCCACCTGGGGAAATAGTTGTAGGAATATTGGCCAATGAATACTGGAAGGAGAATGCATCAAACACTTGACAAACAGTTTGGGAACCATTGTACTCGCCGGCTGATGAACCACTAACTGTAATTCTTGATCCTGCTGGTATACCATGTGGATATTTGGTAGTAATCAGTGCTGCCTTAGTTACTGACAATGCAGTCTTGGCTGCACCAATTGCTGTGGCAGCGGCCTGGATGCCGGCAGTGGCCCAAGCGTAAGTTGGTGCTGTCCGTGTGTAACTGGCAAGTCCTGCTGTAACACCCAGATTAACCACGTCTGTGGTAAGTTGTACAAGATTCTGTACAATGGTAGCATCACCGGAACTTGCATTATTACCAGTAGTTACCTGCGCTGTAACGTTACCAGCACTCCGTGTTACTGATGCACCTTGTACAATCTGTCCTACAATAACTTTCAGTCTGTTATAAGCAGCCACTGTGGCAACTTTGTGTGATGCGGCAATACCTGTAGTAGAACCATCGCCGTTACCCAGCGCATAGTCAAAGAATTTTGCCTGTGTATAGTTGGCAAAGTTTCCGCCATACAATATGTCAAAGCAAAGAGCACGTACAGCATACTTAATGTCACGTGTACATTTTGCCACGTTGTGGTCTGCACTTGGATAAGTCACAGCAACATAGGCATTGATTTCATCTTCAATAAACGTCAAGTTGGCCAGCAATTTATCCTTGGCAGCAATTTGACTGGTAGTTGCTGTGCTGGGATTAGCAAATGTAGGATTGCTGGCCGCAGTTCTACCATTGGTCAAGCAGGTTGTTATCTCTGTGAAATAAGCATTGATTCTTGAGATAGCAGTGGCATCTGCAGCCACTTGCGTCAATGCTAATATTTCTGCCTTGGCTCTTAGAATACGAGCAGTAACTACAGGACTCAAAAACTTTGAATTGGTTTCTGCAATACCATTAAACACACCAAAGTATGTTGAACCAGTGGCTATGTCATATTGAGCACCGTCAACAATGTAGCCAATGTCACGTTCGCACTTGACGTCTGTAATGGCTGCCATTGTTTCCACTGGAATAGGTGGATTAAAGTTAATGGCCAAACTGATCTGAATACCTTTACCAGACTGGTAACGGAAATACTTACGTGTTTGACGCACAATTTGACTGTTTGGCGCTGTTCCTGCTTGTATTTCAACACCACCGTCGAATGGTCGGTGATTAGTAGCACCGTCAGGTCTTACGTAGACCTTAGTTGGAATTAAGTGTGTTGTAGTGGCCGCGGTAAATGTACAAGGCGTTGTCAATGCCAATGAAGTATCACTGACCACACTGCTGATTGTAAATGGTAACAATGAGCCTGGTGTTGAGTTATTGTTCTTGACATAGAAGATATCGCCTGGCTTGTAATAAGTCAGGAACAGACTGTCATCAGATCCTTTAACAACTGCACTACCGTTGGTAACTGCAACAGTACCAATAGATGTGATCATACCATTTACTGTACTGCTGGTAAAGATGTGTGTACTTGTTGCCTGCGCACTCCAAGTTATGTCAATACCTGTACCGTTATTATAATTGGCTATACTGCTGGCCAGTTTAATATAAGTTTCGTCTGCTAAGATTACATAGTATGTACTACCATTAGAGAAACCAGTAAAATCAGCGTTTCCGTTGTTACTGTAAACAATTGGAGTACCAGCCGCCAAATAATGGCCGCCTGGAAACTTGAAAAAGTTGTTGGTATCTTGACTGAGTTTGACCAGCGATAGTGATTTCTTACCGGCTTTGAAAGCAAGGCCAAAGTCAAACGTATTTGAACTGGTTATTGCTGTCGCAGTATACACTCCGTCTAACGCACCAAACTGGTTGGTAACGTCCAACATTGCTATTGCGGCAGGGTCAGTATTGGTGTCAATTGTGCCGGCCATTGCACCTGCATGATTTGCACACACATAGTATAGTATATCAGGCGCATTAGTAGGAACTGCAAAAATCACTGTGCCACCTTGAGTACCGTTGTTGGTCACACCTGTAGCATAGGCGTCTGCTGTGCCTGATGTCTTTAGTGTTTTAATATAGAATGGGTGGCCTGTTGCTGCCACTGTAAATGAATAGGTATAACCTTTCTTCAAATACAGTGTGGGATTAACCGTAGTTCCATGATTGATTACCCAGTTAGTACTTCCGTTGTTAGTAACCGTAAATGCTGACTGTCCTTGTGGGCCAGAAGTGCCTGTATCAGTAATGTCAATTTCAACGCCGGCTGTGGAATTTAAACTAAATCTGTTTTCATCAACAACTTTTGCTTTATAATTCTGTCCAGATACCAATGATGGCAATGTCCAACCTGTGGCCAATGTGTCCATAATTTTCTTATCTAAGTTTAATAGATACGTTGCATTGACTGTGATTGATGATGGAACACGAATCAAGAAACTCACAGTGATCATGTTGTAGCTAAAGTTGTACAAAAACGCATAGTATGTACTGTATGATGAAGTTTGACTATAGTATCCATATGGATCCCATGACTCTTTTCGTATCTTCATCTGTACATAGATAATTTGATCACGGCCGGCCTGTTGCCAGTATTGTGCAATACGTGTGTATCTCCAATCAGTTAACGTAGCAGTAGTAGTTGTATAGAACGGAGGTGTAGTGTTAATGTTGACCTGATCAATACTATAACTGTACGATGAACTGTGGTTCATGTAGAAATACGTTTCAGCATATCTGTTTAAAGGATGCGCATGTAGTACAAGATAGTAGTCAATTTGTTTATCTTTTACATAGGTAGGCATGATAATGATATGACCTGAACTGGCCACGGATGTACCTCTACCAAAATCTTCTGCCTGCCCAGTATCCCATGGATGTCCTGGTGCATAACTTGGGTACCAGTAACCGTACTGATTATCATAAACACGACTGTAAAAACTCCAACCACCTTGGAAGTTGGTAATATCACTGGCAGCACCGTATAAGAATGGCTGGCTGTTATTTGGTCCGTCCATGAACAGTTTGGCCGTTGAGCCTTGTGTGCTCAACCATGCGGCAATGCCTGACCCTATGATCTTATAGAATGTTTCAAAGTTAGTATTGCTACCAGTAAAACTAATTGCGCCCGAGGTAGTTGTTGGCAATACCGCACCGTTGTCTGCGGTAACGGTCAATTGATTATCATCTACCAAGCCGTGTTTAGAAACATAGAAAGTGTTTCTTGTCAATCTATTTCTTGAACCAGCAAATGTGTAACTGCCGTTGGCAGCAGAAATTCTAACAGGAGTAGTGCCAGTTCTAATTCTAAATCTGGAGGCACTTACACGTTCAATGGTATAAGTTCCACCGGCCAATGTACTTGGTGTAAAGGAAGTAGAAAAATCACCTGCACCGTGTGTATAATAATAAATTGGTAATCCACTTGTGCTTAATGTTATGCTTTGTCCTGTGATAAATCCATGATTGGCGGCATAAAAACTGTCATTTTCTGGATCGTCGTTCAATGGTACAAAGAACATCTCACCTCTGGAGAAGTACCAACTTGAGTTGAATGTATAGTAGTAGTGGTTGTTATAGTGAAGGATCTGCGTTTGGTTCCAAATCAACACGTTGTTTGATGCTGGTGACTTAAAGTTGTTGTTAGATGAATAACGTGTCCAATCTTCAACAAAGTTATGACTCTTTGGATATGTAGTATGCGGATCAGTACCCATGTTACCACTGTAGGTAGTTGAGTAATAGACACCATAGTTGTAGAATAGGTAGTTATAGGCATTAACGAAGCCGTTGTTTGTGCCTTTAAAGTAGGGAACAAAATAATCTGGTGCACGGCCCATCAAACCAACATAGCCGCCTGAACCTGAGTAGGCGCTTTTATAGAATGCTTGAGTCTGTAAGTCCCAACCTGAACCTGAACCATAGGCAGCAGAAGCAAAGGTAAAGTAGGCAGTGTTATCCCAGAATGGAGAGTAACTACTGTAGATTTCATAGGCAATCATAAACTCGCCACGACCGCCGTTGTAGGTGCCTGCGTTTGAGAATACTATGGGTATGCCGGAGGTGGAACTTTTCAACTGGAACGTGTTGGCAGTGGGGTTAGTAACAAAGTAAAATTCTAAGTTGACTAACGGAGTGATTGGGCCATCAACGCCGGCTGGTTTGCTGTACAACAGTACATCGTTTTCTCTCAGTTGGTGATTAACCCAAGTAATGGTACTGGAAGCCACTGACACTGCACTGGCATTGAATTTTAAATAATAGGCACCTTGAACTGCTCTGGTTTCTGTCAGTGTTAGATCAGGACTGATTGTGGCACTTTCAGTGTCTGTAAAATCTACATAAGGAAAGCCGTCAGGTGCAGTAGTGCCACCAGTTACAGTGATAGTCAACTGTTTCGGTGACACACTGTTGATCAAATAGAAGTTTGATCCTACTGAAAATCCGTGATCTGTAGGAGTCGACACTGTCAATGTACTTGGATTAAGCGCATTGGTACTAATACCGTTTGTGCTTACATAGGTAACATCACTACCTGCATAGAACTGTCCAGGTAAAATGGTCGTATATGGTGTTTTAACGTTGGCTGAGGTGGATTGTACTGCACGAGCCTTATAGGTAAAAGTCAATGTATCTAACACACTGTTGACCAGGTATTTGCCTTCTGCTGTCAACGTACTTAGTCCACCTACGTCAATAGGGCTACCCTTGGCCAATCTGTGAGGATCAGATACTACCACAGTAATCAAGTTACTGTTGGCCAGTGTAGTGACTCGAGTAATACCAATCAGTGTACTGTCTGCACTTTTGCCAAAGAAACTGGGGATGTTATTTGAAAGTTCAACTGTTTCCCACTTGGCAGTTTGTAAGCCATATTCAAAGTCAGTGTCAATCAAGTTCTCTGGAGCACTGATACGATATTTATTTACAGGATCAACAAATGATTCTTCTGGTCTGGTAGTGCCGTGGTCTTCTTCATAGAACGCTTGAATCTTATCCGTAGCACTCATCAAAGCACAATCATAGTCAAGAACGATTGTGGTCTTTCTTGTTTGTGTGTTTATCGAATGAGACAGGATACCATTTACCGTGTCGTTAAAGGTAAACATGGTAACACCCGCTGTTACATTGGTTATCAATAACAATCGCTCTTGGTCGACTATACCATCTAACACTATGGTGTCAGTGCTGGGTGTAAATACGTAATTATGTGCTAATTTTTTTGACATTGTTGTTTAACCTCCGAGGGCGATAGCAAGGGCAGTGGCTGCCGTTGAACCTCTATCGTACTCGATTAAAGACTCGCTGTTGATTGTGATAAAAATTTGTTTGTTGCCTGCGCCAAAGTTAGTCAATTGATTACTGTTGGAACTTGCAACGACCTTGAGCCTCACTATAGAATTGGTAGCGGTGACATAGTAGCCGACACCAGTTTCCCATTCGGTAGTTCCTGGATTGGTTATAGCATAGTCGAATTGACTGCCATTGACGCATACTGCTGAAAATGGAAGGAATCCACTACCGGATCCGACTAATGCCACTGTTCCCGTGCCTGTGGTTAAGAAAACTTCCTTAACCCTATCTGAGCGAAGTTTTGCCATTTCATTGACTCCTTAATTAAGGATTGTTCAATGTAATTGTCAAAGTGATTCTTATCTCGTCACCGTTGTTAGCAATGTTAATTGGAGCATTACTGAATCTATTGGCAAACATCAACGCACCTGTGGTCTTCTGTGTTACGTAGTAACCATAAATGTTACCAGCGGCACCACTGAAACCAAATGTCTGTTGTGGGTAAGCGGCAGTTGATGGGTCACCATCTGTGAATACGAAGGTTGCTGGTAACAGTTCAATTGAAGCGTAACCATTACCTGATACTTCAGTATAGTCGCCTGCGATGTCTGTCTTAGCAGGTGTTTGGTCATCGCTATAAAGACGCAACACCAAATTCTCACCTGCGGTCTTGTTTAAAAATGCTTTTAGTGCAACTGTTTCAGCTGCGTTTGTGAATACTACGGCCATGTTTTTGTTCCTTTAATGAAAGAGAATTCTCTATTCTTATTTATACAAAAGAGTAGGTAAATTCCACTGACAGTCCCGAACCTCTGTTCTGGGCTCCAACTGTATTTATGTCCACAGTCAAGTAGTCGTCCGAAACCATAGAAATATCCACAACTTCAACTTTCTTAACTGTGTTTTGGGCTATTAAAATAGTTTTAACAGCCACTCCTGTTTTTCTAATAACCACTGTAACTGTGTCATCAGCAACACTTGCGAGCCTTGTTATAATTTTATTAACTTTGATATTTGCGGGATTATGCCATCGTATTTGGCCTGTGGTTAGGGATAATTCCCCATCTTGATAGAGTATTACTGATTTATCTTCTGCTGTTATTTTGATAGATTTTGGATCAGAACTTATATCTGTTGTGATCTTAATTCCCGAACCTGCTACAAATCGAATAGTATCCAGTCCGTTGGCAACAAGGTCTTGCTGGCCATCTACTTTCCAGTATTTGAAAGTAGAATTCATTCCCACTTTAACTGCGCCGTCACCCAGGTCAGTGATGTCAAAGCCGGCTTCGGTGTCAAACCTAATGGCTGTGATGTTATTAATAGTTCCGCTTACAATGTTGGCGCCGTCAATTACACTGACAGATAGTGGGTTTGCCACCACACCCGAAAGGTCTGCACTGATAACTCCGTTGACAATCTTAATGGTAGAGCCATCAATCTTAACACCACCCTTAGTGGTTGTACTGGCAGTGGGCAGTATGTAACCGCCTGTGCCACCAGAACCTAAATGGATACCTCCAGGAGTTACACCATCACTTAGTCTAAAGTCTCCAGTTTCTATATCAAAGAATAAATTGCCTGATTGTCCGACAAATTCTTCAATGTCAATCTTGGTTAAACCCGCTTGTATTTTACGTAAAAATGCCATTATCGCTCCTGGCTTTTAATTATCTAAACATAGGGTTTTGTTTTTCTTCAGGTTCAGTTTCGTCTTGTGTTAAATTGTTAATAACAGGACTTACTTTGCCTGCTTCTGCTTTTTTAAGCTCTACATCTTGTTGTAGCGGAGGAACCATTACAGGATCAGGGTCTAACTCTGACGGATCTTTTGGATCATCTGCGCCTGGCATGTCGATTTCTGGATCGCCATCTCCATTGATTTTAATTGTAATTGGTACGTTGATTGTAAATTCACGGGCTCGCATATATTTTATCCTCTACCAATATTTATCTTAAATAACAGACTATGATAGATAAACAACCATTCGAAGCATTACTAAAAAACCTTAAAGATTCTGGCAAGTATCGTGTGTTTAACGATATTATGCGTGAAAACGGCAAGTTCCCCCAGGCCATATGGTATGGGCCATACGCTATAAAGAACATTGTAAACTGGTGCTCAAACGATTACTTGGGCATGGGTCAGCATAAGGTTGTTATAGATGCTATGCGTACAGCATTGGACATGACAGGTGCTGGCTCAGGCGGTACTCGCAACATTGCAGGTACCAGTCACTATCACGTTGCGTTAGAACACGAGCTTGCAACACTGCATAAGAAAGAACGGGCATTGTTATTCTCAAGTGCTTATGTGGCCAACGAGTGGACACTGATAGCACTGGCTAAGATCATTCCCAATATAGAATATATCAGCGACAGTAATAATCACAACTCAATCATTGTGGGCATACAGCACAGTCGTGCAAAGAAAAGTATATTCAAACATAACGATATGCAGATGTTAGAGGAACTGTTGGAAGTCAGTGTGGCTGCAGGTAATAAACCCTGCATTGTATTTGAGTCAGTATACTCAATGGATGGCGATGTGGGCATGATCAAAGAGATATGTGACCTTGCTGATAAGTATGGTGCTATGACCTACATTGATGAAGTACATGCTGTGGGCCTGTATGGGGCAACAGGTGCAGGCAAAGTTGAGGAGTACGGGCTACAGGATCGTGTTGACATAGTTAACGGTACACTTGGTAAAGCATTTGGAGTACAGGGCGGATACATTGCCTGTGACAGTATCGTAGCTGATGCTATCCGTAGTATTGCCGCTGGCTTTATCTTTACAACATCTATGAGTCCTGTAACCTGTGCTGGCGCACTGGCTGCTGTTAAGTACTTAAAAAGTCATGGTGAGCTACGTGAGCAACATCAAGACCGTGCCCGCAAGTTAAAATATAGATTGATCAAAGCTGGCATACCCGTTATGGCGTGTAGTACTACACACATTGTACCTGTGCTGGTTGGGGATGCTAAACGTGCCAAAGCAATGAGCGATGCATTGATTAACGATCACAACATCTATGTGCAGGCCATCAACTATCCCACAGTGGATGTGGGAACGGAGAGGTTGCGATTTGCTCCCACTCCGTTTCACGATGATGGTATGATCGAAGACTTGGTTCAAGCCCTCGTCAAAGTGTTTAACACATACTGAGAACTTGTGTAACACCAAATACTAATGCAGCTCGTAACTGCAAGTCAGCGCCAGCAGATTCTAACTTCTCAGTGTTGATCAAGTCTTCAAGCAGGGCACGAGCTTCGTCTTGTGAAACTTGTCCGTTCTGTAGAGCTTCTGCTATTTGTAGAGCATATTGAGCACGTTCAGCTGCCCAAGGTTGCCCACTGTTAATCACTTCATGCAGTACTGAGCTCATAGTCCGCTCGCGCCCATTGTTGCCCACTCACGTGCGCCATTTGGTAATGTCTGCTCACAAGCCAACTGTGCTACCATTGTTGTAACAATACCTGCTACAACCGCTGCACAACTTTGTGGGACGATCATAGCACCAGCCGCTACATCAAACGATTTTGCCAACGAGAATGCAATGGCAAACGTTAGAATTTGTTTATTAGATTCACCGATTGCTTTACGCACATCTGGAGCCATCCAAATCAATTCAACAAATGCTGCTGCTGTTAAATCACAGGCTGCACCTAATGCTACTGCACCTACAGTTTCTTTAGCTGCCAAATACATAATAGCAGTAGCACTTAGTGGTGCTGTTGCTGCCACTGTAGTTGCTTGACTGCTTGGCTCTGGACGATATAACAACGCGGCAAATACTGTACCTAATGCAATGCTAACACCGATCTGGCAGTAGTTGGCTTGCACCCACTCAGCCATCAACTCACCACCACGTGCGACACCATATACACCTGCACGAGCACCTTGCTCCATGGCTCTAATAGCCAACTTGCTACCTGCATCAATATCACCAAGAGCGGCATCAGCTACTTTAGCAGACCACATACCATGACGGGTGTAACCAATTTTTGCTTGTCCGGCGGCACTAACTCCGATACCGTGAACTGAGTTGATCGAGTTTCTCGCAAACTGTTCAGCTTGACCAGTAAGATTACCAGCCCCATCAGTGATCTGTTGACCTGCAACATTAATTGCTTTAGGTGTTTCTCTGATTACAGTATTGATTACATTAGTAGTAGGTGCTACTACTGCGTTGTTAACTGTGTTTACTGCGCTGTTAAATGTATTTGTCACAGCCGTGTAGCTACTTTTCTTAAACGGATTCCATCCCATAATTTAACTCCTTAATAATTATTTGGATTTTTCTAACTTAGCAATGTAGTTGGCCATCATGTGATCAAACACACCAATATACTTTTGCCCTTTTGATCTGGCTCTCAATCTACTGCGAACCATATCTTTCACACGCTGCCACGGAGTTAGGTCTCTAAACTCTCCATGGAAGTTCATGTACTTGTGTGTGCCATGATGATCAAATCCCATTAGTCTAAATGGAACTTTGGTTACATCATCACAGTTGTTTTGTACTCTGTAATGCTCTATTGTTAAGCTCTTAACAAACTCTGCATTGCCAACTCTTGGCGAACCAAATGTTACCAATGCTGTTACACGATCCTGCATACGACTGGCAGCGATTGTGGCCATGGCAGCACCAAGACTGTGTCCAGTTACATATACATTACCTGGATTGTCTGCAAGTGCGGCAGTGATGCTGGGCCATAGTTTGTTTATTTCGCCTTTGAATCCTACGTGTACTTTGCCGCCACAGGCTTCAATGTTCTTACCTGACTTTAGGTCTGCCAACACATCTGACTTCTCAGTTACTTCAGTACCTCTAAATGACAGCACTGTAATAGTACCATTGGTTAACAAGTATGCCTGTGCTCCGTCTATGTCAAAGAACTCTACAATGGTATAGCCTAAGGCTTTAAACTTACTTTTAGAATCTTTGGGATTGTCATAGGTAGTTTGCGCTATGTTAGCAAACTCTAATAGTAGTTCTGTTTTCATTAGAATCTTCCTTGTGTTGTTTTAGCCAGCACGTCAGCTTGCTGTTTAATAATCTTGATCTTTATATCGCAATACATAGGACTAACTGGTCCTGTCTTTAGGCGATCCTGATACTCGTTAACAGTGTTTGTTATTGTACCAGTTAGCTTGGCAATATCCTTAGTGGGTTTAGTCTTAGCATAGGTATCAAACCACTCTACATTCAATGCTAATGATTTAAGCTGTTGGGCTTGATCACCTCGACAATCAAAGTGATTAGTCTGTACCTGGATGTCTGTTATGACTTTGGCTTGATTGGCATCCCACTTGCTGGGAATCATATCAACTATGCTGGCACAACCAGTTAGTCCTACTACTGCTAACATAACTATGAGTCTTTTCATATTCTAATCCTTAGTCTGCTTTACCGCACTTAGCACGTTTTGCATTTGTCAATGCGCCATAGTCCATAGGCCACTCTTGTCCTGGGGTAATCTCTTTTGCGTTAGCAGGGAATTTATATGCTACACCTGCTTGTTTCATAATCTCTGCTACCGGCTTACGGAATACTGTTAGATCGTTACCTAAATTAACATATGGTTTAGTATGGGGGAATACCCAACCTGCAATCTGTTTTGTATCGTTATTAATTACTATCTTGTAGTAACCGTGTGGAACAATAACGCCAGCACCGATAGTAGGATCGCCAGCACCATAGAATGCGCCAACATAGATGGTAAATGACTGTTTCTGTTGTACTGCCCAACCTCGGATGTTAGTTTCAAGTAGTTTCCATATGCCACGATTTAAACTGCCATGCTGTGGATACATATTAGTCATTAGGAATGATTCGTATTCAACAATCTCACTCCAAGATAAGTCGCCATCCGGAGCGGCATGTCCTTTGTCATAGCCTGTGCCAGCGTAGTCATCTGGGCGGGCACCGTTTGGTATGCTCTTGTCTGCTACAAAAGCATTAGTACGTGGCCAGCAGCCTAATGCATTTTGTGGCAGTAGCGTGTAGGCAACATAAACAGGAATCTTTACAGGAGCATCATAAGCAACCAAATACGCTTCACGGCAGATTGGTTGTGATGGACGCAGGGTGGCTGCAAAGCCATATGGGCTATGAACAGCGCAGGCTTGTGGTGGTAGTGGAGCACGTTGCTCCCAGGCTTGTGCTAATCCTGCTGTGATCAGCAAGACTAAGGCTAATAATCGTTTCATGTAGTACCTCGTTAAGTACTACTATTTACCTTAGAAGCTGTTGTTGAACCATCCAACCTTTTTACCGTCGGCTATTCGTTTGTCATAAGCTTCTACACTACCCGGAAAACGCCAAGCCCATACTGCTACAATGCACATGAATATGCCCGTGTACACTACGCCCTTAACAGGCACAGTAAAGCTCATAATAACCAAACTGGTACTCATCATGGCCAGCATAAAGTATTTCATCTTCTGTGGGAACACACGTTTTTCACCCCAGTTGGTTAGGAACGGTCCAAAGATCTTATGGTTGTATAACCAACGATGCATACGTTCATTGCCCTTGCTAAAGCAATAGGCAGCAAACACTACAAAACAACTATAAGGGATGCCCGGAGTTATTAATCCGATATAAGCCATACCCAAACTTAAAAATCCCAATACATTCCAAAATAACTTTTTCATGTAAGGTACTCCAGCCACTCTTGATAACGAACTTGGTAAGGCAATCGTTTACGTTTGTTAACCAGTTCATAGAACTCTGGCTTATAAGGTTTGTACTTAGGTTTATATTTGGTACTTGCACCTTTGTTTGCATTGCATGTGCCGCAGGCTGTAACACAGTTTTCAAAGCTGGTCTTGCCGCCTTTGCTCACAGGCATAACGTGGTCAAGAGTACATTCTTTTTTCTGCAACACCTTTTCGCAGTACAAGCAAGTGTACAAGTCTCGAAGGTATACATTGCTTCTTGAGAATCGAACGTTGCTTTTAGTCTTCATATATTCTTTTAATATGATAACACTGGGAACCTTAGTTTCCCATACTGCACTATGTACAATCCATTCTTCGTGCCATGTAAGTACGTGGCACTTTTCAAGTACCATATACTTTATAGCTTCTTGCCAATCAATAGTAGAAACTGGCAGAAAGCTAACTGGTGCTCCGTCGGCATTGAGTACGAGCGTGTCTGACATGTTAGATTTCCGTGTTAGGTTGAATACTATATTATATAGTAAAATTGCTACTTGAACAAGCAGTTTTGGTGTGTTAAGCTAATATAGATCGAGCAAACTCGTTGCCAGAATGATCGATAGCTTTAGTCCATTGGCTTTGATTATCGAGATCAAACACTAAATCTTGATCTGCTGTGGCCACTAACCAACTATGGTTATGTTTAAACGGTGGGTTACCTTGTATCTCATTCTCGAGTTGACCGGGAGTCCACCCACACAATCCTACAAACAATCTCCATCGAGCAGGACAGTTGCCCATGGCTAAGTTTGTTAGTATATCTGCACTTGAACTAATAGAAAACGTATCATTAATTCTCATAGTGTTACTACACTTCCATTCGGCGCTGTGCAACATAGTAAATGCTTTAACATTTACAGGGCCACCAATATGTACAAATCCCGCAACATCTAAACTTACATTATGTTGTAGTGCAAACTCTTTAATAGTCATTTGACTGCGTTTATTCAACACAAGACCCACAGCGCCTTTGGTATGCTGCTCTGTTAGAAAAATTGTAGATTTTTCCCAGAAGTTACCTCTTACACTTGGAGGCGCAATGATTAAGTTACCTGTAAAATTCATTATGCAAATATCGTTCCGCCGACTTGCTGGCCGCCGGCTGCTTTAAGTTTATGTAAGTATCCAATGTTGGTACCAGGACCATAAGCTGCCGGATTGGCAGCAGTGAATCGTTGAATATCCTTTGGAGCATTAGGTAAGTGCTCTTTGATACCAGTTAGTATCGAAGTTAACTGTCGTTGTGTTGGGCCTCGAGTAAAATTAGGACTGGCTGCATGTCCGTCGGCACTGGTTCCAGTAACTGCTTGGAATTGGTTAGGAGCCATTAGCACACTGACAACACTGTTGCCCCACTTACCGGATCTCGTTCTATTTAAGATAACTGCCATGACCAGGGCCTGCTCTTCTGAGTTGTTACTTGCTTCTGCAGAAACTGCTCTTAATAGGTAGTTCCATTCTTTCTCGTCCATGTCTCTACCTAAGAACTTGTCGGCAGTTGCTTTGCCTTCTTTGACTGTTTCGTCTGATGCTAATGCGGCTAAGTCGGCAGCGCCTTTACTATAGTCTGTGCTCTTAACATCCTTGTCTGTACTCTTAGTAATTGTAATACCTTTAGTAGCAATCAATTTATTAAGTGCGGCTACAGTTTCTGTGCCCGGATCACCATCTACAGTAAGACTATTTGCCTGTTGGAATGCTTTAACAGCCTCAACAGTTTCAGGGCCACGTATCCCATCTGGACCATGCTTTGGTAATTTATATCCTAACGCTATCAATGCCTGCTGAACATCACGCACAGCAGGGCCTCTACGTCCGGTCGGAACATCAAGGGTGGGTGCAGAAGGCGAGCCGCCTTGGCCTGCTTTGTCTTTGGTGCGAGGTGCGCCTGGTGCGCCTGTACTGTTTCCTAAGGAAACACCGCTACCAGATTGAGCTGTAACTTTATTGGCTACTTCTTTATAAACAGCCATAGTGGCATGCACGCCATCTGTTAATGGCTTGCCGTCGATATCGATAATAGGAACATCGATTGCACCTTTGATAGCATTGCGAACTTCTTCTTGATAATCGCCGCCGTAGTATTGAGCAAGGCCTGCGCCACTGCCTGGGCCATTAGGAAATAGCATAAAATATACTTTGGCGGGCTGTTGTGCTTGAACTTTAGCAACTACATTGGCCACGTTAGATGCAATAGTAGCTGCCGGAACTGGCTTACGCTGTCCTTTACTATCTATAACTGATCTCGATGCATTAGCAGTGTCGTTGGCACCCTGAGAAACTACTACAATCGCGCCTGCTGGTAGCTTACTGATATTAGCCAGCATTTGACTGTCTGTACTACTGCGGCCACCGATAGCTAAGTTAACCCAATCTTTGCCTCCAGCGTGTGCGATAGCCACTGCATGGCTATCGCCTATCGTATAGAATTTTGGGGTTTCACCAGCTTCTTTTACAATTTTAAATTCGTTGAATCTCATTGGCCTTTCCTTGTACCCCAATCAGGAATCTTGCCGCCATACTTTTTGCCTTTGACTTTGTGTCCGCCCATGACCATACGGCTCTTTGGACTCTTACCCATCTTATGGCTTTTGTCACCTTCGCGGGCACGTAGACCTTGACTCTTACAGGATGCAAGGTTACTTGCGCCTAAATCACTGTTAGACTTAGTGCTGATGCAAAGAGCTCGGGATGCTTTTTCTGTGATAATTTCGCTGACTTTCATGTATGTATTTATTAGCTTTCAGTATCCAGCCATTCATATACATTTAGCCACTGTTGCTTACCCACAGTTTCTTTTAAGTGCTTTAAGTTTGCCTTAGTATTGCTACGAAAACGTTGTAGTTCTTGTTGCGAAACTGGTTCATATTCTATTTCTACACCTTCTTGGTCAGCAATATATTCAGCAATATCTAAGAAGCTATGGGCAAGGCCTGCACCCACGTTCCAAATGCCTGAACCGTTAACAGTGGTCATGAAATCAGTATGTATACGGCAAACATCGCCTACCCATGTCCAATCTCTGTATACATGCTCGGCCGTTTCCCACACTGTGATCTTGCCTTCTTTGCGGGCCTGTTGACGCCATTTGTAAATGGCATTGGCTCGTTTACCTCTAAGATGCATCCACTTGCCGTAGACGTTAAAGTAACGAAACCCTTGTACCATGATAGTAGGCTCTTGCTGGAATACCCAGCGATCAAATAGATACTTTGACCACGCATAAGGAGTCTGCGGATAGCAGGGAGCAAACTCACTGAAGTCTTTAGTTTGTCCGTAGACTGTGCTACTGCTGGCATACTGTAAGTTTACACCATTGTACTGACAGGCAGTGAATATCTCTTGACTGAATTCGAAGTTTTGTTTTAATACAGTGTCAACATCTGTATTGGCAACATCTGCTATTGCTCCGAGGTGTATAACCCAGTTGTAGGGCTTTACATTAGGGAAGTCTTTAGGATCCCACTCCCAACCTTCAACTTCATGTCCTTGTTGGTTTAACCAACTCATCATATTGCGACCAATAAACCCTTGGTGCCCGGTTACAAGAATCTTCATAGTTACCTCTCACTGAATATTTATAGGGTTGTTAAGAAGACATAAAAAAAGCAGCCCTGAGGCTGCTTTTAATTTAAGCAATAAGAGCTTAGACTAAGCCAGCTGCCAATGCTTTGTAACCTGCGGCTACAACCTTACGGCTTGGCTTGCCAATTACATACTCAGTAACAGCAACACCATTGCCCGCGACACGCTTGTTTGCGTATACAGCATAACCGTTTTGACGGATGCGGCTAACTTCAGCACTGATGTTCTTAATGCCAAAACGCTTAGTGGCTTGTGCTGGAGTAACAACTTCGCCGTTGTACAATGCGTTAAAAAGTTTGAAAGTCTTAGTTTCTGGATTGAAATGTTTAATCATAATAGTTTTCCTTGTTAGTGTTAGCTTTAATTGCTAACGTTCTATAAGTATAAGCGAAATGCGATGCAAGGTCAAGATAAACGGTAAAACACGTTTAAATTTTAATGCCCAATGTATCCACTTCTTCTTTTGATAATACGCCTTTAAAGGTCTTGCCGGGAAAACGCTGTCCAACCAAATCTAATGCTTCTTGAAGTGTAGCACCTTGTGCAAGGAATTCTTTAGTAGTATCGTTGTATAGATAAATCACGTCATCATGTCGCTCTACTCTAAGAGGATCTGAGCTGTCAGTTTCAGCATCATCGGGTTGTTTAAATTTTTCTAAAATTGTAATTAGAGAACCGGGATCCTCTAATAATTTATTCATTATTCGTTGAGTCCAGCGACTATGTAGCCACCAGCCGTAGATGAATCCCAATACAAAAGTTATTAAAATTTCCATGTTATGAATTTACCGTTTCTGTGAATCGTTGTAAAAAAGCATCAACTAAGCAATTGTAAGTATTGCCAGTGTTAATGTTATCATAGTGAATCCAAGTTTCTTGATCATTGTTAATTACGTTCGAGACTTTGAACACAATCGATGCAGATGTTGTCCACCGTGATCCTATTTTGATTTGTTTCATATCTTTATTTAATGTTAACTGCCCCATTTTAGTATCCAATATGTATAATCTTTAGCAGTTAGTTTAGCCGTTACGATGTAACTATATCCGTAAGTTAAGTGATCCGTTTGCCTATGCCATTCGGGTTGATCCACAGCATGATTCATAACCCATTGGCCCATTTCACTTTGCTGCCATTCCCAAAGTGGTTGTGCGGCATAGAGATCTGGATCATCAACATCACCCATCTGAAAGCGATGCACTACCGCAGTTTTAATTTCAACTACTTGATCGTTAATGACATTAAACTGATTGAGATACATTTTCCTCAGCGATGACCAATCTCTTGAAAGTTTCGAAGTTTCCCCGTGCTCTATCAAGTCCGGGGTATTTTCCACATAGCTCATCTAACTGCTTTTCCTCTGCTTGTTTTTTGCTTGCCCAATCTAATATAGATTCTGCTTCGGGTGTTAGGCTTACTGTAGGATAGAATACGCTAAATTGTTTCCACATGTTGCCATCATTAACTTCCATACAGTTCATATTAGAGTTCCATCGAAGCATGCCGGCGCCTACTGATCCTGGGCTAATATATGGATCACTTACACCGCTGTTTGAAATAGTAATATACTTACTGCCATTGATGTTTTTAATCATTCGTTACCACTCCATCTTAATATAAACCAGTCTCGTTGGCTTTCTTTACGGAAGCTGAACAATCTATCAGTCATCCGCATGCCTTTACCAAACTCGCTGTTACACCAATCTTCCATTTCTTTAAGTTGAATTTCAGAAACTGGTATCGCATCTTCGTTATCATCGTCTTCAATAACTATGCCAGGTAGTCTAAACATACCCACTTCACAGGTCTTAAGTTTCATAATGATTTAATCCGTTCAATAATCTGTTTTGCATCTAACATGTTGCTGGTTTCTAATAGTTTTTCAATAATACTATCTTGTTGATTATACACGGGTTGACACATATAGTCAAGACTGTACGGTTGTGTCCATTTAATTGAGTATTTCATGAGCTCCACCTTAATAAGAACATGGTTATTTGTTTGTCGTTAGTAAATTGAAACATGTCGAAACTGATACGCTTTCCACATTTACTATCCTGGCACCACTTTTGGATTGGATCCATGTCTGATTCTTTCAAACCCAATTCAAATCCTCTTTGTTGAGGCAACCATGTGGCTTTGAGTTTTCGTCCGGGCAGTTGATGCCAAATGATCTTAGGTGGATTAGGCAACATGCGCATGAATGCCTGCGCAGACATTGCTCGTTTACTGTTAAACCCTGTCATGACCACCTCAATATAAACCAATCACGATCTTTGGCATTACGGAACCAAAACTTGGCATTGTTCACATACCAACGTTGATCAGCTGTCCGTACACCGTCTTTATGTGTAGGACCAAATGAGTTAACCATCCATTCCATCATATCGCTCCACTTACCTTCTGCATTCATAGGAGCCACTGTGAGATACTCGTGACCAAACACTGTACCCTTGCTGTACTCTAAGTAGTAATCAAATACATAGCCCATACCTTTAAGAACCTGCTTATCAATATCGTCAGACATGCGTTGTCCGGCAGCATCTAAGATTGCTTGTTCTAATGTCATTTACGTGCTAACTCCAACAGCATCACATACTTTTGATAGGCTTTTTCCACTGCGGGATTGTTCAGCCTAACATTCCTATCTTGTTCATAACGTGCCATCAGTTGTCGTTCTGAGTCAAGTCTTTTGTAATGTCCTTCTGCATCTGTAACAAAACCTATAAGGCTGTCTAATCTATCTTTGGGCATTAGGATGTCAACACAGTCTACTTCTTCAATTTGCATTGCTGTCTGATAGAAAGTATTATCGCTAACAGCATAATTCCAAGCATTTGTCTTGTGCCACATGTTAGGAATCCTGCGTAGCTTGCGACGGCTTTGCTCCACACGCATATCAAACTTGTTAAAAAATTCTTCTTCCTTCATGATAGATACTTTAATGCAAATAGTGTTGAATACTTTTCTTCATAGAAGGTAAAATTAGTAAAGCCCTTGACATCACCAATCATTGGATCCCAACGGCTTTGATTGTAGGCAAAGTCAAAATGCACACCCTGTACCAATCCGCTGGCACGTAGTTCTTTAACTATCTCAATTACAGCTACTGGATTTTTATCTTTGACAACAACGGTTATAGCCATTTAAGTTTGAACCAATTGGCTTCCTTGTCTGAGCGCAAATAGATCTTAGTGTCATAGAACTCAGTGTGCCAACACCAATGTGTGTTAACATTGAACTCGTCAGATAACATCTGCAGATAGTGTTCACGCTCACAGCTCATGCCCCACGTCTGTATGCACCAATCTCGGACCTCTTGAAACTTTGTAATCTTTTGACTCTTGTTTAGCTTGGTATGGATTATAGCAAACGAAGTGTTCTTAATGTCAACTACATAGGCAAACACATCTGAGCCAGTGTATCGCTTGTCTGTTTTCTTAACAGTGATCTTCATTTGTCTTCAAAACCAAAGAGTACTTTTAAATCGGCGCCGAGCAGATGCCCGTGTTCCCAAGTGCTACGAGCATACCGATCGCACTCCAATATAACCATTTTAGTATATTGCTCCACTGCGGCTTCCCACTTGACTCGATCCTTGCCCAGGCCGTAGACATCAATATGTGATTCTCTAACAAGTTCTCTAATTCGTTCGTTCATTCTTCAACTCCAAAATGTTGTTTAATCTGTTCACCTATCATACGGCCTGTCCAAGCAGGATGATCCTCACAAGTCTGTAACATTTCTTTTACAATCAACTCGGCGAACTTTTCTAATCCCATTCCGTTAGTATAAACAATCTTTTCAAGACCTATTGCTGATGGGATATACCATTCGCCATCCATAACTTTACATCCAGCCTGTTCAGCAAGTTGTCGAATTCGTTCGTTCATTCTTCAACTCCTTCTGCAGGTTGATTGGGTATGTTGTCGGTATCGCCATCCTGTGCAACTACAAACCCCAAGTCCAACATGGTTTTCTGTTCGTCCCAGACACAGTGAGGACGAAATACAAACAGCCGTAAAGTAAGATTATCTCGGCTGTAGTAAATCCTGTATCGTACCGGATCCTCACCCAGGGCCGTGGCAAGTTCTTGCAATGTAAAACTTTCCGGCCAATCTTCATTCACACTGGTGCGAGTCTGCTCAAAGTAGAAATCCTGCATACGCTGTATGGCACTACCTTTGCCCCACAATGTGTTTTGCTCACACCATTGAATGGTGCGGTCCAGCATCGCTGTTGTAATTTCATTGTTCATTCTTCAACTCCGAAATGTTCTGCCAATGCATTATATGCTGTAGGACTTGCACACTTTTTAGCAACAACTTCCATACATTCCTTAACAATCAACTCAGCGAACTTTTCGTGATACACTTTTGCCCAGTTTTCTATATCAAGATTGTTTGGATGCAACTCGTCAGCATGTTGTCTTGCCAGTAGCGCAAGGTATTCGATTCTTTCGTTCATTTGCGTAGTCCTTTGATATCTTTATATTTGACACGAATAATAGTGTGCCATTCTTTACCAATCTTCATAGGCAAGTCCAGACTGACACTGACCATAGGCCCTTCTGGCTCATTACGCATATTGTCTGTATAGGCAGTGCCCACAAAAGGTATCTTCATATATGTGCCTTCAACCCTATCGCCAAACTTGTATTTGGGCTTAGGTCGATTGGCTTCAAAGTATTCAGCAAGACTTGCCATTAGATAACCCTGCCTAATCCTAACCAGATAAGTTGTTCAAGCTCAGTTTGATAGTCCTGTCCTAATCTACGTTTTTCGTAAATAGTCTGCAGGATCTCTTTGCCATCGCTGAAGCTGCCTGTGCCTGCACCGCGGCTTTCTAATTCTTCAATCAGGTCGTCTGTATCAAACTCTGATAAGTCAACATCTACCTCTACCTCGGTGTAAATTGTTTTATACATTATGTTCCTTTGTTAGTTCTACTACAAATAAAAACTTCTCATAAGCCTTGCGAACGATTGGGTTAGCCAATAGTTTGTCTGCTTCTTCTTGCATAGCTTTAACTCCTGCTTCGGCACAGTCGTGTACACTCAACCCGTGTAATGTACACAGGTCGTCACCAAACTCTTTGGCTAACTTTTCCCAAGCTCGCTTCTGCCCTACTGTGATAGGAGTACTCTTTGGACGCAGTTCGCTGGCTTTTGATATAGCCCGACAAATAGCATCTTCAGCTACACGGCCTGCGGCAATCATGGCAGCATAGTCAGGGTCGATGTTATAGCGAGTACTTTTACCGCCAGGGTAGCTCATGACCAAATGTGTGCCTTTGGTAAAGCTGTCAAGGAAATTGTTGTCGTACTCGCTCACAGGCACATACTTGCGGCCTATCTTTTCGTAGTAAATCTTTTTCATTGTACGAATCTCAAAATTGTTTATCAACAATATGATTATACATGATATCTTTAACTTTGTCAAACCTTTCTTGTTTATTCTTTGCGCCAAGAATAACTATGTAAAAGATTTGGCTATTCTGTTCAACTACTAAACCAACACACCAACCGGCCGGATTTGTAAATCCAGTTTTGGTAACAACAATATTGTCAAATTCAAATAACACCGGTGCATTGGTGTTTGGCAATACTATCTTTCGAATTTGTTTTTTAGCCTGAGTTTCAAATATTGCCTGTTTCTTAATACTGGTTGCTCGAATAAACTCGTTCTCTGAACTGGCTTTGAGTAGTTTAGCAACATCTCGAGCAGTACTTACATTGAACACACTTAGTCCCGAAGGATCAATAAACTTAGTGTCAGTCATACCAAGTAGGTGAGCTTTTTGATTCATTGCTTTTAGAAAGCCTACGCGACCATTTGGGTAGTCTTCTGCTAATGTTTCAGCGGCTGCATTGTCACTGCGAACTAACATAGCAGTTAATAATTCTTCACGTGTATAACGATTTCTTGGTAATAGACTTCCAAACCTACTATGCAATGGTAACAGTGCATAGGGCGCATTACCGCTGTCCAATGCAACAAGGGCAGTCATTAACTTAGTAAGGCTGGCAAAAGGTCGCACCCGATCAGGCGCCTGTGCAATTATAGTTTTATTAGTAGTTTGATTAAACAACAAGATGCTGGGCTCGGTGGCCCAGCATGTGTTCGATACAACGATAATAACTGCCGCTATAAATCGCATACATCGACAATATTACAACTGAGTTTCTTTCCACCGATCTGCACGGGCACGTGAGCCTTCTGGATCAATGTGATACTCATCAATAGCATGACGTAACGCTTGTTCTACAAACTGATTAAAAGTTATATCTTTTTCATGTGCCATTTTCATATATTGAAGGAGCTCATGATCCGGGATATCAATTGGTAAACTTACACGAGTATCATAGTCTTCACCTTCTTTAATGGCCAAACACTTTTGGAAGAAGTCATCGTCGACTTCTAAATCTATATAGTCTACTTCGTCCCACGCTTGGTCTTTGTTGATGCCACGATGGTCAGCTTCATCCTGCATGTCTGCACTGAAGTCTGAATTGATCATTCGGTATGCACGGTTGTGTACATAGTCATGTGCTTGAACTTCGTAGACTGTTTGATTGTCAGTATCAAAAATAATACTAAAACTATATCCGTCTTGCTCTCCATTCCAACTGTCCAATTGATAGACATCGGTGCCATAACATTGCCAGCCGTAATTGCTGCCTTCTGTAATGCGATAATCTACAAGTTCCATCCATTCTTTAATAGTGATCATTTTATAACTTCCTTTGATTTGTGGGTAACGAAAACTGACTTGCCTTTTTCTCTAATTAAGTCTGCTAACTCTTGCGGACTGTCCTTACTGTACTCGATTACAGTTTCTATATCAACACTGCTCCAAAAGGTCCATATCTCTGGGAACCTTTGCGGGTTTGCTTTGGCCCGCATGATCAATGCTCCTATGGGGAACTTACTCGTTGCGGGCTTGTCTGTTAGGGCGGCCCACATTGCTTTTTTATCTAACTCTGTGAGATCAACTACACACTCAAAGCCCAGAGTATCAAAATAGGCAAGTAATAGATTATCCTGTTGCATAATTAACCTTGTACTGTTACGGCCTGTTCAAATAGCCATTCGTCGTTAAGTGTAGCATCGCTGATAAACTCTGGATTGTGTACGAAACAACGATCCTTCTTAGACTCGTAAGTGATTACCAAAGTCTTGTCAGTGTCTGCATGATTACGCACATGATGCTTCTTAACTGAGTCTGCTGGTTTAACCTGTACAGGATAGTCTCCAATCCAAGCATCAATGCCCTGTGTTTCTTCTTCGGCTGTACTCCAACGATGTTCAAGGTCAAAGTATTTGGCCACTGCCAGTACACTGTGATACTCACCGCTCATGCCATAATGGGTTTTGTTAATTACCAAGTCTGTGATGTAGGCTTCGGCAACTGCTTTGGTGAACACAGTTCTATCTAACGGCATCTTTGACAGCATGTCCCAGAGCTTGTCTGCGGCACTGGCTATCTTTGCTTGTCCTTTATGCTGAGTAAAGTAGAACTCCTGCCATGCTTCAACAGAATGTCCTGTTGTCTGCTTTGTGGCTAAAAACTCTGTAAACAGCTCTTTCATACTGCCCACAGTCTTTACCTGTGTGGCTTTGCTGTTTTGAGTAGCAATGTTCAACACAGGCTTTGAGTACTTAGGAAAGTCAAAGTCACTGTTGCGTTTAGTCAACGATTGAAAGTGTTTGGCAGTAAGTGTTAGCATATGAGTAGTTCTTAAACAATACAGTAATTATACAACGGATCTTGATCCCTGTCAACAATTATCTCAGCCAAACAGCTTAATCTACTGCGGGAATTGGGCAACGTAGATCTATTTGACTAACCCTATTGGCTATACGAACTTCATCAAAATAAGCAACCTGTGTGGGCATTGGCGCACCGTGTCTACTGACAAAACTGCGATAGATACCATATTTAAAGTAAAAGTAATCAGGATCCCAAGTTACCACAGGCGATGCTATGTCTGCTTTGACTTGGCCATTAACCCATACTTTGAGCTTGCCAGTACGGCTGTTAGTGTCAATTTCAAACTGTACATCTGTCCACTTGCCCTGCATGTCTGCCAGCTTGGCCAAGGGCCAATATTCGCACTTGTCCACTACATTGTTAATGTCACCTGTGAGTCTGTGTATGCACATTTGATACTGCCCGTTCCACAGTTCAAATTGCAGTAAGGGGCCATTCTTAAACCAGGCCTTTTGGTGCAGTTGACCCAGGGTGGTCTTTACTATGGGGCTGTCTTGGAACCCTGGCTCAAGATACACACTCCAGCTGATGGCTGTTTGGCTGGCTGGACGTATTTGTGCATCAGTGACCCATTCACTGCGTTCTCGATCTTGCTGGCAATCACTCCATGTGGCGTCAGCTGAACAGTCACCTGGGCGTACTTCGTAGCGTTGGGCTCGGGTACCCATGCGTACAGGTGTAGTGACTTGAGCCCACCCCCATGCTGTGTCACTGAGACTACGGCGCCCGGGAGCGGCCCAGCTTTGGCTGGTAGGCTCGCATACTGCTTTTGCTTCGGCCTCGCTGATAGCTGAACCCCCACCACCCCCACAGGCCTGCAGGGCTATGGCCAGGGCCACAATGGTAAACTTAGGCTTTAACATGTTTACAGTCTCCTCTGTATGTGTACCCTGGGCAGGTACAGGTTTTCTCTGTTGTGTTGACAAAATACACTTGGCCCTTTGAGCCCTGTACTTCTACTACGTCACTGGGTGTGAGCACATTGAATGACCCTGTGAACTGGGCTGAGTCCACGGGTTCAAACTTACGTCCCGAGCGGCTGATGGTGATGGGCTTCTTAAACCAAAAGGGCTCTGTGGTACCCAGACGTATATAAGCCAGCATCTTGTCGCCACTGAGCAGGTAGGTGTGGTTCACTTGGGTAGCACCATCGGTCCATTGGGTTATTTCTTTGAAGGCCTGTTCCATTACCACTGCTCCCCACGTTGGCGGCGAATGATGGCCTCGTTCTGCATGTTGGGTAACTGTTGCCAAGTCTCACCACAGCGTATGCAGGGGTCATAGGGTTTGTAGCCCATACTTTGCTTTTTTACTGCATAGTAGAACTCAGGGCTGGCACAGCCTGTGAGCAGGGTCACGATGATTAAGTATATAATACGCATGATATTAATGGCGTGTTATGCCCAGAGTGATTCTGCCCGGTGTTCGACCGTGCTCTTTAACAAACTGATTGCCTTTGTAAGCATGACAGCACTTGCAGAGGGTTTGAAAATTGCTGGGCTTATCGTTACTGGGGTTTTCATCTATGTGATCCACATCTAACATACCGCTCCAAGCTATGGTAGTGGTACATACAAAACCCAGTCTGCCGTCCTGATTCTCGCAATGGTCTTTGCGATATTGCCGATAAGGATGTCGACTGTTAACATAGTCAGCATGGGAGGTGAATCCTGCTTTGTGTGCCACTACGTCGTCGATGTTTCTAATCCAATCTGCGCCTGTTTTCTCTGCGTAGCGTTTGGCTGTGCGCTGATGATGACACTGACTGCAGACTGTTCTATACACAGGCTCTCCTGAAGTCCAGTGCCAATCCTGTACCGCTCGTTCGTTTGAACAGCCTTCTTCAGAGCAACGGGGGTGAACCATACTGCTATAAACCCTGTGTGGCTTCCTGGGTGTGCCCTGTGCAAGAGCAATTTCTCGGGCTGTGTTGTGCCCAAATTGATTGAGTTCTCTAATAGTATAGCGAGCCATAAAGTCCCTTTGTGTGTTAGTGTAGTGTTTATTATAACAGTTATCCCGAACTCAGTCAACTATAAATAACCCATATGACAACCAAAATTAACCCGATATTCAAAACAACATGATACATGCTTTTGGCTGCAGTTTTACACGCTATCAATGGCCCACATGGGCAGACTTACTCAATCAAATAGAACCCTGTGTTAACTACGGCAGCCCGGGCACGGGCAACAAGGCCATATATACCCGAATGGCCAATGCTCTGTTCACGGGTAAGATCACACAGGGAGTAGATCGAGTTATCATACAGTGGACAGGCCATACACGCTATGATCTTTGGCTGGGTCCAAAACAGTGGCAGCAGTTGGGCAATGTGTGGAATCAAACAGGAGACAGCCCTGTGACCAGTGCGTTTCTACAGCATTTGTGGAGTGACCAAGACGCACTGATACAGACTCTGATATTGGTACAGTCAGCGGCTCTGCTACTTAACTATCACAAAATAGCCTATCACTTTGTGTTTATGAATAACCTGCGCAGTTTCACTTTGGAAACGGGTAATCACAGCCTTGGACCCTATCCTGATCTCTTAGATCCACACTGGCAGAACTTTGACAAGTTAAATCGCAGTGAACTCAGCATGACAGACTGGGTCAAGCAGAGCAGAAAAACACGGAAACCCTGTTTGTGGCAGTGGGACAAACACCGTCCTGCAAGCGATGATCTACACCCAGAACCCTGGGAAGCCTACACTTATGCAAAGAAAGAGTTGGGCTCTGTGCTGAGATGGCAACCTGAGCAATGGCAGCAACTGGCCACTATAGCAGAGCAATGTCAACAGGAACTACGGGAGTACAATGCTGAGAATCCTCAGTGCTTGATGTACGTAAACAAGAATAACCTTAACTACTATCCCGGAGCTCCTATATATAAAGAAGGTCATATCAAATATCTACGTGATCAAGAGCTGATCTAAAACACAGTTAGATAATCCGCATAACATAACAGCAGCCAAGTAATGTGCTTATTGGGCTCTGCTTCAATACGCCAACACCAATATGAATCTCCTACATGTATATAGGGACCGGGATACATCACTATGTCATTGAGTTGACAATAGCGATAGATGCTGTCAATAACGGGACTGTGGCTGTCAAGAGTAACGCATATACGCATAGTATGATTATTTACTGTATATACAGCATATTGAGCATAGGCCCCGCTGTGTGTATATAGACTACAGTAGAGCAAGGCCCCGCTGCGCGGTCTGCACAGTTTGGGCCCACAGGCCCCGCTGCGAGTGTCCGTAGCCACGAAGTGGACAGCGCAAAAAAGTTTTTTAGGTGGCCCCTGATAGAGTATTCACTGTATATACAGTATAGAACCAGAGTGGCGCCAGGATTGAGAGGGGATTACTATAAGCGTGTGTGTTTTTTTGGCTGTGTTGTGCGGGGTTTTAAGATGGGTTTTGACTATTTGAACTATGCCTCTCTGCCCCAGCCGTCTCAAAAATTTTTTACTCTAAGCCACGCCATCCTGATCTTATGATTTGACTCTAAATCAAGGATTCGTTGCACAATTTTGCACTTTGTCACACTTTTCCACAGAATCTTGACTCATCAACCGCACTCGTTCACGCTACAGCGTAGGCCATGGGATCTAAATTGCACTTTTGGCCATTCTACTTGCACTTTGTCACACTGTGTCTAATATAGTAGACATTGCCGTCACTGTGTATGGTATACTGTACATTCACGGCGGTCTCTGTGCTTGGTCTGCTATATACAGTATATGGACCGGGAGTCATAATGATCAATAACCTTGCACACATCCGCTATGGTCAACACAGTGTACACTTAGCTAAGAACACTGAGACTGGCAGTATAGTCTGTTTTAAGTATAATGATCGACGCTGTGACTTACGTGTATTTGACCGAGACCAAAGTGATCAATGTGCTGAGTACATGCTACAGTCAATACCTGCTTTTGGATGGGGTTTTGTTGAGGATTCCGAAGCAGAAAACACAGAATAGGGGCCGGCGGTAATACTATCGTTTGCAATTTTTTCGGCTGTTTTCTATGTGGATAACTCTGTGGATAACTTTTCGCTGTTGTTTTTTCGCCACAGTGGATAACCTGTGGATAAGTTCTGAGATTTAAAGTTATCCACAGCCAAAATGTTGTCCACAGGTTATACATCAGTTATCCACAGCTGAAAACACAGGCGCTGTCGCCGTCCACCCCCACCTTGTTCGAACAGTCTTTATTATACTGTCTTTTGGGCGAACCGTCAACCGATTCAGAGAGACCCTACACAGAGAGTGTGTTCTTTTAGCCACAGTTGACGAAAGTGTGTTTTGGCTGTAAAATTAGGGCTTAAAACAAGGAAACTATGTACGCAATCGTTAACATTAATACTAAAGCTATTAACTATTATACAACCGAAAATGCCGCTTCAGAAGCGTGTCGCGTATACAATGTATTACCGGGCCATAAAGTTTATATTATAGACTTTACATTATCATTAATCGAACAGTTATAAAAAGGATTATCATGTCAGAAACTATTACTACAAAAGATAAACTCACCAGTTTAATGTTGCAAATGCAAGACATTATCATGGAGGATTATGAAGATAATGAAGATATTCAAAATGCATTTAATGCGCTTGCAAGTGCATTTGATTATTATATAGAAGATTAATATTATCTAATAATACTGTGTGGCGTTAAAGCCACACAGCGAGTGCGGTCTGGGGTTGACGTTTTGGGCCCGTAGTGCTATAATAGACACATAGTAAGGAGAGAGCGATGACAAGACGTACACCCAGATCAGATTGCAACTACATCATCTACGCTATGACCAGCGAGCGGGGTGATTCGTACATTGGCTTGACACGTAAGGCTTTGCCAAACGCAGACAAGGTTGTAGCAGAGCGTTGGCGCAAGCACAAGAGCCGTGCTCGTAACGAGAACCGCTTGTGGGCCTTGTACATCTACTTGAAGAGCGGCGGGCTTGACATGAACTGGACACACGAGATCATTGCCATTGTGCGTGGTCGTGCTGAAGCTTATGCTTACGAGCGTGAGCTGGTCAAGTTGATCAAGCCCGAATTGAACGATCAGTACTTATAACCCTACGGTTGACTGGGTTATAGGTTTCTGCTATAATTGACACATAGACACACAAAGGAGCTGAAATGAAACAAGATTACACCATGTACATTTGGAAGGCAGACAAGCGCACCAAGTCGGGCGAGCGTTTGATCTCTACTACAGTATGGACAGACCGTACTGCAGAAGGCATGAAGCGGGAGATCAACGGCCTGTATTGGCTCTATTTGCCTAAGGATGGCTACCGCTTTGAGTGTGTGCCCACAATGAAGACTGTGACCAACTTGATGTCGGGTGCGCAGATCCAAATCCCACATGACACACCACGTGCATGTGATCCATCAAGCGAACTCTACTGGAGCATGTGATGTACCGTTATGTATGCCAGATGTATTACAAAGACAAACTGTATTCCGGACACTATTGGGGTGAGGAGTACAGTCGGGCCCGTGCCTGTAAAGAGATGATAGAACTATGCCGCTACAGTCCAGGCATGCGGTTTGTGTTGACAGACTATGCAACTGGTGCTATAATTAAGGCTATAGAACACGTTAAGACTGACGTTACAAAATACACTAAGGAGCGACACTATGCGGTATTATGATGAACTGGCTGTTTACGAACGCAACGGCTTTGATATTATTGTGGACAAGAGCTATGAAGACATGGACCCAAAAGACTGTTTCGATGACGAGTGCTTCAACATTAAAGAAATGTATAGCGACATCGAGTGCGGGAACTTGGACTGGTTCATGCTCCGTGTCCGAGTTATGGTTGAGAACATCGAACTCAGCTCGGAGTTCCTGGGCGGATGCTTATACAAAGACCCCCGAGAAGTACTTACTGACGGAACAGCAG